>Ga0209647_1000435_pt1 | contig 39589 bp, 29 predicted proteins | sample GraSoi_2013_60cm_FD_185827 | JGI IMG/M metagenome (GOLD analysis project Ga0209647, IMG submission 185827) | Grasslands soil microbial communities from the Angelo Coastal Reserve, California, USA - Sample 9_17_2013_60cm (SPAdes) (version 2) | ecosystem: Environmental > Terrestrial > Soil >... | reverse complement strand
TGTGACGCTCGTGGTGCGCGAGGATGATTTCCGCGGCGTCAGCGAGGAAGGGTATTCCTTTCACCAAGTCGTATCCAATCTCAACGTGTCGCTGCATGATTTGGCGTTCGTGCTCGTTCAGTGCGCCGGGCTTGAGGAGAATGCCGTCAGGGATAGCCAATTTTCCGATATCGTGTAACCAGGCTCCCATCCCCAAAGTTTGCAGCTGGTCTTCCATGCCGCCAATCGCTTCCGCGATCTTGATGGAATAGAAAAGTACGCGCCGGGAGTGTCCGGCTGTTGGGCTGTCGCGCAAATCGATGGCGCTTCCCAGGGCTTCGAGCGTCGCGGAATGGCTCTGCTGGAGTTCGGTCATAGCCGCCTGGAGTTGTTGCGTTCGCTGGGAAACCATCTCTTCAAGATGCCGGCGATAATTTTCCACTTCACGTTCCAGCTGTTTCCGTTCAAGCGCGCGTTGCAGGCTCGCAAGGACCACGTCAATATCGAAAGGCTTCAGCAAATAGTCGTCCGCGCCCTCCTTCATGGCTTGCACTCCCACACGCACATCGTCTACGCCCGTGGCCATCAAGAACGCGAGCTCGGGAAAATGTGTGCGCACTTCCCGCAAGAGCTCGAGACCGGAAGTCGAGCCCATCCGCAGGTCGGAGATTACTGCGTCAAAGGTGGTCTTCTCGAGCATGGTCAAGGCTTCGGAAGCGTTGGCTGCGGCGCTGCAGGGAAGGCCTGCTTGCGACAGCAAGGTGGTTAACATCTTGCGGAACGAGGGTTCGTCGTCAACAATCAGTACTCGAGGTGCGGCGGAAAGAGCTGAAGCGTGCTGTTCGCCTTGTGTGCGTATGAGCCCAGTAGTTTCAGTGCAATAGAAAGGCCAAGGCTCGTGTTGTCTTTCCGGAAAGAAGTGCAAATTCAGCAGCTTAGCGAGCAAATGGAAATGAGAGCGGCGCGCTAGAATACGCTGCGTTCCAAACGCGTACAGCGGGGTCGCATTAGTGTCGGAGTGGAACGGCGGCCAGACGCGCTTCTGCCGTCTTGCTGTTTGCGCCAACGCACCCACAAGTAGACTTGACACCGCTTTCCGAGCGGGCCAGACTGCACCTACCCCCTTCCAAATTTTGCTGTCCGAGTGTGTGCCAATGCGTATCCTTGTTGCCGAAGGTGACGCACCGCTCGCTGACTTTCTACGTCAGCGCCTGGTGCAGGAGCAGTTTGCTGTGCAGCTTGCGTCCGATGGAACCGAGGCGCAACGCCTGGCCACAAATCAGACATTCGACCTGGTGATTCTGGATTTAAATTTGCCGGGGGCCGCCGGGCTGGATGTGCTGCGAAACATCCGCTCGCGAAAGCCGGATTTGCCGGTGATGGTGGTGACGACTTCTTCGATGGTGGAGGAGCGGGTGCGCGGGCTGGACGCGGGCGCGGACGATTACATTGCGAAGCCGTTTGCGTTTGTAGAGCTGGCCGCGCGGATTCGAGCGGTGTTGCGACGGGGAAACCGGCCGGCAAACGCGGTGCTTACCGTTGCGGATCTCGCGGTGGACCGCGTGGGGCACACCGTGCAGCGCGGGGGGCACAATATCGAGCTCAGCCCAAAGGAATTTGCGCTGCTGGAGTTTCTCATGCGGCACGCGGGACAGCCGGTGACGCGGACAGCTATTGTCGAACAAGTGTGGAAACTAAATTTCGATACGATGACGAACGTGGTGGACGTTTACATCAATTATTTGCGCAGAAAAATGGACACGGGGTATGACCACGCGCTGATTCGGACCGTGCGCGGGGTGGGCTATCAAATTGGCGGTAATGGCGCTGTCGGATAGCTCGATTGGGTGAAACGCGATGCGCTTCGCGCGGGAACGAATTAGACGGGCGGAAGCTTCGCGCCGCTACGCAGCTGACTTGCTAGAGAGTGCGCGATCGATAGAAATAGCGCCGGCGCCGCGGATGATGATGGGAGTGGCCAGCGCAAGCGCGAGCAAATGATATTCATATCCCTCGCCCTTCTGGTTGCCGGTCCAGTTCATAAAGAACGCTATATGCATGTGCACCATGAGCACGGCGACGAGCATGTTCATGACGATGCCGAAGGCGGCGATGCGCGTCAGGAATCCAAAGATAAGTCCCAAACTGCCGAAAAACTCCGCGCAGATCGCGAGAAACGCGAGCGGCGCGGGAATGTGCATCTGCGTGGTGAAGAATCCCATGGTTCCCGAAAAGCCGTACCCACCAAACCAGCCCAGGAGTTTTTGCGCGCCGTGCGGGAAAAAGACGATACCCAGGATCAGACGCATGAAAGTCAGAGTGAAATCGTCTGTGGTGGCCAGCAGCTTTTTGAACATGAGCACCTCCGTGCTGAGATGGAGCGCCTTGATGATTCGTACACAGGCTGGAGCCCTGTGCTACTGGGGTAGCTTTTGACTCAATTCGGTGCAGGATGCAAGGTAAAAGAATTGGCGGGGGCGGAAGTAGCGCAGCCCTGTTTGCGGTTAAATTTACAAGGAGCGACGCTGCACAAAAAAAGAGGCCACAGTTTTCGTAGCGCGTCTTTGTAGCGCGTCTTTGTAGGCGAGAACTTGGATACGTGCTAGGGCTTTTGCGCGCCGCCTGATGCAGCGCCGTCCAGGTTGCTGCCTGTGGCACGCGCATCGGGCTCATAGGCCAGTAGGCCTTCTGTAGCGGAAGCGGCGACCACCGCGCCATCGCGCCGTGTGCGCACGACCGGAAAGTAACCTTCGGCCAGCGGGCTTTTCACGCGCTGCCAAGACTTTCCTGCGTCGAAGGAAGCCAGCAAGCCGTGGCGCTGCAACGAAACCACTAACGCATTGCCGTAGCCGGCAGCGTCCTGGAATTGCAGGTCGCGGATGTCGGCGCGAGTCCATTCACGGCCAGCGTCTCTAGAGACGTACAGGCCCGAGTTCGAGGTGATGAGCAGATCGGAATCGTCGAGGCGGTGTACGCGCAAGTTACCCGCGGAGGCAAAGGCGAGTTCCTTCGCAGCCCAATGCGCGCCAGCATCCGCAGAGTAGAGGAGGTTGCGCTGCGCGATAACCCAGACGTGCGAGCCGTCGGCGGAAGCAACCAGCGATTGCGCCGCTTGCTTGACGAAGTCGTCCTTGCCGGCTGAGTTCCACGAAATACCGCGGTCACGCGAAATCAGCACACCTGCGCCTGTTGCCGCGTACCACGCGGTGCTCGCGAAGGTCAGATCGTTGACCTGGAAAGCGAGAAGCTGGGGTGCTTTGGACGACCCTCCGGGGCCCCTGGCTGAAGCACCCTTCTTGCCGTCGGACGCTGTAACAGAAAAGAAATCGCCGGCAAGCAATCCCACGCGCATCCACTTTGCGCTGGTTTCTACATACTTCATCAAGCCGCCCTGATTGAGGGTAGCCAACCAGCCGATCGGCGAAGCGTAGACATGTTTCATATCGGTGCGCTTGAGGCCCGGTCCGAGCGGCACCCAGGTATTGCCGCCGTCTTTGGTGGCAAGGAAAGCATTGGTGTCGAAGGTGAGCACGACAAGTTCGCGCTCCGGACGTTCGCGATCCATCGCGACGTCCAGGATGTGCTGATGGTGGAAGCCAATGTTGGCGGAGACGAAGGTTGCTCCGCCGTCTTCACTGACCTGCACGCCTTCCCGCTCGGTGCCGATGGTCACCCGCTGCGAATTCTTAGGGTCGATGACCATCGCATTGATAACCCAATCGGCGGGGGTCACGCGTTTCCATTGCCCGGCGTCGCTGGTGGTTTTCCAAAGACCGCTGGTAGTTCCTGCGTAGAGCGTTCGCGGATGCTGCGGATCCTGACGGACCAATAGCGTGCGGCGGAAAACGAAGGGAATGCCTTTGTATTTGGTCCATTGCCGCGCGGCATTGGTGCTGTGATAGATTCCGGAGCCCGCTGTAGCATGGACGATCGCGGGATTTGCTGGATCGACGATGATGCTCCTCACGTCGGAGTCGTCAATCATGCCGTTGGAGATGGGGGACCAGTTTCTGCCTCCGTCCGTCGTCTTCCAAGGAAGGTGATCGGTCCCAGCGTAAATGGTGTTGTCGTCGCGCGGGTCAAAAGCCACAGAGTCGAAATTCTTGAGGGCATCATGCTTCGCAGGAGTAATGCGTTCCCAATGAACGCCCTCGTCGTTGGAGCGGTAGACGCCGGTCAGCGAAGCGGCCAGCCAGATTTTCGGGTGCGTGGGAGACTGAGCGAGAGCACGAACCGTTTCGTGGGCCAGCCCGACGAGTTGCCAGGAGTGGCCGCCGTCCTTGCTGCGGTATACGCCGCCACCGCCGGTGTCGAGTGTCCAGGTGCTAGCGAACAGATGCTTGGAATCGCGGGAGTCCACGATAATGCTTGTGATGACGTCATCCTGGCCAGCGCCGATGCGGCTGAGGAGCTGCCAGTGCCCGCCTTCGTCCGAAGAGGTAAATACGTGGCCGTCCGAGGTGCCCAAATAGAGCTTGCTGGCGTCGTGCGGATCCGCTCCCAGAGAGATGACCGTGCCGCCTGGAGGCCCGACTTGGCGCCAAGTCTGCGCTGGCGTCGCCACCGCGCCGGTCAATGCCAGTGCCGTTAATCCGAACCACTTCAAACGCATGCATTCTCCCGGATCACAGAAGCCCAAGAGAAGCTAGTATAGAGGCTCGGCCCGAGAACCGCGCCTGACCTAAAGTACGGATTTTGGGGCAGTTAGCTATAGTACCAGTACCAACTGGGAGGGCGAACGGGTAGAGTCCCAAAATGAGAATGTGCGAGCAACCGAAGCAACTTAATTGCTGGCACCGGGTTCTACCCGCATGGGAGTATTACAGGCACCTCGAATGTAACAACGGATGACTCCCAATCGGCCACGCGTCAGGTGATGTGGTCGAGGACAGGGGAACAAACATGAAGGCCACTTTTGGCGGAAAAAGCAGGACGTCCCTGCTCGTGTGCTTAGCCGGCCTTTTGCTCTTTATCGCGCCCAAGGCGCGAGCCGACGAAGGCGATCCACCGTCGCGCGTCGCGCGCATCAGCTATTTGGACGGAAATGTGTCGTTTCAGCCGTCGGGGACCGAAGATTGGGCGGCGGCAGCGAAGAATCGCCCGGTGACGGTTGGCGACAAGTTGTGGACGGATCAGGATTCGCGAGCAGAGCTGCAGGCAGGCCAGGCTTCGTTGCATCTTGGCAGCATGACTGCGCTGTCCTTTTTGAATTTGGACGAAAACATACTCCAAGCGCGCATCGCGGAAGGCGCGATCAATTTCCGCGTGCGGGAAATGCGAGAAGGCGACCTGTATGAAGTGGATACGCCCAACCTCGCGTTTACGGTGAAGGAAGCCGGGGCGTTCCGCATCGATGTCAACGAGAATGGCGACGGAACGCGGGTCATGGTGATTCGCGGAGAAGGCGAGATCACCGCCGGAGGCAAGACGTATGAAGTGCATGCCGGCGAGCAAGCGGAACTCGATGGGGTGGATGACCCGCAATACGATGTTAGGTCGGCTCCCGCTCCGGACGATTTGGATCGTTGGGCTTCGGATCGCGACCTGAAGGAAGAGCATTCCGACTCGGCGAAGTACGTTTCGCGAGATGTTCCGGGTTATTCGGATTTGGACGATTACGGTTCATGGCGAGAAGAGCCGGATTACGGTCCGGTTTGGTATCCGCGCACGGTGGAAGTGGGCTGGGCTCCTTATAGCTATGGATACTGGAACTGGGTTGGCCCGTGGGGCTGGACCTGGGTGGACTATGCGCCATGGGGCTTTGCGCCATTTCACTATGGGCGCTGGGCGTATGTAGGGGGCGGTTGGGGCTGGTGCCCGGGACCTGTTTATGCGCGTCCGTTTTACGGACCCGCCTTCGTCGGTTTTGTGGGCGGCGGTGGATTTGGCTTTGGTTTCGGTGGGGGATTTGGCGGCGGAATCGGCTGGTTCCCGCTGGGATTCCGAGAACCGTACCATCCTTGGTATCACAGCAGCGGAAATTATTTCCGCAACGTGAACATCACGAATACGCGGATCACCAACGTCAATGTCTTGAACAACTCGAATCACAACAATTTCAAATATGCTTACGCGAATAACGTTCGTGCGGTAACGGCAGCTTCGCGCAATACGTTCGTGAACGGGCAAGCCGTCAACCGGGGATCGATGCGAGTGACGGAAGCGTCGCTGCGCGGTGCGCAGGTGACCAACCGCGCGGACTTCTCGCCGAATCGGAGCAGCTTTACCGGCGCGGCGAATGCTCGGGGGCGCGTGTCTATGCCGCCAGCGTCGGTTGCCAACCGTCCGGTGATGGCGCGCACGGCTCCGGGTGCGGCTGCTTCGCACATTCCCGTGCGGACGATGGATACTCGCGGACTATCGGCCGGCCATGCAGGGAACGGCGCGGTGAATGGGGGAATGAATCGCGGCGGCAACAGCGGCGGCTTCGGCGCGCGCAATGGCAACAGGCCGCCGTCAGCGAATGCGGGCGCCAGCGTCAATGGACGTGCATCCGTGAATGGCAATGCGTCGGCGAATCGGCCGGGTAACAACAGCGGGTCGCGGACCTGGTCGGCGCAAGGAAACGCCACGGATCGTGGCCGTGCGCCGCAGGGTTTCGGCAGCGGCGCATCGTCCAGTGGCGCACCGTCCAACCGTCCCAATGGCGCCAGCAGCCAAGCAGGACAGTCCGCGCATGCAGACCGGCCGCCGTGGGTGGGTTCTGGAAACAGCGGGGCGTCTGCAGGCGGGAACTCGCGCTCAAATGCACCGGCTTACAACAGCAACCGGCCATCGAATTCGCCATCGAATGGCGGCAGTGGCTACTCGAATGGGAACCGCTCTTACGCGCCGCCAGCACGCTCGAGTGCGCCGTCGAATAACAACCGGCCGGCATATTCGAACGCACCGTCAGACAATAACCGTGGTGGCGGCCGATCGTATGGGGCGCCCTCGGGTTCATATTCGGCACCGAACCGCAGCTATTCGGCGCCATCCCGTTCATACTCTCCGCCCGCGCGTTCCTATTCTGCGCCGTCACGTTCGTATTCAGCGCCGAGCTACTCAGCACCTTCGCACTCGTACTCCGCGTCCGCGCCGAGTCGCACTTATTCCGCGCCGAGCCGCAGCTATGGAGGCGGCGGTGGTGGGAGTCACGGTGGTGGTGGAGGCCCGCAGGGTGGCGGCGGAAGCGGCTCTCGAGGAAGTGGTGGCGGCGGAGGCGGCTCTCACGGCGGCGGGGGAGGCTCACACGGAGGAGGCCCGCACGCTTGAACATTCTTAGCTACACACAGCCCGCCCCGAAACTGGGGCGGGCTTTTTTTGTGTCCGAGATGTTTGCGAGACCGCTTGTCCTCACAACTCTTGGGCGGTACAGGTGTTTGCAAGAGTAGAGACATCGGGCCTTTCCTGATTGGACATAAGGAAAAAGCCCGATAGAGCTGGGTTCCGTATGCGGTTCATACTTGTAGCATCGGCACCCAGGTATCCCAGATCCAATCAAGCAGAAAGAAACGCGGTGGAGAGAGCAGACCTGCCGCGTCAGGTTCAGGAGAGAATCTGATTATGAGAAAACACGCGCTCAAGTTTGCAAGCATGATTGCTTTGACATTGGCGGTGGCCATTTCTGTCCCGCAGCGCGCCGCCGCTGACCAGGATGATCCCCCCGGCCGCATAGCTCGCCTCAGTCAGGCCGAAGGCTCGGTCTCTTTTGAGCCGGCGGGAACGGACGACTGGGTCACCGCTGTGGTGAACCGGCCCATGACCACCGGCGACAAGCTTTGGGCTGACCACGATTCGCGCGCAGAGTTGCATCTCGGCTCCGCGTCGATTCGTCTTGGAGCCAGCACTGGTTTTTCGTTTTTGAACCTCGACGACAACACCGTTCAGCTGCAAGTCACCGAGGGCACGCTGCGCATCCGCGTGCGGCATCTGGATCGTGACGAAAATTTCGAGATCGATACTCCCAACCTGGCTTTCTCTGTCCTGCGTCCTGGCATTTACCGAATCAACGTGAATGAAGCCGGCGACACCACGGTAGTTGTCGTTCGCGATGGCGAAGGCGAAGTTACCGGCGGTGGGCAATCGTTCAGAGTGCATTCCGACGAGACTGGCATCTTCAGCGGCACCGACCAACTGAATGCCGATATCGAAGGAGTGGGCGACGATGACGACTTGGAGCGCTGGTCCTACGAACGCGACCGCCGAGAAGATCACTCTGCCTCCCGGCGTTACGTTTCGGACGACGCTATCGGATATGAAGATCTCGATGAATATGGCGGATGGCGCAACACGCCCGAATACGGCACCATCTGGTTTCCGCATACCACTGTCGTGGGCTGGGCGCCGTACCGCTACGGCCATTGGGTCTGGATTTCACCTTGGGGCTACACCTGGGTAGACGATGAGCCCTGGGGCTTCGCGCCATTCCATTACGGCCGCTGGGTTGCGGTTGGTGGCGTGTGGGGCTGGGTGCCGTGCCGTCCCGCAGCGATGGTCGGCGTTGCCTACGTGCGTCCTGTCTATGCGCCAGCGCTTGTCGCTTGGGTTGGCGGACCTCATTTTGCTATGGGTGTCGCAGTGGGTGGCGGTGCCGCGGTGGGCTGGTTCCCGCTCGGACCGCGTGAAGTGTACGTCCCGTCATACCACGTGAGCCGCACGTACGTGAACAACGTGAACATAACCAACACCACGGTGAACACGACGGTGGTCAACAACTACTACAACAACGTGGTGGTCAATAAAAACGTGAACGTCACGAACGTTACCTACGTAAATCAACGAGTGCCCGGCGCGGTGACCGCGACTTCCACGCAGACCTTCGCCAGCGGACAGTCCGTGCACAACAACGCGATGAGGGTCAACGAAAGAGAGATGGTTAACGCTCAGGTCGTGACAGCCACACCGACGGTGCCTCCTACAAGGCAGTCCGTCGAAGGCTCTGGTCGGCCCGCGGCTGCAAGGCCTCCGGCTTCCGTCGTGACCCGCGAGGTTGTGGCGAAAACTACTCCTCCGCCGCCTCCAGCAAGATTTGAGAGACAACAAGCAGCTATTCAACAGAATGGCGGCCGTCCACTCGCGGTCTCTCAAGTCCGGCAGATTCAACAGGAGCAGCCGAAGACGGTGGTGAAAATGGCTCCCCCAGCACGGACGGTTACACCAACTCCGCAGAACGCGAGCAATCGGCCCGCGCCGCCCCAGAACGTGAATCGCCCGATGCAGGAGCCCGGCAACGCTCCGCAAAACAACCGTCCGGGCACGCCCGCGAACGGTGAGCGGGTCAACAATGTGCAGCCGAATCAGCCGAATCGCCCGCCGAACGCTGAGCGGCAAAACACTCCGCAACCGAACGCGCAGCCTAATCGGCCACTCAGCAATGATCGACCTCCGAACGCGCAGTCGAACCAGCCGCCCATCAATGACCGGCCGAACACGCCGCCGTCGAACGCGGAGCGGCCCAATAACGCGCAACCGAATCAGGCGAACCGTCCGCCTAACGTAGAGCGGTCGAACACGCCGCCTCCGAACGTGCAGCCCAACCGACCGCCCAGTAATGATCGGCCTCCTAGCAACGACCGACCTCCCTCCGCGCGTCCGGCTAATCCGAATGACAGGCCTGCTACGCAGCCGCCGAACGCGGAACGGCCCGCCAATGTGCAACCGAATCAGCCGAATCGCCCGCCTACCGCAGAGCGGCCCGCCACACCGCCGCCGAATGTGCAGCCCAAGCGCCCGCCTAACAATGATCGCCCGTCCAGCAACGACCGGCCTCCGGCAGCTCGACCGTCGAATCCGCCGCCGAACGGGAATCCGCAGCTCGAGCAGCAGCATCAACAAGAGCTGCAGAACATGCACAGGCAGCAGGATCAAGAGCGGCTGAGGGTCGAGCAGCAGCAGCAGCAGGAACGCCAGCGGCTGGATCAGCAAAGGGCCGACGAACAGCGAAGGCAACAAGCCCAGCAGCAGCAACAGAGGCAACTCGAGGACCTGCAGAGGAAGCATCAACAAGAGCAGCAGCAGGTTCAGCAGCGCCAGCAACAGGAGCACCAGCAGCAGCGGCCACAGGAGCGTCCGCCGCAAGCGGAGCGCCAGCAACCACCGCCTCGCCAACAACAACAGCAACCGCCGCCAAAACAACAAGACAAACCTAAGGAGAAGGAAAAGCCGCCGAAGGGATAGTCCCTCTTTCAAACGAAACGTTCGGGCGGGGCATTGGCCGCAAGGCAGGCTCCGCCCGTTTTATTTTTGATTAGCGAAATCTTCCCGCCGTTTTGCTTGTCGCACGCCGCCCCGATGCATTCTTCCTACGCATCGCATAGACTCTGTTTCCATTACCATGGCGAAAAACGCAAGCGCGAAGGGCTCTAAACCCCGGCCTCGAGCTCACATCGAACTGATACCCGTCGCTGGTCTGCCGGAGATCCGAGAGGGCGATGATTTGCCGAGGCTGATTTTCGACGCGGCGCGCACGGCAAGGATATCGTTCGCTGACAAAGACATAGTCGTGGTCGCGCAAAAGGTCGTCTCCAAGGTGGAAGGACGGCTCGTGAATCTTTCCACGATCGAACCTTCCGCGCAGGCCTCGCAGCTCGCGGCAAAAGAAGGAAGAGATGCGCGTTTGGTCGAGGTTATTTTGCGGGAGTCGCGCCGGATTGTGCGCGATCATCCAGTGCTGATCGTGGAAACGCATCACGGTTTCGTTTGCGCGAACGCAGGGGTGGACCACTCAAACGTCACGGGGCACGATGTCGTCACGCTGCTTCCCGCAGCCCCGGACCGTTCGGCGCGATTGTTGGCTGAGGCACTCCGAAAGCTGACCAAGAAGCGGGTGGCCGTGGTGATCAGCGACACTTTTGGCCGGCCGTGGCGCTTTGGATTGACGAATGTCGCGATCGGCGCCGCTGGAGTTCCGGTGCTGCTGGATTTGCGGGGGACACGCGACCGCAATCGCAAGCCGCTCCAAGCCACGATCCTGGCAGTGGCAGACGAGCTGGCCGCTGCGGCAGGGCTGGTGATGGGCAAGAGGGAAGGCATTCCCGCGGTTATCATCCGCGGCTATCGCTACCGCGCTGCCGACGAGCGCGCGACCAGCGTCATTCGCCCCGCCGCCGAAGACCTCTTCCGCTAGTCAACTGCCCTGATTCGCGCCACGTAGAAATTGCTGCGCAACCATGTCATTCTGAAGCGGTCCGATCAGTAAGGATGAAGGACCTCAATCTCAAATGCCGTCGGCACCTGCAAAAAGCACCAACCGCCTCGCCACTGACCTCCGCGCCGCGCCGCGCGAAACCGGCATCCTCGATCGGTCGAGCGCTTTGCGCCTCGCGGAGGACGCTCCACTCCCGGATCTCCTCGCCGCTGCAAGCCAGCTTCGCGCTCAGGGGAAGGGAACTGTCGTTTCCTTCTCAAAAAAAGTTTTCATTCCTCTGACCACGCTTTGCCGCGATTACTGCGGCTATTGCACGTTTCGGAAGGATCCTGGCCAGCCGGGCGCACACTTCATGACGCCAGAAGAAGTGCTCGCGCTAGCCGAGCGAGCCCGCGATGCGGGATGCAAGGAGGCGCTGTTCAGCCTGGGCGACCAGCCCGAGCGAATTTTCCCCGAAGCCCGTGAGTTTCTGCAGCGGCAGGGGTTTGCGCGTACGCTCGACTATGCAGCCGCGATGTCCGAAATGGTGCTGGAGCGCACAGGTTTGCTTCCGCACGCCAATCCCGGCGTGATGGACCGCGCGGCGCTGGAGCGCTTCAAGAAATCGAACGTCAGCGTGGGCTTGATGCTCGAGACAGTCAGCACCCGGCTGATGCGCGACGGCTTGGCGCACTTCAAAGCTCCCGACAAAGTTCCGGCGTTGCGCTTGCGCACGATTGAGGAAGCGGGAAAACTGTCAATGGCCTTTACGACTGGAATCCTGATCGGGATTGGCGAGACTTTCGAGGAGCGAGTTGATTCATTATTCGCGATTCGCGCGCTGCACGAGAAATACGGGCACATTCAGGAAGTGATCGTGCAGAATTTCCGCGCCAAGCCGGATATTCCCATGGCGCATCATCCCGAGCCGTCGCTGGAGGATATGCTACGCACGATTGCCATTGCCCGGCTGATTTTGGGCCCGCACATGAACCTGCAGGCGCCCCCCAATCTCAGCTACGCGGATTTTCCGCGTCTTCTCGATGCGGGGATCAATGATTGGGGCGGCATCTCGCCGGTCACCAAGGATTTCATCAACCCCGAGGCGGCCTGGCCGCAGATCGCAAAGTTGCGCGCCGAAACAGAAGCTCGCGGGTTTACGTTGCGGGAACGGCTTGCGCTGTATCCTGAATTCGTGAGGAGAGGCAATTTTCTCTCGGCTCGCGTGCGAGAGCCGGCCCAGCGTCTGGCCGACGCCGAGGGTTTTGCGGCGTAGCGGCTGCATCTCCTCATGCCCTCTGCAAAGCACAAAAATATCACCGCGTTGGCCGGCGGCGTAGGCGCTTCCAAGCTCCTGCTTGGCCTCTACGGAGTGATGGACCCGCGCGACCTGACCGTAATTGTAAACACCGGCGACGACATCGCCTTGCATGGCCTGAAGATTTCTCCGGACCTGGACATTGTGACCTACACGCTCGCGGGAATTGTGGATGCGGCAAAAGGTTGGGGCTACCGCGGGGAGACGTTTCACGCGCTGAAACGTCTGGCGGCGTTCGGCCGCATCCATTGGTTCAATCTCGGCGATCGCGATCTGGCCACCCACATCCATCGCTCAGCGATTCTCGCGGAAGGCAAAACGCTGAGCGATGCGGCCGAAGCGATTCGTCTCGCGCTGGGCGTGAAATCGCGTATCTTGCCGATGTCCGACCAGCCGGTGCCGACGATGATTGATACGGCCGAAGGCGAGCTGCATTTTCAGGAGTATTTGGTGAAGCGTCGCGCGGAGCCCGTCGTGCGTGGAATCCGTTTTGACGGTGCTGGCAAGGCGCGCCCGGCAGGAGGTGTGCTGGAAGCGATTCGCGACGCCGATCGAATCCTGATCTGCCCCAGCAACCCGCTCATCAGCATCGGCCCGATCCTGGTGGTGCCTGGAGTTCGCGAAGCTTTGCGCGCGCGGAAGCAAAGCGTCATTGCTGTTTGTCCGATTGTCGGCGGCAAATCGCTGAAAGGGCCGTCGGACAAGATGCTCGCCGAGCTTGGCCACGAGCCGTCGGCGCTCGGCGTCGCGAAACTGTATGCCGATTTTACCGGGACCCTTGTGATCGATCCGGCGGACAAAACGCAAGCCGAAGCCATTCGCAAGCTAGGAATGAAGGTGGAAGTCGTCCCAACCGTGATGAAGACCCACACCCAAAAGCGCAAACTTGCCCGGTCGCTGCTTGCTTTGAAATCGTAAGTCTCAACCTGCCGTTTGCGAGTGTGGCCGCTCAAATGCGAAATCGAAACTCATTTGCGCCAAACGTTGGAGTTCGTTCTCCGTCATGCCGAGCTGCTGAGCTTGCTCATATTCGTTGAGCAGCGTGGTATGGAACATTGCCGGATCATCAGTGGACAGCACGACCGGAATGCCGTGCCGAAACAGCGCGGGAAGCGGATGATCCTCCATGCGCGCGTCTGTGCGGCGTAACTGAAGCGCGAGCGCTCCCGTACGGATATTGCTTTGTGGGCAAATCTCGAGCGGAATGCGGCGATCGGCAAGAAGGTCCATGAGCGCAGGATCATTTATGGCGGCGATGCCGTGACCGATCCTTTCCACGCCGAGGAGCTCAACCGCTTCTCGAATCTTTTCTGGGCCGCCGATTTCGCCGGCGTGAATAAGACGATGCAGGCCCAGAGCTGCGGCTTGGTCATACACCGGCCGAAGTTCCCTGGTAGGCACGCTCAACTCATCGCCGCCGATGCCGAAGGCGACGATGGATTTCGATGCGCATTGTTTTGCTGCTTTTACAACGCGACCCGCTGCTTCGGCGCCGAATTGACGAACGGCATCGAAAATCCAGTTCATGTGAAGCCCGCGGCCCTCGAAGAGTTCAGCGGCGCCTAGAATGGCCTGGAAGTTGGCCTCCGGGCGCTGTTTGCGTAGCAGCATCACGCCGATGGAAATCGTCACTTCGGTGTAGATTACCCGCTGCGACACAAGATACTCCGCGAGGTCGTGGGTGATCAGCGCGTAGTCCTGCGGGTCGCGCAAGAAGGATGTGACCCACTTGAAGGTCTCGAGGAACTCCACAAAATTCTGGTAAGCATAGCGGCGCTCCACTTCCTGTTCTGTGACCATGACCCCGTGCCGCGCGGTGAGTGCGCAGACGGTGCTCGGCTGAATAGACCCTTCGAGGTGAAGGTGCAACTCTGCTTTGGGGAGTGAGGCAACGCTTTCGGGGAGCATAACGGAAGCAGACGGCACTAGTGCGGCAAGGCAGGCTTGCCGGCATTGGTCCAGGCGGTGAGCCAGTAAGAGCCGACGTCCGTGGCGGCATCAGAGAGCTGGCGAATCAGCGTGCCTGCGGACTGATTGTAGAAGCGGTCGAAATATTCGTCGTTGTACGACTTAATTTCCAGGTGCGCGTTGCGATCCGCGAGCTCGATGACCTCGAGCCAACTATGCGCGCTAAGGCATGCTTCAAAACCGTGATCGGTCGGATCATTGATGAAAGAGGCGTCGTTCGGGCGCATCGGAAAAAAGGAAGAAAAGCGCTCGATGAGAGTCGTTCCAAATCGCTCATTGATCCCGGTTTGGTTTGTCAGATGGCCGTCGAAATTTTCCGTGGTGTTGAAGGGATCGTGCGCTTCGCCGACGTAAAACGCGAGAATCGCGGCGTCAAGCTTGGTTTCGTCCCAACGGCCGAGCTTCATGGCTTCGGTGAGCTTCTGGCTGTACACGCCAATCGCCCAGGGAAGCAGGCCGGTTGATTCGATTTTGGACTTGCCGTACTTGTTCAGGGCGCCTTTGTAGCTGCGGGGCAAAGCGTCAAAAGGGAAGCGCCCGTACTTGTCCAGCCGGATGAAATGGTTGCGCCGCTCGGCCGGATTTGTGGCTTCAGCGTCCAGGGGGTCTGTTACGTGTTGCACGAGGAAGGAACGATTGTTTTCGAGGTACGCGCGCAGGTCGGCGGGCACCGTACTAATGGCTTGATTGACGACGACCTTGTGACCATTGCCGCCCCAGGCGCAAACGCGAGTCGAAAGCAGCGTAAGGCTCACGGTGATCGCGAGGCTAGCGTTAAGGCACTTTCGCAATGGATTGAGGAACATGCGCCTCATTTCAAAATTGCTCTAAGCCGGATTGGCGGCGCGCAGCGTACTGCGCCTCCGTCCATAGTTGTAGTAAATCACGAGTCCGATTGCCATCCACACGAAGAATCGAATCCAGTTCGTAATTGGCAGTCCGGCCATCAGGAGCACGCACGTAAGCATGGTGATGATCGGGGCGAGCGGGCCGCCGGGAGCGCGGAAGGCACGCGGTCGGTCGGGCTCGCGATAGCGCAGAATTAATACTCCCGCGGCAACGAGAGCAAAGGCGAACAGAGTGCCGATGTTGGAAAGGTCGGCGAGGGTTCCGATATCGAGAAGGCCGGCAGGAATTCCGACCACAAAGCCGGCCATCCAGGTAGAAAAATCCGGCGTACAGAAGCGCGGGTGCACGCGGCTAAAGATGCGGGGCAACAGGCCGTCGCGGGACATAGCGAACCATACGCGCGCCTGGCCAAGTTGGAAGACGAGCAGGGAAGAAATCATGCCCATCAGCGCGCCGATTAAGACGATCAGGCGAACGCCCGTGAAGTGAAGTTTTTTCAGCGTATTGACCACCGGGGCGGCGTCGTCCACCAGCGTCTGCCACGGCACAAGTCCGGTTAACACGACGACTACGCCAACATAGAGGAGCGTGCAGACAACCAGGGTGGCGATGATGCCGATCGGAACGTCGCGCTGCGGGTTCTTGCATTCCTCGGCGGCCGTAGAAACGGAATCGAAGCCAATGTAAGTAAAAAAGACGATGGAGCCGCCGGTGAGAATTCCCGGCCATCCATTGGGAGCAAACGGATGCCAGTTGGCGGGATGAATGAAGCGCGATGCGAAAGTGATAAAAACGAGGATCGCGATGATTTTCAGGAGCACCATCACATTGTTCGTTTCGGCAGACTCGCGGATTCCCCGAACGAGGATCACCGTAAGCAACATTACTATGATGAACGCGGGCCAATTGAAGCCAAGATGCCAGCCTGGGGGATAGAGCATATTTCCCTGCAAATCGGAGAGGCCGCCCGGAAGATAGGCGGGCGTGATCCAGCGGAGACTTGGGTGCACGCCAAACCAGTCCAGCAAAGCAACCACATGCGCGGAAAACCCTACACTGACGGCCATGTTGCTGACCGCGTATTCCAAAATCAGGTCCCAGCCGATGATCCACGCGATCAGCTCGCCCAGAGTGGCATAGGTATATGTGTACGCGCTGCCGGCAATGGGGATCATCGCGGCCAGTTCGGCGTAGCAGACCGATGCGAAGCCACACACGATTGCCACCAAAACAAACGACAGCGCGATGGCTGGTCCGGCGCCAGGGCGTCCGAAAGAAGCCGAATGGTAAATCAAATATTCCAGCAAGGGTGCGTTAAGAATGGATTTTACTTGGAGTTTCTGACCGGCAATGGCCGTGCCGACGATGGTGAAAATTCCCGACCCGATCACAGCCCCGATTCCGAGGGAAGTGAGACTCAGCCAGCCCAATGACTTTTTCAATCGAACTTCGGCGTTCTCGGAATCCGACAGCAACTGGTCGATGCCCTTACAGCGGAAGAGAGGTGACGCCACTCGTACTCTCCAATCGCATCCTTTTAAGCTAAGGCCAGACTGCCGGATACGCTGTGGTAGATGGGATTGCGCGCCTCAATGTACATTGACCCGTGCGGCGGTGCAACACTGGCTGCCCGCCGCTACATCTGTTCCAGTTGCGCGTAGCGCTCGACGAATTTTTTTGTGCCCCGGCCCGGGAAACTGACGGAGACGCGCCGGTCTTCGTCGTCGCCTTCGACGCCGACGATGGTGCCGACGCCGTAACTCGGATGGCGAACTTTTTGGCCGAGAAGCGGGTTTGCATCGGCGCCGCGTCTGGCGGGAGGCCGGGTAAACGCGCTCGAGCCGGTGGATCGGCGCGGTGCGGAGGGCGGCTGCGACTGACCTCGCACACGGCGGAGGAATTCCTCGGGAGAGTACGAATATTCCGGATCGGGCTCATACCGCCGCGTTTGACCGATCTCGGCCATGGAGCCACGCACCGTCTCCACCAGCTCGCTCGGAATTTCGGCAAGGAACCGCGACGGCAGGGAAGCGCGGAGTTGCTGCTCATTGCCGAAAATGCGGCGATACACGGCGCGCGTGAGAGTAAGCGATTTTCGTGCGCGCGTCATTCCGACGTACACCAGCCGGCGCTCTTCCTCAATGCCCTTCTCTTCGTTCAGCGAACGGCTATGTGGGGAGATGCCTTCTTCCATTCCAGTCAGGAACACATGGTCGAACTCCAGGCCCTTGGTGCTGTGCAGCGTGATCAGCGTAATGCCGGGTTTACCTTCAAACATGTCCGCGTCGCTGACCAAGGCGGCGGCGTCAAGAAAGTCGGTAAACGATTCCCCATTTTCTATACCTTCCGCGACGGCGCGAACGAGCTCCTCGAGATTTTCGATCCGCGAGACGTCGTCGGGTGTGTTGCGGTCCTTCAGCATCTCCATGTAGCCGGTTTCGTCGAGAACGGCGCGCAGGAAATCAGGAGGTTCGCTCGTCGCCAGGGCTTCCTGAAGCTTGGCGATGAGCTCCTGGAACGCGCGCAGAGGCGCCACCGCGCGCCCGCCCGCCGCCCCGGAAACAAATTTCTCGATGGCCGACCACAAACTGGAACCGTCGGCCCGCGCTGCGGCTTGTAGCGCGTCCACGGTGGTCTTGCCGATGCCGCGCGGCGGCACATTCAAGACGCGCAGCAACGAGATGTCATCTTCGGGATGCATGGCCAGCCGAACATACGCCAGCACATCCTTTACTTCCGCGCGATTGTAAAAGCTAAAACCGCCTACCAGCTTGTAACGGAGCCCGCGGCGGCGGAATACTTCTTCAAACGCGCGAGACTGAAAATTGGTGCGGTATTCCACCGCGCATGTCTGCGAGGAGTCTTCATTAAGAATGCGCTCGAGCTCCCCGGCGACAAATTCCGCCTCCGCGTGGGCGTCTCGCCCCTCGAAATATTTCAAGTTCGATCCGGAGCCATTGTGCGCGCTCAGCGATTTGCCGAGTCGTTCGGGGTTGTTGGCCACCACCGCGCCGGCGGCATCGAGGATTTGCTGCGTCGAGCGGTAATTGCGCTCCAGCTTGATGACGCGAGCGGAAGGGAAGTCCCGTGAAAAACTCATCAGGATGGAAACATCCGCGCCACGCCAGCGGTAGATGGATTGGTCCTCGTCGCCGACCACGCAGAGGTTTTGCTTCGGGCTGGTAAGCAGGCGGAGCAGCTCGTACTGCACGCGGTTGGTGTCCTGGTATTCGTCAACGTGAATGTACTGGAAACGCGACTGCCATTTTTCGCGAACCGGCGTTGAGTCCCGAAGCAATTTGACAGTACGGCTCAGAAGGTCATCGAAATCAAGAGCATTGCTTTGGCGCAGCAGTTTTTCATAAGCGGCGTAGATGTCGGCGATGCGCCGGCCGTCCTTGTCGATCGCCTCGCTGCGCATCTTCTCCGCGCTTTGGCCGTGATTCTTCGCGTAGCTGATGCGGCTCAGGACATTTCGCGGCGTCAGGGCGTCGTCATCGATCTCCAGGTTCCCCATGGTGAGCTTTACGGCCGCGATTTGGTCATCGTCATCGTAAATGGCGAAATCGCGCGGCAGACCGGCGCTGGCGGCTTCGCGCCGAAGAAGTCGCGCACACAGCGAGTGAAACGTGGAAAGCCACGGTTGCGCAGGCGGCACACCAGCGCGAAGCAGCAAATCCGAGACGCGGTTGCGCATTTCCTCCGCGGCTTTATTCGTGAACGTGACCGCGAGGATCGCTTCCGCCGGCACGCCGCTGGCGATGAGATGCGCCATTCGGAATGTGATGGCGCGCGTCTTACCCGTTCCTGCGCCGGCGAGAATCAGCACCGGCCCTTCGGTCGTTTCCGCTGCTGCGCGCTGTTCGGGGTTTAGTTCTTCAAGAAGAGTGAGCATGAGTCCCGGGGGCAAAAGAATTTGCTGCACAGTCATGGTAGCCGAGGGCAGCGAAGCGCGCAAACTGGCCTGTGCAAACCGGTTGAGGATAATTCCGGTTGTGAGCCAGGACAAATTCAAACTACGTTCTTTTTACTGGCTCCCGGGCTGGCCGAGGTCGATGTCGAAGAAGGTCAGCGCTCGATTTCCACGCATCAGCACCAGGTCTGGCACGTAGAGGTGAGCAGTTTCCAGCAAATCAAATTGGTTTTGCATATCAAAGTAAAGCAGCCCTTTCACCGTACTATGCGGTGCGATGACGCCCGTCGGGACGCTGGCATCCTGGGCTTCTCGCTGCAGCTCATCCGCGTTCTTGTCCTTGCCGCTCTTGGGAATGGCGACCGGAATGGGCAGCTTCTTGCGCGTCGCGGTTGGGTCTTTGCCTCCGGGTTTCAGCACAGCTTGCACCAATTCCTCCGCGCCCAGAGAGGGAATCTCCTGCGTATTCTCGGCGTCAAGATGCACGGTCAGGCGAATGCGCGACAAGTTGACCTTCACGCTGTCATCGGAATCGTTCCGAAACGAAACTTCTACGGCCAGAACTCCCGCGGCGTACGGCGACTTCTTCGGGAATTTCTCCTTGTACTTGGCTGCGTCGGTCCAGGGAATGGCGGAGATGGTCAAGCCTTCGTGCGATTCCAGCGAAGCTGTTCGCAACGGCGGCTGTTGCGCGCCAGCGAATGCGCCGACGAGAGAAGCGGCAACCAAGGGAATTCTCAGAACAGGCATTCGCCTGAGGTTATAATAGACTTTTCTCATCTCGACGCCTTCGATTCCTGGGGGACGTGCAGGGTTGCCCTCGCGCTTCGCATGAGTTGCGCGTCGGCAACGATTAGGGACCGGAGCCACGCTTAGTGTATGTCATTTATAGCTTTCTGATGGGGGCAGCAGCTCTTTTACTCTTGCCGTATTGGCTGGTCAAGGGGCTGCGTCAGCGAAAGTACCTGTTCAACTTGCGCGAGCGGCTAGGCCTGTCGACCGTCTCGCTCGACAAATTGCCGGCAGGTGGGCCTGGCGCGATCTGGATTCATGCCGTATCGGTTGGTGAGCTGCTCTCCAGTATCGCTCTCGCGAAGCGCCTCAAAGAGGCGTATCCGAACCGCCCGCTGGTGGTTTCGACAACCACGATCACTGCACAATCGCTCGCGCGCGAGCGATTGGAATTTGCCGATGCGGTCTTCTATTTCCCGCTGGACTGGAGCTTTTGTGTGCGCCGCGTCCTCCGCGCCGTGCGGCCGTCGCTCATCGTCGTCTTGGAAACTGAAATCTGGCCCAACTTTCTGCGCGAGACACGCCGGCAAAATATTCCCGTGCTCTTTGCTAGTGGAAGAATTTCGGACCGCTCGTTTGCGCGATATCAGCGCTACCTCGCCAAGTTCGGTTTCTTCCTTCGCCCGTTTCTGCGAACCGCCCTGGGCAACGCGAGCGCGTTCCTGATGCAAAGCGAGAAGGACGCTGAGCGCATTCGCGCGCTGGGCGCGCCCGCCGAGCGCGTTTCGGTCAGCGGCAACCTTAAGTACGATATGGAGCTTCCCGCAGCGACGCCGCTTTCGAGTTGGCTCGAAGCGGAAGCTCGCCGGCAAGGCCGCTCGCCTATCGTAGTCGCCGGTAGCGTCGTCGCCACGGAGGAGCCGCTCGCATTGATTGCTTTCGGCGTGGTGCAGGGCGAGCATCCCAACGCGCTGTTGGTCCTCGCGCCACGAAAGCCGGAGCGTTTCGAGGCTGCTGCGGAGTTCATCCACGAATCGCGGCGCAAATTTATTCGCCGCTCTCAACTTGGGCTCACAGGTCACGCGCACGGAGGGGCAGCCGCCGGCAATGGTTCGATACCGCGCGATGTCACGGTAATCTTGCTCGACAGTATCGGCGAGCTCGCATCGCTCTACCGGCTGGCGGATGGCGCGTTCGTGGGCGGCTCTCTCGTCCCCTCGGGCGGGCACAATATTCTTGAACCCGCCGCGTTCGGTAAAATTCCCGTCTTCGGGCCTTCCATGGAGAATTTTGCGGAAATTGCCTCTCGCTTCGTTGCCGCGGAGGCAGCCATCCAAGTGGAGAGTCCCGAAGACGCCGGCGTCGCATGGATTGAACTGCTGCGCAATCCGGAGCGCCGCCACAAAATGGGCGAGAACGCGAAGCAGCTAGTGGACAGCAGCCGCGGCGCCACCGAGCGCGCTCTAGCCGAAATTTCCAAATATCTAGGCAGCGCTGCCCGATGAATCTGCCGCGCGGACTCCGAATCGTCCTCTGGCTCTTTTCTAAGGTGTACGAGTTGTACGTTCGGTGGCGCCATGCACTTTATGCACGGGGAATGCTCAAGCAGAAGCGCCTGAAAGCAACCGTAATCAGCGTTGGCAATCTGACCGTCGGTGGAACCGGCAAGACTCCAATGGTCCTATGGCTCGCCGACAAATTGTTGGCAGAGGGAAAAAGGGTCGCTATTCTCAGCCGAGGCTATCGAGGCGCTCATGGCAGTAGCGATGAAATCGAACTGTTGAAGCGCCGACTGGGCGGCAAAGTTCTGTTTGGTGTCGGCCCCGATCGATTTACATCCGGTAGTCGCCTCGAATCCGGCAACGCAATCGATATATTCCTGCTGGACGACGGCTTTCAGCACCTGCAGCTCGCGCGGGACTTGGACATCGTCATGCTCGACGGTTCACGCAAACTCAAGGAAGAATGGCTGCTCCCAGCAGGTCCGCTGCGCGAGCCCATTGCAGCTTGCCGGCGCGCCGATATTCTGATCGTTTCAAGAAAGTTTGAGAGGCCAGTCATTGAGGCCGGAGGTGCTCACACGTTCGCAATCTTTTATGCGCAGACCAGGTTGCTTGGCTTCCGTCCGTTCGGGTCTCGTTCGGATACAAAGTATCTCAGCGAGATAGGCTCCGGTCCCTTCCTCGCCTTCTGCGGCATTGGCAATCCCGGCGCTTTTTTTGACGATCTGAGCCGCTGGCATGTCCCGGTAGTTGAGAAGAAGGTTTTTTCTGACCACCACAAATATTCACCAAGGGAAGTGGAGCATCTCCAATCGCGTTCCGAAGCTTGTGGCGCTGTGGGCTTGGTAACCACGGAGAAAGACGCCGAGAATCTCCCCGTCGCGGACTTTCGCTTGCCAATCTGGATTGCAGTGATCGATTTAGTTTTTACCGCCGAGAGTGAGTTGCTTGCCGCAATTGACCGCAAGCTTGCCGCTCGTCAGGGAGCAGCAGCGTGAAAATCCTGATTCGCGCCACAAACTGGGTAGGCGATGCCATCATGGCTCTACCCGCGCTGCGGGCCGTTCGCGCGCGTTTTCCGGAGGCGAGGATTGCAATCGTTGCCCGGCCGTATGTTGCGGACCTTTATCGCGGGCAGAAAATATGCGACGAACTCATTTCCTACGATCCTAAAGGTGCACACAAAGGTCTCAGCGGACGCGAGCGTTTGGCGCAAGAACTTCGGGCCCAGAAGTTTGACGTCGCCCTGCTGCTCCAGAACGCCTTTGATGCCGCCTGGCTCGCTTGGCGCGCTGGCATTCCGGAACGCATCGGTTATGGGCGCGATGGACGCAGCCTACTGTTGACCAAGAAAATTGCTGTTCCAAAGCGCGGCGAAATCCCGCCTCACGAACAGTTTTATTATCTAGAGCTTTTGCGCCGCGCCGGCTGGATCAACTCGCTGCCGGCCGAATCCTTCATAACGCTCGACGTTTCGGAAGACCATCGCCGCCAAGCGGAAGCAACTCTGATTTCCGCCGGCGCTCGCGTCAATGCGACACGAATTGCCATAGGCGCCGGGGCCTCGTACGGCTCCGCGAAGTGCTGGCCGCCAAAGCGCTTCGCCGATTTCGTAAACCGCTTGCGCCTTCAAACAGACGCGGATGTCATTCTCTTCGGAACAGCCGCCGAACAGAAGGTTTCTGACGCGATCGCCGCCGGAATAAAAGGCCCATCGATTAGTTTGGTGGGCAAGACGGCGATTGCCGATCTCCCCGCGCTCCTCTCGCGTTGCCAACTGTTTGTCGGCAACGATTCCGGTGCAATGCATGTTGCCGCCGCCGTCGGCTTACCGGTGGTCGCGATCTTTGGTCCTACGGATCCTCATGGCACCGCTCCGATCACTCCACGGTGCACCGTGGTACAAGAAAAGCCCTATTGCAGTCCATGTTTTCTTCGGCGCTGCCCCATTGACCACCGTTGTATGACAAGCGTGCGGCCGGAAGCGGTGGAAGCAGCCGCGCGTGGCTGGCTTCGCTCCGCGGAGGTGGCTTCTGGCTGAAGCCGCATCGTTGCGTCCGGCCGTCTTCCTCGATCGCGATGGAACGATCGCCGAAGAAGTCGGCTACTTGAATCACGTCAGCCGTTTTCGTATGTTTTCGTTTGTCCCGGCGGCCATACGGGGGCTGAACGAAGCGAAATATCCGGCGATCGTGATCACGAATCAATCCGGCGTAGGTCGCGGATACTTTCCGGAATCGCTGGTCCACGCCGTTCACGAATTGATGACAACGCAACTCGCCAAAGAAGGAGCCCGCATCGACGCGCTGTACTATTGTCCCCACAAAAGCGACGATGCCTGTTTATGCCGCAAGCCGAAGCCGGGAATGCTGGAGCGCGCGGCCCGCGAACACGGCCTGGATTTGCGCCGCTCTTTTGTTGTCGGCGATCGCTACGGCGACATCGAGCTGGCTCATCGCGTGGGATCCCGCGCAATCCTGGTGCGTACGGGTTATGGAGAAGGCGAAATCCAGTGGCATTCCGCAAAGTGGCCGGCGCCTCCGGATTTCATCGCAGAGAATCTCGCCGACGCCGCGGATTGGATATTGAGGCAGCCGAAATGACTCGTGCTCCCGCGCAAACGCTGTCATCCTCCGTAGACCTGCTTGCCCTGGCGGAGTGCGTCGAAAAATTTTCATCGAAGACGGTCGTCCTCCTCGGTGATTTCGTGGCAGACGAATTTCAGTTCGGCGACATTTCACGCGTCTCGCGCGAGGCGCCCGTGCTGATTCTGCGGCACCGGGAGACGCAGGTAGTGCCTGGCGGAGGCGCCAACGCTGCGAACAACCTCGCCGACTTGGGAGCGCGAGTGCTGCCCGTTACCGCCGTTGGCCAGGACGCTACGGGCGACGCGCTGCTTGAGTATTTCCGTGGCAAGCGCCTCGACGTTTCGGGAATTGTTCGCGTGAAAGGCTGGACTACGCCAACCAAGACGCGCTTCGTGGCAGGCTGGGCGCACACCGTAGGGCAGCAAGTTCTTCGCGTGGATCGCGAGCCGCGCGCTCCGCTCCCGGATGCGGCGCGCAAGAAGGTGCAGCAGCTTCTGTCGGCAAAGATTCGCTCCGCCGACGCGCTGGCCGTCTCCGATTATGGCTTTGGGGTTGCCAGTCCTGACTTGGTTCGCCAAGCCGCGATGAAGCGTAAACGCGGACTGTTCGTAACGCTGGACGCTCGGTATCAACTGGCCGCTTATGCGAAGGCGGGAATCATCTCAGCGACGCCGAATGAAGCGGAACTCGAAACTCTGCATCACACGACCATCGGCTCGAACTTCAACGAGCTGATCCGCTGCGGCCGAGCGACGCTCGCCGCGATGAAGTTGAGCGCACTACTCGTGACGCGCGGCCGCGACGGTATGGCTTTATTTGAAACGCGCGATCGCGTGACGCGCATTCCTGTTCACGGCAGTGACCAGGCGGTCGACGTCACCGGCGCCGGCGATACGGTGCTCGCCGCGTATACTCTGGCGCTGGCGTGCGGCGCGTCGCCGCTAGAGGCCGCGCATATCGCCAACATCGCCGGAGGCCTGGTCGTGATGAAGCGCGGCACGGCGACAGTTTCGCGGGCCGAGCTCCTGGAAGCGGTTCGCCGCGACGCCGGCGGTTCCGGCTCGTGACAATGCGCGGCGCGGAATCCAAGTTCGTCACGCGTGAACGCCTCCGGGAATTACTTGCGGAGCATCGCCGGCGCGGCCAAAAAATTGTGCTGGCAAACGGCTGCTTCGATACCCTGCACGTGGGCCACATTCGCTATCTCGAAGGCGCGCGCCGCGAAGGCGATATCTTGGCTGTTGGCGTGAACGCGGATTCGAGCGTCTGCGCCTTGAAAGGCGCTGGGCGCCCCATCCTGCCCGAAGCTGCGCGTGCCGCCCTGGTCGGCGCGTTGCGCGCCGTCGATTATGTTGTGATCTTCGGCGAGCCTAACGTAGAAGCGCTGCTGCAGGAGTTGCGTCCGGACGTTCACGCTAAGGGAACGGATTACACGAGCGAGACCGTCCCGGAACGTGCGACGTCCGCCCGGCTCGGTATCCGTGTAGCGATCGTCGGCGATCCCAAGGACCATTCGACGCGCGACTTTCTCGATTCCGTGCGCAAGGCTCCGCATGCCTGAGCCGCGCTTTCTCGTGGTTCGGCTTGGGTCGCTTGGCGACATCGTTCACACTTTTCCCGCGGTCGCGGCGTTGCGCGAATCCTTTCCCGCGGCGCGCATTGTCTGGCTCGCTCATCCTCGATGGGCGTCTCTGGTTCATAGCAGCGGTCTGGCCTCGGAAGTGTGGACTGTCCAAACGCGCGCAGTATCTTCGTTGCGAGAAGTGATTCGCCGTTTGCGGCAGAGTTCATGGAGCGCGGCGATCGATTATCAGGGTTTGTGGAAGTCGGCCATGCTGCCGTTCTTCGGCGGCGTAAGGCGGCGCATTGGTTTTTCTTCGGCCACTATTCGCGAATTTGGCGTGCCGATGCTTTACACCGAGCGTGTAAAGACAAGCAAGGCGCACATCGCGGAACAAAATGGCGATCTGTCGCTGCGCGCCGGCGCGCAGCGTGGCACTGCTCCCGTGAGCTTGCAGATTCCGAAGGAAGACCAAGCCGCTGCGTGTTCCCGTTTGCGCGAGCAAGGCCTGGATCGCTGCGTTGTCTTGAGCCCAGGGGGCGGCTGGCGCTCCAAATGCTGGCCTGCCGAGCGCTTCGGAGCTTTGTGCCGCAAGCTGCGCGAATCTCTGGGGCTGCGCTGCGTCGTGAACATCGGACCTGGCGACGACGACTTGGTGCCAGTGCTGGTTGGCGCAAGCGGCGATGCCGCCCCGTTCGTGTACCGCGGCAATCTCGGTGAACTGATGGCGCTCTTGCGGGGCGCCTCATGCATCGTCGGCGGCGACACAGGGCCTCTGCATCTCGCCGCGGCGTTAGGCACGCCCGCCGTCGCGCTATTTGGTCCCACCGATCCGGCGCGCAATGGCCCTTATCGAGGTGGCGACTCCCAACCGAGCGATCACAAAGACATCGTGCTGCGTGCTTCCGGCGTACGCACAACTCACAAGCGCAGCTCGCAACCACACCCGTCAATGCTCGCTATCAGCGTCGATCAAGTGTTTGACGCTGTGTCTCGTTGCCTTGGTGCCGCGAGATGAGCGCCGCGGCCTTTTTCGCGCGCTGGCGCGTGCGTCTCGGGTATCCATTAGCCGCGATCGTACTGTGGCTCGCGCGGCCGTCGCTCAAGAGCATCCTGGCCGGCGCGGCTGTCGGAGCGCTCGGGTTGTGGGTTCGCGCACGCGCTGCGGGTCACCTGCACAAGCAAGAAGTTCTCACCACCACCGGACCCTACGCCTACACGCGCAACCCGCTCTATCTGGGCAGCTTCATCCTGACCATGGGCGCCGCCATCGCCGCGTATTCCTTGCCGTCCGCACTGATCTTGTTTTGCTATTTCGCCCTGTTCTATTCCTTCGTGATGAGGCGCGAAGAGCGCGAGCTTTACCAGCATCACGGCGACGCATTTCGTGAGTATGCGCAAAAGGTGCCTTTGTTTCTGCCGCGGCTGACGCCCGCGAAACTCTCGTCAGGAAATGCCGCCGCGTTTTCGTTCGCGCAGTACAAGAGAAATCGCGAGTACCGCGCCGCGATCGGCTTCCTATTGCTGCTCCTGGTCTTTGTCGTGATCTGGCGCTTGCGCTCGTTGTAGATCATTGCCGCCAACTGGCAGGCAGGGAACGAAGCACCTCACTTCCACGCCTTTGCCATCCATCAGAATGTGCACCGCGCCATCGCGGTCGGTCCGCAGGACGCGAACGCGGGCGCTCGTCAGCCGCTCGAGCAGCTCGGCATTGGGATGGCCATACGGGTTGTCTTCCCCCACGGAAATAATCGCAAGGAGCGGTTTCACTGCCGCCAAAAACTCCGGAGTCGTCGAATTTCTGCTGCCGTGATGGCCAATCTTCAGCACCTCCGCCCGCAGCTCGTCCTGCCCGTTCTCCGAAAGCATTTCACGCTCGGCTTCTTTTTCCGCGTCCCCAGGCAGCAAGACGGCGCGGTCCTCATACCGCAGCCTCAGTACGAGCGAGTCATCATTCTTTGCAGCTGGCGAGGGCTCCGCTGAAGAAATCTCGGGCCAGAAAAACTTACCCTCCACGTTGTCCCAAGCGAAACTGTTCGCGCGCGACTCATGCTCGATCGGAATTTTCTTGTCTCTTGCCAGCTCCTCAATCTTCGCTAAAGCGGGCGAGCGAACGTCGCGGCCGATCCACAGCTGGCCGACGCGAAAATTCTCGAGGATCGCGGCCAAACCTCCAAGGTGATCCTGATGCGCATGGGTGAGCGCAACCACGTTTATTTTCTGGAAGCCGCGCGACCACAGATACGGTGAAACCGCCTCTTCCCCTGGGTCTACCCCGCGACTGCTCTGTCCCGCGAATCCTCCAAACGCTCCGCCGCCGTCGATCAGCAAAGTCCTGCCCTGTGGAGAGACGACGAAAAGAGAATCTCCCTGCCCCACGTCCAGGACGTTTACTTCCAGCTTTCCGGCAGACCATGCCGGAGAAAACGGAAACAGTGCAATAACCAGGGAGCACGTCAGCAGTCCGGCGCTCAACCCCCAGGCGATTCTTCGCCGCCACGGATGAGCAACGCGCAGAATCGCCGCCAGCAGAAGCGCAAATGTGAAGAACACAACGACAAGCCAAGGGTGTGGTCCGGGAATCCGATAACTCCATTTCGGCGAGCGCGCAAACCAATGCACGATGTGCAAAAGCACCGACGTGATGAAAGTAAGCGGGACTGCAAGCATCTTGGCAAGAGCTGGAAACAGCAGCGCGCTGCCAAGCGTCACGAATCCCAATGGCACGACAACGCCTGTCAGTGGTACAGCCGCCAAATTTACGATTGGCCCTGCCAGTGTGATGCGATGAAAATCCCCCGCCATCAGCGGCAGCATCCCAATCTGCAGCGCCAGCGTCAGCACCATCAATTCCCAAGCCCGCAACGTAAAGCCAATTCCGCCTGCCAGCACATTTTCGACGGGCACGGCAATCCGCAGTGGCAGTTGGGTAGAGAGCCATCTCGTTGCACTTCGCAAATCGATTCGGAATTGCGCCGCGCGCGGTTCGTGGGCCGCGTCTCGAGTCACGTCGCGCCATCCACGCAGCGCCCTGGCGTAGGGCTGCACGTTTCTCTCGAGCCACGGCGCCGCCAGCCCCGCGATGCAGGCGATTGCCAAAAATGTAAGTTGAAAGCTGGAATCGTCCACCGCCAGCGGCTGCGCCACCAAAAGCACCAGCGCCGCTATCGCCGCGGAATTCAAAACGTCGAGCCTCCGGTAGAAAAAGCCTCCGAGCACTACGATCGCCGCCATCATCGCCGCTCGCAACACCGGCGGCCGTTGCTCGATCACCGCCACGTACGCAAACAGGAGCGTTAGCGTGAAGGCCATCGTCGCCGACCGCGAAAGCCGCAGCTTCCGGCCAATCCAGTACAAAAAAAATGCCAGCGCGCCCACGTGCAATCCCGCGACAACAAGCACGTGAAACACCCCTGTCTTCTGAAAATCCGCCGCTTCGTCCCGCTCGACAAAGCTGCGGTCACCGAGCAGCATCGCGCGAAGCACGGCCGCCACCTCCGGCCGGCCGTCAAACAGCTTATCGACTTCCTCTCGCAATCGGTGTCGAGTGCGCGCCAGCATGCTACGCGCAGACAGCGGCGCCGCGGACAAACGTTGGATTAGTTCGGGCGAGCGAAGCGTCGCCACCAAGTCGATGCCTTGCGTGGCCAGGTACGCGCGACGGTCGAAAGCGCCCTCGTCCCGGAAAACTTGCGGCCGCCTAGCCTGCGTGACAACTGTCACCTCGTCTCCCGCATGGAACGTGGGCAGAGGAGAGTCGTCCGGTCGCGGCGAGAAGCTCAATCGCAACCCCCCGTGCGCGGCAAGCCGGCTATTCTCGTAATCCACGCCGGCCAACTCGACTTCCAGTCCGTAGCTCCAAGGCAATCTCGTGGGTTCGTCACGCAGCGTTCCGTGCCATCGCAGCGGCGTATGTAAATCAATTCGCCCGCTTTCGATCAGGCGCACAATGTGGTTGCTAGGAAGTGGCTGTGCGGAGATCCATGCCCCCAGCACGCCGAGCATGATCCAACCGATGCCGGAGACAGCGGCAGCCTCACCTGACCGCGCGCAGTTCAGCAGAAGAATCCCGCCGACAAACAGGAAAGCGGCGGCAAGGAAGCCGGCTGCAAGCCAGAAATGAGAAGTAGCCAGCCGCACCAGAGGCGGGCATAGGCCGAGAGCGACACCGCAAGCAAAAGCCGCGGTAATCGCCACAGCCGGAAGTCTCACGGAGCGCGCCTCAGCCGCACCAGCGTCTCGATGTGGTACGTCTGCGGAAAAAGATCAAAGAGGTGCATGTCCGCAATTTCATAACGGTTTGTCCCGCTCTCAGTCGTCCCGCTCTTCTTCGATCCCGTCAGCACCGCAAGATCCCTCGCAAGCGTCGACGGATCGCAAGACAGATAAGCAATCTCGGCCGCACCCAACGTCGCCAGTTTGGCCGCTGCCTCCGCTCCCAGCCCGGACCGCGGCGGATCGAGCGAAACAAAATCAGGTTTTTCATTCGTCTTCCGCAGAAATTCCTCCGCGTGCTCGTTGTGAGAGATCACCGGCACGCCCGCGCTTTCCGCGTTGACGTGGAGATCGCGAGTAGCCGCCAGGTTGGCGTCCACGCTGACCACTCTTTTGAACGCCCTCGTCAGGGGCAGCGTAAAGAAACCCACCCCGGCGTAAAGATCGAGCGCAACCTCGCCTTTTGCGCCCGCGACCATCGTTCGCAGCAGATCTTCGACTAAAAATCGATTCACCTGAAAAAAGGACAGGTGGCTCACTCGATAGCGGAAGCCTCCAGCTTCTTGAAACAAATATCCCGGCCCGGTCAGCTCGAAACGATCCTTGCTTTCGTCCGCCAGTAATAAGCTTTCCAGTTGCGGCAACGCCTCTCGAAATAGCGCCGCCAACTCCGCAGGCGGCTTCGGGAAGCGCTCGAAGGCCACGTTCAGCGCAATCTTCGCATCCCCCGAGTCAGCGAAAGCTTCAATCTCCAGCGCCCTCTCTGGCAGTCGATTCGAGCGAGCTAACTCTTGCAGCTGCCCAAAAGTTTTCGCGAGCAAGGGCGACAATACCGGGCATTCGTCGATCGGCACAATCACCGAACTCTCCGGCAAAAAGTATCCGATGGCCCGCGGATTCGCATTACGCACCGCCCATTGCGCGCGATTCCGGTATCCATACGGCTCCGCCGAATGCTCCTGAATCGGCCCACTCCATTGAATTCCGCCCAGCCGCGAGAGCGTCTCGCGCAAAATCTCGGTCTTCAGCCGCAATTGCTCCGCTGCCGGAATGTGCTGGTAATGGCAGCCGCCGCAGGTTTGAAAATGCGGGCAGCGCGCTCCTTCGCGCTGCGCGGAAGCGGAAGTCACCTCCAGCAGTTGCGCCCACACCAACTTCTTTCGCTTGGACTTGGCGGCAGCGCGCACCTCTTCTCCCGGCAATACGTAAGGGACAAAAATAGTGTTGCCGTCGGCATGCGCCAATCCGTCGCCTCCATAGACAAGCTTCTCAATCGATATGCGTAACTCATCAGGCATAATGTAGTCCTATTCTGCGACGATTCGCGGGGAAAGAAAAGCGCCCGCGTCAAGAAATTCAAGAAAAGTAGTAGAGGCTCAGCCGGGGCAATCCAAACTCTTCCAGCAATCGCTTCTGCGTGTATTTCTTCTCCACCAGCGCCAGTTGCTCCGCTTTCATTTTGCGCCGGTACGTCGACAACTGTCCATCGACTTCGCGCCGGACGCGCAGCATCAAATCCTCCGTCGCGTGCATCATCACCAATGCGGATATCTTATCGTCCAACACCGTCAATCGGCGTTCCAAATCCTCCAAATCAAGCTTCGCTGGGGAATCCAATAGCAGCGAGCTCGCCCGTACGGATTCCGCAATCTCCGCCAGTCGCGCGGTCATTTCCGGGTGCCGCCTTTCATCCCTTTTTGCCGCCGCCGCAACCCGTGCCGCGTTCCTCGCCAGGTAAGCCTTCAACTCCTCGCGCGGAAACGCTTCCTTCGCTTCGCGTCCATTCTTTGGTGCGCTGCCCGCCGCTGCTTCCAGCCCCTCTTCCGTGGCTTGCAGCACCGCATCCGTGCAGTACGCCAGGCTCTTCAGCGGTTTTCCCGCTCCCCGTCGCGAGCGTTGATAACTCTCGAACGCGCGGTCGATCCCCTTCAGCACCGCTTCCAGCGGCACCCCTGCTCGCTGCCATGTCTCCATGATCGCCCAGTCCAGCGGCGACACCAGCAGATGCGCGCCCCGTTTCTTCCAGAAATACTCTTCGATTTCCGTGAAGTAATTGAAGTAGTTCCAGCCGTCCATGTCGTTGAAGCCCGCAGCCTAGCGGCATCGCTGCTGCGCGCAGCTCAGTTTTGCGCCTTCTTCATCTCCGCAACTGAGCGGTGTTCGCGAGGCCCCCCGCCAATCTTCCCCGGCTCCGCAGCCTGATTCTTGCTCCAGATGATTTGCAATCCGGCCAGCGTCAGAAACTCATCTGTGTGCTGAATGTGTTTCGACCCGCGTGTCACGAGCTTGGCGTGCCCGCCCGTCGCCACCACCACTGCCTCTTTCCCGAGCTCCGCCTTAATCCGCGTCAGCATTCCATCCACCATATCGACCGCGCCATAATAAAGCCCCGCTTGCATATGCGTGACCGTATTCGTGCCGATCACTTTTCCGGGGTCTTTGATCTCCACCCGCGGCAACTTCGCCGTCCGCGCAAACAGCGCCTCCGACGAAATGCCCAATCCCGGCGCAATCACGCCGCCCAAATACTCACAGCGCTCGGAAACCACATCAAACGTAATCGCCGTGCCAAAATCCACAACGATGCATGGCCCGCCATACTTGTGGAACGCCGCCACACCATTCACGATGCGGTCCGCCCCCACTTCCAATGGGTTGTCCACCAGCACCGACATCCCCGTCTTTACGCCCGGCTCCACAAACAGCGCCTTCTGCCCAAAATATATGCGCGCCATTTCCGCCAGCGTCCAATTTACCGGCGGCACCACCGAGCTAATGATCACCCCGTGAATTCCGTCGCGGTCAAGCCCCGCCAGCGTAAACAAGTTGCGCGTCAGCACGCCATATTCATCCACCGTTTGCTGCCGCGCAGTCGTCAGCCGCCAATTGGCGATCAACTCCTCGCCGCGAAATACGCCCAGCACCGTATTCGTGTTGCCGACATCGATGGTGAGCAGCATCTAAGGCGCCTCCGCCACGTCGCCCGCAATCACCGTCATCAGTTGTCCGTTGTCGCGTTTCACTTGCAGCAATCCTTCCGGGCCCAGTCCCGCGGTCGTTCCCGTAAAATTCTCTTTGCCGTTGCTCACGCGCACGCGCTTCCCATGCGCATAACTCGAAACTTTCGTGAATCGCTCGATTACCTTCGCCGGACCGTCGCTCAGAAAATCATTGTAGTCGCGCTCGAATTCCCGCAGCAAGCGTACCAGCAACTCAAGTCGCGATTGCGGATGCCCGCTCTCCACGCGAAGGGAAGTCGCGATCGCTCCTAGCTCCGGCGGAAATCGATCCTGGTTCACGTTCAGCCCAATCCCCACAATCACAAAGCGCACTTGTGACGGCTCCGCGTGCATCTCCGTCAAAATCCCGCCCACTTTTTTCCCGCCGACCAGCAAATCGTTCGGCCACTTCAAATCGACGGCAAGCCCCGTTTGCGCCTCAATCGCGGCGTGCGCGGAAAGCCCCGCCATCATCGTCAGCAGCGGCGCCTGCACCGGCGCCAGCTTCGGCCGCAGGAGCACTGTCACGTAAATTCCTGTGGCGCGCTCCGAATGCCACCCGCGCCCAGCGCGCCCTCGCCCTGCCGTCTGCTCTTCTCCCAGTATGACGGCGCCCTCCGGCTCTCCCGCATGTCCCAATTCCAGTGCCACGCGATTCGTCGAGTCCACCTTGAAGAAATGGTGGATGCGCTTCCCGAACAGGTTGCCCTTCAGCCGCTGCCGCAGCATATCTGCCGTAAGAATATCCGGCACTTTCTCCAAAAAATACCCGGTCCTGGGATGCCCCTTCACCCGCACCCCGAGTTCGCGAAGCCGCTCCACCCACTTCCACACCGTGGACCTCGAGACGCCGATCTCCCGCGCCACGCGCGCCCCGCTAACGACAATCGTCGCGTTTTCCGCCAGCAAGGTGACCAAAGCCGCGATGCGCCGGTCCGTCGTTCCCGGAAGCGTATCCGTCACCGTTTTTGTGCTGCGTCTCATAATCGCCAAATAAACCAGGGCAGCCGATCCGCCGAAACTGTAGCTCAGGTCCGGTTTGTGGACCTGAGGGTTTATGGTCAACACGACCGTGCGAGCGGCAACCTGCCGGTAGCGGGCCTGCCTCTTAGGGCTGAGGCTTTCCCCGCGCGCAACTCATCCGCGTGCCGCATTGCTCGCTGAATGTGAGCCCCCGCAAGCTTACGTTTACCGCACGCTCTCCACAAGTAGGCTCAAGTTCGCCGCCGACGCAGAGTGCGTCAGCGCCCCGGAAGACAGAAAATCCGCACCCGTCTCCGCGTACGCGCGGGCATTGTCCAGCGTGATCCCGCCGGAAATCTCGATCACGCAATCACGGCGCAAACTCCGCGCCAATTCGACGCAACGCTTCGCCTCTTCTGGCGTCATATTGTCCAGCAGCACTGCCTCGGCTCCAGCTTCGAGCGCCTCGCGCAATTCTCTCTCATCGCGCACCTCAATCTGCACGGACAAAGCGCCGGGTCCAACCACCTCCGGGTCCAGCCCGGCTGCATCGTAAGCGCTTGCCGTGCGGGGAGCCCGCATCTTCAGCGAAGTGTACGCGTGCGCTCTATCCAGCGCCGCCTTCACACCTCCCGCGATCGCGATGTGGTTTTCCTTGATTAGAATCGCGTCAAACAGCCCAAAGCGGTGATTCGAACCTCCGCCGCACTTGACCGCATATTTTTCGAGCGCCCGCAATCCCGGCGTCGTCTTGCGCGTGTCCCGTATGCGCGCATGCGTGCCCGCCAGTTGCTCGACGAACCGCCGTGTCAGCGTGGCGATCCCGCACAGATGCGTCAGAAAGTTGAGTGCCGTCCGCTCGCCGGTGAGAATCGCCTGCGCCTCGCCTGCAAGCTCGATCAGCTCCGCACCAGGTTCTACAAACGATCCATCGTTGTGCAGGCAGCCGATGCGCATCTTAGGGTCCAGCGCCCGAAAAACGTTTTCCGCAATCGGCAGTCCGGCGCAGACCAGTGTCTGCCGCGACATGATAGCCGCCTTCGCTGGGGTTCCTTGCGGCACGATAGCCGTGGTCGTGGCGTCACCCGATCCGACATCTTCGGCCAACGCCCGGCGCACCAAATCCTCAATTTCTTGGGAGTGCCAATTCATAGTATGGAGTGCGGCAGTCTGGTTTATCCTGTTTACCCCGAGCTTCGAGGGGAGCTTCGAAGGGCTGCCGCTTTTGCGGCCGAGGGGCCACTAAGGGCGCACCCAGATCTGGGATATCTAGTCTCAAAACTACGCGGCCGCCTTGAGCTCCTCTAACCGCGAGCGAAGTTTCCGTAATTCCGTCGTCTGCTCAGCAACGGTAGCTTCCAATTCTCGAACCACGTGCTCTGGCGCACGGCTACGAAAGACATCATTGGCCAACTGCTTTTCCTTCGTCGCAATCGCCTTTTCCAGTCCCTCGATCTGTTTGCGCAGCCGCGCGGCCTCTGCCGCCACGTCAACGGTATCCGCCGTGTAAGCAATGCGCACATCAAACAGGGCCGTCGAGCGCACCGCGCCCCCCGATTGCGGCAGGCGTTCGGCGTTCACCTTCATTTCCGAAAGTGCGGCCAGCCGGAGAATCCCCTCACGGTTGGATTCGATCGCTTGCCGTGCACGGTCGTCGGAGCTCGAGAATTCCGCCGCAACCTTCTTCTTCGGGTCCAGCTTCATTTCCGCGCGGATATTGCGCAATGCCACGATCACATCTTGCACCACCGAAAACTGTTCCAAAGCCTGCGCGTTTTTCCACTCCGTGCTCGCTTCGGGAAACGCATCTAGCGCGATGGACTTCGCTCCCGGGCGCTGCGGCAACTGGTGCCACAGTTCTTCGGTGATAAACGGCATAAATGGGTGCAGCAAGCTCAACGCCGCATCCAGAGCAGCAAAGAGATTCCGCCAGGCCGCCACCGCCCGCTCCTTATCCGCATTCTGAAGTTCCGGCTTCAGCCACTCGATGTACCAATCGCAAAAGTCTCCCCAGAAGAAGTGATAGACACCCTGCGCCGCTTCGTGAAAACGGTAATTCTGCAGAGCCTCGTTCACTAAGCTGATCGTCGCTGCCAATCGCGAAAACAACCAAGCATCAACAAGCGACACTTCACCACCGGCCGCATAGGGTGCCTTAGCTCGAACCTCCGGCGCGGCCAATTCCTCCAGCGAAATGCCACGCTGCTCAAGGTCGTCCAACTTCCCGAACAGAAACCGTGACGCGTTCCAAATCTTATTCGCGAAATTCCGCGCGCTCGCCAGCCGGTCGTCCGACAATACAATGTCCGTCCCCGGCGCGGCCATAGACGCCAGGCAAAATCGCATCGCATCGGTCCCGTATTGCTGATTCAGCGCCACCGGGTCGAGTCCCGTGCCCTTGGACTTCGACATCTTCTCGCCGCTCGCCGTGCGCACCAGCGAGTGCAAGTACACCGCGCGGAAAGGTACTTTGCGCGTGAAGTGCAACCCCATCATGATCATCCGCGCCACCCAGAAAAAAAGGATGTCGTATGCGGTGATCAGCAAGCTCGTCGGATAGTACCTGCGAAAATCCGCCGTATCTGCAGGCCAACCCAGCGTCGAAAACGGCCAGAGTGCGGAGCTGAACCACGTATCCAGCACATCCGGGTCTTGCGTCAGCTTGGACGATCCGCACTTCATACACTTCGATGGATCATCCACCGCCACATTCACTTGCTTGCAATCCTCGCAATACCACGCTGGAATCCGGTGCCCCCACCAAAGCTGCCGCGATAGCGTCCAATCCCGGATATTCCTCATCCAGTTGAAGTATTCCTGGCGCCGGTTCTCCGGCACGATCTGAATCTCGCCGCGCTCCACCGCCGCAATGGCCGGCTCCGCCAGAGGTTTCATCTTGCAGAACCACTGCGTCGAAGCCCGCGGCTCCACAATCGTCCTGCTCCGCTCGCATATCCCAACGGCGTGCGTGTGCTCGGTGATTTTCTCCAGCAACCCTCGCGCCTTCAAATCTTCGACAATCTCCTTCCGCGCCTCGAATCGCTCCAGCCCTGCATAAACGCCCGCCGCAGCGCTCATGTGCCCGTTGTCAGTCATCACATCGATTTCCGGCAAGTGATGCCGCCGTCCAACCTCAAAATCGTTAGGATCGTGCGCGGGCGTAATCTTCACCGCTCCGGTCCCAAACTCGCGGTCCACCATCTCGTCCGCAATAATCGGGATCTCGCGCTCCATCAACGGCAGCAGCACCCGCTTGCCGACCAAATGCGTGTAGCGCTCGTCCTCCGGATGCACCGCCACTGCCGTATCGCCGAGCATCGTCTCCGGCCGCGTCGTCGCCACAACAACGTGCTCCTGCGTGCCAACGACCGGATACCGGATATGCCACAGATGTCCCTGCCGATCCTCGTGCAGCACTTCCAGGTCGCTCAGCACCGTCAAGCACACCGGGCACCAGTTCGTCATCCGTTGCGCGCGATAGATCAGCCCCTGCTCGTACAACTGCACGAACACCATCCGCACCACGCGCGAAAGCTCCGGCGACAGCGTGAACTTTTCCCGCGACCAGTCGCAGCTCTCCCCAATCTGCTTCATCTGCCGCGTGATCTGTCCCCCGCTCTCTTCCTTCCATTTCCACACGCGCCGCACAAATTCTTCCCGGCCCAGCGTCCGGTAATCGATTCCTTGCTTCGCCAACTCCCGCACCACCACGCGCTGCGTCGAAATCCCCGCATGGTCCATCCCCGGCAGATACAAAGTGTTGTACCCGCGCATGCGGTGCCAGCGCGTCAAAATATCGATCTCCGTATGGTCCAGCATGTGACCAATATGGAGCGAGCCGGTCACGTTCGGTGGCGGGATAACAATCGAAAACACCGGCCCGGCCGCATTCGGGTCCGCGCGAAATAGCTGTTCGCGCACCCAGAATTCCGCCCAACGCGGCTCAATCTGTTGCGGTTCGTAATTTTTGGCGATTTCGCGAGCCATCCGAGAGCCTGCTCCTGACCAGTGCATGCAAGGGTAGTGTGCGCACGTCAAGACGCACACAATCAGCCTAATCTTTGACTATACGAGGCGCAATCCAGCCCCGTCAATTCACACCAAATGCCAGTTAGGAAGGCCAATCCCAATCTGGGATCACTTCCGAGTTGCCGACCATCCGGGAGTTGTCTCGTGCCGGCCCCAATCGAAATGCCGTGTGCGGCCACCGGTACGGTAGGAGATGCCCATCTCTAGCTTTCCCGGCTGTATCAAATCTTCGTTGAGTAAACTAGCGTGCATTGGCTGCCTTGCGGCGTCCCTCCAGTAAAAACAAAGCGAAGTCGGTGGCGACCGGCGCAGCGGCAAGCTGCCGCATCATTAGCGCGACTTGACCCCGATGGTAAGTGGAATGGTTCGCCAGATGTTGCATCAGGTGTGCCAAACTGATTTGTGTTTCGCGAACAGGAAGCATCCTTCGCAAGGATTCGTTTGCGACGCGATTCACAAACTCGACTTGTTCTCTTTCGACTTCCGCCCACCTTAACTGCACCGCGGCGACATCGGGAAATGCATTCGGAGGAAATAGGGCGCCGAGTCGCGTCCACAAATCTGTCACGAAGGCGGAACTAAGGGAGGGCTCGTTCCAAATTGTAAGCCAACCCCACTCGACGCCGATAATGTGCACCAGCGTGTCTCGCACAGAACGGAAGCTGCCACCCAGATCACGCGTGAACTCCTCAACGCCGAGAGTGGAAACCGCTTGCAAAACCGTGCTGTTCGCCCAGCGGTCATATTCGTAGAGTAGCTGAATGTCATCTTTGGTCATGGTGATGGCCGATCCTTTCGTTTGGGCAATCTTACCTTGCCACGGGTGTTCGACAAGGCCCGACATGCGGTCGTTTCTGGCGCCTCGGTGATTGTGCCACGGGGTATGCGGAAGTAATTCCAGGAGACCTGATCGCGCCATTACTTCCGGCTTATCAGGACCTGGCAAATGGTTCCGACTTTCACTATGACGTACTTTCTTTGAGTTTTCAGTCGTTGCCGTGTGCTCTATGGGAAGGCGGCGCGCACGTCGTACGCGCCGCCACTCCGCTCTAACTAGCGCAGCGATCTGAAGCCCGCGCGAACCTCTTCTGAAAAGAGTTGCGGCTGTTCCCAAGCCGCAAAGTGCCCGCCTTTGTCGAGCTTGTTGTAGTGGATCAGTTTGGGATACGCCCGCTCCGCCCAACTGCGCGGGCACAGATCGATCTCGTCCGGAAAGGCGCTTACGGCAACCGGGATGGAAACGCCTTTGACACTGAAATACGGGAGTTTGCTTTCCCAGTAGAGGCGGGCTCCGGAAATCGCCGTGTTCGTCAACCAGGTGATCGTGATGTTGTCGAGGACATCGTCCCGGGTGAGGCCGGCAGCTTCTCCGGAAAAGACGCGTGAGATCAGCGCGTAGCTCCACGCATCGTGGTCCAGGAAATAGGCGGCCAGGCCGACGGGGGAGTCCGCAATTCCGTACAACGTCTGCGGGCGCAACCCCATCTGGTAGCCGTAGGCGATGCCTTTGCTGTAGACGAATGTCAGCCGTTCGAACGCGAGTTTCTCTTCGGGTGAGAGACCGTCGGGCATTGGCGCACCGGTGAATGCCGCCTTGTCAATGTCGGCCGGAACCGCGCCAGGCATATTGGTGTGAATGCCGAGCAATTCCGGAGCCGCCTTCACACCCATTTGTTCGGTGATGACCGCACCCCAATCGCCGCCTTGCGCCACAAATTTCGTGTATCCAAGGCGCTTCATCAGCACGACCCAAGCACGCGCAATGTGGGCCGGGTCCCAGCCGGTGGTGGTCGGCTTGCCTGAAAACCCGTAGCCGGGGATCGACGGAATCACTAAATCGAAAGCGTCCGATGCGCTCGCACCATG
>Ga0209647_1000434_pt1 | contig 39621 bp, 53 predicted proteins | sample GraSoi_2013_60cm_FD_185827 | JGI IMG/M metagenome (GOLD analysis project Ga0209647, IMG submission 185827) | Grasslands soil microbial communities from the Angelo Coastal Reserve, California, USA - Sample 9_17_2013_60cm (SPAdes) (version 2) | ecosystem: Environmental > Terrestrial > Soil >... | reverse complement strand
CTGACCAGCGCGATCACCACCGAGGCCATCATCGGCTCGATAAACTGGGGCAAAGGCTTTTTGGCCATTGTGAGATCGAGCGAACGAAATCAAGTCCGCTCATTCTTTTGAAACAATAGACATCCGCTGGGCAGATCGCCTGCAAATTCGCAGTTGTCGGACCGATTCTCGCACTCGGAAGAACTAGTTCGGGCCGAGTCACCGTTCGGCAGCAGAGTAGAGGCGCCTTAACTTTTCCTGGCTCTTTGGTTTCGAGTGCTTTTTTTCTGTTGCGCTAGTTCAACCATACCGCCTTCCTTATTTTCCTTGGTAACATTTCGCGGAGAATAACGACGAGTAATACCTCATAGCATTACCCGCGCCGGCTTCCATATTCCCCTGGGAAGTCGGGTACCAAAGCGTTACCCCGTGATAACTTTCATCTGTCACAACGGCGGTGGTCGGGACAGCAGCGGGTTTTGCTGGCGCTTTAAGAGAGCCAGACATACAACCTGTTACGCTTAAGGCTAAAATAAGTAAGAAAAGCCTGGTCATGAACGTTTCCCCTCGGAAGCTTTCAACTTCCTATGGACCGGCTCGTATTCCCTCGCCTGGTACTCGTCATCGGGCTGCCGCATGAGCCTACCCTGCAGCTTGGAATCGTCTCTTAGCAAAACAAGACAGTCTTGGTCAAGCTGTCCTGCTTTTAGGAGCATAAAAAACGATTCACGCATAAGCGGCATCCATGAAACAGACTCGGTTATCATCGCGTGTCCGAGAGGACGAATTAGCCGAAACGCAATGGAGACCACTCTATCCGAGTGGGTAACTTTTTTTCTTTTGGTCCGGCTGACACGGCGGCAAGGTAATATGGATGAAATTTCTGGACGATCTGCGGTAATCGCAGTTAACGCGGCGTACTTAAACAAGGCGATCCGCCGTTAAACGCAACATCACTGAGACCGATATCAACGCGGAAGAGGAAGCAAGGCCGACATTGGGACGATTGCTTGTCGCATCAGCCAAGAATCATAAAGGGCGGCTGGTGAAACACGTAGCAGACGCAGGTTCCGAGAAAGAGGAATAGATCGACGTTTAGCTAGGATTAGCCGGAACGATTCCGGTAAGCACATTATAGCGGACAACCTATTTCGAACGCTCTACGGTCAACGTGGAGCGTTTCTTGTTTTCCCGTCGTCTACGTTGGGATGCGTTGTCGAGGGTTCGCTCACGTTCGCGGAGTCCCGGTTCATATGCTATGAGTCAGATAGCTGATCTACACCAGTCGGAACCGGAGTCTCCGGCTGCAACAATCATCGACAAACGCCGAGTGGTTACCGAACCTGACCTAGTTAGGCGTCGCGCCCTTGTTGCACAGGAGAAATTCCAGATCTGGGAAAAGTCCTGAAACCCTCTTATAGAGACCTAGACGCGCATCGGCTGTACTCCATGAATGCATGGATGCAGGACCTTCGGTCAGTTTCCCGCTGACCAAGCGAAGCGAGACGCCACTGGACCGGACGTACGGACCAGCGATCGCTCTCGGTTAAGGACGGCTCGATCAAACTTGAATGCGAGATGTGTGGCAGCGGCAACGGTCCAGTGTACGGCCACGGCTGTGACTGAGCACTAGGATCGCTCGCTGACTCTGGCAAGAGCTAATTCGGGTAGGGAATCGGACGCCACGGTTGGGCCAGCAATGTAACGGCTGAACCCTCGTCCCCGTCGTGATGAAGAGTTTAGGCGTGGGAGCAGAGCCGGAGGGGCTGTGCTCCCTAATTCAACGAAATTTATGCTGGTGCGAGTTAGGCTTCTTCGGCAGCCAACGTCGTAAGTTCGAGTACCTTGGTGAGTTGCGCTCCGATATTGCCTGACCACGTGCGCATCATAGGAATGGGTCAGTTCTAGAAGGCGAAAATACGCTTCCAGTCGTTCTTCATGCTGATGACGGTCCAGCCTTGCTTCTTCGCCTCGTCGTAGAATTCTTGGGTGAAGGTGCCGACCTTGGTGTTCGGTAGACCTTCGGCGGGGCCGTAGGCATACTCGCGTTTCGCATCATCGTGGAGGACCAACATTGCGAGTCGCGAGCCGTCGCCGGCCTTAGTGTATTCCAGCATCTGCCGATCACCGGTCGAGTTGCCGAACGCCGCGTGAGGCCGGTGGCCGATCATCAGATGGATGCCCTCGGGCTTGCCGGCGTTGTTGTCATTGAGCAGAAGCTTGGGCTCCTTGGTCAGGAACGGCTTACCGTCTTTGTCGTAGCCGTATTTAGTGCCTCCAGCAGTGCCGACTACCTGTTCGGGCGGGATACCGTAGGTCTGTTCGGAGTACACGCGAACGAAGTCCTGGCCGCCGCCGGTCACTATGTAGGTCTTGAATCCGTTGGCACGCAAATACTGCAAGACTTCCTGCATCGGCTGATACGTCAACTCGGTGTAGAGCCGGTCGAAGCGCAGATGTTTGGCGGTAGTGAGCCACTTTGTTACTTCGGCGCTGAACTCGTCCACCGACATGCCGGTAAGCGTCGCGGCGAGAATCTTCTCGAGGTTCTTCATCGAAAGTTTTGCCATCGCCTCCCGGTCGCCGGAGAGCACGGTCTTGAACGGCTCGAGGCTCTGGAGTTCGGGTTTCTTTTTGACTAGCGCCGGCACGCGCTCCAAGCAATACATTACCTGCGTGTACATCGGCTGCTCGACCCAGAGCGTGCCATCCTGGTCGAAGGTAGTGATGCGATCTTCGGGCGCGACATACTTGAGATCGGACTTGTCGGTGACCTCCTTCACGAATGCCAGGATGGCGTGCTTGGCAGGGCCGTCGTTCCACGATGGCAGCGGGTCCTGGCCTTTTGCGCTGGTGGTTCCACCGACAACGAGTGCCAGCATGGCGAGGGTTGAGAAGATCAATTTCATTCGTTGAGTTTTCATATTGGGTTTTCTTTCGGGCCTAGCACTGTCGGGCGGGAGCGCCTCAAAGCTCCGTCCGCTTATTCGCCAGAAATGCATAGGTGTTTCCCCAGAGTCAGTAATGAACAGCGGATGGCTTGTCAGGTCCCGCAGTTCCGCTCACAAAAAACAAAGTCTATCCGTCTCAATCGAAAAGCCGCTATTGCACCTTGGTCCAATGGCCGCGGCTACCTATCGGTATCATCCGGTCGGTGATCTCGAACCCGAGACTGCGCAGGCGGATACCCTCTGGCAGGTCACTGATTTGAACACAGATAACTTTCCGGCCGGGGCCAACCGATCCAAAGCCGAACGCAAAGCCGTGTTCAACACCTGCTGAACTCCTCGATTTGCCGCCCGCGGGAGAGCTGGCTAATCGCCCGAGAAATTCAGGAAATCCGCGATGCCCTGGAAACTTTCAAGGCTGCGGTTGAAGCCGGCGAAATGACCGGGTTTAGAACGGTGGGTTGAGAGGGCGGATTAGTGAGCAAATCCGCATCGTTGCGCAGCGAGGCTATTGCTCGTGCACTCAAGGAAGCAACATAAAAGCTGCTCCGTCCATGACACAGACAGCCGGCAGGCCAAGTAACTCCTTACTCAAAGCCGCTTCAATGCGCCTAAAGATTTTACTCCATAATCCGATATATTAAGAAGAGTGAGGAACTCGCCATCTTTTCAAGGAAGCCTCGATCATGGCCACTATATGATCGATTTGCACGCTTGGCGGCACACAGAGGATAGTACGTTTGCGACGTTCATCTACGAGAGGGTCCCGAAACGGCTCCTGCGGCATATTATCGGCAGCGATGAGGACGAAGTGATTCGTCGAGCATTGGTCTGCTGCGAGAAAGAACTAGACTCTTAGTTCCTCGCGCCTAATAAATCTCCCGCTGGAGAGTGCCTGAAGACATTTGTGCATCGCCCTTTCCAAGGACTATGGATAAACGCCGCATCTTTGCCGGCCAGCTCATGACATAAACTTGCCGGCAGCCCAAGTAGATCGGCACTCACAACTCCTCGAATACGCTCCATGGTCGCCTCACACTCGGCAACCGTCACTGTGCTCTCGCATCGCTGCTAGAGCGACGTGCGACGCATTTCGTTGCAGTTCGGCACTCAACCACCGGGTTCGCGGTGTGTTTCTCGCGACTTTGGGTGCTGATTGAAGCCCGAGTTGAGGCTTTGTTTTGCGCAGCCATTCGCACGGCAAAGGAACAGAAGTCAGTTTCGCTGGCGAAACGCGCAGAAGCAACCTACGCGGAATACCGTCACCAAAAAGCGAGGGCGTGAGACTGGAAGCTAATCGACCAATGCCGACCGAGTTGTGTGCTGGCCGAAGCGTGCGGCTGCAGGGCGGCTAGGCAACGCATGGGATGGTCGAGTACAATAAAACCAATGAGTCCCTTCTTGCGCTGTCTCGCCCTCCTCATCGGTTCGCAGGCGATTCTTGCGACAGGAATGCCCAGACCGCGACCGTCATTCCAGCCAGCGAAGCGGCAGGGCACGTCGGTGAATACGCGATTGTCGAAGGAGTGGTTGCGAAGGTGCTCTCTTCCACAGCGTCAACGTGTAATCGCTCACCCCTAGCTCCCGAGCCACCTGCGCCTGCCTCTTGCCACTGTGAATCAACAGCTCCACCGCTTGGCGCTTGAACTCCTCGTTGTACCTTTTTACGATCTTTTTTTCGTTCACGGTTTCTCTCTCTTTACTTTGAGTTTCCGTGTCCGCAAGATCAGGGGAGCTTCAACTCTCTCTACCAGCGCAAGCCTGGGCGCCTCGCAGGAGAGAAGAAGAAGTTTCGTACTCTTGTTGAAACGCTTGAAAAACTTGCGTCCGAACAAGGATACACGAAAAAGCAAATTGCGTCCGAGCTTGGAGTTTCACTCACTACTATTTACCAGTGGTCGACCGGCTACACGTTAACGGCCAGGCGAGAGACGATTGAAAGGTTGAAGAAGTTTTTGTCTGGTCATTAAGGCGGACTAACCGCCCTTTTAGTATCAATAAGCTCTCCAGAGCTCAAATAGGCTACGGTGCCATAGCTCGTTGGCAGACCTACGCGCTTCGCAAAATTTCTCTATACTGCTAACGATTTCGCCGATCGCGGAACCGTTTAGGAGTTTCTGGAACAATTCAAATTCAGCCGATCTCTCGTCTGCGGATGCTCCTTGAAGCCGGTCCAACACTTGCGGGCTGATCGTTTGGAGGTTGCACTTGCTCCAAGCTAGCGCCTGGCCAATTACGTGGTTTTCGTCGGTTCCGACGATATGCCGCAGGAGCCGACCCGAGTCTTTCTCATAGATGAACGTGACATAAGTATCGCTCCCAGCACCTCGCGATGCATGCAATTCAATTACGTGGGGGCCGTGGTCGATACTCCGCTGGAACGAGGGGGAGTTTATCACGTCCTGACAGACGAAAACTGAGCCGTCGGGATTCATACTTTGTCGCAACCACACGTGCGCCCCGATTCGGAGACTTTTGTCTATTCTTACAAATATGGAAAATTGGCGAGCGGAGACAGAACCGTATGAAATCACCGGATCTTTCGGATTGATGCCCGGTAGTATGCGAGCGCATGGCAGGAGTTGATTGAGGCGGTCACGGGCCGAGAGAAAGAGCCGGGAAGAGGGTTCGACTAGCTCTCCCCGGCGGCGAATGACTTGGCCAAAGCAAAATGTCTCACGAGTGCAAGAATCGTTCCGGCAACTGCGAATTCGCGGGCCATTTGCACGGCGGACGTCTATTCTTTTCAAAAAGTGAGCGGAGAGCACGCTATCGATCGATTATGCCAGGGAAGTCGCTGCCACAATTTGTCGCGCCGATGCAGGCTTCGTCAGCGAAGAAGCCCTTCGACTCTCCAGATTGGATTTTCGAAACCAAGCTGGACGGCTACCGAGCGATCGAGGTCATTGATACAGCCGGTAAAGCTCGGCTCTGGTCCCGTAACCGATTGCCGCTGGAACCGAAGTTCCCGATGGTCTTAGATGCGGTCGATCAACTGAAGCTGCGTTCGACGATCTTGGGTGGGGAGATCGTGGCGCTAGATCCGGAAGGTATTCGGGAACGCTCATTTTAGCGAGAGTCTCCAGCCGCTGCGTCGTAAGCAAACTGCAGCGCTAGCAGAGGCGAACTCTTCCTAAATGAAATCCAGCGGCCCAGATATACCTGATCCACTGCCACCAGAGCGACCTACAGAACCCCCACGCCCATCGCCATCGCCTTTGCCTGGGCATCCTCCACCGGGACCAGTGCCAGAGCCACCATTGCCAAATCCGCCAGCACCCGGTTCGGATCCGCTGCCGCCGTTAACGCCCGCCCCTATCTGAACGCGGACCTAGCGGCGCGCCTGATGTGTCGCAGACAAAGGACCAGATGATCGCTAAGGAGCTTCAGGAAATGCGCGATGCTTGCAGGCGTTTCAGACTGCGATCGAGACTGGGGAAGTGGTCGGCTTTAAAGATGGTGCGATTCGTTCGCACGGAGGAACTTGATCGTCAGTTTCTCTCGCACCACGCCAGTGCTTGGCGGATCACCTCGGTTTCATCTGAGCCGGTGAAATGCCGCAGCAGTCGCTGGTCAGCCTTTTCGAAAATGAAGGTCGTAAAATGAACGCCGTTTACTTGCTGGATACCGTCGGCATCGCCAATAAGCGAATCGCCTTGGCTTTCCGGGGATCGAAGGAAAACACGTCAAGATCACCGGGCGAATAGAGATGTACAAAGGCAAGCCTGAGATTCGGATCAATGCTGCCTCACAGCCCGAGGTTGAGTGAAAATGACCGAGCGCTCAGTCTAGAATCCTTAACACTGAGTACCCGTAGTTTCTCTCGGCGAGTTCCTTGTGCAGGGCAGTCTTTTCGTCGAACGACATATCTGCTTCCGCGTCCGCCCTTATGCTTTGCTCGACATACTCCTTGAGGGTTTGGCCACCTCTGTATGCCCGTAGCTCCAGCTCTTTGGCGTACGGTTCTTCGAGTTCGATCGTTAATTTCATAGGCAGCGATCAGAATTGCGTGTTCTGTTCATCGAGGGGATAGAAAGGCACTGTCGCGTTGGTACCCGTCTAATTGTAAGCAGACGAGGACCGCTGTAAGTGCAATGCTCTTCGACCGTCAGACGAGACCAAGGGGTTAAAACTTCAATGGCATCTGAATCAACGTTCTTCAGAGACCTTCCCCAACCTGGCCTCCTCGAAGAGCTTACTTTGATACTGTTCACTCATGCCTGAGAAGCCACTGCCGCAATTCATTGCTCCAATGATGGCTTCGAGTGCCAAGGAGCCGTTTAACGATCCAGATTGGATTTTCGAAACCAAGCTGGACGGTTATCGAGCAATCGCAGTCGTTGATTCCGCTGGTAAAGCTCGGCTCTGGTCTCGAAACCGCTTACCGCTCGAAGTGAAGTTCCCAACCATTACAGCCGCGATCGAGGAGCTAAATCTGCGCTCTACGATCCTAGATGGTGAGATCGTCGCATTGGATGAGCTCTAAAGGCGCGGTGCTGTCCGGTATCGAGGGGAAACACGTCAAGATTACGGGCCGAATAGAAATGAATAAAGGCAAACCGGAAATCAGAATCAATGCCGCCTCTCAAGTCGAGGTCGAGTGAACAACTTTTGCAGAACTCTTCCCTGCAAAGAAGTCCGTTCACTCTAGCAGACACGAGCTACGACAAATCCCGCAAATATGAAAAGAGTCGAAGCGAAAATCTTAGAAAACAGAAAGGAAGATCCCGGATCAGAGCCTGATCTAGACCCGGCCACTTGGCTAATTGAAGCAAAGCTTGACCAAGACATTCTGGACTGGGAAAGCGTGCAAGTCGATCTTCGAACGTCCGAGATCGAGGCAGAAATCGTTGAAAGCAGTATGTCAGGGCCAGACCACTTAACGATTCGCACTCGCGGTCAATCGCCCCTGCAAAAGCATGATGTCATCCATCTTGACATTCGGAACCCAAATGAAACCTGAGGAGTCATAGTCTTGTGGCGTAGCAGGCCATCCCCTGATCAAGGCTGTTACTGCCTTAGAACTGAATCAATCGCCTCCTACAGCGGGGGACTCAGTATATCGCAGAAACAGATTTCACGTACCGTTCGATTTAATCTGGCCCAGTGGTCTGCCACGATTGGGATAAAAATTGGTAATCTCCTATGTCGCCCACGTGTTGATGTCATTCTTTTGGTCATCCCTTACAAACTTTCCTTCGAGACACACGTTGCGCCCTCGAACTGCGAACTAGTGATGAAGTCTGCGAAAAGACTGGGGGATTATCCCAGCTTCAGCCATCAGGGCGCTTTTCTTCAGGGCGCCCGGTGCTGCTTCGGATCTTGCCAGGAAGACGGAGTGACGTGACCCGCAGTATGAGTAAGCCTGTTGTCGAAGTAGAGATCCGCGGCCTAGCTGAGATGAGCGGCGGCTGCGCGGTTTTTCTTGGCAACGAGGAAAAAGTTTTCGTGATTTACGTTGAGCCGAGCGTTGGTCTCGCGATCGCGCTGTTCAAGCGAGGCACGCAAAAGGAGCGGCCGCTCACTCATGATCTTCTCGCGAACATCTTGCGTGCCCTCGACGCAAAAATCGAAAGGGTAATCGTCAACGATTTCAAGGGTGGCATCTATTTTGCCCGACTTGTCCTCAGTACAGAGAACGAACTGAAACACAAGAAGATCATCGAGATTGATGCGCGGCCCAGTGATTGTATCGCTATGGCGACTCAGCAGCCCGCGCCGATCTACGTGAGCCTTGATGTTTGGGATCAGCTCGAAGACATGACAGAGGCGCTTCGAGAGATACAACAGGAAGGCTCCAACACTGGAGACAGCGATGAGGAAGAGGAATCGTAGGCAATGTTTGCGTGGACTGAATACCTTTCAAAGCCACCGTCTGCACCGCTTTCGCCCGCCGCTACGCACTTTTCGGGCGGAAAGGTCTCCGGATAAATCCGCAATTGGTCCGTCATGCGAAAAGAGTGTGCAAGCTGCCTGTTCCCGCGTCACCGGTAAGGATATTACTCGATATCCGCGGCGACCCGGCAGCAGAGTCCTGGAGCGTTGTGTCACGCGCTTCGCCCCAGATTACCCATCACCCACAGCTCCCCGACCACCGGGAGCGCCATCCGTGTCGTGAAGCGCGTGATTATCAGAGGAGCTGGCCGTTCAGGCATTCCTTGCTAGTACCGCATTCGCTGGATGACGTTCTATGAAAAATCATGATTTCTAGACAGCGCTTTTCTACAAATTGCGACAACATTGAACGGCTGGAGAATTTCCTGTCTACTCATTCATGCCAAAGAAGCCCCGCGCAATTCGTCACACCGATGCAGGCTTCAGCGGTTGAGTTGCGCGCGAGCACACGGCGCCGAAAGTTTCGATCACTTACCCTTTATGGCTAAACTGCACATCCAGTTTCTTGCTAAGGACTCTTTGGAAGATGGCCCCAGCATAGAAATCGAATCGGATATCATCCCGCACATAGGAGAAATAATCGATGCAGCAGAGTATTTGAGCATTCCTAGCGATCTGACTCCTTATTATGAGGTCGAGAGCGTCATATATGAACTCAGCCCCAGCGGATTTGCGGCACCCCCTCATCAAGGCACGAGAGTGGTACGACGAAAACGATCCTCGCTTACCTACGTAAGGGTACTAGCGAATTCGAACGACCCGACGCGATCCCACTGCACTGAAGGCATTAAGGTGGTCGCCGCTTGGCCTCCGCGCGGAGAAAAGCTCTGATTTTGGCCGTTGTCCTCGCCTGAGGAACGCGCCTGCCTGAAAGCCGTTCAAGGTTACAACTGTGACGCCGATGCGCTGGGCGATTCGGTGGTTCGCCTCATAGGAAAGAGCAAGATAGCCGCGGACCTCGCGCAGCACTGCTGCTGGATCCGGGTCGGGCGTTTGATAGCTTTCTGTTTTACCAGTCGGTCAATTCGCTATCGGACGTGTATGCGCGCGGCGTATTGGCAACACATTATCTTCGGCCCATGAAAAGGTTGCTTCTCGCACTAGTCGTCTTGGCCATCTTGTGCGGAAGCTGCCGAACGAACTAGTACACCTATTCAGGGTCTGGAACTCACGAAGGCACTCCTGGCGCCTCGAAGAAAGTTAATGGAATCGACATCTGGTTGGTAGTAACTCCGGCGCGGAAGTTCCGCATCATTGGATACATCACCGATAGCCGGCCCGGTAGAGGAATTGCCATGGCCAGGAGAGATGCTGATCTTGCTGCCGAAGCAAAGAAGAACGGGGGTGATGGAATCTTGCTCAAGGCAGAGCAGTCTGATTTCCTTGGAACCTACTCGACAGGGAATGCAACGGCCTTCGCTAGCGGCAATGTCGCTACCGCCGTTGGCTCCAGCGTATCGGTGCCCATCGTTCGGCGAGAAGGTCAGATTTTTGTGATCAAGTATGTAAACTGATTGGGAAACAACCTGCACGACGCATGAGAAATACGCCCTTTATGCTGGCCATCGCGCTAGCGGGATGTACGTCCCAGTAATCAGGTGATACCTCGGAGCTTTAATAGACAGAAAAATGCCTGCGGTCGGGCAGACAAAACAACAAGTGGAAGCCGTTTGGGGCAATCCCGAAAGGAGCATGCTCGCCTCGCGTAATATCAACTATGAATACGCGCTCTTTAGCTCTCAGCCCGGTTTTCGAGCTAGTATCTCTTGCAGCCGCACAGCAGACCACGCCCATCATTCTAGCAAACGAAGCAGCTGCGCACGTTAGCCAATACGCGACCGTCCAAGGCGTCGTTGCTAAGGGTGTTCACATCCAAAAGCGGCAACACGTTCCTCAATATCGGCGCTGCTTATCCCAACCAGACTTTCACAGGCTGGATTCCGCCGTATTACGGCCCAAGGCAAACTCACTGTCCCCTAACTAACCGGCTCCTGTAGTGGAGACCTTTTGAACGCCTGTCTTGATTCTGAGCCACTTACGGACCTTCTACACCCTCCACTTGCGAAAGACGGGTTAAGCCTGCTATTTATAACTCTCAGGACGACCTCACTTGCTCAAGATGCTCTCGGTCATCATCGTCTTTTGTATCATTGTTATTGTCCTCGGTATCGTCCTCATAAGAGGCTCAAGTGAAAGAGCAGTCTTTAAGACCCACGGAGTTGAGTTTGATGCGCCCGTCGGAAGCGCGCTGATTGCGGTCGCGCTTTTCGTGATTGCGTATTCCTACACTATGTATGCGCGAGTCACCGCCGAGAAGAAGGACATCGAAGACAAGTTGGCGAAAACCCAAACTGACCTAGCGAGTACAAAAAACGATCTCAAACTCACACAGGAATCGCTTGAACAACAGAAGGCCCAAACAAAGCATCTTGAGAATGAGCATACTGAGCTAGAGAAAAAACTCGCCAATGAACAGGCAGAGCGGCGCGACACGGAAAAGCAGATGATGACAGCGTGGAAAACCGTTGACCAATTTCAACTAACCCACACACAAAAAGAAAAGTTCGACAGGCTTGCGGACGGGGTCCTCAAGCTAAATGAAAAACTAACCACGCTCAGAATTTGCACGACCCATTTTCCCAGGATCGATGATCGAAAAGCCGTGGCAACCTTTGAAATATACCGGAAAGCGTTCGAGCCAGACCAAAACAGGTCCCGGGGTGCCGGTCTGTTCAACTTCAATTCGCGAGAATACGAGATCAGAATGATCAGTGGGAATCAGGAAGGGATCCCAGATGACCTGAAAAGCCAACTCATCGGCGTCATCTGTGAAGCGGCCAGAAAAGCTGCGATCAACCAGATCTCGTTGGGCGGCGCAATAGATAGTATAGCTCCATTAAAGGGTTACGATATAAACCGGCCGGTTGTTGCTCAATTGACTGAGTTCACATACATCCAGATGCGACTGAGGATGATGGCCAAAGAGGCGCTATTGTTGGTGCGGGGCTATGCCGACGGAAAGCTATCGCCTTGGCGGGAACCACTCAAGAAGACGTTTGGTGACATTGTGGTGCACGAGAACATTGATCCGGGCTCTTCAGAGGGCGAAAATGGACTTGTTTTCCGGGAGCAACAGACGCCGATCTCTATCGGTCAGGTGGAGAAAAACCACACGACGACCTACGACAACAAGGACCTGCCCAATCTCCGAGCAGCAGAGACTGCCGCTATCCTCAAAACTCTTGTCGATTGCTCCGGACACGCCCCCAATACTGATGTCGGTAATATCGCGGTCGAGATTCTCGAAGGTCAGGTCTATCCGGCGCACAACGAAGTGGATCGGAAGGCCCGCGTGCATCTGCTGGTATTTCTAAAGAAGCGTTAAAATTAGGATTAAGTCTAAACCAGCAGTGAAGCTCGGATCTGGGTCACGCAACCATTTACCGCTCGAACAGAAGTTCCCAACCATCACGACCGCGGCCGAAGAGCTGAATCCGCGCTCAACGATTTCTCGATGGTGAGATCGTGGCATTAGATGAGGAAGGAATCCCGCGCTTCCAATTGCTGCAAAAATGGCAGAAGCGCCCGACCGCGCCCGTATGCTTGTACTTGTTCGATCTGCTTTGGTGCGGTGACCAGGACTTCACCGGCAGGACTGTCCTACTAAGACGAGCAAGATTGGAGCAAATCACCACTCCGGTTTCTGGAGTCCAAGTCGGCGGCTATGTCGAAGCCCGCGGAAAGAATCTGTTCCAGCTAGCACACGAGAAGGCACTGGAAGGCATAATTGGCAAGCGCAAGGCAAGCGTTTATCAGCCTGGCCGGAGATCCCCCGATTGGATGAAGATCAAGAGCAGACCACAGCAGGAATTCATCGTTTGCGGATTCACAGAAGGAAAGGGGAGTCGCAGCAAGCATTTTGGGCCTTACTGCTGGGCGCATACCGAAATGGAAAGCTACGCTATTTCGGCCATTCAGGTACCGGCTTCAGTGAAAGGAGCATGAAGGAAACGATTAAAAGACTAAACCCACTTTTCACTAATAAGCCTACGGTCGAAAATCCGCCCAAGATCCCGGAGAAAATCCAATGGGTCCGGCCGGAGTTGGTTTGTGAAGTGGCCTTCGCCGAATGGACCTTAGATGAGAACTGCGGCAGACGACGTTTTTAGGGTGGCGCGACGACAAGAGGCCGGAGGAAGTGGTTATAGAGTGTGCTTTGAGCCCTAGGGATACTTGGCTTTGTGTCCCAGTTGCTCAGCCACCGTCTGCCGGTCAGTGTAGACACGCTCATATCGAATCTTATCGTCCTCAACCTGAACGAAGGAAGCACCCGGAAGGGTAAGGGTGCGACCGGTAGGCGGAGTGCCATCAAAATACGGACCAGTGTTGGTCCCGTGGAGCACCCATTGGGTGGCGATTAAGCCTCCACCGGTATCCCCTGTACTAATGATTTCGATGGACATGTCGGGATAGGCCCTCCACATCGCTTTTGCATAGTCGGCAATGGCCTTCCCGGTAAGAGCCGCGCCCGCGCGGGGGGCACTGTATGTTCCGCCCTCGGCATAGAGGGCGACAATGAAATCAGCATCGTGCTTATTCCAGGCGTCTACTGAGCGTTGTGTAACTTCTAGAGCATTCATGATCTTTATTCCTGTGGTCCAAGCGGGGTCGCGGTTGAGAAGACTTCCTCCCGGAGTTTAGATTTGGGCGTTCGCCAAATGACCTGCTTCGGGATTACTCAGGCTCCAGGAACGTCCGTGTCGCGAGGGGTCAGAAGAATGACTCAGCTAAAGGGCCTCTGAGCGACTCCCGAAATGGACGCCTCACCTTATTTGGTGTCAATGAGAAAGTCGGCACGGGGATGGCGGCTAGGCAAAGCGGAGCGCGGATGGAGTACAATAAACCTATGAGCCGATTTTTACGTCGCCTCGCCTCCCCCTTCGTTTCATAAGCAACCGTTGCGAACGCCTAAGCCGAATACCGCGACCGTCATCCCGGCCAATGAAGCAGCGGCGCATATCAATGAATGTGCCCAAAAGAACTACAGGTTATCGCCTCATTTGGCTCTCATAAAGGACCACAAGGCTGATGCCTTCTCTAGAAATGGATTGATATCTTTGGAGGTCGACAATTTCTGCCCCTTTTTGCAAAGGAACTGCGTCTCCGGGATTCACAAGGTGAGAAGGTTTAATGACCGCCCAGCCTGTGTTCTCGGTCTCGTTTTCACAGTGCAGAACTTGGCCGAGCCCGTCCAAATCGAAAGCGGAGATGTCGTGATCGCCTTGCCACTTTAGGTTGACGTGCAACGTATCCGGGGAAGCGTCATGGTGTAGGCTCACAACGAAACCTCTATCCGTGGTCTTTTTCATGGGTGCCGTTCTCGGTTGCTAAACCGGCCCGGGATCCTCTGATCCAAAGCCCCGGTTTTCATCCAATTACAAAGGGATCGCCAATTCCGAATTTCAGAATTTCTGCAAAATTTTTGTCGAAACGAGCGGCCGGAGAAAATGGCTCCGATGGTCCATGCCAAGAAACTTTACGCCCAGTGTCAAAATCGACGGGCGCACAAGGCTCGCTCCGGGCTTGAAGCTTTAACCTAATCAAATCTTCAAGGAGGTTCGGAGACGAGCATACGATCAAATGATTCGCGGGGAAGATCTGAAAAGTACTTCGAATAAATTGTATCGGTTAGAATTGAGTCAGTCATTTCGCGGTAATCGGGCTCAACACTTCGGACATTTGCAAGGTCAATGGTCATTGCCGGGACCACCCTCTCAAAGAGGCGCTCGTAAATGTTGGAAGAGACGCTCAGTTGCCCTCGAAATGGATAATCAAGTGCGACAATGAGCACGATGACCAGCGCCAGCGAAGCCGATAACATTGCGGTCATTGCCAAGTGGAGCCGGAAGTTGGGAACACCGAAAAAAAAGCTGAATGCAACCGTCAGCGCGCCACCTAGCAGGGTGACCGCCCATATTACATTCGGAATCCCCGAAGCCGCTGCCGCTAATCGATCTCTTCGTGCTTCGTAGAGCTGGTTCGCGGTCTGCAAAATCTCAGCCTCGATCGCCCCTGTGCTTTCGGCAGGGCGAAATCTGGCAATCGTCAGATTAAGTTTGAAAAGCGGCTTCCATGCCTCAATGTTGACCTGCCCAGCTTGTTGAGCGGGCCATTCCTTATAAATCACTAGTCGAGCATAGTCCCGTAAGTCTCTACGGATGACGAAAGCGATCTTAGGAGGCAGTCCAGCGCAGTCGACGTAGAGATTAGCTATCTTATTTGCCTCTAATTCGGCGGTATCTTGCGCTTTGTGGAAATTTTCCCACGTAAACACCGCGATGAATGCTAAAAGCACAGCGTATATCACCCCCACTACAGCCATGATGAACCCCGCTACATCGTTGTGAACACGCCTAGTTTCCCACGGAACTAATTTGTGAAAACACGTCAGAAAGGCCAGGCTAAGGAAAACCGCGCTGAACACGATAATGCAACCGTTGAGCCAAGTCGGATGGCTGTAGATCCAGTCACGTAGGATGTTCAGGAAGGAAGCAATTGTCTAAGGATCCTGCGCAAGCTGTCGATTTTCAATTAAATCGTAGCCTAGGCATCAATGAGTTCTCATCTAAATCTACGAATTAATTTGAGAAAGTTTCTTCAGATAAATCGTCGACCGCTAAGTATGTGCCGTCCGAAGCACCGCGCGAGAGCGCTAGTAGAAAGGCTAGCGGTGCGCGAGCAACAGCTCGTTCTCACCAAGCCCCGACGCTATTCTTGCTCGCCCCCGTCTTCGGATTCCGGCCCCACCCCCAGCAGCTTGTCCACCTCCGCCTGAATCCGAGCACTTCGACGTTCATTGTCTTCATGCTCGCTCCGGCTGATCACGATCCCAGTTGGTGCTCCTTCCCGGCTCAGATGTCCACTGAGTTCAGGTGCCACCTGGGGCTCTAATCCCGCAGGCGCGGGACTGGTCTCAACTTCTCGGATCGAATGTTGTCCATCAGGATGATGCGTGTACTCACTGCGCCGCCGTAACCCCATAAACTCCAAATCTTCCACCACGACGATCTCGAAGTTTTTCCCAGTGTTCATGTTATTCTGAATCCCAACGTTGAGTTGAACTTCGGGCTTCGAAAATTCGTTTGGGTAGCGACGTTCAAGCATCCAAGCAAGGGGGGCGAACCCTTCTTCTCCGTGCGAGTTTACGACCTGAACGACACGGGCAAGAACCACGGCATTTTGCTGGGCACGAGCGGCTGGAAACCGTAACTCTTGAAGCGCAGTTGCAGTCTCCGGTGTGGGTCAAGTCATGCCGACAGTGCATCAAAAACACGCCTCGCCCGCTAGGTGGGTTGCTCTAACGGATACCGGCTAACGTCTGACTAACCACACGGTTTACGGCGACCTCGAAAGTCGACGGTTTACGACTGTTGATTTCGAACCGCCCCATCGCCGAAGTTCGTTATCAACACGGGATGCCCCCAGGACACCTACGATAGGAATTTTGTTCCGAAACCTGATTTGACGCGCTAGTATAAAGGAACACGCAATTGTTTGTGGACCGGAACAACAGTTGGGCTGTGCTGGCCGCCTTCGCACCACTCGGTGGAGCGTGGTGTTGCTTTTTGGGCTCTCAAGCTGCGGCTGAAGAGCGGTTAGGGCCATGAGCACGGAGCCCCAACGCACCTGCCCGAGTTGCGGCAACGAGCTTTCCGGAGCGATGGAACTCTGTCCGGTATGCATGCTTCGCCAGGGTCTTGCTGGCGGGGCTGAGTCCGGCGAGTCTTCTGCTTCCGAGGATACGGTCAAGCTGCCGACATCGGAACAGGCCGTGCAACGATTTGAGCACTATGAGCTGGTGATGGGTGAAGACGGGAAACCGGTCGAGTTGGGTCGCGGTGCAATGGGGATCACTTACAAGGCGCTCGATGTCGATCTCCACTGCCCGGTGACGCTGAAAGTCATCAGCGAGCGATATCTCGGTGATGAATCGGTGCGGTTGCGTTTTTTACGCGAAGCCCGCGCTGCGGCCAGCGTTCGTCACCCGAATGTTGCATCGGTTTTCCACCTAGGCCGAACCGGTAAGAATTACTTTTACGCGATGGAGTTTGTTGAGGGGGAAACGCTCGAGAATTTCATCAAACGCTCCGGCCAGCTTGCAGTAGAATTGGCCCTCGAAATCGCGACGCAGGTCGCCGCCGGTTTGGCTGCGGTGCACAAGCAGAAGCTCGTCCACCGGGACATCAAACCAAGCAACATTATGGTGGATTTGGAGGAGGGAGGCGCTTTAACCGCGAAAATTATCGACCTTGGGCTGGCCAAGCCCGCACCTGACGCGCCTGTTGAAGCCGCGATTTCAACTCCCGGAGCTTTCGCCGGTACACCGGAGTTCGCTAGTCCAGAGCAGTTCGCCGGAGTTGGCGTGGACATCCGCTCGGACCTCTACTCACTGGGCGTCGTGCTCTGGGAGATGTTGACCGGGCACGCAGTATTCAGGGGCTCCCCGGCTGAGGTGATGTATCAGCATCAGCACGCACCGTTACCACTTCAACGACTCGAAGGTATTCCGCAGCCAGTTGTCTCTCTCCTGGAGGTCCTGCTGGAGAAAGACCCGTCCCGACGTTTCCAGAGCCCGGCCGAGCTTCTGAATGCGATACCCGCGATAACAGGCGCTATCGACGCACGGCGTAAAATCACTCGTCAGAACCTGCAGAAGACGCCCTCTGGCACTTCGCGTGTCGCAACTCGCATGCCGCCAACAAGACTCGCACCGAAGAAGATTTCCGTAGCGAGATTGCCAGTTACCGGAAGCGATGTTTTTGGTCGAGAGGAAGACATCGCTTTTCTGGATCGTGCATGGGCAAGCAAGGATATCAATCTCGTTACAATCGTTGCCTGGGCTGGGGTCGGGAAGTCCACACTCGTTAACCATTGGCTCCGACGGATGGCTGCAAATCATTACCGGTCTGCGGAGTTCGTGTTTGGCTGGTCCTTCTACAGGCAGGGCACCAGTGGGGGCACTTCGTCAGCAGATGAATTTCTTGACGCGGCTCTTACTTGGTTTGGAGATCCAGATCCACGGCTCGGAACGGCCTGGGAAAAAGGCGAAAGATTGGCGAAACTCGTCGCCCGTCGTCGAACCCTATTGGTTCTGGATGGCCTGGAGCCGCTCCAAAACCCGCCTGGTCCACAAGAAGGACGGGTACGTGAGCCTTCTCTCCAGGCGCTGCTAAGAGAGCTGGCCGCCTTTAATACGGGTCTTTGCCTGATTACTACGCGGCTACCGATCGCCGATATAGCGGGTCACGAGCGCACCTCGGCTTTGCGTCGCGAGCTGGAACAACTATCCGCCGATGCTAGTGCAAAGTTGCTCCGAGCGCTGGGCATCAATGGGCCTGAGACGGAATTGCGAAACGCCAGTGACGAGTTCAGCGGCCATTGTCTTGCTCTGACCCTTTTGGGCAGTTATCTAACAGATGCTTACAATGGAGACATTCGCTGCCGCGCAGAAGTGTCAACACGTCTTGCTCACGATGTCCGACAGGGAGCTCATGCCAGAAGGGTAATGGAATCTTACCAAACCTGGTTTGGGGAGGGTCCTGAGCTGTCCGTTCTCCGCATGTTGGGTCTATTCGATCGGCCGGCGGACGAAAAGGCGCTTGGAGCCTTGTTGAGAACGCCTGCTATCCGCGGCCTAACGGAGTCGTTGACGGATTTGAGCCCAACCGAGTGGCGAACGATTCTTGCCAAGCTAAGAAGAGCGAGACTCATAGCTGGGGAAGATCCGCATAATCCTGGGCATCTGGATACGCATCCTCTCGTGCGTGAATACTTTGGCGAACAGCTTCGGAATCAGCTAACGGACGCTTGGAAGGAATGCAATAGGCGGCTCTATAATCATTATCGAACGCTTGCGCCGCAGCTGCCAGATAGTTTTCGGGAGATGGAGCCACTTTTCTTAGCAGTAACCTGCGGCTGCAATGCCTGTTTGTTTCGTCAAGCGCTACATGAAGTTTACATTCAGCGGATTCAGCGGGGAGATGTCTCCTTTGCTTCTAATGTCCTCGGGGCCAGAGGGGCGTTGCTTTCGGCATTAGCCCCTTTCTTTAAAGGGGGACGCTGGGGCTCACTGGCAGAAGAGAGCGTGGCGGGACAAAGTCTAACCGCAGAAGACCAGCTCTTCGTCCTCACGGAGGCGGGGTTATATCTAATGCACACGCGAGGAATGGAGGCACCGGAGGCGCGGATTTGTTATGAGCGCGCGGAGCCCTTATGCCATTCACTTGATTGTCCAGCGCTCCTGTATACCGCGTTGATGGGGCAGTGGTACTATTCTCTGATGACTGACAAGCTGTCGGCCACGCTGCAGATTGCCAAGCGCGTTTACTCGCTGGCACAGCGGCAGAACGATTCTCGGATACTGCTGGGCGCCTGCTACGCTTTGACGGTGTCATTTTACTATTTCGGCGATTTCGAGACCGCGCGGCAATACGCGATGCTCGGGGTCCAGATCTGGCGCTCGGAAAACGTACAGTCTCCGGTGCAGGAGCTCATCGCGCCCGCCGTCGCTTGTCTGGTCTGGATAGCCCTCTCCGAGTGGCACGCGGGAGAGATTACCTCTTGCCAGACGACTATGGCAGAAGCGATCGGACTAGCGAGGAAGCTCAATGATATGGCATCGTTAGGCTTGGCTCTTTATTGGGCCGGGTTGCTCGCCCATTTTGATAGCAATCCCGATGAAGTGGAACGCTTGGCGTCGGATTTGATCGAACTCTCAACGCATCAGACGTTTGCCAGTTGGCTGCCCGGTGGAGTTGTTCTACGAGGTTGGGCGCGCAGCGCTTCGGGCAAATTAGCTGAAGGAATCTTGTTCATCGAAGACGGAATACGAGACTACCAAGCAATCGGCGCGGTCCTACGTCTGCCGTATTTTCTGGCATTAAAAGCCGAAGCTTTGCACCTTGCGAACCGTAACTCCGAGGCCCTTGAGACGATAAAGGTCGCGGAAGCGCTAGCCGAAAGATCTGAAGGTCGTTGGTGGTGTGCCGAGATGCACCGGCTGCGCGGCGTGTTTCTCGCGGCTATGGGCGCCGATGAAGTGCAAATTGAAGCTTCATTCTGCGAAGCCATCAGAATCGCAAAGAAGCAGAAGTCGGTTTCGCTAGAGAAACGCGCTGAAGCCACCCACGCAGAATATCGCCGCCAAAAAGTGAGCGCGTCAGGAGGGCAGGGGTTCCGACTACCTCTTTGCTAAAAGAGAGTGAAGCGGCGGGGAACCAGAGCGCTTTCCTCAACCGACTCTCTCTTTCTGATCAAGGCGATTGAATCTTTGAGTCCTCATGAGGGATTTCGCAATCCGGCCGCCCCCGCCCAACCCTGAATTATCGGCAGGAAAAACCGGTTGACGGCTCCAGTCCCAAGAAACGAGCAAGAATTTCGTTTCGTTGTTGCCGCTAATACTGACGAAGAACGATTTGTTCAAACGAGAAAATATGCCCAAGCGGCTCCCGATAATCGACAGGCGATGCCCCACGATCTTCATGCCTTTCGTGCTATTGCTCCACTTATCTTGACGCGCACAGGCGGCTGCCGGCCGACAAACACAGGCTAGCGTACACCGCTTTTGCGCAAGAATTCGACAGGCGCCGCACGATCCCGAGAGCAGCCACTGGGTCGACGGTCGATGTTCTCGCTGGACCCCAATGGTTCAGCCCTCGCAAGAAATTAGCAAATCGTATGGCCACAAAAGTTTGGTTCACTTCAGCGATTAAAGGACGGTGGACCCGCGGCGACATTAGCGTGTTTGGATTCACCCTTTCGCTGGTACTTCTCGGCACGATCCTTTCGGCACACACTGACCGTCCGGTCTTCTGGCTATTAGTCGGACCCGGACCGGTAGCCATCGGATTCACTCTCATCACATTTCTCAGACAAGGATTCGGCAGGCGCAGGTGATCCAACCCGTCTGAAATGGCCTCTGATTGAAACGAGAAAACAAGCCAGGATGAAACGCATTTTTTTCGCCCTCGCATTGGCGATGGCCCTTAATCACGCCGCATGCGGCGCTGGCAAAAGCACGACTAGCGGCACTTCATCGAAAGCGCCGGCCGCACGGAACGCCAAACGCCAAACGCCAAACGCCGAGCGCCAAGCGCCAAGCGCCAAGCGCCAAGCGCTCATCCGTCAGAATTCCTGGCGCATCTCCACCTGATGAATCGCGCCTTCCGCCGCCAGCACGCTCGAATACAGTGCAAAGCCCGTAACCTCGAACATGCCGAAGTTCGTCTCTGTGTATCTCCGTATGAACGGCTGAAGTGCTTGGCGGGAAATGCCTTTCGCGCGCCCGATGGTGATATGCGGATGAAAGGGTTTAAGATCCGCTTCGAGCCCCGCATGAAGGACCGCATCCTGAATGCGTCGATGCAACGCAAAGAGGTGAGGATGTCCTTTCCCCACACCTGCCCAGACGACCGATGGGCGGCCATAGGCGTTGAAGGCGCCGACGCCGCATATTGGCAGGAAAAATTGCGGCACCCGCACCTCGCGCAAAGCTTCGCGCAGCCGTTCCTCTGCCGGTGCTCCCACGTTACCGAGAAAGTTGAGCGTCAAATGAAACTGTTCCTCGGTAAGCCAGCGCAGGTCGGTTAAATGTGGATCGAGTGAGAGCAGCGTCGTCCGGCAACTCGCCGGAAGTTCGAGACCAACGAAGAGTCGTTTCGGCGGTGGCACCTGCAAGAATAGCGCGACTCGGCAAAGGCTAGCAAGGAGCAGTAATGTGCCAACGTAGCTGCAGCTTCCAGCTGCGAAACGGGGTCGTACGCGGAATACGGGTCGCTGAATGTACTCGCTGTGTCGACATCGAAAAACAGCGTACTGCCGACACTCGAAAAACTCGGCATCGGTTTCGTTCCTTACAGCCCACTCGGCAGAGGTTATCTCTCCGGCACTTTGAACGAGGACACCAAATTTGACAGCGGTAACGACAATCGCGCCACCTTGCCTCGCTTCACCGCAGAGGCGATGAAAGCGAACCGGATCCTGGTGGATTTGCTCAACGAACTCGGTCAACGGAAACGAGCGACTTCGTCCCAGATTGCGCTTGCCTGGGTGCTTGCTCAAAAACCTTGGATCGTTCCTATCCCGGGAACCACCCAGCTGGAGCGTCTGGAAGAGAATCTGAGATCGGTAGACTTGGAGCTGACCCCCGACGAATGGCGCGACCTTAATCACGCCGTCTCGAAGATTAAGTTACAGGGGGATCGATATCCCGCAGCTCAGGCGAAACAAGTCGGACACTGAAGATGCTCTCCCCAATGGAGAGAGTCAGGGACGAGCAATGCTATCAATGCGGCTACACCGAAGAAAACTATGCCCATATCATCCTAAAAACCGTGCCCGGAAAGTCCGAACAAGAGAAAACTCGACTCGCCGAAGAGATCACGCAGGCCGTGATGGATGTCTTGCACTACGACGCAGATTCGGTGTCGGTCGCCATCGAAGAAATCAAACCGCAGGATTGGGCCGAGAAGGTCTATATCCCCGAAATCCTTAACAGTCCGGAGAAGCTCTACAAGAAACCGGGATACACAATGCAAAAAGGTAATTAAATTATGAACCTATCATTTGAAAACAAAGTCGCTCTCGTCACTGGCGCGGGTTCCGGCATTGGTCTGACGACAGCCAGAGGCTTCGCGGAGGCGGGAGCTGCGGTGGCGCTGGCAGATCTTAACGAGAATGCGGTTCGCTCTGCGGCGGAAGAACTCATCTCCGCCGGGCACAAAGCGATGGCCATCCGGTGCAATGTCGCTGACGAAGCTGAAGTAGCAGCAATGGTCGAGCGGACGGCATCCGTCTTTGGTCGCCTCGATGCCGCGTTCAACAACGCCGGTGTGCAGTGTGCTGCCGCGGAGACCGCCGACGCCAGCAGCGAAGAATTCGACCGCGTGAACGCGATCAATCTGCGCGGCGTGTGGAACTGCATGAAGTACGAGCTGCGCCAGATACGCAAGCAAGGAAGCGGCGCCATCGTCAACTGCTCTTCGATTGCCGGCGTGATCGGCATCCCCGACCGAGCGATGTACCACGCATCCAAGCACGGAGTGATCGGGCTAACGAAGAGCGCTGCGCTCGAATATGCCTCCAGAGGAATCCGCATCAACGCGGTGTGCCCAGGGACGATCGAAACGCCAATGGTTGCGGACATGTGGGCTAAGGACCCAGACGCGATGAAAGAAAACTTGAGAGACTTGCCGATTGGGCGAATGGGTCGGCCGGAAGAGATCGCCGCTGCCGTTCTTTGGCTTTGCAGCCCCTGCGCAAGCTTCGTGATCGGCCACGCACTCGTTGTGGACGGCGGGTACACAGCACGTTGAGGTCGAATACTGTCGAGCAGAATCCGTGACGACATCTCGAAAGACGAATTGCGCAAGCCCGTAAACTCAGCCCGATGATCGGCGCACGCGCCCGTTCCGTGACAGTCAAGGTCATACCGAGCGAATCAATCCATGATCACCGATGAGACACCGTGAGCATGCCGGGCACAGCCGCGACCGGCAGCCTCGGTTCCTGCGAGCGTGCTACCGCTGACTGCTGCCGCCCGAGAGATCTCCCGTAGGCAAGCACAATGAAGATAAGCATCAAAACTCAAGATCGGGTACTCACGGCTACTTTGATCGACAACGAAATGACTAAGGATTTCGTTCGAGGAGCATTACGTCCAGGCGCCACCTCTTATTTAGCAACAGATCTTCAGTGTTAGCTCAGCAAACGCGAGGTCGCCCACGGACATTTTTGCAGTCGCACTTGGTTTTACCTCTACGCAGCAACGTTCAATTTCTTTGCAACCTTAGCCAAGTCATACGTTGCCTTTAGATTCATCCAGAAGCGCGCGCCAGTGCCAAGTTCCCGGCCAAACAACAGCGCTGTTTCTGCCGTGATTGCGCGCTGAATAAAAGGGAACAAGCGCCGAATTAATAGTTATGTGAAGAATTGAAGGAGAGAACAATGCCTCATGTTATCGTAAAGCTCTACCCCGGAAGATCAGAACAGCAGAAGGCTCGACTTGCCGAAGAAATAGTTAAAGACCTTGTCGGCATTGCAAAGTGCGAAGAGAAATCGGTTTCAGTAGCTATTGAAGAAATCAAACCGGAGGATTGGGCAGAGAAGGTCTATAGGCCCGATATTTTAAACAGCCCGCAGAAGCTATACAAGAAACCAGGATATAACCCATTTGAATAGCACGGGAATCGACAAGCAACTCGAACACGGCGACGCGTCACCGGGTAGAGTCGACCCGAACAGCCGCTGCTTGGGGAACACCGTATACCTCGCCGAAGTCGGGAGGGCTCCGAGGACCTTGAATCGCCAACATCGATCATATGAGGGAACTCGAACAACTCCTTGGTCTGTTCGTCGCGGCCGTGATTCTGGCGGCTGGGGCGCGCCGCGTCGGAGCACCTTATCCGGTATTCCTGGCGCTCGGCGGTGCGCTGCTGGCGTTTCTTCCAGGCGTGCCCGCGTTCAGCGTCCCTCCCGAGCTTGCGCTAGCGCTCTTCGTCGCGCCGGTGCTGCTCGATGCGGCTTACGACGCGTCGCTCAGAGATCTCAGGGATAATTGGGCGCCGGTGACCGGCTTGGTTGTATTCGCGGTTGGATTCACGACCGCCGCTGTCGCCGTCGTCGCCCACACGCTCATACCGACGATGCCATGGGCAGTGGCGATTGTGCTCGGTGCGGTCGTGGCTCCACCCGACGCGGTGGCGGCAACTGCCGTGCTCCGCCCCTTGCGACCGCCTCATCGCATCCTGACGATCCTCGAAGGCGAAAGCCTGCTGAATGACGCCAGTGCACTCCTAATCTACCGCCTGGCGGTTGGAGCCGTCGCGGCCAACGGCTTCTCTATCGCGGCCGTTGCGCCAACCTTCTTACTCGCGGTGGCCGGCAGCTTGGTCGTAGGCCCGGCGCTCGGGTGGCTCGTCCTGCGGTTGTTGGAACGTGTGCAGCACGTGCCGACCGCCATCATTCTTCAGTTCGTCACCACGTTCGGCGTGTGGATGCTCGCCGATGGCGTTGGGCTCTCCGGTGTGTTGACGATGGTGTGCTACGCCATCACGGTGGCTCGGACTGCGCCTGAGCGGACTCCCGCATGGATACGCATACCGACCTATGCCGTGTGGGAGACAGTCGTGTTCGCGCTGAACATCCTGGCCTTCATCTTCATCGGTCTGCAGATTCGGCCCATTCTCGAGAGCCTGGCAGCGGCGGATCGGGGCCGATACTTCGCCGTCACCGGCGCGGTCCTGCTGACCGTGATCCTTGTGCGCCTCGCCTGGCACATGTCCTTCAACGCAGTCCTCAGGTGGCGAGACCGCCGGTTCGGTTTTCATCCGCCACGGCCGATGCTGCGGCCGACCATCGGGAGCGGCTTGATTATTTCGTGGGCCGGCATCCGAGGCATTGTCTCTCTGGCTGCAGCACTGGCGCTGCCATCGGCGTTTCCGTATCGCGACCTGATCGTGCTGACCGCGTTCTCGGTCGTCCTCGGCACGCTCGCGGTCCAAGGACTGACGCTCAAGCCCCTCTTGCGCGCGCTCGATTTGCATGACGATGATCCTGTCGGTCGCGAACTGAGTGCGGCGCGTGAACGCGCGTTGCGTGCGGGCCTTGCGAGCTTCGCGCGGGACCGATCCCCGATCGCGGACGTCGTCCGGCAGGAGTTCACGGCACGTCTGGGATACGAACGAGCGGATGCTGACGCAGGCGATGCCACGCGCTCCGCACACAGCGAACTTCTTCGTGGAGCACTCCAGGCAGCCCGGCAAACTGTTCTCGCCATGCGTGCCAACGACGAGATCGGCGACGATGCGTTTCATCGGATGGAAGAGGAATTAGATTGGCTTGAAATGGCAGGTGGTAGAAAGGGGGAGTGACCGTGAAGCACAGGCCAACGTTCCGAAAGAAAGATTATCCAGTGTCGGAGATCCGACGCTATTTGGAACCGGGTCCCGCGGTGCTGGTGAGCTCGGCGTGGAAGGAAAACACCAACATCATGACCATGGGGTGGCACATTGGTGTTGGAATTCTCTCCATCGCTCGTGGCCTGTTGCATCTCCAACGCCAACCACAGCTTCGAGATGATCCGCCGCAGCCAGGAATGCGTGATCAACGTGCCAACCACCGATCTGGTGAACGAGGTGATCGGCATCGGCAGCAACTGCTCCGGCGCCCAGGTGGATAAATTCAAAGCGTTCGGGCTCACACCCGCCCCTGCCACAAAGGTGAGCGCCCCGTTGATCAAAGAGTGCTATGCGAATTTTGAATGCCGCCTGGCCGATGGCAGCCTCATTTCGAAATACGACCTGTTCATTTGGGAGGTAGTCAAAGCACATGTGGCCAGCTCCCCGAAGTATCCCAAGACTGTGCACTACCGAGGTCAGGGCGTCTTCATGATCTCCGTCCCTCGATTAGCCTACGTAAAAAATTTAAGGCGGAGCACTTGTGAAACAATTTGCTCAAGTACTACGAACAACCTCCCGCGCATTTCTCGACGCCTCTTAACCTTAGGAGAGCACACTTTTCCGCAAGAATCCGACAGGCGCCGCACAATCCCTAGAGCAGCGGCTTGGCCGATGGTCTCGCCGAGCCTAAATGTCACAGGAGTTTACCATGTCCGTTAATTCCTCCCAACCACCTGCGGCGGCTCCTCCCGTCGTGGCGGCGCTGCTGCCGATCATCGCGGTGGTCTTTATAGCCTTCCTCGTCATCGGTCTCGCGCTACCGGTGCTCCCGCTTCATGTGCACCAAGACCTGGGCCTCGGCACCTTCGTGGTCGGCCTCGTCGCCGGCGCGCAGTTCGCCGCGTCCCTGCTCTCACGGTTCTGGGCAGGGAACTACGCCGACAGCCGGGGCGCCAAGCGTGCACTTGTCACCGGCCTGCTGGTCGCTGCGGTAGCCGGGCTGCTCTACCTCCTATCGCTCCGCTTTGTCAGCGAGCCGGAGACATCGGTCACGATCCTGCTGCTGGGCCGGGCGGTGCTCGGCGTGGCGGAGAGCTTCATCGTCACAGGTGCGTTCACCTGGGGACTGTCGCTCGTGGGGCCACAGAACACGGGCAAGATCATGGCTTGGGTCGGGACGGCGATGTACGCGGCCTTCGCGATCGGTGCACCGGCTGGCACCAGCCTCTACGCCGCCCACGGCTTCGCGGCGATCGCGCTGGCTACGACGCTGATCCCGCTCGCCACCCTCCTACTCGTCGCGCCGCGCCGCCCGCTGGCGCCGCTGCCCCACGTCCGCCCGGCAGTCACCAGGGTCATCGGTTCCGTTTGGGTGCCGGGTCTCGGCCTGGCGCTCAGTAGCGTCGGCTTCGGCGCGATCACGACGTTCATCGTGCTGCTCTTTGCACAACATGGGTGGGGCAAAGCATGGCTCGCTTTTACGGTTTTGAGCATCGCCTTTATGGCGGGACGCCTGACCTTCGGCCACCTGCCGGACAGGATCGGCGGCGCCAGGGTTGCGTTGGTCTGCGTGCTGATCGAAGCGGCTGGCCAGGCGCTGATCTGGCTAGCGCCTTGGTCCACACTGGCGTTGTTAGGGGCGGCGGTCACCGGCTTCGGCTACTCACTCGTTTACCCCGGCTTTGGAGTGGAAGCGGTCCGTCACGCGCCACCGCAGAGCCGCGGCCTCGCCATGGGAGCCTACACTGCTTTTCTCGATTTGGCCCTGGGATTCGCCAACCCCGCGCTGGGGTTGGTCGCGAGCGGGGCCGGCTTGGGCGCGGTTTACCTCGTCAGCACGCTGGTCGTGCTCTGCGCCGCGGCTATCGCACTGCGGCTCCTAAATACGCCGTCGCTCGACATGGCAACCAGGAGTCAACATTATGAGCAGTAACATCGAAGGAAAAGTCGTCGCCATCACGGTGCGCGAGGCGCAGCTGGTGCTGGGTTCGACAATCGTCGACTTGAAGCGAGCGTTCGGCACCCGCGCAAGAATTTAGAGGGCGCGAAGCGTGCCTACTATGGCCTGTAAGCGTCTTACCAACTACAGGTTGACGGCGTCGTCAGATTTCGACGATTTGTTTCTGGCAGCCCAAGCGCTGGCGTGAGTTCAGCAACTCGATTAATCGGAAAATCGGCTAAGCCCGGCAAGACAGAACCGAGGTAGTCGCGGACCGATAGGCTCACGCGGCGACAAGTTTCGACAATCGAAAGTATGGCGGCTACTCATGGTCCAGCCTCCTTACTTCCTAGGTGGATCCAGTTCTTGCGGTTATACAAATCTTTCCATAATGCTCTGCATTGAGCAGATAGTGATTCGACGCGGTCATTCTGAAACAAAGCGAGGCTCGGTTCATGAGCCCGTTATTAACCAACGACCGAAGCCCGCTTTGCGGACGGCTGCATGCGCATATCAACGCCTACCTTAAAGCTTCTCGAAGGCGTGGCTATAAACAGCACACAAGGCCCGATTCGCTGCTCGCCGATCTCGACGATTGGCTCGTGCGAAAGGGCCATCGTGTGATCGATCTCAACGAGACGATGCACTAGAGCGTTTCTTGCGCTATCACATGCGCCGGCGGCATTCCCGGCGCCAAGCCGCCTAACGACCCAAGCTCAGCGACCCGGTCCGCGGGACGTGTGGATGGCAACCGTAGCGCGATGGCCGGGTTCGCTATAGCGCATGGTTAGGCGGTTGAGGCACCACTTTCTCTTGCCACTTGAAGCCTTTCAAAGCGCAACAGTGACGCGCAAGAAGGTTGCAGGAATGGACGTCGCATCCTTGCGTGGGCTTTTGTTTTGGCTGTTGAACAGATCTTCCAGCTCCTTCTGCAGATCAGCTGCCCGACCGTTCTTCTCCGCGGCTTCGAAGGCATTCATGGTTGGCCCGTAGTATTGCCTGAATGCATCAACGAACTCTGAGGGTGCGCTGGGATAGTTGAACGTGTACGTCTCTCTGGCGAAGGATATCTTCTCTGCTGGAACTCCCGCGCCAGCGAATCGCTCTATCACGTTGCTCTCGATCCCCCACGTCGTTGGGCTGATGAAGCCTTCCGGCGGTGGCGGCGTGTATGAGGAACTGATCTTCAAAATTTGCGCCACCAACGTCGGATCATTCGGAATCCAGTTCCCCATGATCATCCGGCCTCCGGGCCGGGTCACGCGCACCTTCTCCTTGGCCACCTCAAACGGTCTTGGCGCAAACATCGCTCCAAAGATGCTCACGACGAGGTCAAATGTCTGGTCTTCCAACTCGTGCAAATTCGACGCATCGCCTTCCTGAAACCTACAGTTCGTGAGGCCCTGCACCGTTGCGCGCTTGTTACCAGCCTCAACTAGGTTCTTCGCGATATCGACTCCCAACACGTCCGCTCCGAGTCTCGCCGCTGGTAAGGCAGTCGTCCCATCGCCGCATCCCAGATCCAAAACCTTGAGCCCTTTCGTGATTCCGAGTCGTGCGACCAGCGCCTCTCCGCTCTCTCTCATGCTCTCGGCAATCCGAGTGAAATCGCCTTTTTCCCACAGTGCTTTGTTTGGATTTATTGGGGTACTCATAAATTTAGCTGCTTCGGCTTCGAATAAGAACGAAATATGGTTATAGAACTATCTTAGATGACTAGAGCTGGGCTTTATTAAAAGTTCACTCTACTTGTGACGAGTATAACACCTACAATGAAGTTGAGCGTTCACTCTTGGGAACAAAGATCGGCCCAGTCTGGTACGGCGTTATCCGTAGAGCATTCCCTGATCCTCGTAAATAGAACGAAAGGCCCATGCCAGGGCGTTCTCTGTTTGATAACCGACTTTTGTCGAGGGAGGCACCTACGAGGGTCGCTTGCAAAATTTCAGTCAATCTTCAACGTTCAGCTCGCTTTCAGCAATCGTTGTTAGTTACCCGGCTTCCATCATCAAAAAAAGCTCTTCCCGGGTGTGACAATGACCGCACCGGCAACGGGCTTTATGTCCCCGACCGTGAATATCCCATTTGCGTGATTTGATCCGTCTCCGACCAGGTTCGGCTTCCGAGAGTGAAGCGCAGCAGTTGCTGAGCTTGAATTCTCGAGCTCAGCGACAAGCAGCTCCTGCAGTTGCGGGACAACCGCGTCGAGCTGGCTCAGAAGCTAATCAAGCTCACATCCGAGATACGGACCGTCCGATTTGACTCTCTCAACGCGGTGGCAACCAAGCCGGTGAACTTCGAGCAACTGCGCAAAAACGCAAAGAGCATTTCGGATTTGCGGCTCCAGCGTAAGACCGCTGTAATCGACGCGTTCGAGAAGGCATCCAACGTGCTCGACGACAAACAGAAGCACCAACTCCACGACTATGTCGCGGAGTTGGTGGATGAGGCCTGGGAGAATGAGCATGAGGCGGAAGCCGACGAGGCGGAGGAATAAACTGGCAGTCTGACCATCTCAACCCTCCGCAAGAAAGCCGGGTAGAGATGCCCGGCTTCGCTTCAGGGATAATGTGCTGGACCGGTCTTAAAAGTGGTGCCACGAGCGGGACTGTTGCCAATTCGGCAGGCCGCTAGTTAGGCGTCCTCCGCCGATCAAGCGGGTGAAGTAAACCAGAACCATGAAACAACTGCTCACCTTCCTCAAAGCAACCCTACTCTAAAGCGCAAATCCAAAACAGCTCGGGCCGCTATCTAGATATTCGGAAAGGTCCGAAGGCGTCCGGTGGGCAGGAAGGTGGACTAGAAGCAACGTGGAAAAGAGTTGAACAGGCTCGGTTCTGGCCTGGAAGCAAGCAATGAACCTTCAAAAAGGTTGTTTTTCACTGTTTTTGCTGATGACGCGAAACAAGACAGGCCTTCCCGCCACGGAACGGGACCACTGGTTGCAGCGGGTGCAATTCTCGTCCACTGCGATCAGCTAAAAGGCCTCGAAACTACAATACAAAGACTTTGCCGCATTAATCACTTTACCGTCGCTGACCCCCGCGTAAGTCGGAGTTCAAATGGTCTCCCGGACCGGAGCTCTGGATGTACAGGCGTCTGATCTGGCCAGAACGAGAAACATTTCTTTCTATCTGTGGTAGAATTTTTGAAGGAGCCAGGGGTAAAAGCGATTGTGGCGATTGATGATCGGAATTTTACCGTCGCTAACAGGCAAACGAGTGGCAATACTCTAGACGACTCTACCTAGCACGCTGGTCGAAGCACCTATCCGCTCCCCTTCCAGAACAGTTATGATCACCAAGAAACGCAGCAGATGCAGGCTTGGCGAATATACTGGCAACTGCACGACAATGTCACCAATCGACGCGTGCTCAAGCGCAATTCGCTCTGTGGTGAAGGAGTGGCGGAGCAGCGGACTCCGAAAGTCACTTCGCTGCTGCATTAGAAGGCGAATCTAAGACCGAAATTGGTCTGGACAAAATTGCTGTCAGCCTTCCCATGTATATGATCAATGAAGTTATAAGTGGCCTCGCCGAACAGTCCGATATTGGGAGTAAAGCGGTATTCCAATCCACCGCCGATGGTCCCGAGCGGCCGACTCTGGACGCTCCGTTCTATGCTGTTGAACCTCGAGTTGAGCTCCGGAAACTGAGTGTTTATGGTCTGCCCACCCCCGCCTCCGAAAAGACAACCGAACCCGCCGATCCCGTAGGGCGCCAAGTGAACATTCGACCAAAAGTCATCCAGCGGGAGCCGCAGTATGATGGTTGCCGTTATAACACCCGCCGCCGTACTGACAGAACCAGTTCTGCTCCTCGTGACTCCGGTGAAAGAATTCGTTGTAGTCACAGTGAAATCCCCAGTTGAGACCGATACTCCCGCCCCTTGGAACCTTACACCTGCATATTTCCAAGGGAAGAAATAACTGAAATCCATACCTCCGCCCCAACCGCTAGGGGTGGTTTCGCCCGAGACGGTGGTGGTGAAATCGCCTCTCACCCGCGTGCCGGTTGGATTTTCGCCCGTCCCTGACACATATGTCGCAAACGCTCCGATATCGAATTCGTTGGGCCTGAAGTAGGAAACCGGTGGTGGAGGCGCTGGCGTAATAACTTCCTTCGACGGAGGTGGTCCGCCAAAGGAGACGACCGCTTGTGACCAAAAGGCCAGTATGGCTAAGGCTAACCTTCTCATAATTACGGCGGTTTTTTCAGACGTGGTTTCTTTTTGTCAAGAACGAAAAAACCGGTCGATTCCCTTACCACCTCTCGCCTACCCCCTTAAGAAATAAACACTCACCAGCCCGAAACGTCGTGGAATCGCTCCGTCATATGCCCATGGTTCGGCCTCTGCTCCAGAAGTCGGTCGCTTTACCAATAGCTTCATTCCTGGTGTGAAATTCGCGTTCCGTCCGACACGAATCAATGCACGGCGTTCCATTCCTTCCTCAACATAGGTGCACATCACAAGACGCGGGTTCGGGCATCGCCTGAGAATTCTCATCTCCACCTTCTCGGCGTCCTCAGATGCCTGCGCTACTCCAGCCGTTTGGTCTGCCGCCTTCGTGTCTGGAACCTCAGCTTTCTGGTTCTGTGGATCTTCTCGCCTAACCGCTGCATTTCTTGCTCGTTCTGTTTTCCGCATTTTGCGCTTTTCCCACTCCGTTGGCAGCTCTCGATCTGTGTGTATTTCTATCCTCACGAGCTTCCTCTCCTTATCCAGCGATTTACGCCGCTCGAAAAACAGCATTAAATTTTCTTATCATTCGCTCCTCTTCCCTCGCCTCGCTCTCAAGCCGGTAACGCCTTGCACGTTCCTTCTCAAACGCTTGCCGCTCCGCCCGCTCTTCCTGTTCCTCCTCTTTCATCCGCCCACACACACGTCGCTCTATCATCTCCCAGATCGCACCCTCTACTACGTCCTTCAGACTACACCCCATCTCACGCGCAACATTGGTTACTCCCAAAAATGTTCTCGGATTTAATTCCACCTTTCGATCCGCTACTACCTCATACCGGCCCCCCTGATACTCTCGCGCACTTCGACACTGCAACAGTACCCACATCGCCGTCGTCAGACTCCCGCTCGGCAACCCATTCTCTCTCACCATTGCCGCCGCTCGCATCGCATCCCCATGCAACGCTCGATCCGTTCCAAATTCAATTCGCCCTTTGCTCAAGACTTCCCGCTTGACCCGTTCCAGAAATTCCTCAGCCCGTCCTCGATCCGCAAACATGTTCTGTCGCCTCTTCCATTTACCTCGGCCTATTTTCTCCCCGTATTCCACCATCCAGTAAGCTCTGCCCCCGTTCTTCACGGGATATAGATAGAAGCCTTTCATCGTTCCTAGTTATATACTCGATTCTTCCTATGATCCATTCTGGCTAATAACCCTGATTTAGACCGGTCTGCGCTCTGGAGGAAAATGCTCACAAGCTGGGAACGAGACGAACTTTGCCGGGACAAATTAAACTCCTGAGCAGGGATCTCGACGAAACGATTCGATTCTATCACGACCGTGGAGCGGAAGCTTGCCGCAGGAGGACGTCAGGGCCCAGCCGACTTATCCGAACTGAACGAAACCCACCTGAAGGCCGAGCCAAGAAATGCATCACGGGTAGGTCGATCACCGCGGACGTCCGGTTAGGTCCCGCCAAGAAGTTGGAATCCAGAAGGCAGCAAACACGGATTCTTTGGCAAGCTACTGACATTGAATCACCAGCTCTCGAGCACGAAATGGTCTGTATATGTGATTCGCGACAAACCTATTACGCTAAAGAGTAACTGCGCAGCTCGCATCGCTAGCGCAAATATTGCCACACTTTCTTGGGCATAGCGCTTCGGAAACGGCATGCGGGACTCGGAACAGATTTCGTCGTATGGCGCCGTTACGTTTGGCGGGCCATTTGGGCCTCGGCTGTCAATTAGCGTGCTCACGTACAATGCAATGACGCAACCGGTCGCGACACTACATGGGGGGAGGGGGTCGACGATGAGCCCAAGCGGCGCCTCCAAGACCGATTGAAAGGCCGAAAAATTTTTTAAAAGAAGAACGGTTAGCAGAAGCTCTGGCATTACTAATACGCTTTTTCTCCGGAATTCGTGTGGTTGCTGCCTTTTGGGTAGCTCCCGTTATTAGTTAACGACCTGGCGTTGCCCGGGGCCGGACCTTACGGACGGTAATTGGAAGTCGTGGGCGGACTTTACGGACGGGTATAAATCTACATCTATTACATATATAACTTTTCCCTAATGCGTGCTGTAGATCGAAACCCGTCCGTAAAGTCCGTAATAGATCTTTTTTTGCTGACTTGTGGTTTTTTACCCGTCCGCAGCGTCCGTAATAATGTATACGAATCGCACTTTCCAGAATCCGCGCTTGTTCTTGCCGTTGCGTGGGATATCGTGGGTTTTTGGCGAACCAAAATGTTGCAGCATGAGGTCTGGTAGTTGTTTTTCTGCCGCCGAGTTAGTGAGGGGTATCCACTGTTTATCCTCAATACAATCGCGAGTGTATTCGCTGACGATCTCCTCAACCGTTAAACTATGGCTATCTCCGTTGCTCATGAGCGAATCGTCGCGGACGATTTGGGTACTGACGAACAGACGCAGACTGTCAGATTCGCTCAACAGATCGGTCACGCGTTTTCGTTGTTCGGGCGTCAAAATGATATCGCCGGACACCGCGTAATCGTGAAAGAGCATTTCTAAACCTTTAATGCACCAGTTCAGGATTCCGCTGGACTCACGATCAAGCAGGTATTTTTCGATCTCGAAAATCTTTTTTCCCGTAAACGGGGCGTCGTACCGGACAATTAGGATTCTCCGTTCCCAAGCTGACTGGTCGCCATCGAGAAAAACGCAAAGCCGGGCGTTTGAGGTAATGACGAGATTGAAACGCCCATAGACGGTGAATCTCTGGTTGCTGCCTTTGATTTCGGCCTCGAGTGGATCACCGCCGACAAGCGACTTGATCCGGTAGGCGCTTTTACTGGAAAGGAAATTGCCTTTGACATCGGAACCTATAAGCAGAGTGCGCCCGACCATCCGGCCGATTTCAAACCGTTCCGTAAGTAAGTTAGTCCGTAGCTCGTACACGTTTTTCGGTCCGACGATTCCGTTCAAAGTCAGCACAAGTGCGCCTTTGGAAGCGCCAGCCATTCCGTCCAGAATCAAGAAACGCTGTGTCCGATTCCTACCGAGCAGGCATTGGCCGGAATATTTCTGAAGCAGAATGCGATCATCCTCGGGTAGATGGCCAAGCAGTTTCGCTTCGAACTCAGAACACGTTGCTTTAGGATCGAAACAGATCGGAGACCGGTTCCGGCTCCGGTGCAAATGGCTAAACTGTTCGACGCTGTATTTGCTGCCATCGGGCTCAAACTTGAGTGTGCAGTTGCCGAGGTGGACATAATGATGTTCCTGATGGAAGAAATCGCGTTCCTCAACCTGGCCACGCAGAAATGTGATTGCGCCATTGAGATTTTTGGCGCTGCGAAATTGTTCGAGAGCTTTAAACCCTTGCCAGTCCTGAGATCCGTCTAGCATTAAAGCGCTCATTTCCACGCGAATTGCATCAGGACTTTTCGGCGTGAAAATCCCCGAACCAGAATCGTAGTCGTAGAATTCCTGTTCTAGCGGTTCGAAGATAATCTGCTCTCGTTGCTTGGCATAATAAGCAGCCCAGAAACTTTCGTTTATGCAGGACAACACGTGGTTGGCGTTCTCGTATCCGGGCGGTCCGAACTTTTGGATAAGCGCTTTGATGTCGCTGGAATTCATGACGCGCCTTTCTGTTCAAAAATGGGAGTCCCGTCCGCACACGGAGAGAGGTAAAGAAGCTCTTGGACATGATCGCCACGATAACAGCCGGGCAACCGGCTGAGGCGCACCGCAGTTAGTGCGCCGTCATCAACGCCGAGAGCAACTAGTGGGCGCAGAATACTTCGTTTTATCGCGTCCCAGGCGGCTTTTGATGACGCAGATACGCGGACCAACGCATGAGCGCTTTTACCGGCGCTATCGGTGATCGAGACAATTTCGAGCGGAAGCTGGACAAGGATCTTGAGCCAGACAGGAAGCCATTTCTCTTTCGGTTTCTGGTCGCACTCAAGGACGGCGAACCGGAATGAGGTAATACTCTCCTCACTGCGCCGACTCTCTTTGAGCATCCGCGGATTCCAGTGAGATTGTCCGTCGATTGGGTTGCATAGGAACCAGGCGCCGTCATGCCAACGTATTTGGCTAAAGCGTTCAATCGAAACCTCGGACGGCCAAAGGTATCCTTGGCTCTTGTATCGGCTGAAAATCAGCGCCTTCTCGTGTGAGCCGAAAAGGAGTGTGAGAAATTTCCCAGTTGGACAATTAACCGGGACTGGTGAATGCGCTTTCAACCATTCCGGCGTTATATCGATTGGAACACGAGATGCGGTCTGTATTGCAAGCTCTGGATCGAATACTGGGACACGTCGCATTGTCGGTGATGCGATCCATTCCGCACGTCGCTCACTTGCTGTCCTGCCTGAGGATTGCCAAGCGCACAGGGCCGAATTCCTCACCGCATCAACGATTTCATGAGGCGCAACGGTCCGACCACAACCGGCAACACGAGCTTCGAGTATTGGGCAAATTTCGTCCGCAGAGTGATACCGGTGCAGATATCGGGCGACCTTGAAAAGCCACGCATGAACGCCCTCCCCGGCATTCGGACAACTATCGAGTAGATCCTGCAGGAATGGCGGGTAATTGCTAACAATCATAACGACTCACAGAATTTCCTTATTGATTACCCGATCCAGTTTCGGATTTTTGCCCGGTTCAAATATTCAGAGCTCGGTTTTATCCGGCGCGATCCCGAGCGCATAGAACAGGTTTTTCTCCAGCGATCGACAAGGGATTGATAAACCCGGAGCGTCCATTGGCGGGGCGGCTGGCCCGGCTCAAAGCGCCAGAACTCGCTTCGATGCGGGACTACACGCAATCTGTGGAGAGTTCGTGGCTGCGACCAATCGGCGAGGGTTTGCGTGATGAATAGATTCCACTGAAGGTAGGCGTGGAGATGCTTGGGCTTTATCCATCCGGTCCATGCAAAAGTTGGATTGAACTTCTGACCGGACAATGGGGGCCGGTCTGCGATTCGAATCTGACTTTGAATGGAGCGCGAGAAGCAATGAACGAATGTTAGAATTCGAATATCAGCCTTCACGGCGCCCTCCTTTCGCTCACCATCCAGCGCAGCCAGTGCCAAGCATCCAGAGGCAGCGCGAGTTCAACGCGGGTGAGACCTTGGGGGCGCTTCGCGACTTGACGCCTGCAAATATTGGAAGCAGGCTGCTGCCAGGTTTTTTCCTTTCGCCAGTTGCGTGTGCCGACCCGATCTCTCACAATCGGGTCGCACCATTTTGGCGGACCCGCTGTCGGAGGGTGCGCCTTCATCGGGACACCTTCTGTTCCCGTATGCGGTATTTCGCGATCGCTGCCCGGACTTCGCGCCGGCTAAAGCGCAGGCAGCGTGAGTTGATGCGAAAAACCGGGATGATCCCTCGGTGTACCCATTTATAGACTGTGAATGGGTACACCTGGTAATCCCGGGCGATGGTCTTCGCGGTGACGATGTCGTCGTCTGGCGAAAATGGTTCGCCAACATTTTGACTTTGTACGGTCAACATAGATTTCCTGTGTCAGGAAATCTCAGATCTGTTGACCGGACTTACCAAGATCCCGTCCCTAATCCTATGAGACGGATAAATTTAAAGTCTGCTGCTCAGGTGGCATTTACCCCCGCCGTCTACCGTGTGCTGTACAAATCGCTCACATCCTTACGGCTTGTTGTCATTCCCCGGGGTTGAAGTGAAACTTCTGTCTAAATTATTGTGAATCTAAAGCGAGAAGTCTATCCCTTTTTGTGTTTTTTCCATTCGAAGCTCGAGAGCCGTCTTGTAAGTGTCCCAATTCTCCAGGACCTTCCGCAGCACTTGAGGCGGAAGTTCTTCAAGTTGTTTGACTCCAGGCTGGCACCGCTTGCGTCCAATTAAGACGGCCAGGAGGTCTTGCTCGCTTGCACCAGCCTCGGCGATAGTTTTCCGAAGATCGCGTCGTAACAGCCTGTATCGGTTGCGCGCACCGGGCGAGTATTGCCGCCCCCGATCCTTCCACTGCCGCATCAATACCTTGTCGTTGTTGCGCTGTTGCCGGCTTGTCTTCGGATCGGGGCTAAATTCAAGCTTTGATTGTTCTAGGTCTGGCCCAGAGGGCTCGGATGGCTGATCTTCGGGGATTTTCCTCATGGCTGTTTGTTCTCTGGGCGAGAGAGCCTGAGAGCATCTTTGGAAAGCACGGCGACCCAATTGGGAATGTCACTGGGCGAGCGCAGATCGGCCCGAAAGTCGAACAAGTGGAACGATCCAACTTCCGGCATGGGACCATAGATTTTCAGTTGATCGATAGCGCGTAACGCCTCGCAAGCGGCTAGCCGTGCCACGAATGACGAGCCCCAAGAGTTCGAGTTTTTTGGGACGGCACAGATTTCTCGGAGGGATCTGGTTATAGCGCGCCCGTCGGACCGGTCTTTAAACCAAACGCTAAAGTCTGAAAGCGATTGGGCGCACAAGTAGCGAACTAACAGCGCATCAGCTCGCGATAGGGCTTTGCTGACCAGGGCATGTTTGCGATTGAGATTGATAACGATGCAGCGGCTCCCGCCGTCCGGGCTCAGCATGGACCGTGCAACGATTGCAGCGCCGTCGGTAATACTCTGAACCATCAGGAGGCTGACGTGGATATCTTGTTTAGAAATCGTCACGCGAACCGGCGGCTTGGACGGCTTACTATCTGGACCGCCGCCGCCCAAACCTGTTATGAGCGATGCGACGGCTGGCTCTCGCGGCGCGACGGAAACGGTTGGCCACATTGGCGCGAACACAGTTCTGACGGTTGGAGTAGGCATCGCTAGCTGGTTACTTGTGACTGTCCTAACTTGCTTAATTCGAATTGTTCCTCGGTCAGGGCCAGGCGTTCCCACAGAAGCTCGCCAGCTTCGCTTTCAGGTACGCGTCGCGTGTTTTGCTCGATCAGGTTCCCGCTCAGGTCGTAATGACTCATCCGACTCCTGGCAGTTAGCTAGACCCTCGACGCCTCTTCCAGGGCGATGACATCGGAGAGTTTGAATCGCGTCATTTTGTAGGAAAACCGGTACGGCTTAAGAACGCCGCGCTTTTCTCGTTCGATAATTTCACGGACAGATAAGCTCCACCTCTCAGCCAGCTCCCGGCGGGAGAGGAAACGTTCTCCACGGTCGCGTCGCTGCAGACGCTTACGATAAGGTTTGGTGCTGGTAATCAATGTCGCCATTCCCGCTCTCAAGCTGGGCTTTCTGGTGATATCGGACCGCTTCCGTTCCTGTCGGAATCAGCGTTAATCTTCACCAGATTGCAGCTTCTCGAAAAACGCTCGGAGTATAGCACACTGACAGAAAGATCCCTTGACATGACCCCTGCCACCCCTGTCGCCATAGTCAACAAAAAGCAAAAAGAAGCTATAAAACGCACCAAAAAAGCAGCGTTTCGCCCTGGCCAAAAAAACCGCTTGACTCTACGAATCTGGGCCGATTTATCCCGGCGAGAACTCCCTGCGCGTGTCGCATTTTCTGCGGGAACCGCTAGTTCGGACCGACCGCGATCAGTTTCGCCCGAATGGCATACGAATGCCTCCGGAAACTGCGCTATCGATGCGCTACTCTTTTGGTCATCTTATGTAAGTCATTAGCCGGCAGTCGGGTTCGAACCGACGACCTGCTGATTACAAATCAGCTGCTCTACCAGCTGAGCTATGCCGGCCTTTGCTAAGCAGGCGGAAGATTAGTGGCGATTCGGTGCCTCCTCAACCGGATTTTGCGTGATCACTT
>Ga0209647_1000433_pt1 | contig 39688 bp, 34 predicted proteins | sample GraSoi_2013_60cm_FD_185827 | JGI IMG/M metagenome (GOLD analysis project Ga0209647, IMG submission 185827) | Grasslands soil microbial communities from the Angelo Coastal Reserve, California, USA - Sample 9_17_2013_60cm (SPAdes) (version 2) | ecosystem: Environmental > Terrestrial > Soil >... | reverse complement strand
GCAAGGTCAAGCCTACTATGAACAAAAGTACAAAGACCGCCTCCTTCGTAACCTCAGTAAACGGGCAAAAGAATTCGGCTTCCAACTCACCCCTTTAGAATCAGCTACCGATTTAGTTTCTTAGGAGTCAACAGGGTTCGAGCGTGTTCGAGAGCTGATCGCGATTTACCTCCCAGCATACGCGCTATTTCTTCCAACCGTTCGGGGCCACCGACCTCTTGTAAAGCTGTTCTAGTCCGTCCATCGCTTACTTCCTTGCTGACAAAGAAGTGTTTACGAGCGGCCGCCGCCACCTGCGGCATATGCGTGATCGCAAGCACTTGGTGGTTCTCGCCCAGCGTCTGCATCTTTCTGCCAACGGCGTGGGCGATCTCGCCGCCGACATTGGCATCAATTTCGTCAAAAACCAGCAGTCCGATAAGGTCTTGTTGAGCCAACGCGGTCTTAATGGCCAGCATAACGCGAGATATTTCCCCGCTGGAAGCGATCGCCCGAAGGGGTTTCAGTGGTTCACCTGGATTCGGAGAAAAAAGAAACTCAATTTGATCGAATCCGCTGCTGATTGGCCCTCCCAGAGTTTCCCACTCCAAATCGAATCTCGCTTGTTGAAAGCCGAGATCGGCCAGGTGAACTCGAATCTGCTGGGCTAACCTCTCTCCAGCGGTTGTCCGAGCGGCGGTAAGGTCCCTTCCGACCGCCTGCATTTTCCGAGAAGTCGATTCAACATCAGCTCGCAATTTTTCCAAGGCAGATTCACGCCCATCAATCTGGCCCAGTTTTTCCTCGAGCTCAGCCGCCAGAGACAACAACTCCTCTTCGTTGCGATGGTATTTCCGGCGCAAACTCTCAAGCAAATTCAAGCGTTCTTCGAGCTGTCGCAGGCTTCCTGGATCCACCTCGATTTTCTCCTGATAATGCCGAAGATCTCGCTCCAGTTCCTCCAGCTCTACGGTGCCGCGCTCGTGATTGCGGGTCAATTCGGTCGACCCAGGATCAAGTTTTTCTAACTCGCGCAGCGTGCGCGCAATATCTCCCAACCGAGTCAGAATCGAGTCTTCGGCGTCTGCGAGTTGCAATAAACTTAACGATGTAAGTTCCAGAATTCGATGGGCGTTGCTTGCTAACGCGTACTTGGCTTCGAGCGCTTCCAGTTCCCCCACTTGGATCGCCGCGTCGCGGATCTCTGACCACTGGTGTTGCCATAACTCCAAATTCCCAGCGGCATTCTCGGATTCCAATTGCTCAAGTTTACCGCGCAGGCTCCGGAGTCTCTCAAAAGTATCGCGAAAAGAATGGTAAAGCTCTTCGCTGCCACCGAATGCATCAACCAATCGAAGCTGATACTCTCGGGCAAGCAGCGACTGATGATCGTGCGGTCCATGCAAATCTACTAATCCATCTCCAACTTCCTTCAGGACGCTGAGTGTGGTCTGGCATCCATTGATGAATTGTCGATTCGTACCATTGGTCGCCAATAGTCGACGCAGCAGTAATTGGTCGCCTTCGCAGGGATCGATGCCTTGCTCCGATAGCAACTCGTTGACCCGGACCGGGTCAGCAATCTCAAAGATTCCCTCCACCGAACACTGTTCCGCGCCGGTGCGAATCAGAGTTTTGTCCGCCCGTTCTCCCAGTAACAATTTGAGGGCCCCGAGAATGATCGACTTGCCGGCACCGGTCTCTCCCGTGACCACGGTGAATCCGGGCTCCAGCTCCCAGTCCAGGAACTCAACCAAAGCCAGATTGCGAATGCGAAGCGAGCGCAGCGTTGCGGGCACAAAGAGCTTATGTAAGGGTGGCGCGGTGTTTTTTCAATAAATGCTCGCGGTCACTTTTCTGGGAACAGGAACATCAATGGGAGTGCCGGTGATTCTCTGCGAATGTCGGGTTTGTCATTCGCCCGACCCGCGAGACCATCGCTGGCGTTCCTCGGTCTATTTACAGACGCCAACCGCAAGTTGGGTGATAGACACCGGAGCGGAATTTCGTCTCCAGGCCTTGCGAGCCGGAATAGAGAAGCTAGATGCCGTAATATACACACACGCACACGCCGACCACGTGGTCGGATTTGACGATCTTCGAAGGTACAGCTCGGCCAATCGGGACTGCATGCCGATATTTGCATCGTCGGCAACGCTGGCGCACTTGGACCGCATGTTTCGTTACGCCTTTAGTGGAAAGGCGAAATTTCCCGGCTATGTTCAGCCCCAAGCCCATGCAATCGACGGGCCGTTCTGGTTGGGCGAAAACGAAATTGTCCCTATTCCGGTCGAGCACGGAAATGTTCATACCTTTGGCTTTCTTGTGCGAACAGCCAAGGGATCGGTTTTCGCTTACATCAGCGACTGCAAGATCGTCCCGGAAGAAGGAATCGAGCGGCTACGCGGCGTCGACACTCTGGTGCTTGGTACGCCCTTGTGGAGATCTCACTTCTCTCATCTGAGCCTGGAAGAAGGAATCGCTCTATCAGCAAAGATTGAACCGAGACGGACAATTTTCACGCACTTAAGTCACGATTTTCTCCACGCTGAAACCGAGAAACTGTTGCCGCCTGGTTGCTCATTGGCATATGACGGTCTCGAACTTCAGCTCTGACCGTGCGCGTGTTTGCGCGGATTTCGACACAAACTATCAAATGCCTTTACGGATAAAAACAACATAGTATAATTCTGTTTCTAAATGAATCTGGACGCGATCTATCGGGAAGCGCTCGAATACGAGAAGATCGGAGAGTCGACCAATGATCTTAGCCACGCCTGGTCAGAACTTGAGTATCAGGCTCTTTGGTATTCGGGTGCGTTCGGTTCGACCTTTCGGGCGACCAACGGTTCTTCGGTCGAGATTCTTCAGTTCGGCTTCTGGAACAAAGAATCCGGTCCGGATTTTGTCCATGCTCTGATCCGAGTGAACGGGAACCAGACTTTGGCGGGAGATATCGAGCTCGATTTGTCGGCAGCCGATTGGGAACGACACCTGCATGGGGAGAACCCAGCGTTCCGAAACGTGGTTCTTCATGTCTTTCTCAGACGCTCGGGATTCACTTGCTTCACCCGCACGGCTGAGCACCGTGAGGTTCTTCAAGTCGAGCTAACGCAAGACTATCACTCGGCGGTCGTCGAGACGAAAATCGATCTAGCGAAACCGGGGGCATGCTGCGGACCACTGGCTCGATTTTCCGATCAAAAAGTCGACCAAATACTGGAAACCGCCGCCCGGCTACGACTCGAGCGGAAAACGCAGTTGTTGCGACGCGCGGTTCACGTCCATGGCATTGATGAAGCTCTCTTTCAGGCGCTGGCGATTGCCCTTGGCTACAAATGGAACAAGGTCCCATTTCTCATCTTGGCGCAGCGAGTCACGCTACAACGGCTGCGGCGTGATTCAGAAGCAGCTGAAGCGGTGCTTTTCGGATTGGCCGGATTTCTAGAATCCGCCGACCCCTGCAAAAATCTAGTTCCTCCGAATCACTATGCAGCCAGTCTCTGGACGCATTGGTGGAAAGTACGAAGCGAATTGCATTCTCTGGTGCTAGCCGCGGAGCACTGGAAACTGAGCGGCAGCCGCCCGGCCAACCATCCACATCGACGAGTTGGCACCTTGGCGGTGTTGGCAAGTCATTGGTCGGAATTCAGAAAGCAATCCAACGATCTCACTAAAGTCTGTCGCTGGTTTGAAGATTTGAACCATCGATTCTGGGACTTCCACTACACGCTTCATTCGAACGCGAGTTCCACCCCGATAGCCTTACTTGGTAAAGCCAGAGTCAAAGAGATCCTCGCTAACGTGCTGTTTCCTCTAGTGGCATTTTCCGGCGGAGCCGATTGGGAAACGTATAAACAGGTCCGCGCCGAACTGGGCAACAAACATCTGGAGCTGGCTGGCATACGTTTATTTGGCGACCAAGCTCGCGCGCGTAACCACACGCGTTTCTTGTTTCAGCAACAAGGTCTATTGCAGATCTTCGACGATTTTTGTCTGGCTAATCGCAACGACTGCCGCAATTGCCGCTTCCCGCATTTGATCGAGAGTATTTCCAGCTAAGCTGGTAGGCGGTGATCGGTCTTGCATTGTCCGCGGCCAGCGGTCGCGCCTTTCCGGACACAAAAGAGCATCCTCCTGCTCGTTACCAGCAACAAGAGGATGCGTCTCTCGCCAACAAACTAACAGATTCGGTCAGCTGCAACCTTGTGAGGTGCCGCACTCCGTGCACACACCACACGCTCCCGCCCGAATCACTTTTGTACTACCGCAATGAGAGCAACTCACTCCCATATACATGTTTCCCAATGCTTCGCGTACCCGGTCAGCGTGGGTCGGCGGCGCCGAATGTGCGTGGCCACCATTCCCATTCGCTAGCAGTCGCGAGGTTCCTTCCGAATTCGAGCGATTGGTGATCACGTCGATAATCTCTTTTTCTGCCGTCCGCGGAAGTTCGGCCACCGGTCGATTGACTGCTTTCTTTTCGATTTCCGATATCTCCCTCATTGGCAGATCCGGCTGAGAACGATTCGGCGAAGTCGCTTCTTTATACCCAACGATAAACTGACAACCGAGCCAACGGAAAACGTAGTCAGTAATACTGGTTGCATTGCGAATGTCCGGATTCTTGGTGAAGCCGCTCGGCTCGAAACGGGCGTAAGCAAACTTCTTGACCAGGCTCTCCAACGGCACGCCGTACTGCAAGGCTATCGAAGTTAACGTCGCGACTGTATCCATCAATCCACCAATCGTGCTTCCTTCCTTGGCCATCTGAATGAACAGCTCGCCCGGTTGACCATTTTCGTAGAGACCTACGGTGATATAGCCCTCGTGTCCGGCAATCTCGAACTTATGGGTAAGCGAAACCCGCGTGTCTGGCATACGCTTGCGAGAAGGCTGGTTCAACGTCACGACTTCCTGCTCCAGCTCCGCAATGCGGGCCTTTAGCGGCGTGAGCTCATCGACCGAGCTCGTGCCGCGCTCATCGCCACCCATATCCTTCGTTTTTTTGGTATTCAGCGGCGCAGAACGCTTCGAACCGTCACGGTAAATTGCGATTGCTTTTAATCCCATACGCCAACCTTCGATATAGGTGTTCATGATCTCTTCGACCGAAGCGTCAGTTGGCAAATTCACCGTCTTTGAGATCGCACCACTAAGGAAGGGCTGGCACGCCGCCATCATGCGAAGATGCCCCAGATAATGGAGGCTTCGTTTCCCCTTAAACGGTTTGAAGGCACAATCGAACACTGACAGATGTTCGGGTTTCAGCCCGCTCGCAATGACGCGACTGGTCTCGGCAACAAGAACATCCTCGATCGTGTCATGTTCGTTGATATGCTGCAGAATCTTTTCTGTTGCTTCCGCCGTGTAACCCAGCTTTTCCAGCGCCGGCTTGACGGTCTGATTCACAATTTTCAGCATCCCACCACCGGCTAACAGCTTGTATTTCACCAAGGCGATATCCGGCTCAATACCGGTCGTGTCGCAATCCATCAGGAAACCGATAGTACCGGTGGGAGCCAAGACCGTGACCTGTGCGTTTCGGAAGCCATGCTTTTGGCCCAAGCCTGACGCGTTCTCCCAGACGTGCATCGCTTCGACTTTGAGATGTTTAAAATCGGTGGATTCGTGAATCTGATCGCAGGCCGCTCGATGCAATCGAATAACTTCCAACATCGACTCGGTGTTGTCCGGCAATGCTGGTTTTGGGAAGCCCGAAGCATGCGCATCCCGGTAGCCGGGAAACGGCCCCTGCTCCTTCGCGATCCTGGCGCTATGCGAGTAGGCTTCGCCGGTCATGATCGAGGTAATGGATCCGGCCAAGGCACGAGCCTCGTCAGAATCATAGCCCAAGCCGTAGCTCATTACTAAGGCGCCAAGGTTTGCGAATCCGAGGCCCAGAGTCCGAAAGATATGGCTATTCTCGGCGATTTCCTTCGTCGGATAGCTCGCATTATCGACCAAGATCTCTTGCGCGGTGATGAAAATTCGCACGGCTGCTTTAAACCGCTCGACGTCAAAGCTCCCATCCTCGCGCTTGAATTTCATCAGGTTGAGCGATGCCAAGTTGCAGGCGGTGTTATCGAGGAAGAGATACTCCGAGCATGGATTCGTGGAATTCTGCCGTGCGGTTCCCTTGCAGGTGTGCCACCGGTGTATAGTACTGTCGAATTGCATTCCTGGATCACCACAAACGTGCGTTCCTTCGGCTATCTTGCGCAGCAGTGATCGCGCATCCTTTTTTTCGCACGCCTTCCCATCGAGCACACGCCGGGTCCACCACTCCTTGCCTTCGATGGCCGCATGCATGAACTCGTCGCTCACGCGCACGGAAAGATTTTCGTTCTGGTACATGATCGACCCATACGCGTCTCCATTGTAGCTGCCGTCATAGCCTTGCTCGATCAGCGCCCAGGCCTTTTTCTCTTCCTTGGTTTTCGCCTCGATGAATTCCTCAATATCCGGATGCCAATCCTTCAATGTATTCATCTTGGCAGCACGCCGCGTCTTACCGCCACTCTTCACCACGTTAGCAACCTGATCATACACCTTGAGGAACGAGAGCGGTCCGCTGGGACGACCTCCGCCACTCAGTTTTTCCCGGGTGCTTCGAAGAGTCGATAGATCGCTTCCCGTTCCGCTCCCATATTTGAATAGCATCGCCTCGCTCGTAGCCAGCCGCATGATGTCTTCCATCGTGTCCTCGACGGCTTGGATGAAGCAGGCCGAGGCTTGTGGGTATTCATATTGGCTGGCTGCCCGTTCTGCTTCTTGCTTCGGTCGATTAAAGAAGAAATTCCCCTGGCCGCAGCCTTTGCCAACTCTGTACTGCTGGTACAGTCCGACATTGAACCAAACAGGACTGTTGAACGCCCCATATTGGTTCACACAAAGCCAAGTCAGTTCGTCATAAAAAGTCTCGGCCGCATCCTGGCCGGCAAAGTATCCATCTTGATAGCCCCAATCCGCAATCGTCCGCGTCACCCGATGAACCAGTTGCCGGACGGAATTTTCTCGTCCGCCTCGAAACGGATCAGTGCCATTGGCAACGTCTCCATAAAAATACTTCGATACCGCGATTTTGGTTGCTAGTGCGCTCCAATTCTTCGGCACTTCAACGTTCTCCTGCCGGAAAATCGCTTTTCCGCTATCATCGGTGATTTCTGCGGTACGCCGTTCCCATTCGATTTCGTCCAAAGGTGAAATATCTTTTCGGCTGAAAATGCGCTCAATCTTGAGACCCTTCTCTTTCGGCCGACGCGCCTTGCGTCCCCGTACTTTCAAATCACTCGAGTGCACAGCTGATTTCATTTTGGTCATGTGGGGGTTTTCCTGCTCAGAGTTCGTTCAGCTACCAATAACTTGTTAACAACGCACTTTTTTCTGGCCAATATCCTGTGACCTAGTTGTGATTGCTGGAGAACAACCCCATCATATAGGACACAGACCACACGATAAGCACTACATGTTGTGTGATCAAGCAAAAAGCGGAAAACAATCAATCCTTTCTAACACCCTACGAGGAAATCCGGCACTGGCACGATAATTCGTAGAAAAACCGGCCGGAAACGGCTCGGATCGCCCGGGTTTGACCAAGCAAAAAGCGTACCGGACCCAGAGTGAGGATCGAGGGCGGAGTTGGGCAGACAGCTATTGCCCAGGGTAGGCCCGGGAGCTATCGATTGGCTTCGGACGGGACACTGGCCGGTTCCGGTCCACGCCGTTGATCGATTCGGGCGACCATCGCTTGAGCCCCGAAATCTTTGACCGCCCGGCGAATCGGCTCGTCAACAACCGCGACGTCGGTACCTATTCCGACCCAGTTGAATACCTCAATCACGTCGGACGAACGCATTCGGATACATCCGTAGCTCGCTTTCCGACCTAGAAATGCCTCCTGGGGCGTTCCATGGATGTAGATGCATCGCTGAAACGCACGCTTGTTCTCCTCTTCGGTTCCTCGAAGCCAGATTATTCGGCTTATGACCGGATCGCGCCCGGGAGCGTTTGCCGCCAAGATTTCGCCGGTCCGTTGGCGCCGGTGAAAGACCGCTCCGGGGGGCGCGGCGGCACCGATCTTTGTTGCGACTTGCAAACGGCCAAGAGGAGTCCGCCAACTTCCGAAATTATCTCCTTCACCGTAACGGGACGTCGATATCCTGTAGGTCCGATAGATCTTTCCGTTTACTACGACGGCTAGCTTCTGGTCAGGGACGCTGACGACCAATTTGACCTCGGGTTCGGGAGTTGGCGATGGCAGAGAGACCGCCGAAGAGGGCGAAGCTGCAGGCGGCGGCTTGGTGGCGGACGAGTTTTGCAGCGGTCTGACGAATTCGGCCGAAGTCGAAGCAATTCCCTTAGAAAGTTTCGGTTGGGGCGAGGTCGCAGTGTTCACCCGCGTAGGCGAGTGTGCTGCATCCGACTTTAGCTTTTGCAGTTTTGGCTCGGATGACGCGACGGCTTTTACGAAATTCGGCGCAGGCGGACCAACGATTTCCGATGGATCCGTGGAAACGGAGGCAATAGCCTTAACGAATTTGGGCGCCGGCGTAGGAGCGGCCTTCAAGAGATCGTGGGAAGGCGAAGCTACAACCTTTATCAGCTTTGGCGAAGGCAGAGGTGTTGCCGGCGCCGGCGAGAATGAAGCCGGCAACGCCTTCGGCAAGATACCTTGTGTTGGGCTGGGATTTCCGGTCGCTTTCAAGCCATTGTTCGGCGCGGAACCGGTGTAGGTGTTGGCCGTCGCGTTTTGGTAGACCGCCGGCGTGGGCGTGGGAGATGCTGTCGGCTCGTGCCCGTAGCTGTGGGCGACAAAAGCCGGACAGATTACCAAACCTACCAACCGTAACTTAATCATGTAAAATTCACTCTACAGAACGTCACGAACGCCAAAATGCCTGCGCTCACCCCGTTCCCGTAGTGAGGTTAAGGCTACATACGCGAACCCTATCTGAAAAAGTATCAGAAAAGGAAGGCTTAGGAACTCACGATTCCCCAAAGCAGTAACCACAAAGTACGTAAAGTAAATCGCAAAAAGCAGTTCAACGATGGGAAATGCATCACAAAAGGAGGCGTACCGGTTCTTTTTACGAAATCTATCGGCCAAAGCAAAGCCGTATTTTGGGGTCCGGGCAAAAGGCGATTCGTGATTGAAGACAGCCTCCAACACCGCCCGCGCATTGCTTATTGAAACTCCGATTCCAAGCGCCAGAACAAAGGGAAAGAACAAAATCTCTCGCTTCCAGTCTTTCGGATAGAGTTCCCGTTGCGCGCACAAGTAGAAGACAGCGACGGGAAGAGTCGTAGCCGCGAAAATCGCTAGATCGATCAGCGCCCCCGGGCCATCAGTGGCGATTTTGGTGTCACTGGGATGCAGCAGGATGCATAAAAACGCCAGCAACAGATAGGCGAAATTAGACGTTAAATGCACTACCGCCTCCGCCTTAATCCACCAGGGTAACCGGCTTTTCCAAATGAGCGGGAGCAGCTTTTTGCAGGTCTGGATGGACCCCTTTGTCCATCGATGCTGCTGTGACTTAAATCCGCTCATGTCGACCGGCAATTCCGCTGGGGTAACAATGTTGGAAAGAAAAAGAAACTTTGCGCCATTTAGTTGTGCCCGATAGCTCAAGTCCAGATCTTCTGTCAGCGTATCATGCTGCCAGCCACCGGCCTGTTCGATGCTGCTTCGGCGCCAAAGCCCCGCTGTACCGTTGAAATTAAAGAAGCGGCCAGTCCGGCTACGAGCCGTCTGTTCAAGAAGAAGATGCCCATCGAGCAAAATTGCCTGGGCTCGAGTCAACCAAGAATACGACCGATTGATGTGGCCCCAGCGGGTCTGAATCATTCCAATGGCCGGATCAGTGAAGTAATGAACCGTTTCTTGCAGAATATGCGGAGGAGGTATGAAATCAGCGTCTAGAATCAAGCAGAACTCGCCCTTAGCCTGTCTAAGTCCATGGTTGAGTGCTCCCGCTTTGAATCCGATTCGATTTCGCCGACGCAAGATTTCGACCTGAAAGCCGGCATGACGCAGGCGGGCCGCTTCCCGATCGGCGATCTCTGTCGTCTCGTCGGTAGAGTCATCAAGGATCTGGATCTCCAATTTTTCTCGCGGATAGTCGATTTGGCTGACCGCCGCCAGCAGCCGCTCAATTACGTAGACCTCGTTATAGATCGGTAACTGCACGGTGACCATCGGCAGCTGGGAAAACCTGAGCGGAGGCTGAGGAGCCCGGTGGCGGTTGCGGAAATAAAGAAAAATTATGAAATACCGATGGATGCCGTAGAGCGACATCCCAAAGAGCACAATGAAATAGCAAGTCGTCCAAAGCAAAGTTCCGCCGTTTCCATGCATGTCAGAGCGATTACATCCGAGGGTTAAGTCCAGGAGATACGGGCGTCATGATGCTCGTTTGGATCAGACCGTCAAGCGGAAAACCTTGACAGAAAGCCATGAAAGAAGCTGCGTTGGAAGGTGTTGTTCAAGGAAACCAGAATGCACGATCAACGGAGTTCAGCGCTCGTTTGGAGTATGGTCGGAGGGGCCGTCTTTGCTGGCACCTTTGGTTTCGCGGCTACGAACAAAGAAGATCTATCAAAAGACCCCGACTATCGAGAAGAACTTGGCATCAACGAATTTACCGCTCCATCGATCGACAAGGTTTTTGCGTCGCTTGATGCCCTTAAACCAATCCCCTTCGACGCGGTGACACGACCCGTCAGTGAGCTGAACACCAACGATCGTTCAAAATACGCGCTCGCCTTCGGTGTGCTTATCGGAGACGGATTTTTGGATGTCGCTGCAGAAAGGGATCAGGATCTGCCCGCGCTCGGTCGAGAATTGATTCGCCGAGCCAAGGGACTAGGCGTGGGAGAGCGCGTGGCGCGGCACAGCAAACGGCTTCTCGACCTAGGGCAATTGGGTGATTGGGATCGGTTGCGCAAGGAATTAAGCGTCACTCAGGCGGACGTCGAGAACGCGATGTTGGCGCTGCACGACGAACCGCTGGCTCAGTTGCTCAGTCTAGGTGGATGGCTTCGAGGACTCGAAATTGGCGCTCAATCTGTCGTCAAGACCTTCAGCCTGGAACGAGCCGAACGACTGCGCAATCGCGAATTGCTTACTTATTACTTGGATCGTTTAGATTCGCTCGCTCCGCGATTCAAAAAGAATGAGCTGATCCAGAAGATATCGGCCGGGTTGCAAAGCATGCGGCAGTCCTGGAATGAAGCGGAGAACTTTAGTCCAGCTCAGGTAGCCAGGATCTACGAAACCGCTCACGATCTGGTCAACCAGATCGAACAACACGCCAGCTGAAACCTGCGATTGAGTTCTGCGGGTAGACCATCGGTTGGATCGCGCCAGGCTGGTTAAGCGGGAGAAGTTTCGCCAATAGTACAAAACATTATTGATTTATGTATTTGACTTCGCGGTTAAGCTCGGCGTCAATTATAACATGTTTTGTGCATGTTTTCGTATCTATGATTTTATTGCTCCCGGCAAAGCAATTGTGGCATGAGCAACTCATCGTCCAAGCCACCCAGCGCAGAGATGCGCGCTGCAGTTGACGAAGCCATCAAGGAATTGGAAAAATTGATTTCTGATCCCACCTCGATTGGTGCATGCCCGGAATTGCCTGGCATCGTGCTCGACCGGATTGTTGGCCAACCCCTGGATCGCACTTCCGAAGAGTACGACCAAACAACCAAAGCATATGTCAAAATGCGAGGCGAATACCTGAAGGCCCTGGCCCTGCACCCGGTGGGAAGATCGCTGGCGCTGTTGGCCGTCGGCCCCGACGGAGTGCGACTGATGGAGTCGGGTCACAGCCCATCTTCCGTGATCAATGCCGCCCAAACAATCAATCAGCCAGTCCGGTTCAGAAGACAGCATTATAACTGCCATCATGTAATCCCAAAAAGTGTGGCCGTAGCGGGCGGGCGGGCGGCTATTAACCATCCAAGAAATTTTGTTATCGCAAACACCACTCGGCGCGGCCGCGACCAATCTCAAAACCCGCATCATTTCTGGCACGCTCTGTTCCTTCATCCCCAGACCCATGGCGTCGTTGATCAATCAAACCCGATTTACGTCCCGCGGCCGGTTTTCCCCCTTTACCCACCGATAACGCACGGATTCAGAAACGCGGAGGGTTTGCGCAAGCACCTGGCTGCGCTAGGTGCGACTCCCCTGCCAGAAATTTGGGAAAGCCGAATTCTCGAATTCTCAAAGGCCGCCGGCCATAGACCGTACTCGGTTCCAAAGCAGTTTCATGAAATCACCCAAGGGTTCGGAGAGCTTTTTAAGAAAGAAAACCGAGACCCGGAAGCTAATCAAGCGGTGCGGGATAAACTCGCAGCCAAAGCAGAAACACTTGCGGCCGAGTGGCTGCCAGGAGACGCTTGTATTAACGGCAAAACCTTAGGACCAAGCCATCAACCGAAGCACCGACTTCCGGTAGTAGAGTCTGGCCTTACCACCAAGCCAGCCAACAAGATTTCGGAAAACAGAAAACGGCAAGAAAAACGCGTAAGACCGCCCGCACCGGCACGAAGGCTACAACCCCAAAGTGTAAGCATTTAATTATGAACCTGAACGAACAGCTCCTTCGGGAACTAAGCGATCTTTTCCTCGGAGATCTTCGATCCTCGGAATACTATCGAGCACTTCCGGCAGATGATCGGGCAAACCTGGAGAAACAATTGGCCCGGGACGCAGCCAACGGAGTGCGTCCTCTCGTTCCCGGCGCGTCGCCGGACCAAATTGCCAAACTATGCGCCCGATCCGAAGCCGAATTAGGCGTGACGCTACCTGCCTCTCTTCTTCGCGTTTTAACCGTCGTCGACGGCTTTGTGGAGAACGGCCTCAGCCTGTACGGCGTGGACAGAGAGTCGACTGAGGACGAAACGGTACCTGGCTTAATCGCGCAAAATCCCGCGCTTTGGTCTACTTTCCCGGAAACTGCCCAGAAATATCTTTTTGTGGGTGATTCAGAACTCTGGTTTTTTGCCTATGAAATCCCGACCGCAACCTATGTGGCCCTTTCCCGTTCTACGGTTCGTCCGGTTCATCGCTTTTCCGGAATAGAGGCACTAGTGAACGATATGCTCGCTCAAGCTATTGGCCATTTCGACGACGATTCCGAAGACACAATTGGAGCTCTGCCGTCACAAGCACCCAAATTACGCGGCACCGATTTTTCTCTTAACTGACGCATGATTCTTTCGCCGAAGCCGGGATGCAAACTCTAAAAGACGAATTCCTCGGCGTTTATGGCACCTTGAGGAGGCGTTCGCTGTTTCTACGAGGACCGGAGGTATCAGCCAAGCTTCGTTTTTTCTGCTGCGGCCAGATTCGGGGCAAGTTATTCTGTCAAGGAAGCTACCCTGCGGCGGTTCCAGGCCCCGGAATCATTCCGGTGGAAGTCTTTCTTATCCTCGATCCGACCGTCTGGAATGATCTTGACAGGTATGAAGGATGTGATTCCGCACACGAACCGAGTTCGTTGTTCTATCGGCAGAAAGTTCGACTGTTGCGACCCGCATTGACCGCCTGGATCTACTTCCTGGGATACCGCCAGGTCCGCGGAAACCTGACGAGCGCGTTGGCACCACAAGCGAAGAGTGTTACTTTTCGCACCAAAAATCGGTAGAGGCACAAACAGGATGACGACTGCCGAACGTATTCGTGAACATAAGCACAGCAACCGGCCTTTTACTGTCCATCTGTCCGACACAAGAGCGTTTGATGTGAAAACCGGAGAGGACGTATCACTGAACCCATCGGGCAAAGGCTCTAATATCACCGTGTACGGTCCGGGCGAGGACGAAGAGCATTTCATCCCCTTGTTCGCTGTATCTAGCGTCTCAATTAAAGAAGCTGACGCTAGTCACCATGAGTCGCCGCCCGCTTCGTAAAACGAATCGCGACTGCGCTATCGGATCCCGCTACCTGTATTCGGATTCGGTCTCAGGAGCAAAAGAGAAAGGCACGTTTTCCTAATTGGGAATGCGGGTCTGAATCTTTGAGGACCGCCGCGCGGCAACGGTGATGAACCTGCGTCCGGCGGGGGTCGAACCCACAACCTCTGGCTCCGGAGGCCAACGCTCTATCCAGTTGAGCTACGGACGCGAAGTGTTCCGATGATAATTCCAGACCCTTCGGGCGTCAAATTGGTGCCGTGAACCCCGCTATATCCAGGGTCCCCTTGTGCCCAGCGATAGCGGGTCAGAGACTGCTCAAAGCTAGATTTGGCCCGGCGAATTCGTCTCTAAACCGCAAAGATGTGACTTGACCGCCAAAAGCATTTTTGCTGTTGATTCCCGCTTTTGACCGATTTTCCCTTTCGCTCAAATCGACCTTCTGCTTACCTTCGAGGGCCGATCCTGATGCCTGGAAAATCCAAAAGGGGGTTCTGCGAAATTTCGGAGGCCGGCTTAGTCCCATGGCAGCTGATTGGAAGAAGTTTATTAAAGGCGTTTTTTCTCATGCTTAAACCTGTTCGCCGAATTCATTTTATGGGTGTCTGTGGTACCGCGATGGGCGCAGTCGCGGCCGCCATCCGAGATCTTGGTTTTGTTATTAGCGGGTCCGACGAAAACGTGTATCCGCCCATGTCGACTTTTCTCGCGAAAAAGCAGATCCCCATCTTTGCTGGATACCGGCCAGAAAATGTACCGGACGATGTTGATCTCGTCGTGATCGGCAACGCAATTTTCCGCGGCAACCCGGAACTAGAATCGGTACTGAAACGAAAGTTGCTCTACCGCTCACTTCCGGAAACGATCAAAGACTTTTTCCTGCAAGGAAAGCATAATGTCGTGGTCACCGGGACCCACGGCAAGACCACCACAACTGCACTGGTCACGTGGATCTTTAGCGAAGCTGGCTTAAACCCCGGTTTCCTAATCGGTGGAATCGCCAAGGATTTGCAGCAAGGCGCGTCCTTCCCGGATTCACAATACTTCATCTTGGAGGGCGATGAATATGATACCGCGTTCTTCGACAAACGGTCAAAGTTCCTACATTACCTGCCGGAAACATTGGTGATTAATAACATCGAGTTTGATCACGCCGACATCTTCCACGATCTAGAAGAAATCAAAACGAGCTTTCGTCGTTTGGTAAACATTGTCCCTCAATCTGGACGGTTTTTTATCAACGCGGATGATCCCAATTGTTGGGATGTAACACAGAAAGCGTTCGCTCCGGTAATGACCGTCGGTCTCTCGGAGAACGCGCATTGCCGTTTGGAAGAGATCGAATACCACCAGTCCGGGTCCAGGTTTCGGATCGGGAAGGACCTTTTTGAGACCTCGTTGATCGGAGAATTTAATGTTCGTAACGCTGGAATGGCCGCAGCCGTAGCTCTTGCGCACGGCATCAACCTTGCGACGATTCAAAAAGCGCTCAGGACGTTTCAGGGTGTTGCTCGACGACAGGAGATTCGCGGTGAGGTCAATGGTATCAAAGTGATCGACGATTTTGGCCACCATCCGACAGCGATCAAAGAAACACTGAATGCTTTGCGCTGTCGCTTTCCAGCGCATCGGCTTTGGGCCATCTTTGAGCCACGATCCAACACTACCCGTCGGGCAGTTTTCCAGCAGCAGTTGCCGGACGCTCTCTCCATCGCCGATGGAGTCATTCTAGCAGAAGTGGCACGTATAGAACAGGTGCCGCCGGAGGACCGGCTCGACCCGTGGAAAGTGGTGAAGTCGATTCAACAAACGGGTAAGCCGGCTTTCTACGAGCCCAGGATAAACCAAATCGTGGAGAGAATGAAGCCTCTGGCTCGACCCGGAGATGTAATTGTGGTCTTCAGCAACGGCGGCTTCGGAGGCATTCACGACAAGCTGCTCGCGGCGCTGGCATGATTTTCGATACTCATAAACATCACGGCCATAATTATCGTTATTTGGTTCGCCGTTGGCGGAGTCTGGCTCGCCGAGCCGGTCTGAAATGCCAAGTATTCGCGATTGCCGACGAGTTCGAACTTTTCTTCCTTCGGTCACCGGCCATGCAGACCGATGGCGGAATCTACTTATCGGCCGGCATCCACGGTGACGAAGCCGGAGGAACGGAAGGGCTCCTCTTTTGGGCCGAGATGAATGTGACGCTTCTCAAGCGGCTGCCATTATTATTATTTCCATGTTTGAACCCTTGGGGACTCGTTCACAACCGGAGAAGTGATGCGGAAGGACGCGACCTTAACCGCTGTTATCACCTCGACGATATTGAGCGGATTCGCGCCCAAAAAGCCCTCATTACCGGGGTCACGTTTCGCTTCGCCATGTGCCTGCACGAGGATTATGACGCGCAAGGAGTCTACCTCTATGAGGTAAGAAAGCACCTACGGCCGATCGGTCCGGAGCTTCTCGCAGCGGCCGGATACCATTTGCCCGTCGATCTGCGACCCCGGATTGAGGGGCGCCGGGCCGAGAGCGGATCGATAGCCAGACGGATCAAAACGCTGAAGTTCCCGTTCATGCCGGAGGCTGGACTGCTCGCCCTTTACCACGGCGATCGAACGATCACTCTGGAAACGCCCTCCGAGTATGATCTTGGGGCTAGAACACATGCACAGGCTGCGGCGATCCAGCGGGGAATCGAATTAACCCTCAATTAGGGAACAAAGTAGGCAGGGAGTAGTAAGTACAGTAGGGCAAAACCCGACTTCGCAAAGCCTACGTCGCGGCCAGTTCTTTGGTGTATCCCAAAACTCACCGCTAGGGCGCCCAAAGCGCAGCAACGGCGGCCTCGGCGCGAAAGGAGGTGTACCACGTCCCTATGGCGGTTCGCGCCGGGCTTAAGCCGTATGCGAGCTCATCGCAAGGACGATTTTGCAAACGGTTTAGGTGAAACATCAATGGCTCAAGCCGATCCCGCTCAGACGGTATCAGGCTTTCGCCCTGCTACCGGGACTAGCCGCCGGTCGAGCCTACTCCGCCCGGCTTGGTCATCCCGACCGGATCTAGAGCCCGGTTCAATTGCTCCTCCGACAGCACCTGACGCTCACGGCAAATTTGACGTACTGTCTTGCCGGTAGCGGCGCTTTCTTTCGCAATTTCGGCAGCTCGATCATAGCCGATGACGGGCGCCAAGCTGGTTACCATCGCCATGCTGAGCTCCACCAATTCGTTGCATCGATCTCGGTTAGCAACGATGCCGCTGACGCATTTGTCCTGGAACACTCGTGCGACGTTACTCAAAAGCCGAATGCTCTCTAAGACATTGTGCGCCATCACCGGCATCATCACGTTTAGTTCGAGTTGACCGGTGGCGCCGCCCCAACATACCGCGGTGTCGTTTCCAAAAACCTGGGCACAGACCTGCACGACCGATTCGCACATTACCGGATTCACTTTTCCCGGCATGATCGAGCTCCCGGGTTGTGTGGCCGGAAGCTGGATTTCTCCGAGTCCACACCTGGGGCCACTGGCCAATAGCCGGATATCATTGGCGATCTTAAACAGACTTACGGCGATTGATCGCATTTGCCCGCTCGCTTCGACCAGCCCATCTTTGGCCCCCTGGGCTTCAAAGTGATTGCGGGCCTCTCGAAATGCCACGCCCGTTCGGTTCCAAAGATAACCCATCACTTTCCCAGAAAACTCCGGGTGAGAGTTCAGTCCCGTACCGACCGCGGTCCCACCCAGAGCGAGTTCTTCGACGGCCGCGATTGCGTTGCCTGCCCTAAGCCTTCCGTATTCGACCTGCTTCGCGTAACCGCTGAATTCCTGGCCCAGCCGGACCGGAGTCGCGTCCATCAAATGAGTCCGCCCGATCTTGATCACCTCCCAAAATTCATGTGCTTTAGCTTCCAATCCCTGCTGGAGGTGGTCCAACGCGGGCATTAGTTCGCTGCGAACCAACTCCGCGGCGGCGATGTGAATGCTGGTAGGAATCACATCGTTGCTCGATTGCCCCATGTTGACGTGATCGTTTGGATGCACTGGATCCTTCGACCCAATCGCTTTGCCATCCAGCTGACTACAGCGATTCGCGATCACCTCATTCGCATTCATATTGGTGCTCGTGCCGGAGCCGGTCTGAAAAATATCGATCGGAAACTGAGAATCCCATTGACCGTCAATGATCTCTTCCGCGGCCTCTGCGATGAGCTGCGCTCTCTTCTCTTCCAGTCTCCCGAGATCGCGGTTAGCTAGAGCTGCCGCCCATTTTACTAATCCGAGCGCCCGAATGAAGGGGCGGGAAAAACGATAGCCACTAATCGGAAAATTGAGAACCGCCCGTTGCGTGGTCGCACCGTAAAGGGCGTCAGCCGGCAACTCCATGGTGCCCATCGAGTCTTTTTCAATACGCGTTTGCATTCGTTATAAGGGTGGTGTCGATCAGATCGCCTAAAGAGCTACAGCGGGACCCAGGTCATTACCCCAGGCAGGAACAAACTTGAGAGCACCTGAATTGCCAAGGCCGAAAACTGGTCGCACGTGTGAAACCTTCGCGAAAACCTAATGTTGACGAACCTCTCATATTCTCATAACAATTCTAGATTCAATTTCAACTGTAGCTTCCATTCGCAATTTGTGAGCGAACCTCCAAACCACAATCTCCTGACGGTCAAGGAAACGGCCGAATACTTAAGAATACCGCTCCCGACTGTCTACTATTTGGTCCAGAGGGGCCAAATACCGGCGATTCAGATCGGGGGCCGCTGGCGCATCAAAAAATCGTCCTTGGACAAGGACATTCTACGCCAAGATAAACAGGGCCAACCAACCGTGCTCGTCGTCGATGACGATCCCGGCCTGCAAGAGCTATTTCGTAACTTCTTGAAGAAGGTTGGATTCAGCCGCGTCGTAGTCGGAACCGCTAAAGACGCGATCGTAAGCCTTCGAAAACAAAAGTTCGATCTGATGTTCCTCGATCTGCAACTCCCTGACGCTCCGGGCGACCAAGTCTATCGGACGGCGAAACAGATCGATCCGGATCTTAACGTAATCGTTATTACGGGTTATCCCGATAGCGAGGTTCTCGATCGCATCCTGCAGATCAGTCCAGTAACGGTGCTGAAAAAGCCGCTCAAAGTTGAGCAGCTCAACCAGACGGTCAAAATCCTCGGGCATACTGGTCCAAAAATGGAGGCGTGAACCCTCCACTCAACAGGAGGGCGCAAAGACAGATTTTTGAACAGGAGATCGCAGCGCGGCATAGCCGCAACCACATATGGCGATTGTATCGGCGTGTCGGCGTGTCGGCGGGGTAAAGCCGCTTTCGCCCGAGAGGAATCCTCGCGAAAATGCGCGAAGTTCAACGTCAGCACTGCAAAGATCTCGAAGAGGGATGCCAGTTCGATTTTCCGACTTCTCAGGTGATGAAATAGCTGAGATTCTCGAGTTCGATGGCTAGATTGACGTTGTTAACCACTACGTGATCCGGCACCTGTAGGATTAGTGGCGAAAAATTAAGAATTGCTTGAATCCCGGCCTCCACCAGCTCGTTGGTGACTTCCTGCGCCACCATCCCCGGCACCGCAAGAATCGCTAGCTTCACGCCATTTTCCGGGACAAATCTCTTGATTTCGTTGGTCGGCAAAACCGGCACTTTCGTTCGGCCGGCTTTCGATGCGTCGGGCCGAATATCGAATGCCGCGACGATTTCGAATCCTTCCTTCGCAAAACCATCATATCGCAAGAGCGCAGACCCCAAATTGCCGGCACCCACCAAAATAACCGGTTGAAAGCGGGTTGTGCGAAGAACACTACCCAGCTGTGAGAGCAAAGATTCGACTTTGTAGCCGAGCCCGCGAGTTCCAAACTGTCCGAAGTAGGTGAGATCTTTTCTGAGTTGCGTCGGTTTTACGCCAGTCGCCCTTGCTAATGCATCGGAAGAGACAGTCTCAATCCGATTCTGCTGAAGCCGCTCGAGAACCCGGTAGTAAAGCGATAGCCGGTAAACAGCTTTGCGCGGAATGACAAACTTCGCCACACGTGAAAAATAACGAGAAAACGCGACAGCGTCAATTTGATCGCGTCAGCGCCCGTAAAGACACTTGCCCAGATATCCGGCCAGAGCCGTGTTCCTTTTCTCTTCTCGCAACTGCTGAATCACTGCCCGGTCTACCGCCAGGGCTCTTTCCCAAAGCCAAGCCAAGTTCTGCGCGCTGACCTCAATGATATCAGCAATGTTTTTCGGCTCATCCGTACGCGGCGCCTTGATATCGAAGGCGAGAATGTTCTCGTAGCCGGCATCCTGAAGAACGACCAGTAGGGCGAGGTCTTTAAGCGGCTCAGTATAACCAAACGGAAGATCCTGATCATAACGTTGGCCATCTTGAGAATTGAGATGAATGTGAAAGAGCTTGCCGGCTTCCAAACACATCTCTACGTCCCAGAGATAATCGAGCCCGGCAATGCGACTATGCGCAGTCTCCGGGTTTACCCCGAACAGAGCTTGGTGACTCGGATCGAGACGACTGATCAGGTAGAGCACCTCACCCACCGTTGCTAAGTACATGTTCGCTCGAGGTTCGTTTGGCTTGGGCTCAAGCGCGATGCGGATCGATGTGCCGTGGCGTTCCCGAGCATATTGTCCTACGAGATTGAATCCCTCGACCAATCGTTTGAAAGCCTCTTGACCGTTCTTGGTCAAAACGAAGTCGAACCCCTCGCGTCCGTTCCAAAACACAACGGTCGAAGCCCCGAGCACCGCGGCGCTGTCGATCGCCTCCATCGCGTTTTTCAAACCGAGCTTACGAATCGCTAGGTCATTGGAGGTCATCGCGCCGTCCTTAAAAATCGGGTCGGCAAAAAAAGAGGGCGTGTACATGCCACATTGCAGACCTAGCTCTTCTGCGCGTTTTCTCGCGGCGCCCGCTTGAGAAGCCGGAATTTCGACATCGTGGGCCTCATAATAGGTCATTCCGGCTTGAGCGAGAATCGGGAGCCGGTCGAGAATGGGAATCGCTTCTCTGGTCGGGCCGCCGAAAGGATCAGTTCCGGGACCGAGGTTCCAGACGCCCGCTCCCAAACCATTTCGCCCTGCTTTTTGTGGAAGATTAAAGGTTGTTTTCATAGGCAACGGATTCCCCAGCTAAGGTGACTAGCGCACTTTTTGTGCTTGCGCGCACCAATCTAGGATGATCATGCGGATCTCCTTCAACCCGTCCAGCAATTGGGGCCCAGCTTGAAGAATCTTCTCCGGATCAACCGAATAGACGCGGCATTGCTTAACCGCCTCCACCTCGGCAAAACCCGGACGCGCACGTATCGCCGCCAAATCAACGCTCTTCCCGCACCAACTGGCAAGAATAATTTCGGGATTCATAGAAAATACCATTCCCTCCGTTACGACCCGGTCTTGTGCGCGGTTCGAACCGGATTTCTTGAATACGTAATCTCCACCCGCCAGCTCGATGATCTCCTGCACCCACGGAACCGCGTGAATCAGCGGATCGTCCCACTCCTCGAAGTAGACTCGGGGGCGGACCGCCGGAGAGAAGCGGCCTGCTGACAGTGCCAGGTTGAACTCATGGGCCAGGTCTTCGCCCTTTTGGGGAACGCCGAGCAGGCGCCCCAACAGGGAGATGGCTTGAGCGACTCCCGCTAAATTGAAATAGCTTAGTGCAAAAACGTTCACTCCGGCGCGCACCAGCTGATCGATCAATTTCGTCTGCACATCCGAGAAACTGATCACCAGGTCGGGAGCAAGCGCTAAGATCCGCTCCACGCTCCCCGATGCAAATCCAGAGACTATCGGTTTTGCCGGAAAGTGCTTGCGGGCGAAAGCGGTAACTCCAACAACCTGATCCCACGCACCTAAGGACCAGCAGATCTCAGCTGCTTCAGCGCTTATGCAAATTAGCCTCACGTCATTTTCCCGGTATTTGTATCAGCCGGAAAAAAAGTGACTTAAAATTCTCCGCTTCGATTCTGGATCCAACAATGAAGTTATCTGGACCATGTTCGATTACTACCACCCAGCAGAAGGTCGCCAAAATAAATGTGAGCGCCCAAGCGAATTTGCGAAGCATCGGAAAAAGAGTCTTCGCAAAGTCCGATTGAGAGCAACAAGAATTTTGTGAAGCACCGGGTCGAGGTCCCTAATTCCGTCTAGGCCGGATCGGCGGTACATAGGACCTTAGTGCCCTATCCGCGAAATAACATGTCTTTCGTTGCGATCAAAACGGGCCGCCGGCAAGGCGGTCCGAGCCGGGCTAGCGGGAGGAGGGCGCATATCTGAGTCGATCTGTAACCGATCCGGCAGCCGCCCATAAGCATTAACTCAAGTTTTTTTGGAGTGGGTGCTCTACCCCGACCTGCAATGGGGCTTTTGTTTTCTGATGCTGCGTCGTATTTTTGGTGTGTGAGTTACCAGGTTTTCGCTCGCAAATATCGCCCGCAAATATTCGACGACGTCCTCGGTCAAGATCATGTCGTGCGTACTCTTAAGAACGCCATCACCGAAAAGCGTCTCGCGCATGCTTATCTCTTCGTTGGCCCGCGCGGAACCGGCAAAACTTCGACTGCCCGAATTTTGGCAAAAGCTTTGAACTGCGTTCATGGTCCCACCGTAACCCCGTGTGGCGTTTGTGATTCTTGCCGAGAAATTTCGCAAGGAATTAGTCTTGATGTTTTGGAGATCGACGGCGCCAGTAACAACAGCGTTGATCAAGTTCGCGAGCTTCGAGACAATGTCCGTTTTGCTCCGATCCGCGGGAAGTACAAGATCTACATCATCGACGAAGTGCATATGCTCACGTCGCAAGCTTTTAACGCCTTGCTCAAAACGCTCGAGGAACCGCCTGCGCACGTGATCTTCGTCTTCGCCACGACTGAACCCAACAAGGTCCTGCCCACCATTCTGAGCCGATGCCAACGTTTCGATTTACGACGAATTCCCACCCAAGTCATCGCCCGGCAGCTCGAGTCCATTGCCAAGCAAGAGGAAGTATCACTTTCCGTCGCCGCCGCCGAAGCTATTGCGATTGCATCTGAAGGCGGGTTGCGGGATGCGGAATCGATGCTGGATCAGCTCGTCGCATTTTGCGGCCAAGAGATCACCGAAGATCAGGTCTTGGAAATTTTCGGCCTGACGTCAGAATTGGTCGTTGCCGACCTGGCCCGTTCCGTGGTCAACGCCGACGCTCCAACAGCGCTCCGAATCATTCATGATCAATCGGAAGCGGGCAAAGACCTTTCCCGAATTCTCGGTGACCTGATTGGTTTTCTTCGCTACTTGCTGATAGATCAGGTCGACTCAGCGAGCGTCCAAGAAGAGTTAAGTGAATTAGGCCGGAAAATTGTAAGCGAGCTCAGTAGAGTAGTAAAACCGGGAGAGCTTCTCCGATTAGTCGAGATTTTGTCCGAGGCAGAACCAAGTCTGAAATGGACTTCTAACAAGAAGCTGCATTTGGAAATTGCGATTATCCGTGCCATCCAAAGTCTGCGTGAGGTCGGGATCGATCGAATTTTGGAGGCTTTAGAAAACTTGCCGAACCAAGATTCCAAGAGTGGAAGCGGTTCGTTCGCTCGCTCTATCCGCGACGAAATCATCAAGAAGACGCCATCAAATTCCGCCGACCTACCGGGATCCGATAGCCAAACGAATGTTGCGGTTTCGCAGATCAAACCAACCGAAGAATATACCGGTGACTTATCGGAGCAACCTTCTACCGAGGATGACTTGTCCGCAGAAGCCGTGACGGGGGTGAAAGATGAGTTGATGGGGACGGCGGAGGAGATCGGTGAGGCCGGAGATTCGGACTCACTGGAGGCAACCGAAGAACCTCAAAGCGAAGACCTGCAGTCGCTTTGGATGAAGGTAGTCGACGAAGTGCGACGCCGGCGACCGTTAATTCAGTCTTGGATCGAAATGGCGACACCATTAAGTCGGAGCGGGACCGAACTGTTGATAGGATTTCCATCAACCGAACAACTCGCGATGGAATCTTTGCTTCGATCTAACAATCGCAAGTTTGTCGAGGAACTGCTGACTGAAATCGCAGCAGCTCCAAGAACTATACGAGCTGAACTTCGGGATGATCTGGTACGCCCCGAGCCCGCGCCAAGATCCGAGGCGACCCTGCTGGATGGATTTAAAAATGATCCATTGATTCAAAAAGCCCTGGAAATTTTTAAAGCCGAGATCGAGGCTGATATTTGATCCATGAACATCCAAAAAATGATGAAACAGGCCGCAAAGATGCAAGAGCAACTTGCGGCGACACTGGCCGAAAAAACGGTCGAGGTGAGTGTGGGCGGAGGCAAAGTCTCGGTCGTTTCCAACGGAACCGGTGACATCATTTCCATTAAGATCGCTAAGGAGATCATTGACCCGGAAGACGTCGAGTTTTTGGAAGATCTCGTGCTGAGCGGTGTTAAACAAGCACTCGAAAAAGGCAAAAGCCTTGCCCAAACAGAAATGGGACGGTTGGGCGCCGGGCTTGGATTGCCACCTGGATTGCTTTAGTGCCGGTATGTGAATCGGGCGGTTGGACACTTGGCGTTCGATACTGCCACACGATGGCAGTCGCGGTTTTCGGTAGCGGCGACTGTCCCCCGAAAGCTAAACGTGTACGGGTTGAGTGTGCTTTGACCGAGAGGAATGAAGCGAACCCGACCATTGAGCGCAGTCGCCATCCTTTTGATCTTGGTTCGGCCGCTCAAACTCGAGATGCGAACCGATCGAGCGGCCTGGCGGTCGCTCGATCAGAAACGCAGCTTGGGTCGTTTTTCGACGACATGGTGCGATGGCGAACAATGGCGACTGCGGTTTTGGTGGCGCCAACCGAGCGGCTCCGCTCCAATTTCACGATCGTGCCAAACCTAGAGGCGTCTGGGGACAGTCGCCGCTACCGAAGACGAAGTCGCCGCACGTCGACAGTGCGGTGTCGTCCGGGGGCGCTACTGCTTCGGTACTCAGCCAAGCAATGACCCCTAAGCACCGAACTTTTTGCTTGAACGCCTGCGTCGACAGACTAGCTTGTCCGCTCACGAAAACTCCGGATTCCTGAGTAGCTCAGTGGTAGAGCGGTCGGCTGTTAACCGATTGGTCGTAGGTTCGAATCCTACCTCAGGAGCCACCCTGAATCGCGGCTTCCGACTTCGCCCGCTCCATCGGCCATAGTTCAAAGACAACAGCGCTTCGTCGGACAGGTCCGACTTCGCCCCTCAACCAACGTTGCGACACGATGGCAATTGCAGTGTTCGACGACTATGCCGACTGCGCTCCGTGCTCGGCCCTTATATCGGCATCTTTGGTCTCCCGCACGAACAGGGTACCAATAATAAACGTCATCAAGGCTACAATGATGGGATACCAGAGCCCGGCGTAAAAATTACCCGTCGCGGTGGTGATCGCCAGCACAATAAAGGGAAGGAATCCCCCAAACCAACCGTTACCAATATGGTAAGGGAACGACATTGAAGTGTAACGGATTTGGGTTGGGAATAGCTCCACCAGGAACGCCGCAATCGGCCCGTAAACCATGGTGACGTAGATGACCAGGAGAATGAGAATGGCGACCGCTCCCACGTAGTTTATTTTTGACGGATCGGCAGATTTCGGGTAACCAGCGCCCGCAATCAGGGGTTCGATTTGTTTATCATCGAATCCGGTAATCTGTTTGTCGCCAATCGAAATGACGAGAGGCGCCTCCGGTTTTGCTGCGCGGACTTCAAACGGGACACCTCGCCCTCTCAGGTACTGACGCGCCTTGTAACTCGAAACTTCGTCCGGCGCCGGTTTGTACAGAGTGACAGCATCAGTGATCGTTGCCCAGGTTCGATCGCCAATCCCTTTGAACTCGCTTGTGTACAGGGTAACCGGCGATTTGTCCTGAGCAGCCTGCAGGGCGGGATTAACAAACGAAGTCAATCCTTTGAAAAGCGGGATGAAAGTCAAAACAGCCAATAAGCAACCAGTCATCATGATCGTCTTCCGGCCAATTCGATCGGATAACCAACCGAAGAAGATGAAAAAGGGTGTACCTACCAGAAGTGAAATCCCGATCAGTATATAGGTCGTCTGATAATCAAGCTTCAGATTGTTAGATAAAAAATAAAGCGCCTGAAACTGTCCGCAATACCACACAACACCCTGACCAGCCGTAGCGCCAAGCAGGGCCAGCCAGACGTAGCGGGCGTTCGGCATTCTAAAGAAGCTATCGCGAAGCGGGTGGCGAGTCAGCCTGCCTTGCGACTTCATCTCAGCGAAGATCGGAGATTCTTGCAGTCTGAGCCGGATATAGACGGAGATGCCCAACAGAACAACCGAGACCAGAAACGGAATTCGCCAGCCCCAGGCCTTAAAATTGTCAGTGGAAATTGTGAGTCGGCAAGCAAGGATCACCGCCAGCGAGAGAAAGAATCCGAGCGTCGCCGTCGTTTGGATCCAGCTGGTAAATAGCCCGCGTTTTCCCTTTGGTGCATGCTCGGCAACGTAGGTAGCAGCTCCCCCGTACTCGCCGCCCAAAGCGAGACCTTGAGCCAACCGCAGCGCAACGAGAAGGATGGGCGCCAAAATACCAACCTGGGCGTAGGTGGGCAACACACCGACCAGCGCAGTCGATAATCCCATGACAACGATCGTGATCAGAAATGTATACTTCCGGCCCACGATATCGCCGATTCGACCAAACACGATAGCCCCGAATGGCCTTACTCCAAAGCCGGCCCCAAAGGTCGCTAGAGTCGCCAATCCCGCCGCAACGTCATTGCCAGGTGGGAAAAACACGCTGCCGAAAAAGAGAGCCAAAGTTCCGTACAAATAAAAATCGTACCACTCGAAAACGGTCCCGAGGGACGAAGCCACAATCACGGTCCGATGTCGAGCACTCAGCTCACCACTTGACTCGGTGGAAACAGCGCTAGCAGAAATTGCCATATGGTTCTGGGGATTTAAGCTTGCCGTCTCAAACGCTACCGCTGGTCGCAGTGCTTTAGGCGGCCGCCGAACTCGTTTGTGAAGATCCGCACAAGCTGAAGCCGATTATGAATCACCGGGAGTGCAGGTCAAGATCCGATTGTCTCATTAATGCGAAAGGATTTTGGACAGAAACTGCTGCGCCCGATCAGTATTTGGCCGGCTGAAGAAATCCATTTTCGGTCGATCTTCGACAATTTGACCTTGGTCCATGAAGATAACGCGGTCAGCAACCTTCTTAGCAAAACCCATCTCGTGGGTAACCACCATCATGGTCATTCCTTCCTGGGCGAGATTGACCATCACGTCGAGGACCTCGTTAATCATCTCCGGATCCAAAGCGGACGTCGGTTCGTCAAATAGCATTGCAATCGGATCCATAGCGAGAGCTCGAGCAATGGCTACCCGCTGTTGCTGGCCGCCAGAGAGCTGAGCCGGGAATTTTCGAGCGTGAGCTCTTAAACCAACCAGATCGAGGAGGCGAAACGCCTTTTCCTCGGATTCGCTAGCGCTTCTTCTCAGGACTCGACACTGTGCAATCGTCAGATTCTGTAAGACACTCAGATGAGGAAACAGCTCAAAGTGTTGAAACACCATACCCACCCGTGCACGCAGCTTAGGAAGGTTGGTTTTCTTGGCTCCGACCGAGGTACCCTCAATGACTATCTCCCCTTTTTGGAAAGGTTCGAGCCCGTTGACGCACTTAATCAAAGTCGACTTTCCTGAACCAGAAGGTCCGCAAACGACTACTACTTCTCCTTTCTGAATTTCAGTGGAGCAATCCTTCAAAACATGAAATGCGCCATACCATTTCGAGATGTCACGAATTGAGATCATATTGTGATCCTCTTTTGCAGTTGTCGGACTATCGTCGACAGCGTCAAACAAAGAACCAAATAGACGGCACCAGCGAAAAGAATAAATTCCACCTCGCTGCCAGTAGAGTCCCCGCGGTTCTTTGCTACTCCAAAGAAATCGGCTAAGCCAATGACATAGACAAGTGAGCTGTCTTGGAAAAGAATGATCGCTTGCGTCAACAAAAGGGGGATCATTCGCCGAAAAGCCTGCGGCAAGATCACCAACCTCATGAGAGCGCCGTCTGTCATTCCGAGCGCCTGGGCGGCCATTACCTGACCCTTGGCAATGCTTTCGATGCCGGCCCGGATGATTTCCGCGTAATAGGAGGCCTCAAAAAAGGCAAATGCGGTAAACGCGATGATGAGGTTCAGATCGAAATTCGCATTTGGAAATAGCCAATGGACGACGGGCGGGACTAGAGCGAGTTGGAACCACAACAGTACCATCACCAATGGAATTGACCGAAATAGGGTCACATAGGTGGCGGCAAGCGTAGACAATATCGAGTTCTTTGATAACCGGAGTACCGCGATGATCGTGCCCAGCAATATTCCGACGACTATTGCGACCAGAGTGATCTGTAAGGTGACAAGCATCCCTTGCCAAAGAAACGGCAGCGATCCAGGAATAGAGCTCCAATCGAACGTATACATCTACTTCTTTGCTCCTACCAAGCCCGGCAATTTGGCTGAATGCTCCAGGGCCCGAGACAGGAAGAGAACGATAAAGTTAATCACGCCATAGAGCAGAGTCCCGGCCAGAAGCGCCTCGAACACCGTCGATTTGAGCTCGGCCATGGTGTCACTGCGTCTGGCGAGCTCGACAAATCCAATCGTCGAAGCGACCGCCGAGTTCTTAATGAGATTTAAAAATTCAGAGGTTAGCGTTGGAATAATGATTCGATAGGCAACTGGAAGGAGAACCAGACCATAAACCTGTTTGATATTCAGGCCGAGAGCCAATCCCGCACCGAACTGTCCTTTTCCGAGCGACCGCAAGCCGGAACGGACCTGTTCGGCAATTCTCGCCGCAGTAAATAATCCTAGGCAGAGTGTTGCGCTGGTGAACTCCTGCCAGAGAGACGGCAGATGCTTAAACCACGGCCCAAAGCCAGGCACCAGCTCCGGAACGACATTAAACCAGATAAAAAGCTGCACCAGCAACGGAATATTTCGGAATATTTCGACATACCAGGCGCCGATCTTGGAAAGGATCGAGCTGGGCAGTGTTCGCAGCACGCCCACCGCAGAACCGATGACAAAGGCAATCACCCAGCTCAGCACTGAAAGGATGACGGTCCAAAGCGCTCCACCGAAAAGATAGGTCAGGTAGTTAGCACCGGCTTCTGGACTGGGCGAAAGAAAGACGCTGAAGTCGAGCACAGCGAGCAGCCCGTCGAACCTGGAATCAAGCATGATAAACAGTGAGTTTAAGTAAGAAACGAGCGGGCCATGCAGAACGGGCTAAAATTTCGCTTCGCGAACAGAACAAAATTGATTCCTTCTCCGCGAAGCGTCGGTAGGGACGAGCACTGCTCGTCCGTTGATGCAGCACAGCAAGAACCGGTCCCACTCGGCCTTCGAGTCCGACGGGCAGCTTACTGAAATGGCTTATCGTTAGGGCTCTTGAATAATGCCTTCATGTCGTCGCTCAAAGGCAAGTTCAGGTTCAGATTCTTAGGCGGTATAGGGGACAAAAACCACTTCTGATACAGCTTTTCCGTTGTCCCGGAGGTTTCGGCTTGAGCAATCGCGTCATCGACGACCTTCTTCAATGCGGCGTCATCTTTCGGCAGCATCATTCCGTACGCCTCTTTTGATTGAGGCGTTCCCACGATCTCCCAGTCGTTCGGGTTCCGCGCCTTTGCCCGCTCACCGGCTAAGAGTGCATCGTCCATCATAAAAGCCACTGCTCGATCGCTCTGGAGAATGAGAAATGATTCGGCATGATCCTTCGCGCTGATAATGTCCATGCCCATGCTGTTCTTGTCGTTCATCGCCCGCAGTAAGACCTCCGAGGTGGTACCTGCCGTTGTCACGACCGTCTTTCCTTTTAAATCGGGGAAATCTTTGACGTTGGAGCCTTTCTTCACCAAGAGACGGGTGCCGATGATGAACATCGTATTGGAAAAGCTCACCTGTTTTTCTCGATCCAGATTGTTCGTGGTCGAGCCCGCTTCGATATCGACGGTGCCATTTTGCACCAATGGAATCCGGTTTCCGGATGTTACCGGCACCATCTTCACCTGAAGATTCGGAAGATTGAGTTTCTTCTTGATGGCGTCAATCACAATCGCGGCAAGTTCCTGTGAGTATCCGACGACTTTGTTGTTACTGTCGTAGTACGAGAACGGAAGCGATGACTCTCGGTAACCAAGCGAAATCGTACCAGAGTCCCTAATCTTCTTAAGGGTGCCGGTCGGTTCCTGGGCTTGAGCACCGCTCAGGAACCAACAGCAAAAAACGGCGGTTAGAAATGATGCATGATTTCTCATAGAAAAAGACCACCCGGCGGGCAGCGAGTTAACCGCGCCACCGTGCGAAATCGCACTCTCTAAAGTCAATAGGAAACTATCCCCGAAACAACGGCAAAACCAGTCAAACCGTTTTTGCCGGCATCACTGGGATATTCCTTCCCGCAAAATCTCAAGATCGATTTCAACCCCAAACCGCTCGTACCGGAGCCGATCGAGATCCGCTGCCAGCCCTCTCCCCTCCTTCACTTGCTTGTCGAGATTGTCTTCTGCTTCGGCGAAGACTTGGAGCTGCTGATCGAGCACCTGCGCTCTCTCTTCAGGACTTTGGGCAAGATCTGCTTGGGCCGTAAGGACTCGTTGGCCCACATCAACCAAATCGGGAAACTTGCGCTGGCCTTTCTTGAACAATGCGTATCGTTCCTTCGCTTCTGCAATAGCCGCGTTAAACCGCATTTTTTTCAATTTAATAAGCTGAGTGTCCTCGTCCTTGATATCTAGCGGAGCGGTTTCCAAAACCTCCGTAATTTTCGGACCCGCTTGAACACTATGCGACTGAGCACGGACCAGCGTTGGACACAATACCGCTAGCGATAAGATCGCGATTGCAAGCTGCCATCGATTGGAACGCCTCTCCTGAGCCAAATTGCCTACGGCCAAAACAGTCTGACCGGGACCATCTTCCACCCAAACATCCATAGAAGTCATGCAGCTGCGAGTATATCGGCGTGTTGCCTGAGATGTCAGCCAATTTTCCCCGGTTACTGCTTCTTGGCGAGCTCTTCCTCGCGCTTGCGCCGATCAATGACGAAAGTGTTGTTATCGCCATATAAGGTCCAAGGACCAGGAGGTACTTCTACCTGCTCAACAAATCTCCAATCGGTGACGTCGGTCGGACTCAGTCGAAGGTAATCCCGCACACCGGGAGATACATCCAAACCAGCACCACGGTTTAAATTGGGACGCGGTCGATCATCGCCAAAGACGTACTCCCAGTTGTCAGTCTGAAAGGGACCGACATCTTCCCACTGCGCGTAGCAGACGCGCGTGCCCTTGCGAATGGCGACCCAGCGACCTTTCAGGACAGTTTGCCCTGATCTAACGAATGTATCCTTGAACCAAGGGACCACCTGTGCGGCTTCAGGTTTTGTCTTGCCATTAGCAACGTCGTTGTACGGCAATGCGACATAGAAAGGATTTTGGCGAGGCACAAAGGTGCCCGGCAAAAACCCGCGGCGGTTCCCCGAATCGGGGGCATCTAGTCCTCCATAACTCTGTGACCAATTCAGATCCCAGGCACTGGCTTGATTGGGAACAGGATTATTCCCGGCCGCTGTCTCTCCAATCCAAAAAACAGTTGTAACAATGTTGCTATGCCAGCTGTATCTACCTTCCGTGGCGACCAGTCGTTGGCGAGTGGTATCGGGCTGTACTCGAAAGAGAACATCGGCGCGCAGCCTCATCGCGTGCTCGGTAAAACTCGCCGCACTTTCCACATCCGTTTGGCCGTAAACTCCGGTTCCGCTTACAAGAACAGAGCCTATTAGCATACTACCGAAGCAGAGGCTTCCATTTCTCATAGGCAAAAAACTTGCCGGGATCTTAGTTGGTAAGCTGGACTATGTCTAGTGCACGGTCTCACATATAAATGGTGACGTCGTCCGGCCGGTCTTCGAATGTCATCTTGCGATGATGAATCTCTTGGTTCGCAATAGACACGATAAACGACTCGCACGTCTAACGCCCTTTCAGCAGCTCCAACCCGCAGGGCGGGTGTTTTTCACCGTGGGCGCTCCAAAGTAGCACCTTATGAGGGCGTGCGTTTGATTGGATCTTTCCCGGGGTTAAAACCCCGGGCTGAGTCCTCCTGCTCCTTCCTCCTTCGTCATCCTGACTACGGCGGACAGGTCGGGGTAGAGAACCCACTCCAAAAAAGCTTAGGTTAATGCGCATGGGCGGCTGCCGGATCGGTTACGTATCGATTCAGATATGCGCCCTCCTCGCGTCCGGCAGCTGCCGGACCGGCCGTTCATTTTGAACGCAACGACGTTACCATTAATGTGAGACGGTACACTAGCCTGCATCGCTTTCTAACCCGCAATGAGCGTGTTGCTGCAGATGGCGCGTAAGAGTCGCGGGCTAGCCGTTGATCTCTAGATAGGTCCGCGATTCTTGCCTTCCGCTTTCCGGATTATAGACCTGAATTCGCACCTGTTTTGGAATCCATTTGTCTTCCACTCTCTGGCCGGCAATGACCTCAAAGCGTTTCTCCAATTTCCCTTTGGCGTTGAATGCTTCAGCCCGAAGCAGACCGCTCCCTTCTTTCGTTACCCACATTCGTACCGATGCGTAGTTGCTGTCACGGCCAACGTGTTGCACCAAGATAATCCAACAAGAGAACCCTTTGACTGTTTGTTCTCCTTCCACTTTAGGATTTGCCCAATACAAAAAGTGCAGAGACAGATCTTCGTACGAAACATCGGTCCCCCGGACTCTTTCGGTCAGCTGGCTCCCCGCAACCAGACGGCTTTTACCTCCTTCGTCCTGTTTTAGTGTCGAAGCAGAATCTTTCAGCTCAACCCGGAGCGTTTCATCTGGATTGCTAAATCGATAGATTACCTGCGACCCGCTCAGGGTCAGTCGAAATGGAATGGTCGTTCCATCCTCTTTGCGCAATTGCCCATTGAGTTCTCGATCTACCTTGGCCAATCGCACTCCATCCAGGATCGTGGTGGCGTCGGGCTCTTGCGCTGATCCGGCCAGCGGAAATAGCGCCCAAACCAGCGCAATCGCACCTATCAATTTCTTTACTTGTTTCATGGAATCGAATCCTTAGCTTACGCAGTCCGAACCGAACCGGAATGGATACCTTACTGCTGTTTCTTATCAACAAACAATGGATCAACCCGGTGCTCGATCGGCTCATGGCCATCTGCTCAAACTTTGATCTTTGGCGGCCGGTGATTCTGGTCGCCGCCTTGCTTTTGTTCTGGCGTGGCGGGTTCCGCTGGCGAAGCTTTTTGATTGTTACTCTGATCACTATCGCGTTCACTGACGGAATCTTTACTCAGGTGGCGAAGATTGTGGTCAACCGCCCAAGACCGATTCAAGCATTGGCCGATGTTCGAGAAGTGACGTTACAGAAAACTCAGCCAACGTTCCTCGGTCTCTTCCAACCTGTAAGTATTCGACTTTCGCCGACTCCGGTTGGACGAATCATGGTCGGACGTTCATTCCCATCTGGTCACGCGATGAACAACACCGTCGTTGCGACACTGGCGATCCTTTTCTTTCGCTGGTGGGGCGCTCTTTATATTATTCCGGCGGCATTGATCTCATATTCACGGATCTACACTGGCTCGCATTGGCCAAGCGATGTCATCGTTTCGGTGGTGCTGGCAATTGGGTTCGCGCTCATCTCCTTCGCGCTCCTTTCCATTCTTTACCGGAAGCTGGCTGCTCGCTGGTTTCCGCGGCTGTACGCCGCTCATCCACATTTGGGGCATCCATGACCGCTCGCTTCTGGCTGCTCCTTATTTTTTTGCTGGCGCTTACGGTAATTCGGCTGTTCCTGATCAGCCACTACGAACTTTCGCCAGACGAAGCCTATTATTATCTCTGGGCTCAGCATCCCGATATTTGCTACTACAGCAAAGGGCCCGGAGTCGCATTGGCGATCATGATCGGGACCTCGCTCTTTGGTCACTCAGAGCTCGGTGTTCGCTTCCTTAGCCCGTTACTCGGTCTTGGCACGTCGTTGATCCTCTATTTCCTTGCTCGCCATCTCTACCGCGAAAAGGTCGCCTTTTGGTCAGTCATTGGGCTGAACGTTATTCCTATCTTCAATGTTGGCGCGATGGTGATGACTATCGATCCGCTTTCGTTGTTCTTTTGGGTCGCTGCGCTCTACACTTTCTGGCGTGCTCTCGAGCAAAGTCCGGGTGGAATTTGGCTTTGGCCGGTAACTGGCGTCCTGGTGGGTCTCGGATTCATTTCGAAATACACGAACGCATTTGAACTCTTATCTATCTTTCTGTTCCTCCTGGTGGTGCCAAAACACCGTCGAGAGCTTGTCCGCCCCGGATTCTACTGGCTGTTACTCGGTTTCCTCCCCTTTCTCTTGGCACCGATCATCTGGAACCAGCAGCATGAGTGGATTACACTTGCTCATCTCTCTGTCCGCGGAGGCTTGCAAAAGCCGTTCGCTATCCATCTACTCAGTTTCTTGCGATTTCTTGGCGGCCAATTTGGCGTTTATTCACCACTAGTTTTCCTCGCCTTCCTAATCGCGTTCTTCGCTTCGATTCGAAAAGCATTTCAGAATACCAAAGTCTGCTTCCTCCTAACCTTTAGTTGGCCAATCTTGTTGACCTACTTCTTTCTCGCTTTGAAACAGCCGGGACAACCGAATTGGACCGCGCCTGCTTTTATCAGTTTAGGGATCCTGACTACTTCGTGGTGGCTCAATTCGACGCGCGAAAGCCGCACTGTCACCGTTCTCTGTGTTGCCGGCTTGGTGACTGCGGCTCTCATGACTATTGTCACTCTGGATTTGGACCTGTTGCGGGTTGCCGGTCTAAGCGTTCCTTATCGCCTCGATCCATCGGCCCGGCTGCGAGGGTGGCGCGCGGTGGCTGAACAGATAGAAAAGTTCCGCAATGAGTTCGAACAAAAGGTAGGAGAACCGGTGTTCCTGATCGGGAATAAGTACCAGACCGCCTCAATGCTTTCCTTCTATCTGACAGATCCTCGGATCGAAGACCCGGGACATCCGCCAGTCTACATTCCGGAATCCCAGGATATCCAAAACGAGTTTTCTTTTTGGCCGCGGTACGATGAATTCGTTGAGCCTACCGATAAGACTAACGCCAGTTCCTATTTCACTGAACAGAACGGCGTGAATCCATTTATTAACCGGACGGCATTGTATATCACCGATCATGGCGACGGCTCTCCACCCCAAGCATTGCAAAACTCATTTACCCGCTGGGAGCTGGTCGCGCTTTTTCAACTCGATCGACGCGGTCTGCCGCTGCGGGAAATTCGGGTGTTTGCCTGTTATCAGTACCAGACGTTACCTTTGTGACCGCCAATCCACATATTTCCGTCGTTATCCCAGTCTACAACGAAGCGGAAAGCCTCGCTCAACTCCAATCTGAGTTAACCAAAGTATTGACGGACTATGACCACGAACTAATCTTTGTCGACGATGGATCAGATGATAATTCGCTGCAAATGATTCATCGCGGATCACGGGTGCGCGTCCTGGAGTTTGCAAAAAATACCGGTCAAAGTGCAGCTATTTATGCGGGTCTACGCGCGGCGCGCGGCGCGGTTCTGGTGTTAATAGATAGCGATTTGCAGAATGATCCCAATGATATTCCACGCTTGTTGGTGGAGATAGAAAGAGGGGCGGACCTGGTCTGCGGATTCCGCACGAAGCGCAAAGATACCTGGTTTAAACGTCTCCAGAGCAAGATCGCTAACGCCGTTCGCAGTCGATTTACCAAGGATGGGGTCAGAGATACGGGGTGCACGCTCAAGGCAATGCGTCGGGAATGCCGGGAAGCGTTAGTTGCCTTTTATGGCATGCACCGCTTTATTCCGGCGTTAATCAAGGGGGCAGGCTATCGAATAGTCGAAGTTCCCGTTCAGCATCGAGCACGGCAGTACGGCTCCAGTAAATACAGCTTCGGTAATCGGGCCTGGCGAGCGACCATCGACATGATCGGTGTTCGGTGGTTGTTGTCGCGGCAGTTTCAGATCAGGATGAAACGGCCGGCAGAGAGTGGCGATGGAGAACATTGATGTCAATCTCGGGGGGGTTGAGGGAATTGCGGTTATGGCGAGCAATGTCATGGTCATTGGGCATCGCCATTGGAATGGTTTTCCTCAAGATGGGCGCGTATTTCATTACCGGCTCCGCCGCGATCCTGAGCGATGCCGCTGAGGCGATCGTGCATGTTGTTGCTGTTCTATTCGCCACCTACAGCCTGCGGTTGTCGAGTAAGCCGGCCGATGCAACGCATCGCTATGGTCACGCGAAAATCGGTTTCTTTTCGGCCGGAGTCGAAGGTTCGTTGATTCTGCTTGTCGCGTTTTACATCTATTTTCACTCAGGCAAGAAACTCATTTATCCGGAGCCGCTCGAAAATCTGCCGCTCGGCATCGTTCTGACCATAGTCGCCGCCTGCGTCAGCGGCGCCTTAGGCTTTTACCTCATTCGAAGCGGCCGCAAGCATCATTCATTTCTCGTTGAAGCCAACGGCAAACACACGCTAACGGATTGCTGGACCAGTGCCGCGGTTCTCATCAGCCTCGTATTAACCTTGGTTTTTCGTTGGGCTCCAACCGATCCCCTAATCGGCATTTTGATCGCGACCAACATCCTCATCACCGGGATCCGTCTGGTTCGATCTGGATTCTCGGGACTGATGGATGCGGCGGATCCCGCCATCCAGCAAAGCATCGTCCAGTTGCTTGATCGAGAAACCAGCAAGCGCGGCGTCTCCTACCACAACCTTCGGCACCGCAATCTTGGTGACACGAACTGGATCGAATTTCACCTCGTTTTCCCAGCAGGCGTGTTACTCAGCGACGCTCATCGTGTTGCCACTGAAATCGAGGAAACGCTGGAAACTAATATTCCGTCCGGAGCGAAGGTTACCACCCATTTAGAGAGCGCACTCGATCATGACATCATTCATCGGCGTGGGGACTGAGCGACAGCGAACGTCAGCGAACGTCAATGAACAACAGCGATCGACAGGCGCAGGGATCGCAACGAACGACGGCGGCGTTGACGTTCGCCGTCGTTCGTTGGCGTTCGTTGTCGTTCGTTATCCTGCCAGCGCGGCCTGCGCTGCGGCCAGCTTCGCAACCGGTACCCGGAACGGGCTGCAACTAACGTAATCCAAGCCGATCCGGTGACAGAACTTGACACTCTCCGGGTCGCCCCCGTGCTCGCCACAGATACCTAGCTTAATGTCCGGGCGAGTCTTGTGAGCTTGATCGCGGGAGATCTCCATCAGCTTACCGACTCCGGCCTGGTCGATCGTTGCGAACGGGTTATTCTTCACGATTTCCAGCTCTTGGTAATGGGGTAGGAAACTACCGGAATCGTCACGACTCATACCAAGCGTCGTCTGCGTCAGATCATTCGTTCCGAAGCTAAAGAACTCCGCGTCTTTGGCGATTTCATCCGCCACCAAAGCGGCTCGCGGTATCTCCAACATCGTTCCAACTAGATAACTAAACCTTACCTTCTTCTCCTTGGCGACCTCGCTCGCGACTCGGTGCACGATATCGATCTGCAGCTTTAGCTCCTTGGGAAAGCCAACCAGCGGAATCATGATCTCAGGTTTCACTTTTAACCCGCTCTTTTGTACCTCAGCCGCCGCCTCAAAAATTGCGCGAGCTTGCATTTCGGTGACCTCTGGGAATGAAATACCCAATCGACACCCTCGATGACCCAACATCGGATTGAACTCATGTAATTCCTCCACCCGGCGGGCGATGTGCTCCAATGGAACATTCAATTTCTTCGCCAGATCTTTTTGCTGTGCCTCGGTATTCGGTAAGAATTCGTGAAGCGGCGGATCGAGGAAGCGGATCGTGGCCGGTAATCCTTTGAGTTCTTTGAAAATCCCGACGAAATCGCCTCGCTGGTAGGGCAACAGTTTTGCCACTGCCGCTTTCCGTTCATCGAGCGATTGAGCGAGGATCATCTCGCGCATCGCATCGATCCGATCACCTTCAAAAAACATGTGCTCCGTACGGCAAAGGCCGATACCTTTGGCTCCAAAGGCAATTGCCGTTGCCACCTGGTCAGGGGAATCGGCATTCGTGCGCACATCAAGTTTGCGGGCCCGATCAGCCCAGCTCATGAGCGAAGCAAATTCCTGATAAGTTTGGCTCTTCTTCGGATCGAGTTTCTTTTCGACCAAAACCTGGACGACCTCAGAGGCGGCCGTTTTCACTTCGCCCGCGTAGACTTCACCGGCGGTACCATCGATTGAGATATAGTCGCCTCGCTGGAGCGTCGTTGCCCCTGCGGATAATGTCTGGGCGGCATAATCGATTTTCAAGGACAACGCCCCACAAACGCAGACCTTGCCCATCTGCCGGGCAACCAGAGCAGCATGCGAGGAAACACCACCGCGGGCGGTGAGGATCCCTTCGGCCGCGATCATGCCGCGGAGGTCTTCCGGCGAAGTTTCTATCCGGGCGAGAATCACTCGCTCGCCCTTATGCGCCAGCTCGACTGCATCTTTAGCGTTGAAAACCAGACGGCCGCTCGCCGCGCCCGGTCCGGCGGCTAGTCCAGTGGCAATCTTGTGAGCGTTGCGAACGCTTTGGCGATCAAAAATCGGTGCCAGCAAGTGACTAAGCGAATCAGCTGGAATCCGACGGAGTGCCTCTTCTTTGGTAATCAACTTCTCCGCCACCATGTCAGTCGCGATTCGAACGGCAGCGAACCCGGTTCGTTTACCATTTCTGGTCTGGAGGATGTAGAGCTTATTATCTTCAACCGTGAACTCCAAGTCCTGCATGTCTCGAAAATGGCTCTCGAGCAGAGATCGCACCTTCAGAAGATCCTTGTGAGCCGCCGGCATCTCCTGCGCCAACTGCGCTACCGGATGGGGTGTCCGCACGCCCGCGACCACATCCTCTCCTTGTGCGTTGATCAGATACTCGCCGTAGAAAACCTTTTCTCCGGTCGCCGGATCGCGCGTGAATGCAACGCCGGTTGCGCTGGTGTCGCCACGATTACCAAATACCATCGTCTGGACATTGACCGCTGTGCCCCACTCATGCGGAATTCCGTACTTCCGCCGATAAACGATCGCTCTGTCATTGTTCCAAGAACCGAACACTGCACCGATCGCGCCCCATAGCTGGTGTCGCGGATCCTGTGGAAAGGTTTTTCCGGTTCGCTCCTTGATTAATTGCTTAAACCGTTCGACGAGAGTCTTTAGATCGTCTGGCGAAAGCTCGGTATCCTTTTGCACGCGGGCCGCATGCTTCACTTCCTCAATGACCGTTTCGAAAGGCTCGTGGTCTTCCCCTTCCCGCTTTTGCACGCCCATCACGACGTCACCATACATCTGCAGGAATCGACGATAGGAGTCCCAGGCAAACCGAGGATTGCCACTCTTCTCGGCCACGATCTCGACCACCTCGTCGTTCATACCGAGATTCAGAATCGTATCCATCATTCCGGGCATCGAATCACGCGCTCCAGAGCGAACGGAGAGTAACAGGGGGTTGGCGCGATCTCCCAATTTCTTGCCGACCGATTTTTCGATCTTGGCCAGCGCGGTTGCTACCTGCGCTTCAAGTTCGACGGGATATTGCTTTTTGTTGTCGTAAAAATAGGTGCAGACTTCGGTGGTAATGGTGAACCCCGGAGGAACCGGCAGTCCGATCCGCGTCATCTCATGGAGATTCGCACCCTTACCGCCCAACAGAGGTTTCATTGACCC
>Ga0209647_1000432_pt1 | contig 39693 bp, 45 predicted proteins | sample GraSoi_2013_60cm_FD_185827 | JGI IMG/M metagenome (GOLD analysis project Ga0209647, IMG submission 185827) | Grasslands soil microbial communities from the Angelo Coastal Reserve, California, USA - Sample 9_17_2013_60cm (SPAdes) (version 2) | ecosystem: Environmental > Terrestrial > Soil >... | reverse complement strand
CGTGAATCGCGACTCGACCCAGGCATTCGATGGCGTCGATGTGGTGCCGGAGACGATCCTCACTCGATTGGTGTCGGTGCGTGCCTTCGACGCTCGCCACATGATGATCGATGCCGACGTGGTCGATGGGGATGGCGCGGCGGAGCTTTTCGGGCGCCTGCTCTCGAATCCCGACGCGAGCTACCTACAGGTGCATAACGCGAAGCGCGGTTGTTACGCTGCGCGCGTCGAGCGGGCATAAATACGAAGGGCCGGGACCTTCATTTGCCTATTTCTTAAAAATCACTCCAATGGATCACTACTGTTCCAATGGGATGGTTTTTCGAAAATGGCCATTTGACCTCCCCTTTCCCCTCTAGGCAGGTCGGTCGTACCATGGTCAAGTTCCCCGCAAGAGGAGACTTGGGCATGCTCCGCTGCTTGCTGATCCTCGTCCCTATCGCGCTGCCCCTGCTGGCCATGGGCGCGGCGCTGCCCGAGGATGTCGGAATCCTCATGATCCTGCCCGTCGCCGTTGGCTGGGTCCTGTCGATGGTCGGGTGCGTGGGCTCGAAGCGCCTGCGCGATGAGGTAGTCGCGGGCACGATGGCGACGTCGACCGCGCGCAAGTGGGAGCTCGCCTACTTCATCCTCTTCCCCATTGCCCTGTACATCGCGAGCGATTTTTCGCTCGGGATCAGCGTGCACAGGGGCCACATGTCGGGGCTGCTCCCCGCGACCTTCGGCTTTTGCTCAACCCTGTTCGCCGGGGCGTGCATCGGAGTGCACGAGCTGGCAATGGCCGCGAGAATAAACGAGACAAACAAAAAGGAATCCTCATGACCGTCAGGATCGAGAAGGCCGGAGCGGTTTGGACCGTGATTCACGACCGGCCCGAGGCGCGCAATGCGATGGACCCCGAGAGCGCGGATGCGCTGACCGCCGCGTTCCTCGAATTCGACGCCGACAAGAGCGCGTCGGTCGCGGTGTTCTACGGCGCGGGCGGATCGTTCTGCGCGGGATGGGACCTCAAGTACGTGAGCACGCTCAATGCGGAATATCCGCTCGGCGAGCTCGACATCCCGCCCGCGGCGCCGCGCGGCAATGGCGGCGAGATTCCACGCGGACCCCTGGGTCCTTCGCGCCTCGAGCTCGACAAGCCCGTCATCGGCGCCATTGAAGGGCCCGCCGTCGCCGGCGGAATGGAGCTTGGGCTGTGGTGCGATTTCCGGGTGATGGCGCAGGAATCGTACTTCGGCGTCTACTGCCGCCGCTGGGGCGTGCCGCTCATCGACGGCGGCACCGTGCGCCTGCCGCGCATCGTCGGCCAGGGACGCGCGCTCGAGATCATCCTCACCGGGCGCAAGGTGCCGGCCGAGGAATGCCTCGCCATTGGCCTCTGCGAATACCTCACGCCGAAGGGTGGCGCGCGCGCGAAGGCGGAAGAGCTGGCGCGCGAGATCGCGCGTTTTCCTCAGGTCTGCGCACGCGCCGACCGGCGTTCCGCCATCAAGAGCCAGGGCCTGAGCGTGCGCGATGGCCTGATCCAGGAGTGGTACAACGGACGCGAGGCGCTGATCAAGGATGGCGTGGCGGGCGCGAGCCTGTTCAAGGGCGGGCTCGGGCGGCACGGCGACTTCGGGAAGATTCGCTGAGAACCTCGCGCGAAAGTGAGCGTCCAAGCGTGATGCGCCTGATCGCCAGCCTCGCCATATTGCCGCTGCTCGCCGGATGCGGAGGACTCACCCAGCCTGCGAACGCGCCTGCGCCGCCATCGGCCGTCGCTTCCGCTCCCGCCTCGACCGCCTCCGTCCCCGCGGCGCCGCCCAAGGCGAGCGAGAGCGCTCCGGCGAAGGCGCCGGCGAAGCCGGCTCCACCGGCGAGGACGGCGCTCGCCACGCCCGCGCCCGCCGAGTCGCGCCCGGTTCCGCCCCCCACGCTCGACCTCAAATCGCTTGAAGATCGGCTCAAGGACACCAGCGCGATCGGCGTGTTGACCAAGCTCTCGCTCAAGAACCAGGTGGACGACCTCATCGCGAGGTTCCGCGCGTATCACTCGGGGCAGCGCCCGCCGATGACGCTTGCCGAGCTGCGCCAGCCTTTCGAAATGCTGCTGATGAAGGTGCTCTCGCTCCTGCAGGACAAGGACACCGCGCTCGCGCGCGATATCAACGCGTCGAAGGATGCGATCTGGGGTGTGCTCTCCGATCGCACCAAGCTCGCGCAATTCGTCTGAGGATGACGTCATGAAACGCATCGCGCTCGCCGCCGCTTCGGTCTCGATCTGTGTCGCCACGTTTCTCGCGCTCGGCGCCGACGATCCGAAACAGCTCCAGGACCTCACGTCCGTCATCGCGCTTCACGGCAAGCCGTGCGGCGAAGTGGTGAGCTACGTCGCGCAGGGCGACAACGACTTCCTCGCCACCTGCAAGGACGGCAATCGCTACCGCGTCTACGTGAAAGATGGGCGCGTGGTGGTGGAGAAGAAATAGCGCGGCCCCGTATACTCGGGGCGATGAGATCCTGGTTCATGCAAAGCGGCGCCGACAGCGCCACGCTCGATTTGCGCGATGTTTCCGCGCCCGATCCCGCTCCCGGACAGATCCTCGTTCGCATGCACGCGGCCGGACTCAACCGCGGCGAATTCATCGTCGGCCACGGGCTCACGAAGGCGGGCACGGCGAAGGCGGCGGGCATGGAAGGTTCGGGCGAGGTTGTTCGCATCGGCGCGGACGTGAAGAGCTACAAGGTGGGCGATCGCGTCATGGGCCGCTGTCCCGGCGCCTTTTCCGAATACGCGCTGATGGACGCGCGCGAGGCGATCGCGATGCCGCCGCAGCTCTCGTGGACGGAAGCCGCGGCCATTCCGCTCACCTTCCTCGTGGTTCACGACATGCTCGTGCTGCAGGGGCATCTGAAGAAAGACGAATGGGTGCTGGTGACGGGCGTCTCGTCGGGCGTCGGTGTCGCGGCACTGCAAGCGGCCAAGGCGTTGGGCGCGAAGGTGATCGGCACGTCGGGCTCGCAGGAGAAGCTCGACAAGTTGAAACCGCAGGGCCTGGACCTCGGCCTCGCCACGCGCGCGGCCGACTTCCACGACGCCGTCATGAAGGCAACCGACGGCAAAGGCGCGAACCTCGTCGTCAACACGGTCGGCGGCTCGGTGTTCGCCGAGTGCGTGCGCTCGATGGCCTTCGAAGGGCGCCTCGCCACCGTCGGCTACGTGGACAACACCCTCGAGGCGAAGATCGACATCCAGGCGCTGCACTCCAAGCGCCTCACCCTCTTCGGCGTGTCGAACAAGCTGCGCACGCCCGAGCAGCGGGCCTCCGGCGTACCCGCATTCGTGCGCGACTTCCTGCCCTTCTTCTCGGGGCGCATCCGTCCCGTGATCGACAGCGTCCACACGTTCGAAGACCTTCCCGAGGCCAAGGCGCGCATGGAGGCGAACCAGGCGGCGGGGAAGATCGTGATCACCGTGCCGTAGGTCGGCGTCCCTCTCCCAAAGTAGGGGCCGCGCCCGGTCGCGTTCCACCGTGGCCCGTCCCCTCGGGACCGTGGCCCGTCCGATCGCGGCTGCGCCGGGGCCGGCACCCTCGCCATACTGTGGAATCGCTACCATCGCCGTGCCATGTCCGCCACCATTCCATCGCCAACCGTCGCACCGCCCAAGCCGACCGGCCTCGCCCTAACGTTCGGCTGGCGGCGGATGCTCGTCGTCGTGGTGGCGTCCACGCTGGCCGGCCTGCTCATCAGCCCCGCCTTTCCCACCCTGTCGACCTGGCGGGTGATCGGCCGCGAGTTGTTCGTCGGGGTGTGGGCCCTACTGGCATTCGGGCTCTTCGAGCAGAGGCCCAGGCGCATGCCGGCGGGGCTCGCGCGCTGGGCGCTCCAGGTGTGTTCCGTCGCCTTCGTGATTCCGATCGCCGTCCTCGTCCTTTACTCGCTTCCCGTCGACGATCCCCGACCGTGGTGGCAGATCGAGGCGCGCCGCAGCGGCTTCTTCATGATCACCATGACGGGCCTGCTCTTCGCGCCGTGGATCTCCGTCGTCGCCCTCTTCCGCCAGACCGAATTCGCGGCGCGTAGCCGCGAGCTCGCCTTCAATCTCGAGCGTAGCGAATTGGAGCGCAAGGCGCTCGACGCCCACCTGCGGCTGCTGCAGGCGCAGGTCGAGCCGCACTTCCTCTTCAACACGCTTGCCAACGTACGCGAGTTGGTCGTTGCCGGCGCGCCTCAGGCCGCGACGGTGCTCGATAGCCTCATCGCCTACCTGCGCGCCGCGGTGCCGCGCCTGCACGAGGCGGGCACGACGATGGGGCAGGAGCTGGAGCTGGTGCGCGCATACCTTGAGTTGATGCACATGCGCATGCCCGATCGCCTGCAATTCGAGCTCCAGGTCGATGCCGCCGCCCTTCCCCTGCGCTGCCCGCCGACGACATTGCTGACGTTGGTCGAGAATGCGGTGCGACATGGCATCGACCCGAGCGAGGAAGGCGGCAAGATCGTGGTCAGCGTGCAGGTGAAGGATGGCCGCTGCCGCTGCGAGGTCACCGATACCGGCGCGGGCCTCGAGCGCGCCGTCGGCGGACTCGGCACCGGCCTTGCGACGCTGCTCGAGCGCCTGCAACTGGTGTTCGGCGGCGACGCGCATCTCAATCTCACGGCGCTCCACCCGCAAGGCGCGCGTGCCGAGCTCGACTTCCCGGCCCAGGCGAAACCCGCATGACCGACAAGCATCCCACCGCCCTCATCGCCGACGACGAGCCGCTCCTGCGCACTGCGCTCACGCGGATGCTCGCGGAGTCTTGGCCGGAGCTGAAGGTGGTGGCCGAGGCCCGCAACGGGCGCGAGGCGGTCGAGCAGTTCCAATCGCTCAAGCCCGACATCTGTTTTCTCGACGTGCACATGCCCGGCCTTTCGGGCGTGGAGGCGGCGCGGCAGATCGGCCGCGGCGCGCACCTCGTGTTCGTCACCGCCTACGACCAGTACGCGGTGCAGGCCTTCGAGCAGGAAGCGATCGATTACCTGGTGAAGCCGCTGGAGGCTGCGCGCTTCGCCGATACCGTTGCACGGTTGAAGGCGCGCGTGAGCGCCGCGGAGTCGCTCGCGATTCCCGAGGCGCTGCTCGAGCAGCTCGCCGCGCGCCTCAAGAGGGACGCGGGGCCGGAGGCGCTGCGCTTCATCCACGCTAGCGTCGGCAATGCGGTGCGCGTGATCGCGGTCGACGACATCGACTTCCTGCGCTCGGACGAGAAGTACACGCTGGTCGCCTACCGCGGCGACGCAGGCAAGCCCGGCGAGGCGTTGATTCGCATGCCGCTGAAGGAATTGGTCGACCAACTCGACGCCAGGCACTTCGTCCAGGTGCACCGCTCGGTGGTGGTGAACCGGCGCTCGATCAGCCACGTGACCCGCGTCAACGAGACCGCGCAGATCCACTTGAAAGGCCGCGAAGAAGTGCTGCCCGTCAGCCGGACCTACTCGCACCTCTTCCAGCAGATGTGACAGGGCCGACCTAGAAGGCCATCAGCGCGAGCGGGATCACGATCCCCGTCGCGAGCGCGATGAAGAATCCCCGGCGGCGATTTGGATACTTGAACGCGATGTAGAGGCCGAGGAAAGTGGTCACCATCAGCGACGCGCCCATCAGGGCGATGAACCACTTCATGACGAGGGATCCGGTCTTCGGCGCCTTCTTCCCCTCTTCCTTCTTCGGCTCCTCCGCCTTCGCCGGAGCCTTCTTGGGCGGGTTGCTCGGCGCAATCCAGCCCTGCTCCTTGTGGAACTGGCCGAACCACGCGACCCAGTCCGAGAGGCAGGTCGACGTCTCGCGGCACGTCTCGTGCAGCTTGAACACCTGCAGCACGCCCGTGAACGCGAAGAAGATGACGAGCGGGGCGAAGAAGACGCCGAGATAGAAGTGAATGAGTCGTACGTTCATCGGGTCACGCCGGCGCGGCCATCGCCGCAATGACCCGATACATTACATCACCAGCACCTTCACGTCCGGGTAACCCATCAGCTTCAGGATGAAGTAATTGGCCGCGGCCTCGCCCGGATCGTCGGAGATGCTGACGATCTCGGCGTAGCGCGGCACGCCGGCCTTCGTGAGCGCGGCCCAGATGTCCTTCGCGGCCTTCGGCGTGCCGTTGGCGTTGAGAAGCTCGGTGTAGGGCACGTGGATCACTTTCCCCTCTGGTACCTTGGCGGGAAGCGCTTTGCCGGAGGCGATGTAGACCTTCGGATACAAACCCGGCGTGGCCTGGGAATCGCCGATCACGACGCCTTGGCGAAGGTTCACGGGGTACGCGGTCGGAGCGGCTGGGCGCATCTGCGCCGCCTTCTTGGGATCCGCCGCGTCGCTCTCCTTCTCCAGCGGGAAGCCGGCGAATCCCCAGTCGTCCACCGTTTCCGAAAAGACCGAGATTCTCTTCTGTCCGAGCTTTTCCAGCAGGAGGTACGCGAGGGCCGAGTCGGGGTTCAAGCCGCCATCGGAAACGATCACCGCCTCGTAGTTCGCGTCGACGCCGGCTGCGCCGAGGACTTCGGCGAGCTTCGCGGGTGTGGCGACGTTCTGCTTGAAGACATCCACCGGGATGTTGATGGCGAACGGCACATGGGACTGCTTGAACGACGCGGCCGGGCGTATATCGACGAGGCTCAGCTTCGATGCGCCGAACATCCGCAGCATCTGGTTGTTCCAACCGCTCAACCAGGTCTTCTCGCGCGTCATGTTGGGCGCGTCGTACGTCCAGAACGGCAACCCGCGGTCGTCGCGCAGCCATTCGAGCTGGGACTCCTTGTAGAGCTTGACCTTCGGGTAGTCGAGCACGAACTTCGCGGCGAAGAACGGCACGCTCGCGGCTATGCCGCCGCCGCAATGCGAGTAGACCTGCTGCTCGGGCCTCACGCCAAGGTAGGCGAGCATCCGCTTGATTTCCTCGGGTGACTTGAAGGTCTTGTCCGCGTTGTAGTAGTCCGCGACGGGCGACAGGATGGCGTTGGGGACATGGCCGGCGCGATCGAAGAACTTGGCGGCGCCGTAATGCTGGCTGGGATCCAGCGCTTCGACGAGCACGCTGTTCGCGGGATCGCCGGATGCGACGAGAAACTCCGAGAGCCGAACGCGCACATCCTCCTTGACCTTCGCGACACGGAACGTTCCCGGCTTCGGGGCCGGCGTCGGATCCTTCGTGACCGCGCCGCCCGCCGCTTGCCACTTGGCAAAGCCGCCGTCGAGAACGGCCATGTTTGCGGCCGGGACGCCGTAGTAGTAGAGGTCGAAGAAGAGGCTGGTCGCGAAGTAGGTGCCGCCCTGGTCGTAGAGGACGATCATTTTCCCCGGGCTCACGCCCCAGGACTGGATGAGCTTCTCCATTTCGGCGACGGGGATCTGCCGGCCGCCGAAGGTGAACACATCGACGTTCACGGCGCCCGGAATGTGCCCGGCCGCATGCAGCTTCCCCGGCGAGGCATCGATCACGAGCAGGTCGCCTCGCTTGAGGCTCTTGTCGAGCCAGTCGACGTTGACGAGCGGGTTGCCGCCACCAGCCGCCGCGACCGCGGGTTGTAACAGGTACAGGGTGCTGGCGATGATCGCCAGGAGCCAATGATTCAGTGACTTCGACATGTCTTTACTCCCCCGGGACTGAGGCGTTCAGGATGCAACGCCCCACGAGGGAGGAACCAGCAAATTGTGACGAACGACGGGCCTCGGCGGATGGGCCACGGTCCCCGGGGACAGGTGGCGGTCCACGAGCCTGCTTTGCCGTTGTCGACAACGACTTCGTACGTGACGAACTAGGAGATCTGAAGCTCACCCTCTCCCAAGCGAGAGGACCAGCGCCTGAAAGTCGTCGGGCGCCTCGCGCTCGAACGAGACGCGCTCGCCGCTTCGGGGATGGGTGAACCCGAGCGTTCGCGCATGCAGCATCGTGCGCGGCGCCTCGATCTTCGGGCCCGCGTAATCCCGGATGTAGACGCGCTCGCCGGCCAGCGGATGGCCGAGCTCCGATAGATGAATCCGAATCTGGTGCTGGCGGCCGGTTTCGAGGCGGCACTCGATGAGCGTCGCGCCCTTGAGCCGCTCGATCGGCTTCACGTGCGTGACCGAGCGCTTCGCATCGGCGGGAGGATCGCCACGCCCGCGCCGGAAGTGACCATACGAGCCGCGCAATCCATCGCCGCGATCCGTGACGAGGTGCGACTCTATGTTCGCCTCGTCGACGACGCCATGCGCGATGGCGTGGTAGACGCGATCGATGTCGTGAACGCTGAACTGCGCCGCGAGGACGCGCTTTGCCTCCGCCGTTCGGGTGAACACCATGAGGCCGCTCGTATCCTTGTCGAGGCGATGGACCACGCCCAACCCCACGTCGGTCCCGCCCATGCGTCGCAGCACCGTGCGGGCATATTCGGCGAGCGTGTCCCGGTTGCCCGGCTCGTCGGCGACGGTGAGCATCCCGGGTGGCTTGTCGACGATCACGACATCGCGGTCGGAATACACGATCGCGCTCTTCGCGAGCGGGCCCTTGTCTAGCTTCGGTCCCTGCTGGTCGACCACGACGGCCGCGTCCGCAAGAATGCGTGCCGCCGGATCGAGGCAGCGCTTTCCGTCGACGGTGACGCGGCCTTCACTGCAGAGCTTGCGGGCGCGCGACCACGAGACGCCGGTCTGCTCGCGAACGACTGCGGCGACGGTGGGCGCTGGGGATTTCATGGATTGGGCCCCGGGCCATCGCCGCGATTGCGGCGCCCGGGGCGACGATTTCGGCTAGCGGCCGGCGCCCTTCACGAAATCGAGCGCGGCCTGGAAGATCTCGAGATCCTTCTCGTAGTCCGCCGCATCTTCGCGGTTGATCTGCACCCACTCCTTGGTGCTCGGCATGCCGCCCGGCTGGAAGGGGACCACGTTCTCCCTCGAGAACTGCAGCTCGCGCGCCGTCGCGACCGGAAGGCGAAGGCCGACGCCGTTGCCGCTGATGCAGGCGAACATCCGGTCGTTCACGAAGTAGCCGTCGAGCCCGCCGATCTTCTTCGAGACGACGCCCGGAAGCTTGACGAGAATGGCGTCGACCTGGGACTTGCGGGTTGGCTTTGCGCTGTCGGCTCCCATCGGTGTTCCTTGTTGGTCCCTGCTGAAATCAGCGCGCCCTGCGCCAGCGGAGCGTGCGCACGATCGGCGCGCCGTCGAGCGCATTCGTCTCGAGGCGGATCGTGAGCTCGTCGCCCTCGACCGTGATCGCGCGCGTGAGCACCATGCCCACGTTCTCGGCGGAAAGCGCGCCGGTGAGCCGCTGCGTCACCGTTCCCGCGCCATCGTCGACGGTGTAGGTACCGAAGTATGCGTCGTATCCGCCCTGCGCGCGACTATTGTTCGGCGCGGCGCCGGTGGCAGGGGCGGCCGGCTCGACGCGCGAGCGGTCGCGCTTCATGAATTGTGCGGCGAAATTCCCGGCCGCGTCGTAGACCAGGACGGCGACCGGGTCGCTGCCCAGGCCTGGATCCGGGTGAAGGGTCCCGTCGCGCGCATGGTCCTCCCGCGCCGTCAGTATCCACGTCCCCACGAGCGACTTCGAGAGCGGCACGGGCTCGCGCGCCATGGAGTCCAATATCCCGGCCAGCGTTTCCGGAGTCAACGATCGCGCCTGGGCAAACCCGCCGACGAAACGCAACGCCCGCGGCCGGATAGTGAACAGCGAAAAGTCGGATAGCTCGAACGTCGGGGCGCTGGTCGGAAACAGCGAGAGATAGGCGGCCTTCGCCTCGGCGTGACTCGGATGCGACTCGCCGCGCTCGACGGCATCGCCCTGGATGGTGAGGCGTGCGGTGGCTTGAGGCGAAACGTCGGCGCGCTCCGGGGCGATCACCAACAAGCTCACGGCGGGGTTCGCGAGCATGTCCTTGGTGTGCGCGGCAAGCGTGCTCACGTGGATCACGAAGTCCGGCCCCTTGGGCAGGAGCGCGAACGGCACCATGGAGACATAGGGGGCGCCGTCGTGAAGCGTCCCGAGAGTTGCGATGCGCTGCGCCTGCAGCAGGGCGGGGAGGGCGTGGGCGAGTTCGGAATCCATGCGCCACTATAATGGTTCGACGATGAAACTCTTCGCCCTGGCCGCTGCCCTGTTCGCCTCTCTTGTGGTCAGTGACGCGCTCGCGCAAACGTATCCCAACAAGCCCGTGCGCCTGGTCGTCGGCTTCGCTCCCGGCGGAGCCGCCGACACGGTGGCGCGCGCATTGGGCGAGCAGCTCGGCCGCGCGCTCGGCCAACCGATCGTGATCGAGAATCGCGCCGGCGCCGGTTCCTCCATTGCGGCGGAGAACGTGGCGCACTCCGCGCCCGACGGCTACAGCATTCTGATCGCGAGCCCCGCCAGCATTTCGGTGAATCCCGCGCTCAATCCCAAGCTCAACTACAAGCCGGGCGACCTGGCGCCGGTCACCAAAGTCTCCGCCTCGCCGTTGCTGCTGGTGGTGAATCCATCCACGGGCATCACGTCGGTGAAGGAGTTGATCGCCGTGGCGAAGAAGGAGCCCGGCAAGCTCAACTACGCCACGTCGGGAGTGGGCTCCGCGCCGCACTTCGGCGCGGCGCTGTTCAGTCAGCTCACCGGAATCAAGATGGTGCATGTGCCGTTCAAGGGTGGCGCTCCGGCGGTGATGTCGGTCGTGGCCGGCGACACGCAGGTGACCTTCGCCACGCCGCCCTCAGTGCTGCCGATGGTGAAGGCCGGGCGGCTGCACGCGCTCGCCGTCACCAACCGCGAGCGCTCGGCGCTGATGCCCGACATTCCCGGAATGGAGGAGGCGGGCGTGCCGGACTATGCCCTCGCGTTCTGGTACGGCTTCTTCGTGCCCGCGGGCACGCCGCCTGAGATCGTGAAGAAGATCTTCGATGCGACGATCGTCGCGGCGCACAAGCCCGAGGTGAAGGCGACGCTCGCGCGCGAAGGCACCGAGGTCTCGCTCTCCAGGTCACCCGAGGACTTCGCCGCGTTCCTCGTCGAGGACGCGAAGTTCTGGGTGAAGCTGGTGAAGGATTCGGGCGCGACTGCGGACTAGCTCGCTGACCTCCCGCCGGCCCTCTGCTGTTTGATCTCTGCCCCAGAGGGGACCCCGGGAGAGGGAGCACGACGCTAGTCTCGTCCGCCCGCCTCGCTGAGAATCCTCGCGACGTCCGCGTGCCCGCGCTCCTTCGCGGCGCGCAAGGCGGTGTAGCCGCCGACCAGCTTCGGCGGCCGCGGGCCGTGTCCGCCGAGTGCGCCGAGGAATTCGTTGGCGGGATTTCGCTGTAGCAGCGGCGGCCAGGCGCGGTCGCTGCGCGTGTTCACCTGCGCGCCGGCCGCGAGGAGCGCTCGAACGACGTCGGCGCGGCCCGCGTAAGCGGCGAGTATCAGCGGCGTCACGTCGGCGCGGTTGGCCACGTTGACTTCCTTCGTGTAGCGAGTCGCGGCGAGCATGAGATCCCATGCGTCGGCCGCCGCGGCGAAATACAGGAGGTTCTTGTCGGCGGCGTCGATGCGGCGGTCACGCTCGACGAGGCGCAGCGCGATCTCCGGGTGGCCGGCGTGAACCGCCCAGCCGAGCGGGCCGATGCGCATGCCGGTGAGGATGCCCTGGTAGTTGCCCGTATTGAGCATCCGGTCAAAGCCTCCCGAAGGCTCGGCGCCGAGGAGCATTACGCCGTGTCCTTCGGCGGGAATCTCGATCACCTGGCCGAACGAACCATCATCCTGCTTCAACGGCAGGACCGTCGCGTCGAACTCGATGCGCCCACCCGCGGCGAGCAGCGCATCGATCATCGCCGGCGGTTTGCCGTGCAATGACGCGGCAAGCATCAAGGGAGTGAACGGCTTGAACTTCACGTTCGGGTTCGCGCCCGCGTCGAGCAGGGCCTTGAGCCGGGCGACGTTGTCGGGCGCTGGAATGAACGTGGGTGGCGCGGAAGGCTGCACCTGCCGGGACACCTGCCGGCCATCCGGTGACACCGCGACCCCGATCGCGGTCCCTTGGTTCACCACCAACGCCATGGGTACGTCGACAATGAGCGAGGTGAGCGCCGTGTGCCCGCCGGAGCTCACGGTGTCGAGATCGGCGCCACGCGCCTTGAGCCGAACGAGGAATTCGGGATTGAAGGTCGCGTAGCGGACCGCCTGGATCGACTCGCACGCCATGCCCTTCTCGCAGCCGGGCCTATCGGTGATCTTGAGGCTCGCGCCGGCGTCGAGCAGCGCTTCCGCGATCTCCCACTGCTTGCGGAAGATCGCGAGCAGGATCGGGCGCTGGTAGCCGTCCCCGGCATTGGGATCTGCGCCGTTCGCGAGCAGCAGCTTGAAGTTCGCGATGTCGCCCTTCTCGATCAGGGTCTGCAGCGCGCGCGTTGGCGGCAATTGCGGGCTCACGCCGCGCTTGAGCAGCTCCGGGATCAACTCCGGCTTCTTGAGCTCGACGACACGATTGAATAGGTCTGTCGACTTGCCCGCGTCGAGCCGCGCGCCGGCGGCGACGAGCGCATCCACGAGCTCGAGGTTTCCACTTTCCAGCGCTTTCGCAGCCGCGGTCTGTCCGTACATCCCCTCCACGTTCGGATCCGCCCCTCGCGAGACGAGAAACTTCACCATCTCGGGCGTGCGCGCGGCATTGATGGCGCAGTCGCCCCAGCCGTCCTTGCGCCGGATGTCGGCGCCGGCGTCGAGGAGCATGCGGACAATCTCGATGCGGCCGCGCTTCACCGCGCCCGTAAGCGGCGAATCGCTCGTCCTGCCGCGGCGCTCGAAGTTGAAGTTGAAGTCGAGCACGATGCCGCCGCGGATGAATTCGGCCACCTTGGCGATGTCGTTCTTCGACATCGCGCTCTCGAACGCATCGCGCTGCACCTGCAGGGCCGACATCGGCGGCTCTTCGGGCATCGCAAAGCCCCTCGGCTGCGCCGACTGGAGCGCCTGGGCCAGCGCGTCCGGTGCGAGCGTCAGTGCAAAAGCGACGCAGGCCAGGAAGGGGATCAGTCGCTTGCCGGCCATGGCTATGTCTCCCGGCGCCGCGTCCACTCGCTGCGCAGTAATCCATAGAACGCGGTATCCGACGGCTCGCCGTTCACGATCCAGCGCTCGCGCAGGACGCCCTCCTTGGCAAAGCCGAGGCGCTCGAGGCTGCGAGCCGAGGCGGCGTTGTGCGGATCGATGTCGGCTTCGAGACGGTTGAGGTTGAACGGCCCGAAGGCGAGTCCGACCAGCGCCATGAGCGCCTCGTTCATGTAGCCGCGCGACCAATACGCGCGCCCGAGCGAGTAGCCGATCTCCGCGCGCCGGCTTTGCTCGTTGAAATGGAACAGCAGGCAGTGGCCCATCAGCGCGCCATCCTGCTTGCGCTCGATGCCGAGCTGCATGCTGCTGCCGTCGGCGTAGCCCGCATGCACCTTGCCGATGAGCTCCTCGGCTTGCGAGAGCGCGGTAAGCGCTGGCCGGGCGAGGTAGCGCGCCACCTCCGGATCGGAATACAGCGTGAAGATCGCGTCGGCATCGTCCTGCTCGAGCTTGCGCAGGCGCACACGCTCGAGCTCGATGGTCTCGCTGGGGACGCGCGTCCCGGCCTTGTCGATTTCCATGGCGGAAGTGTAACGTGTCGGGTTCATGGAACCGTCCGGAACAACCCTCGAGATCTGCGACGATGTCGTCGAATCCCCCACGACGGCCGACATCGAGAGCGCCCTGCAGCGCCAGCCGCGCGACGACGACTGGGCCATGACGCTCACGCGGGCGAATGACGACTACATGGATGCGTACGCCCTCGACGGCGGCGTGGTCAAGGTGGTGTGCGCGGAAGGGGGGCGCATGCTCCGGACGGCGAGCGTGGTCGACGACGCGACGCTCAAATCGCTGTTCCTGAGCTTCCTCGCGGGCGACGACTCCTGGTCGCGGCAGTGCCAGTGGGCGACGCCGCCGGCGAAATCGAGCACTGAGCCGCCGAAGGCGCTCATCTTCGCGGTCATCGGGTTGATCGTGCTCATCGCCGGGCTCGCCTGGACGCGCAACAAGCAGTGGATTCCGGTGCTCTTCGCGCTGGCGCTTCCCGGAATGATCGCGGGGGCCATGGTGATGAAGATGCGCGAGGTCCGGCGCGCTGCCTCGTGGACGCAGGCGAGCGCGCGCATCCTCAAGTCCGAGCTCGCGACGACGGAGGAGAAGATCGCGGACAACAAGACGCGCACTGTGACGCTCCCGGTCGTCGAGTACGAATTCAGCAAGGGGTTCGACAAGTTCCAGGGCAACCGCATCAGCATCGGCGAGATCGCGCCGGGCTCGGTCGAGGCGCAGCAGGCGCTCGAGCGCTACCGCGTCGGCGCCAGCGTGCCGGTCTACTACAACCCCGCGAATCCGGGGGAATCGGTGCTCGAGCGTGAGCTGCCGAAATACTTCGCGGTGGCGTGGGTCTTCGTGGCGGTGCTCGCCGTGGTTCTCGTCGGCGGCGCGCTCTGGGTCACGGGGATTATGGATTAACTAAAACCAGTGTCCGAGCTGCACGGTCATCCCGGCCAGTAATTGCCAATCGGGCCCGCCGCGCGACAACCGCTTTGCCACGCCGACATCCAGGACCAGCGCGCGGCTGACGTTGTAGGTCAACGCCATGAGGCCCTGCGTCTGCGCCGGCGTGCCGCGCTGCACCGCGCCGGACACTTCCCCTGTGACGCCGATTCGCTCGTCGAGCGAATGCGATGCCGAGATCGCCCAGACGCCCTGCCACGGACCCTGTCCCGCATCGACCGCGCCCAGATGAGTGACCAGGGCGGTGGCATCGACGTGCACGCTCGGGTAATCGAAGCTCGCGATGGTGTTGACGCTCCAGTCGGCCTTGCCCGTGCCGAACGGCGGACGCGCGGTGGGCAATGCCACGCCGAGCTCCGTTCCGAGCATGAGGTGCTCATCGACGGGCAACTTGTACTTGAGGGTCAGCGTCGTGTCGCCGCCGCTATGCGCGGTGCTGCCGTCTTCCGCGCGCTGCCACGCGTACGCATCGGTCCCGATGAGCAGGCCCCAGCATTCTTCGAAAGCCAGCTTGAACAACAGGGGGGTCGATCGGCTGCGCGCGGCGTCGCCACCCTTAGCCCAGGCGAGCCCGGCCTCGAGCTCGGGCCAACCGGGCGCCGGAAGATCCGCGGAGGTGGCGACCGAAGGGCGATAAGGCACCACTGCGGGGCTCTCGTCCTCGGCCCAAGCCGTGGAGCTCGCGAAGAAAGCGGCCGCCGCGAGGGCAATACCGCGCTGGCTCAGTCGCGATAAGATTGTTGTGTTTTTCAGAGTCAAGGCACGCTCGAAAAAAACCAAGGCACGCTCAAAACAAGCAAGGCACGCTCAAATGATCAAGGGTATGCATGCGATGTTCTACTCCTCCAGGGCCGACGAGCTGCGCGCCTTCATGCGGGACAAGCTCGGTCTGCACGCCAGCGACGTCGGCGAGGGATGGCTGATCTTCGACGCGCCCGAAGCCGATCTGGGAATCCATCCGACCGAGGGCAAGGACCCGCCTTCGGGCACCGCCGACATCTCGTTCTACTGCGACGACATCGTGAAGACCGTGCACGAGCTGAAGGAGCGCGGCGTGGAGTTCACCACGAAGGTCGAGGACCACGGCTACGGGTTGGTGACGCACTTCAAGGTTCCCGGCGGCTTCGACGTTCAGCTCTACCAGCCGCGATACACCAAGTAACTACTCGGGCAGAGGGCTCTTTTCAGAGTCAAGGAACGCTTAGAAAGCCTGCGGATACGACGCGGCCGTCAGGATGGAAACGGGAGTGGAATCGAGGCAGCGCGCGACGCATCCCTCGCAAGATTCGTCGCCGCCGGCGAGACAGTCGCTCATGCACTCCAGCTGCTCCGAGGCCTCGCTCGCGCGCGTGGATGCGACTACGTCCGCGGGCGCCCGAACCGAGGCACAACCCGCCAGGACAAGCGACAAAAGGATGACAAGCGTTACACGAACCATATCGTTGTTGTCTCCCTGATTGGCGAGCGTACCACCAGGCGTAAAATCCGCCAAGACTTCCCAGGAACAAAGCATGCGGCATGCCATCCGACGTTGCGCGCTCGCCCTCGGCCTCCTGGCGGGCTTGCTCGCCACCGATGCCGGTGCGGTCCTCACGATCAACCTCGCGTGGGTGCGCATGTCGCCGGACGGGCATGCTGCCGAGGCCTACATGAAGGTCACGAGCAGCGAGAGCACGAAGCTGGTCGAGGTGCGCTCGTTCGCCGCGAAGGCGACGTCGCTGCGCACATCCCCTCCTGGCAACAGGCTGGTGCGCGAAATCACGCTGCCCCCGAAGATCGATGTCGACCTGCGTCCCGGCGGTCTGCACATCGCCCTCGACGGCCTCACCCGGCCGCTCAAGCTGGGCGAGCACGTCCCGCTGACGCTGATCTTCGAAGGCCCCGGAAAGGTGCGCCGGGAGATCCTGGTTGGAGCCGAAGTGCGGCTACGCTCGGCGGTCGAGGACGAGGGACAACCCCACAAGCACTGAGGTCGGGGTCACGCGGGAAGCTACCGCCGGCGGCTGGACTGGCGCAGGTTGGGGTTGAGCCGGTCGATGTCGGCCTGGACCTGCTCGCGGCTGCGCGCGTAGATGATCTCGCGGCCCATGACGCTGCCCGCGTAGGCGAGGCCGTTGCGCGTGGGCGAGAGGCTGCACTTCACGCTGTGCTCGCCCTGGCCCAGCACCACTTCGATATGCTCGGCGCGCTTGTTGAGCACGACGACCTCGAGGGTCTGGCCGGTCTCGGTAGTGACCTTGATCTTTTCGATGTCCATGAGCTCAGTCTACCGCCGCCGGGAGGCGCGTAGGGACTTACAGTGCGCTCTTCAGGTTCCGGTCCAGGAACCTCTCGACCCGCCCCCAGAAGTCCACCTTGTTGGCCTCGAGCACGAAGCCGTGGCCCTCCTCGGGGTAAGTGACGTACTCGAGGCCCTTGTTGTAGGGCTCCAGGGCGTCGCGCATCTTCGCGCCGTGCCGGAGCGGCACGCGGTAATCCACCTCGCCGTACACCAGGAGGAGCGGGTGGGTGATCTTCGCAGCGGCGTTGATCGGAGAAGCGTCCGCGAGCTGCTTCGAGCCCTTCTCGCCAACCAGCAAGGGCATGCCATATTCCTTCCACATCTCGCTCGTGTCGCTCCAGCGCGCGGTGTAGATGAGATCGAGGTCGGTCGGCGCGGACGCGGCGACCCCGCAGCGAAAGAGCTCGGGATTGCGGGCGAGCCCCATCAGCGCGGAATACCCGCCATAGCTCGCGCCGAAGATGCAGATGCGGCCACGATCGGCGTAGCCCTGCTTCACCGCCCATTCGGTGGCATCCGCGATGTCGTCCTGCATCTTGAGGCCCCACTGCTTCCAGGAGCCCGCGAACAACTTGTACCCGAAGCCGGTGCTGCCGCGGAATTCCGGCTCGATCACCGCGTAGCCGCGCGAAGCGAGGAACTGCGAGTCGGCACTCCACCCCCATTCGCCGCCGCGCACGTATGGACCGCCGTGCACCATGATGACCGCCGGCCCCGGCCCCTCCTGTCCGTTCGGGCGCGTGACGTGCACTGGAATCTCGAGCCCGTCGCGCGCGGCGAAGCGCTGCAGCGTTCGCGACGCCATCGCCTTCGGGTTGATCCAGGGTCGCGATTGCCCGAGCAGGCTCAAGGCGCCCGTCTGCGCATCGTAGATCCGGAAGACGCTCGGCTGGTGGTCGGACCATGAGATCACGAGGAAGATGCGAGGCTCCTTGCATTGCCCGCAAGCGAGCTCGTTGATCAGGCCCGGAAGGAGCGCATCCACCTTCGCCTGGATCGCCTTGATCTCCGGGGAGAACCAGTATGTGCCGCGGGCATCGGTGAGATAGCGCACGGCGAGGAGCTCGCCGCCGGCCCCGAGCTGGATGCGCCCCGCGAAATCGTATCCCTTCAAGGCGAGCAACGATTTCGCCTTGGCGCCCGGTTGCCGCATGTCGATGCTCGAGAGCGAGAGCGTGTCCTCGTCGCCGTAGTAGCTGGTCGCATAAAGGACGTTGTTCGAATCCACGGCGATGGGATAGAACTTGTCGCGGCGCTCGCGGTAGGTCGGCTGCTCCCAGACTTGCGTCCACGGCGCCTCGGGCGTCGCCTTCCAGTAGAGGCGCGACTTGCCCTCGTATGCGCTCACCGCCACGCGCGGCGTGCCGCGCTGGTCCGTCGCCCATTGGCGGACCGCGTCCGGCCCGCCGAAGGTGACCCGGTCCGCCGCCCCGGTCGTGGTGCCGACGCGCAGGAGCGACTCGCCGATGAACGCGCGGTCGTTGTGGTCGGAGCGCCCGAGGAGGACGTCGTTCGAGCCGTCGCGCAGGACCGAATGCAGGTAATGGAAGATCGAAAGGCCCGGCCCGCAGCCGCTCGAGGCGACGCAGTAATCGCGCTGGATCAGCTGGCGCGGCGATTCTTTGCCTTCGCGGTCGATCGCATAGAGGCCGTTGCCGTATTGCTCGGCCGCGGGCGCTTGCGCATCGGTGACGCTGTACACGATGCGCTCGTCGTTGACCCACGAGACCCGGATGATGTCGGCGTTGACGTAGCCCGCGATCGCCTTGGACTTGGCGTCGGCGAGGTCGACGACGATGAGCCCCTGCCGGTCCTTCTGTCCCCCCTTCACCGTCAGGGCGACGTACTTGCCGGACGGCGAAATGACGGCACTGGAGTACTGCGGGCCGCGGAAGAAATCCGCGATGGGGATGGGGTCGGCCGCCTGGGCGGCGGTGAGCACGCAGCCCGCCAGTATGAGGGCCAGGATGTGAGCCGACTTGTTCATCTGGGCCGAGAGCTTACTCCGGGAGTTAATATGCCGCTCGTGCCCGTCCCCACCATCGACACCCACACTCACTGGTACCCGCAGGAGTGGATCGACCTCCTCGCGCGCGACGGGCCCGCGCAGGGCGGAACGATCGAGCGCACCGCACACGGGTACAAGGTGTCGGCCGGAAAACTCAACAACGCTTTCAGCGACGAATTCGTCGGCATCGACCTGCGCCTTGCGGGAATGAAGCGCCAGGGAGTCGACGTGCAGGCGCTTTCCCTCACGACGCCGATGGTGTACTGGGCGCCGCCCGCTTTCGGGCTCGCGCTCTCGCAGGCGTTCAACGACGCGGCTTCCGCCGCGTGCCGCCAGCATCCGGACAAGTTCGTCGCCTTCGCCATGGTCCCGATGCAGGATCCGGCGCTCGCATTGAAGGAGCTCGAGCGCGCGGCGACGCTTCCCGGAATGCGCGGGCTCTATCTCGCCACCAGCATCGACGGCATCGAGCTCGACGACAAGCGCTTCTGGGACATCTACGCCAAGTGCGAGGAGATCGGCTGGCCGATCTTCCTGCACCCGGTCTACACCATCGGCGTCGATCGCACGCAGCGCTACTACCTGCGCAATCTCCTCGGCAATCCCTACGACACCGGGATGGCGGCGGCGTGCCTCATCTTCGGTGGCGTGCTCGACGCGTTCCCGAAGCTGGAAGTGAACCTGCCGCACGCGGGCGGCACGCTTCCTGGCCTCATCGGCCGCCTCGACCATGGCACCAGGGTGCGTGCGGAGTTGAAGCACATGAAGCGCCTGCCGAGCGAATACCTGCGCCGCTTCACCTATGACACCATCGGCCACGACGACCGCATCAACATGAACCTCGTGCGCCAGGTCGGCGCCGATCGCATCCTGCTGGGCAGCGACTACTGCTTCGACATGGGCCTCGACGATCCGGTGGCGACGGTCGCGCGGCTCACGGACCTTTCGCAATCCGATCGCGACTTGATTCTCGGCAAGACGGCCGCCAAACTATTGCGCATCGAATGAAGACCCTCCTCGCACTATTGTTCGCGATCGCTGCGGCGCTTTCCGGCGCTGCCGCGGCCCAGGGCTATCCCGCGAAGCCGATCCTCATGGTGGTGCCGCTGCAGGCGGGAACCGCCGTCGATACCGTCGCGCGCGTGATCGCGCAGAAGATGTCGGAAAGCCTGCACCAGCCGATCGTGGTCGAGAACCAGCCCGGCGCCGCTGGCCAGATCGGCACCGAGCGCATCGCGCGCGCCGCGCCCGACGGCTACACCATCGGCTTCGTGAATGATTCCATCCTCACGATGCTGCCCAACCTGAATCCGAAGCTGCCCTACGATCCGCTACGCGACCTCGCGCCCGTGTCGCGCGTCGCGGGCAACGCCTTCGGCATCGCGGTGAACCCGTCCTTCCCGGCGAAGACGCTCGGCGAGCTGATCGCGATGGCGAAGGCGAAGCCCGGTACGATCAATTACGCGACCGGCGGCAGCGGCAGCCCGCAGCACATGGTGATGGAGATGCTCAAGGCCGCCGCCGGGATCGACCTCACCCACGTTCCCTACAAGGGAGCATCGCAGGCGCTCACCGATGTCCTCGGCGGCCAGGTGCCCATCATCGCGCAGGGAATGGGTGTCCTCGGCACGCAGGTGAAGGCCGGCAAGCTCCGCGTGCTCGCCGTGACAGGTCCGAAGCGCTCGCCGCTATTCCCCGACGTGCCCACCGCGATCGAGGCTGGATTGCCCGGTTTCGAATTCGGCACGTGGTTCGCAGTGGTGGCGCCCGCGGGAACGCCGCGCGCAGTGCTCGAGCGCCTGAACGCCGAGACCGTGAAGGCCGCGAGCATTCCCGAGGTGCGCGACCGCCTGGTGGAGCAAGGCTACGACGTCGAGCCGAGCTCACCCGAGCGCCTCACCGAGTCCATCCGCGACGGCCTCGCCCGCATGGGCAAGATCGTCCGCGAGGCCAACATCAAGCCGGAGTAGGGCTACTTGATCGCCTGCACGCGGTCGTAGAGCTCGCGAGACCAGGGCGCATCGGGGGCGGTCACCGCCTTTTGCACCGCCTGGATGAACGGGCCGCGGTCGACCTTGACCACTTTGACTCCGCGCTTCTCGAAATCGGCCACGAGCTTCTGCTCGGCCTCGGCGATCTGGCCGGTCGCGCGCGTCGAAGCCTCCCAGAGCACATCGGAGAAGATCTTCCGGTCGGCTTCCGAGAGCTTCTTCCACGTGTCGCCGGCGACGATCGTCACCAGGGATTCCGTGATGTGGCCGGTGAGGATGATGTACTTCTGCACCTCGTAGAATTTCTTCGCGTCGATCGTGGGCAGCGGATTTTCCTGCGCGTCCACGGTGCCGTTCTGCAGAGCGAGGTAGACCTCGGCGAAGGCGATCGGCGTCGGGTTCGCGCCCACGGCGCGCGGGAACATCACGAAGAGCGGCGCATCCGGGACGCGCAGCTTCATTCCCTTCATGTCGTCGGGCTTGGTGACGAGCTTGTTCGAGGTAAGGTGGCGCTGGCCGTAATAGGTGTAGCCCACGATCTTGTGGCCGCTCTTGTCCTCGTAGCCTTTTGCGACTTCGCGGAAGACGGGCCCTTCGCGGAACGCCTGCCAATGGTGATAGTCGCGGAAGATGAACGGGCCCGAGGCGATCGACATCGGCGGAAACACGCGGCCGGCGAACGCCATGCCGGTATAGATGATGTCCACGGTGCCCAGCGAGAGCGCCTGGTTGATGTCGGTTTCCTTGCCGAGCGAGGAAGCCGGAAAGACGTCGATCTCGTAGCGCCCGTTGGTGCGTTTCTTGACCTCGTCCGCCGCCCAAAGCGCCTGCTGGTGATACGGCTCCGAAGTCTCGTAGACGTGCGCCCACTTGAGCTTGGTCTGCGCATGGACGGACGCGGTGAACATCGCGGCGAGCGCGATCGCGAGCAGGGTGAAGGAGCGGCGGTTCATGGATGGCCTCCGGAGCACGTTTGGGTGTTTCGCCGGATTCTACCTGCTGCGCCCCAGGCCACACCCGGCGACTCCTGCGCTAAGCTTGTGCCATGAACGACACCGCAGAGCTGAAGTGGCGGCCTTCGCAGCGCTATCCCGACCCCGCGATCGAGATCCTGCATGAAAGCTTCGAGCGCTACCGGATACGCAGCGCCCGCGTGGAGCGCCTCGGCACCGGCTGCCGCTGGGGCGAAGGCCCGGTGTGGTTCGGCGATGCGCGTTGCCTGCTGTGGAGCGACATTCCCAATAACCGCATCCTGCGCTGGGACGAGGAAAGCGGCGCAATCGGCATCTTCCGCAAGCCCTCCGACTTCGCCAACGGCAACACCCGTGATCGCCAGGGGCGGCTGGTCACCTGCGAGCACGGCACGCGCCGCGTGACGCGCACCGAGCACGACGGTGCGATCTCCGTGGTGGCGAGCGGCTATCGCGGCAAGCGGCTCAACTCCCCCAACGACGTGGTGGCGAAATCCGACGGCTCCATCTGGTTCACCGATCCCACTTTCGGCATCCGCGGCAACTACGAGGGATTCGCCGCGAAGCCGGAGCTGCCGACCTGCGTCTACCGTATCGATCCTTCGAGCGGCGACATCGAGCCCGTGATCGAGTCCATCAACGAACCCAACGGCCTCGCGTTCTCACCCGACGAGAAACTGCTCTACGTGGTCGACTGCGGGCACACGCCGCGACTGATCCACGCCTTCGACGTGGTCGAGGGCGGCCGCCGCGTCGCCAACGGGCGCGTGCTGATCGATGCGGGTCCCGGAACGCCCGACGGCTTCCGCGTCGACGTCGACGGGAACCTGTGGTGCGGATGGGGCATGGGGACCGATGAGCTCGATGGCGTGCGCGTGTTTTCGCCCGCCGGCAAGGCGATCGGCCACATCCATCTTCCGGAGCGTTGCGCGAACGTCTGCTTCGGTGGCGCGAAGAGGAACCGCCTCTTCATGGCGTCGAGCCAGTCCCTCTATGCGCTCTACGTGAACACGCAGGGCGTCGGCTACTTCTGAGGTCGCGCTACCCCTTCTGCGTCACGAATTTCGTGACCAGGTAGCCGTCGAAAGTCTCCGTTCCGCCTTCGCTGCCGTGGCCGCTGTCCTTCACGCCGCCGAAGGGCGTCTCCGCGGTCGCGAGCCCGATGTGGTTGATCGTGACCATGCCTGACTCGAGCGCGTCGCCCAGAGTGATCGCGTTCTTCGTCGAAGTCGTGAACGCGTAGGCCGCCAATCCGTAGGGCAGGCTGTTCGCGCGCGTGATCGCCTCATCGAGCGTCTTGAAACGCTTGAGGCCCATGATCGGGCCGAAGGGCTCCTGCGTCATGAGCTTCGAATCGTCCGGCGCATCGGCGACGACCGTGGGCTCGAAGAAGTTGCCGCGCTCGCCCATCTTGTGGCCGCCCGCGAGGATCTTCGCGCCGCGTGCATCCGCGTCCTCGACGAAGCCGGCGATGGCGGGCACGCGCCGCTTGTGCGCGAGCGGTCCCATCTTCGTCGTGGGCTCGAGTCCCGGGCCTACCTTGAGCTTCGAGACCTTGTCGAGGAAGCGCGCGACGAAGCGGTCGTATGCCTTCTCCTGCACGTAGAAGCGCGTCGGCGACACGCACACCTGGCCGGCGTTGCGGAATTTCGAGCCGGCCATGATATCGGCGGCGCTGTCGACGTCGGCGTCGTCCATGACGATCACCGGCGAGTGACCGCCGAGCTCCATCGTCGCGGGCTTCATCAGCGCGCCCGCCATCGCGGCGAGCTGCTTGCCGACCGGGACGGAGCCGGTGAACGAGATCTTGCGCACGATCGGCGAGTTGATCAGGTACGTCGACACCTCGCTCGGCACGCCCCAGACGACGTTGAGGCAACCGGGCGGCAAACCCGCCTCGTGGAAGAGCCGCGCGATCGCCACCACCGCGCTTGGCGAGTCCTCGGGACCCTTGATGATGATGGTGCAGCCCGCGCCCAGGGCGGAGACGATTTTGCGGATCGCCTGGTTGAACGGGAAATTCCATGGCGAGAAGGCGGCGCAGACGCCGATCGGCTCCTTCAGCACGAATTGCCGCACGCCCTCGCTGCGCGCAGCGATCACGCGCCCGTAGATGCGGCGGCATTCCTCGGCGGCCCAGTCGGCGTGCTCGGAGCACACGGTCACTTCGCCCACCGCCTCGGCGAGCGGCTTGCCCTGGTCGAGCGTGATGTTGTGGCCGATCTCGTTGGCGCGCGCGCGGGCGAGCTCGCCCACCTTGCGCAGGATCTTGCTTCGTTCCATCGGCGAAGACTTGCGCCACGACTCGAACGCCTTCTGCGCGCTCGCGAGCGCGAGGTCGAGGTCCGCCTGGCCGGCGTGCGGAAGCTTGCCGACTACCTCGTCGGTCGCCGGGTTGATGACGTCCTGTTCCTTGCGCCCGCCGCCCTTCAGGAACTGGCCATTGATGTAGAGGCAGAGGTCTTCGTACATGGGAATGCCGCTCGCGGTCTCGGGGAAACCCCAATTCTAAAGGTTCAGCGGCGAACCCCACCAATTCCAGGGCCGCCACGAGGCCTGGGCCCGTCATTTCGCATGTTAATGCGGACAGCGATATACTTAACACAAGTTAATCTCGGCGATCCCAGGAGTACAACGTGAAGAAATCGGCGGTTCGCGCGCGCATTCGGCAGCTTTGCGGCCTGGGGGTCCCGGCCGAGCTGCTCATGGCCCAGCTGCTGCCAACGCTTCGCGAGCTCATCCCGAGCGACTCCGCCGGATTCGCCTGGGTCGATGCGCGCGGCGAGATCCGCAACCTTTATACCGAGCGCCTCTCGTCGCCCGTGTCCTCCGGGAGCGATCGGGATACGACGCTGCGCAAGTCGTTCCTCGCCTGTTCCGAAGCGCCGGACGGCATCGTCACAGGCTGCGTCGGCGGCGATAAGCGATACGCCGCGTTCGGCCACGATCTCCTTCGCCCGCCAGGCGCCCACCACGCGCTCTTCGGCATCGTTCGAGAGCAATCCGCCGCGCTCGGCCAGATCTGCTTCTATCGCACCGCGCGGGCCCAGGCCTTCGCCGAGGACGAGCGCGCCGATCTCGCGAGCGTCATCCGCTACGTGGCGCACGGCCTCACCTCGAAGGAGGTGCGCACGGCGGGCGACCAGCTCGCGTTCGCCTACGAGGATTCCGAGGAAGAAGCGATGCTCGTGACCGACGCCTCGGGCTCGATCCGCTTCGCCTCGGACAACGGGCTGCGGCTACTGCTGCTGGCGACCGTCTCCGAGATCACGCCGGCGAGCCTCGGGTCCGCGGTGGGAGAAGGCGCGGCGCGAACGATCAAGGCGCTGTGTGCGCGTCTGGAAGCCGGGGCGCGCGGCCTGGAGAAAGCGCCCTCCGCGATTACGCTCGATTCGAAGTGGGGACGGTTCGTGCTGCGTGGCTACCGTCTTCGCGACGGCAGCGCGCGCGAGGCGCGCATCGGGCTGCGCATCCAGCGCCAGGTGCCGATGATCCTGCGCTTCGTGAAGGCGATGGCGCGCCAGCCGCTTTCACCCCAGCAACGCGAGATCGCGCTGCAGATCGCGCTCGGACGCGGCAACGCGGAGATCTCCGATCGGCTCGGTGTGTCGTTGAACACCGTCGCCTATCACGTGAAGCAGCTCTTCCTGCGCCTTGACGTGCACACGCGCACCGAGGCGGTGGAGAAAATCGCCTGGGGCGGGGTGGCGCTCCCTGCCTGACCGGGCGTCGGCTCCTAGATCCGGTTCGGAAACGCCAGTCGCAGAGCCTCGAGGAATTTCTGCGCCACCAGGCGGAACCCCGCCGGATACGGATGCAGCTCGTTCGCCCAGTCGCGCGCCACGAAGAGTCCCTGCGTTTCCACGAGGGTGAAGCGGTTGGCGGGCTCGGCAGCGAGCGCGGCGAGCATCGAGCGAAATTCCTGCAGCGCCTGCCTCACGATCAGCGTGCCCTGCGCGACGTCCCAGCCGGCGTAGTCGAGCGAGGGCTTGAGCCAGGGGCCGGCGCACGGTGGATGGCGTGCATCGGGAATCGCGAAGTCGTAGCAGTGGCCGAAGATCGGAACGCCGGGCGCATAGCGGTCGCGAAACGCGAAGAGGTCGCGATATGACGCCTCCACCATGCCGAGTGATTTGACGAAGCGCAGTCGATTGAGGCCCGTTGCGCCCGGCCCCGCGTAGTCGAGAAAGATGCAGAAGCGATCGCCCGCGATGTCGTTGCCGCCGCCGGAGACGAGGATCGCGTCGGGCTTGCCCGCGCCGAGCCAGTTGTCCGGATCCTGCAGCGCCTCGATCATGCGGCGCTGCTTCGGCAACGACATCTCGTCGACCGTCGCGTCGCCGTAGTGCGAGAGGTTCGCGATCACCGGGTGCACCGTTCCCATCCTGCGCAGCTGGGCGATGGCGTCAGTGTCCCTGACGCTCAGGCCATTGCCCGAGAGCGGATAGTCGAACCACGAGTCGCCGTGCGCGAGGAGCAATAGCGGCACCGGTCGCGCGGCGCCGACGGCATACGCCTTCGCCGGCGCCTTCCGCAGCTTCGCCACCCGCTCGCGGTGCACCTTGAGGCGCCTCTCGATCTCGCGATCGATGTCCTCTCCCGTGCGCCGCTGCAGCAGGAGCTTGCGCGAGCGCGGGCTCGCCGGTGGCTTGGTGACGCGCTTCTTCTTCGCGACCATGGCGCGCGCTACCGGGCGATCAGCCGGATCGTCCAGAAGTCGTCCGACAGCCCATCGTCGAGAAGATAGGCGTAGGGAATCGTGAAATACCCGGCCATGCCCCACTTCGGTCCCCAGGAGTTGCGCACGATGAAGCGGCGCGAGGCGTCGTCGTAACCCACCGCAAGCACGGCGTGGCCACCCCGCAGCGTCTCGCTCGACGCGGGCATCTCGAGGACCCCGGTCTTCGCCATCTCCTCGGTCTCGAAGGCGTCGTAGACCGAGAACCCGAACACGAACGGAAATCCCGACGCCAGGCAGCCCTTCATCTGGTTCGAGTTCCGCGCGACGCGCTGGTATTGGACCGCCTTGTACCTGATCGCCTCCTTGAAGGCCGCGGGCGGCGGCTTGGTCGCGAACTTGCGGATGTCGTACGGCCAGGTCGTCTCGGGGCAATCGCCGAGCGTCGCCACGCTCTTGATGCCGTCGCGGATCATGGCGCCGTTGTCGGAGGCGACCGTGCCCTCGATCACCCGCTCGTTGTAGTAGATGAAGAGGCGCGACGGAATGAAGTCGGGCGAGAGCCTTTGCTTGCGACGGTCGAACTGCACTGCTGCCGCGATTGCATTTCCGGTACAGTTCCCTGAAATCAGGATGCGGCCCTCCCGTCGAGTCACGAGCGTGTGGAAGGTCGGAACCTCGGCGCAAAAGACATCACCGTCGTAGTCTTCTGTGAACCAGGTTGCGCGCCGTTCGATGGATAGGTTCTTGCGTTCGCAAACAGATACACGATGTTGCGGCAAGGAACCGATGATCGCCCGACCGTCGGCCGTAATCGACTGCCTCGCGCCCCGCACACTCATCCTCGTCTCGTTTCCAGAGAGGAAGATCAGCGCCTGCAGGTCGGATGCCAATCTGGACGAACCGGTGTAGTGGGCACGCACGCCATACTGCTCGCTGCCGTCACCCATGAAGTGACCGAGCAGGAATTCCGAAATCATCCCCGACCCGAGGCGGAACACGAATCCGGGGACAAATTTCTGGCCCGCCTTCACTCCCAGAAGCCCGAGTGAGCACATGGCCTCGTACACACGCCGATTCTCGAAGGTAAAGCGATCCGCAAGCTGCAGGGGATGTAGGCCGATCTCGGCCAAAGTAGCTCGAACGAATTCGCGCTCGCACTCCTTCGACGCGGCAATCTGGACCTTGTATGAGATGCGGCCGGCTTGTTGATCGCGCTTCAGCATGGTCCCTTCGGCAAGATAGATGCCGAGGAATCTCAGCCACGAGCGAAGCGGGATCTCGAATGGAACGCGTTGCTCGCGGTGCTTGTGCGCGACCCCAGGCAGCGTGTATGTGTCGCCCGCAATCTCTCCCGCGTACCGGACGCGATTCATCAGACCCGCATACCAGCCAACGTCTTCGGCCCGAACGAGTTGGTAATGGTCATCGAGCGTCCGCCGACGCTCGTTCCACTTCCGAACGAGCATCTTGTGATCCGGTGTGACTTTGAAGTTGAGAGATTTGTTGGCCACGCAGTGCATCTTTCCCGTGTAGGGAAAGCGCACGATGCGAGTCGGGGCTTCGAAAACAAGGCAAGCGGTCTCCGGATCGACCGTAGCCAGTCTCTCGGACCCATCGAGCTCCGCGAATCGCCTGAAGCCGCGATCGGTCAACACCTCGGTCTGATCGTCGTGGCAGCTTCCGAGCTGACCCTGGTCGTACACCGTCTTCGGGCACTGCGCCCTCAGGTCGATCCTCGGCGGCAGCAATTCGAGGAACGGCGCGGGCGCCGCGTAGAGATGGTCGCGGTTGTCAGGAAGGTCGGGAATCCAACCGTATCCCTGGATCTTGTGATGGGTGAGCGCCATGTGTCCCCCAACGTTTGCCGAATACGAAAATTCTAGCGCGGCAATCCCCACCTGCGCGGGTGGGATCGGTGCATCAGGTCACGTATTGCGCCAAGCCGTTGCCGAACGACCAGTTCTCCTTCACCACCTCGACCAGGTTGATGAAGACGTCCTGCTCGTCGATAGCGAGCTCGCGCGAAAGATCGTCGGCGATCCGCTTGTAGAACGCCTGCTTCTGCTCGACCGTGCGCCCGTGGCTCAGCGTAATCTGGATGATCACGAGGCCGGGCGAATAGCGGATACCGAGGTAGGTCGGCGTGACGTTGAGCTCGCCCGGGTCGTGCTCGGTGATCACCTGGAACTTGTCGTCCTCGGGCACGTTGATCACTTCCCGCATGGCGCGATAGATGATGTCGCCGAGCTTCCTGCGGAAAGCGGCGGGCTTGCCGCGCGCGAGGTCGATGCGGACGAGGGGCATTGCGATCTCCTTATCGGGGCGGGGGCTGGTCCTCGAGGAAGCGCCTTTCGAAGGCGCGCTCGATCTGCCCGCCGAACAGCAGCACCAGCAGGGTCGCGGTGAGCGCGAGCAACGTGATCGTGCCCAGCCCGGCGCCGCACGCCGCGCCGAGCGCCGCCGCGACCCAGATGGACGCCGCGGTGGTCAATCCCTCGACGCGCTGCTCCGCGCCGCGGTGGATGATCACGCCGGCGCCGATGAAACCGATCCCGGTGACGATCCCCTGGATCACGCGACTCGTCGAATCGCCGCCGTGGGTCATCGCCAGCGTGACGAGCACGATCGTCGCGCTGCCGATCGACACCAGCGCGTGCGTGCGAATTCCCGCGGGCTTGCGGTGCAGGTCGCGGTTCAAGCCGAGGATGGCGCCCGCGAGCAGCGCCGCCGCGAGGCGCGCCGCCGGAGTTGCCCAATCCCCTCCAAAGTCGAGGCCCGGGATCATGGTCGATGCCTTTCGATGCGCGGGAATCGACACTCTACAGCGCGCCGCGAGATCGACGGTCGCCCCATAAACATCGCCGTCGGCCGGCGTCGAGCATCTTGTGCTGCACGCCGTACTGCAGCAGGCCGTCATACAATGGCGCGCACCATGTCCCGGAAACCCGACATCTCGTGGCTCGAGGAGCCTGAGGACCACGACTATCCCGCGGCGGAGTCGTACCTGCGCCTCACCTTCAACGCCAAGGCGTCCGACAGCTACATCCGGCAGCTCCGCGCCGCACCCGTATTGCAGTTCAAGGCGAAGGACATCTTCCGCGCCTCGGGACTGTCGCTACTCGGCGTGAGCAACTCGCACGTCGAGAAGGACGTCGACAAGGTCCGCGACGGCAAGAGCCTTTCGCCGCTGCTCCTCGTGCGCCACACCCCGACCGGGCGGGTGATCGTCGCCGACGGCTACCACCGCCTGTGCGCGGTCTATTCCCTCGACGAGGACGCGCTCATCCCGGCGAAGATCGTGGGCTGAGCGCGCCACCGCTACCCTCACCCCGACCCTCTCCCAAGGGAGAGGGGGAACCGCTACTTGACGGTCACGGTACCGGCGGGGCCCACTTTCAATACCGTCATGCGCTTCTCGTCGTCGCCGATGTCGAAGCGCTCGAGCGTCGTCGTGCCGCCAGCCTGCAGGTCGACGAGCGCGGTCACGTAGTTGTCGGGCGTGAAGTCGGGATGCACCATCGCCGTGATGCGCGCCTTGCGAGCCGCGGTGCGGAACTTGAACGTGATCTCCTCGCCGACGCCGACCTTGCCGGGAATGCCCTGGTCGCCGCCGAGCACCGCCGCGAGCGGGCCGGGGTTGCCGGTGGTGAACTGGGTATGCGCCTCGTTGGAGACGTACTTGCCGACCCAGATCTTGCCGTCGTCCGCGTTGCCGACGATGAGGACCGGGGCGAAACGCTCCTTCGCCAGGGAATTCTTGACGACGATGGTGTACTCCCGGCCTTCCGCCTGGCCGGTCTTCTCGGGGTTCAGCAGGCCGCAGGCGGCGAGCGCGCTCGCGGACACTGCGAGCAGGACGGCGCTGCGGACGGACTTGAAGTTCGCGTTCATGGGGTCTCCCATAGTTGATTGAGCCGATTGCTTGCCCCCGATTGGTCTACCGGTCGGACCCGGCCTTACAAAGGCCGCTATACTTTTCTGTTCAGGGAGCAAAAACCGCTGGGAACCACTGGAGACTGAAATGACGATCCGCATAGGCGACGAAGCGCCCGATTTCACCGCCGACACCACCCAGGGCAAGGTCAAGTTCCACGACTGGATCGGCAGCGGCTGGGCGATCCTCTTCTCCCACCCCAAGGACTTCACGCCGGTCTGCACCACCGAGCTCGGCTATATGGCGCGCCTCAAGCCCGAGTTCGACAAGCGCAACACGAAGATCATCGGCCTGTCGATCGACCCGGTCGCCGACCACGGCCGCTGGATGAAGGACATCGAGGAAACGCAGAACTGCAAGATCGACTATCCGCTGATCGGCGACGCGGACCTCAACGTCGCCAAGCTCTACGACATGATCCACCCCAACGCGAGCGCCGGTCCGCGCACCGCCGCCGACAACGCGACCATCCGCTCGGTCTTCATCATCGGCCCCGACAAGAAGGTGAAGGCGATGCTCGTCTACCCGATGACCGCGGGGCGCAACTTCGACGAGGTGCTGCGCCTCCTCGACTCGCTGCAGACCAGCGCCAAGCACTCGGTCGCCACGCCGGTCAACTGGAAGCCGGGCGAGAAGGTGATCATTCCCGCTTCCGTGAGCGACGAGGATGCGAAGAAGAAGTTTCCGCAGGGGTTCAAGACGCTCAAGCCGTACCTGAGGATGGTGGACCTGCCATGAGGGTAGGCACGCAACTGCTCGGCTTCGCCGCGCTCGCCGTGCTGGCGTTCGCGGCGCCTGCCGCCGGACCGATCTATCCCGAGGTATCGCGCGCCAACGCCGATATCGAGGCGGGGCTCAAGGAAGCCAAGGCCGGCCACAAGCGCGTGCTGGTGGATTTCGGCGGCAACTGGTGCACCGACTGCAAGGTGCTCGACATCAACTTCAAGAAGCCCGAGAACGAGGCGGTGCTCAAGGACCACTATGTGCTGGTGCACGTCAACGTGGGCGAGAAGCGCATCGACGAGAACCTCGACATCGGCGAGCGCTACGGCATTCCGCTGAAGAAGGGCGTGCCCGCGCTCGCGGTGCTCGATGCCGACGGGCGCGTCGTGCACGCGCAGAAGGAAGGCGAGTTCGAGTCGATGCGCAAGATGGACCCGAAGTCGGTGAACGAATTCCTCGTGAAGTGGCAAGCGCCTCCGCGCTGAAGCATCCCGCGGCGCGCTGGGCGCCGCTCGCGCTCGTCGCCGTGGTCGCCGCCGCGATGGCGGTCCATGGGCCGATCGCGCAGCCCGATGGCTACCACGAGTTCGCCGACACGCACGAGACGCCGCACGCTATCGCGCTCAACCTGGCGCTCGCCGTCATCGGGATCGCGAGCGTCCTCTGGTGGTTCTTCACCGGGCGCACCGGCATCGGCGACCTCAGGCCCTACCTGCTCCTGCAGGTCGCGCCCCTGTTGCTGGTGCCGGCGTGGCAAGCGCTCGCCGGCTCGCCGCGCCACGAGCGCATCGCCTTCGGCTTCGTGATCGCGCTCTACGCCGCGGCGAAGGCGGCCGAGCTCGGCGACCGAACGCTCTTCGAGGCGCTCGGATTCCTGAGCGGGCACACGGCGAAGCACCTGCTCGCCTCCCTTGCGAGCCTGGTCCTCGTCATGAGCATCGTCGCCAAGTCGCGCGCCGACGCAGGCGCTAGGGCGTAAACGCCTTCATCTTCCCGCCCATCGCCTTCCACGCGGAGTGGCCGCCCTTCATGAAGCGCGCGTCGATGCCCGCCTCGCGCATCGCGACCGCCATCCGACAGCCGACGTGGAAGCCGTACACGCAGAACACCACGGCCGGATCCGACCTCGACAGCTCGCCGATCCAGTCCTGGACGCGCTCGGGATCGCGCCACGTCGCCCCTTCGATGATGTCCTGGGTGCGCGAGACGTAGTGGCGCGGGCGCGCGTCGATGAACTGCACGGGCTTCCCCGCGTCGATCAGCGCCTTCACCTCTTCGGGGCCGACTCCTGGCACCTCGGCGAACTCGGGCTGCACGAGCGGGCGGGGCGGCGCGACCTGGGTCGCGTCGGTGTAGCGGTCCTCGACCGCCTTCCAGTCGACGTTTCGCATGAAGGCGTCGACGTAGGCGCGCGCGTTTGCGCCGAAGTCGATGTGATAGGAGTGCTCGTACATGTCGAGCGCGAGGATCGGGATGCCGCCGGCGATCGCGAGTGTGTGGTCGGAGGCGTACTGGTTCACGAGGCGGGCATCGCGCGGGATATACACCAGCAGCACCCAGCCCGAACCTCCTGCGAGCCCGTGCGCCATCGCAACGAACTCGGCGCGCCAGCGGTCGACGGAGCCGAAGTCACGCGCGAGCGCCTCGGCAAGCGCCGGCGTCGGCTTGCTGTCGCCGCCCAGGCTCGCGAAGTAGATCTCGTGCAGCAGCGTGGAGTTGAGCGCGATGAGCTCCTCGCGCTTGAGGCTGGTGACTTCGTGCGGCGGCGCGCTTGCGAAGTCCAGCGACTCGAGCTTCGCGGTGATCGCGTTGAGGCGGCGCATCGCGCCACCGTAATTGTTCTCGTAATGGCTCTCGATCAGCTTCAACGAAAACCCGTTGAGCGTCCAGGGACGGCAATGGATGGGAGCAAGCTGGTAACGCATGGAATCCTCCAAGCATGGCAGGTGTGCCCGCGCTTTACGCGCGTGTGTCCACAGGGATTGGACGGGCACCGTCTTGGAGGGATGTAAATCCCGGGGATCCTGTAACACCCCCACCGCCTAGGCTACTCCCCGGCTCGGCAGATGCCAAGCCGGGCGCCGGTGAAGCTAGTAGCCGGACTTCGCCGGCGCGGGCGCCTGCGCCAGTTCCTTCAGCGTGAACGTGTAGCTCACCTTGTCGAGCGGCTTGTGGCAGGCGAAGCACTCGGCCTGGTTCACGCCCGGACGATGCTGCTTCGCGGCCGTGAACACGGCGTAGTTCCAGTCCTCGTTGCGCAGCATCTCGGGCACTTCCTTGCCCCAGCCGGCTTCGCGCTCCATCGCCGTGTAGGCGACGAGCTTGTCGACGGCGAAGAAGCCGTCCGCTCCGGTGACCGGCTTGCCCTCGGCGTCGAGCTTGGCGGAATACACCTCGGCGAACAGAACCGAGCCGTCGGGCAGCGCCCTGCCCTCCCTGGCCGCCTTCACCGCGACGGGGTTGGCGTAGTAGTAGCGCACCTGCTTGGTCGCGGGGAAGTTGATCGTGTGGTACTTGGTGAAGGACTTCTCATAGCCTTCAGGGAAGCGAACGCCCGTCTTGGCGACGTTCGCCAGGAACTCGGATTTCGCCGCGGCCGCCGCACCCGGGAGCGAAGCGAAGTAGGCGGCGACATTCGCCATCTCGTCAGCGGAAAGCTGTGCGGCGATCGCGTTCATGATCGGCGCCTTGCGCGAGCCGTCCTTGAGCGCGGTCAGTTGCGCCACGATGTAGCCGGACCGCTGCGCGGCGAGGTTGGGAATCGCCTCGCTCACGCTCACGCCGGCGGCGCCGTGGCAGGCGGCGCAGACCTGCGCCACCTTGGCCTTGCCGGCCTCGGCATCGGCGGCAATTGCGGACGGGGCGAGCAGTACGGCGGCGGCGAGGCCGAGCAGCTTCTTCATGGTTGTCTCCGGTGGGGTGGCCCGTGGTGAACGGGCTGCGGGGGGAGACTATTCCCGAACCGGTCTCATCGCAACCGGCTTCCTCGCAACGGGATGGGGGATCCCGTTGCGAGGCCGCACGGCCCCACCGACCGGAACGACGGTGGGTCTCCAGAGGTACTTAGCCGAGCTCCACGGCGACGAAGAGCTGGCGGTTCTCGCGCTGCACCAGCAGGGCGGCGCTCTTGCCGGCCTTGGCGACGTGCTCGCGCAGTTGCTCGGGCTTCGTGAGGGGCGCGCCGTTGAAGGCGAGGAGGATGTCGCCTTGCTGGATGCCGGCGCGCGCAGCGGCACCGGCCGCCCGCTCGACATAGAGTCCGGCCTTGCCGCCGTTCTCCTTGCGCTCGTCGGCAGTGAGTGCGCGCACCGCGACGCCGAGCCGGCCTTGCGGCGCCGCACGATCGTTCTCGGCCACCGCCTCCTTCGCCTCGCCCTGCGTCGGCGCGACCGTGAGGTGCTTCATCGCGCCCTTGCGCCACACGTCCATCGGCACCGACTTGCCGGGTGCGGTGTCGCCCACGAGGACCGGCAAATCCGCGGAGCGCTCGATCGACCGCCCGTCGTACTTGAGGATCACGTCGCCCACCTCGAGCCCCGCCTTGTCGCCGGGCAAGCCTTCCTCGATCGCCGAGACCAGCGCGCCGTGCGGGCGGTCGAGCCCGAACGATTCGGCGAAGGCCGAGTTCACTTCCTGCACCGTCACGCCGATGCGCCCGCGCGTCACCTTGCCGTGCTTGACGATCTGGTCCTTCACGTTCATCGCGATCTCGACGGGAATCGCGAAGGAGATGCCCTGGAAGCCGCCGCTGCGCGAGTAGATCTGCGAGTTGATGCCGATCACTTCGCCCGCGAGGTTGAAGAGCGGGCCGCCGGAGTTGCCCGGGTTCACCGCGACGTCGGTCTGGATGAAGTTCACGTACGACGAATCGGGCAGCGAGCGCCCCTTGGCGCTCACGATCCCGGCGCTCACCGAGTTCTCGAACCCGAACGGCGAGCCGATCGCGGCCACCCACTCGCCGACGTTGGCCTCGGCGGAGCTGCCGATCTTCACCGTCGGCAGCGATTTCGCGTCGATCTTGAGCACCGCGATGTCGGTCTGCTTGTCCGCGCCGACCACTTTCGCGCGGAACTCGCGCCGGTCGGTGAGCTTGACGGTGACGTGGTCCGCGCCGTCCACGACGTGCGCGTTTGTGATGATGTAGCCGTCCGGGCTCACAATGAAGCCCGAGCCCAGGCCGCGCATCGGCATCTGCCCCTGCGGCATCGGGATGCGGCCGCGGAAGCCGCGGAAGAAGTCGCGGAACGCCGGGTTGTCCTGCAGGCCGGGAATGTCCGGCATCTCGAATTCTTCGCTGTCGGCGCGCACCTTGCGCGTTCCCTCGACACTCACGTTGACCACCGCGGGCCCGTATTTCTTCACCAGCTCGGTGAAGCCGTTGAGCGGCAGGGTGCTGGCCGAAGGATTGGCGACGGGCGCGGCGACGCCCGCGGCGGAGTACGGAGCCGCCTGCGCGTGGCCGAATGGCGATTCCATGGCGGCGCCGACTCCGCCTCCGATGAGGCCGGCGGCGATGAGCGCGCCGACGAGGGTCCTCGTCTTCATGGTGTGTCTCCGGTCGGTTGACTGCCCCGGTATCCAGGGCGATGACCGAAGTCTGGACGGCCCGACTTAAGGGAGACTTAAGGTAATCCGGGCGAGAAGCCCGCCCCCCGGCGGGTCGAGCAGCTCCACCCTCCCCGCATGGCGCTCGGCGATGCGCCGGGCGATCGATAGCCCCAGCCCCGTGCCGCCTTCGGCCGCCGCCTCGCCGCGATAGAAGCGGTCGAACACGCGCTCGCGCTCGGCCGGCGGAATGCCCGGGCCGTGGTCCTCGACCTCGATCACCGCCTGCGCGCGATCGCGGTAGATGCGCACGGTGACGGGACCGGCGCCATGGCGGATCGCGTTGTCGAGCAGGTTCTCCAGCAACGCGCGCAGTGCGGCGCGATCGCCCACGACGCTCGCGCCCGCTCCCTGCAGGCGCGAATCCAGCTCGATCTTCATCCCGCTCGCCACGGCCGCCGCTTCTTCCGACTGCACGACCTGGCGAACGAGCTCCTCGAGGTCCACGGGGCCGCGCGGCACGCTCGCCGCTTCGGGATCGGCGCGGGCGAGCGTGAGGAGCTGCTCGACCACATGGGTGGCGCGCGCGATTCCCTCGCGCAGCGTGGCGTGCGCCTTCTCGCGCTCGGCCGGATCCTCGGCGCGCTCGGCGAGCGCCAGCTGCAGCTTGAGCGCCGTGAGCGGCGTGCGCAGCTCATGCGCCGCGTCGGAGATGAAGCGCCGCTGCTGCGCGAGCGCCCCGCCCAGGCGCGCCATCAATCCGTTGAGCGCGTCGACCAGCGGGCGGACTTCTTCAGGCACCGCCTCGTCCTCGATGGGATCGAGCGACTCGGGCGTGCGCTTCGCCACCGCCTGCGCGGTCGTCGCGAGCACTCGCGCCTCCCGGCCCACGAGGCGCCAGATGAGCCAACCCATCAGCGGCAACGCCAGCAGGAAGGGCATGAGCGTGCGCAACGCCACGCCCAGGGCGAGCGCCTCGCGCGCGAGGCGATGCTGGGCCACCTGGATGGTGAGCCCCTCATGCCAGGCCGAGAACACGCGCCATGTGCCCGCCTTCGTCTCGATGTCCGCGAGCCCGAGGTGGCTCGCGACGGGCAGCACATACTCCGGATGCGAGGCGTACAGCAGGCGGCCGTCGGGCGCCCAGACCTGGATCACGAAGTCGAGTCCCTTGGTCCCCTGCAGCGCGGCGGCGAGCTCGCTCGGCACGTAGCTGCGATCGCGAAGGGTGAGCGCGAGCTGGCTCAGCTGATAGTCGAACATGTCGTTGGCCTGCTGGCGCGACTGGTAGAACACCACCAGCGTCGCCAGCAGCCCGGCGAGCAGCACGCTCGAGAGCAGCCACACGAGCAGGCGCCGGCGCATCGACATCAGGAATCCCTCCCGATCGTGTAGCCCAGGCCGCGCACGTTGCGGATCACGTTCGGGCCGAGCTTGCGCCGCAGCCCGTGGATGTGGACCTCCACGGTGTTGCTCGCCACCTCCTCGTCCCATCCGTAGAGGCGGTCCTCGAGCTGCGCGCGCGTGAGGTACGCGCCCGGGCGGTCGGCGAGCGCCTCGAGGAGCGCGTATTCGCGCGCCGAAAGCGACACCTCCTTGCCTTTCCAGCGCACGCGGCGCAAGGCGGCGTCGATCTCGAGGTCGCCGACGCGCACCGTCGATTCCGCCCGGCCGGCGCGCCGCCGCAGGACCGCGCGCACCCGCGCCGTCAGCTCGTCCAGGTCGAATGGCTTCACGAGGTAGTCGTCAGCGCCCGCGTCGAGCCCGACGACGCGATCGCTCACGGCGTCGCGCGCCGTGATGATCAGGACCGGCACCTTCACGCCGCGCGCCCGCCATCCCTTGAGAACCGCGAGGCCGTCGCGCCGCGGCAGCCCGAGGTCGAGAAGCACAAGGTCGTATTCGCTGCCGGCGACCGCCGCTTCGGCTTGCGCGCCGTCACGGACCCAGTCCACGGTGTGGCCTTCATGGCGCAGGCCCTGGCGCGCGGCCTCGCCGATCATCGAGTCGTCTTCAACCAGGAGGAGTCGCATGGCTCCGTTGCGACTCCGGCATGGCCGGGGAGTTTCGCCGTGCGCGCTCGTCGAGGGGCATGCGCGGATTCTAGCCCGCGAGGTAAAATGGCGGCTCTTTTTTTCCGCTTCCTCTCAGGCAGACATGAAACTGGCAGCAACCATCGCCGCGGCCCTCGTCGCCGCCACGTTCCCGGCCCACGCCGAATCGGTGACCCTCACCAAGATCAAGGGAGACAACCAGAAAACGATCGTGGGACCGCAGTTCGACTCCATCCAGGTCCGCGTCGCCGACGCCGCCGGCAAGCCTCTCAATGGCGTCGAGGTGACGTTCTCGTGCAGCCGGTCGCCGTCGGGCCCGTGCATCACGCTGCCGAAGGGCTCCTTCAAGACGCTCACGATCGCCGGCGGCGTGGCCCTGCTCGCGCAACGCGATCGCGCGGACGGCAAGGCCTTCGAGCCGGGCGTCGAGACCATCGTCGCAGCGGCGCAGGGCGCGTCCACCACCTTCAAGGTGGAGTTCGTCCCGGACTATAAGTAGTAGGCGCCCGCCACGGACCGCCCGCGACGGACGCGCCCGTCAGGCGGCCTTCGAGCTCACCACAATCGTGTTCGCGGCCATGTCGCCCAGCCGCTGCCTGTTCTTCGACACCCACACCACGATCGCGCCCACGAGGTAGAAGAGGAAGCCGTCGATGATACGCAGCAGGTTGCGGACGATCGCGGCCTGCCAGTCGATCTTGGCGCCGTCCTTCTTCACCACCTTGAGCTTCATCGCCATCTTGCCGAGCGTCTGCCCGGTGACCGCCTCCATCACGATGTAGTAGGCGAGCGCGATGCCGAAGAAGATGAAGGCGGGTCCGCCTTGCAGCTCGAACCCGGTAGCGGTCGCGCCCCCCATCACCTGCGCGAGCGCATAGCCGACGATCATGAGCAGGATCCCGTCGATGATGACCGCGATCGCCCTGCGAAACACTCCGACTGGTTCCATGGCGTCCTCCTCCCAAAGGTTGCCTGCGGAAGGACGACTCTACGCCGGCGCGGCCACGCTGGCGAGCAGGCCTGCCTAGGCCGCGCGGGCCTCGATTTCGGCGAGCTCCGCCTGGATCCGCGCGCGCTCCTCGATCAGGCCGCCGAGCTGCGCGTCGCACCGTGCGATGGGCTGCGGATAGGCGCGGATCTCGTCGTTGATCTCGCGCAGACGCGCGGCGAGACGGGACCGTTCGTGTTCATGGGGAGGTGGGATTTGGGCCATGCGCGATTAAGCGTAGCAAAACTCGGGGGCGGCTGGACAGGCCCGGTCGGTCCACCCTATCGCGAGAACGCGCCGCAAGGCGCGCTGTCGCACGGTTTTGCCGCAGGAGGACGCCATGCCCGACGATCGCCGCGACGACCGCATCACCGGACACACCATCCGCTTTTCATGGAACGATGGCCCGACGCGCGGGGAGACCCACGAGCACGTCTTCCACGCGGACGGCAGCGTCGAATACCACAAGCTCGGGGGCAAGCCCGGAGAGGCCACTCGCGAGAAACGATATGCGAGCGCGCGCATCTCCGACGATGTCTCGGTGGTCTCCTACCTCGCCGCCTCGGGCTTCACGCTCACGGTGGTGCTCGGCTTCCGCGACCACGCGCTGGTGGCCTTCGCCTCGAACGACAAGCAGTGGTTTCCGCTGAAAGGCACGTTCGAAATCGTGAAATGAAGCCCCGGGCGTGATACCGTTCACGCCCATGAGCACCGCCGCTTCCGCAGTGCCCGGCGCGCCTCGGTGGTCGTGGCTCCCGGCCACGGGCACCTGGAAATACCACGCGCTGCTGCTCGGGATCGGGATCTTCATCCTCGGCCCGCTCGGAGGCGTCACCGCCTCCTACATGAACTTCTCGCTGGGCTTCTTCATTGGCGGCCAGGTGCTCGCGGGCATCCTCGGCTCGACGGTCACCTACGGCTACGGCGCCGACGGCAAGCACGGCGCGAACTACATCCAGACGGCGGCGGCCTCGGTCGCCTCGCTCTCGGCGATG
>Ga0209647_1000430_pt1 | contig 39724 bp, 33 predicted proteins | sample GraSoi_2013_60cm_FD_185827 | JGI IMG/M metagenome (GOLD analysis project Ga0209647, IMG submission 185827) | Grasslands soil microbial communities from the Angelo Coastal Reserve, California, USA - Sample 9_17_2013_60cm (SPAdes) (version 2) | ecosystem: Environmental > Terrestrial > Soil >... | reverse complement strand
GCCCAGAGAATTTCGATGGGAAATTGCTGGCCGCCGCCGAGCGCGGTGGCGAAGATCGCGTGAGCCGCGCTATACCCTGGTGCCTGGTCGATGCCGTTCACCACGGTCAACCCGTTGGTCACAATGTAGGTGATACCGGTCGTCGCGCCGAGGAGGATGTAGGCGGTACCCAGCGTGACGATAAACGACGGCAGACCGGTGCGTATGACCAGGTAGCCATTCAGCATGCCGACCAGCACCGCAAAGAGCAGGGCCGCGACCAGTGCCGCCCAGATGTTCCAGCCGTACTGGCTGCTTAAGATGGCAATGATCATACCGGTTGCGCCGACCATCGAACCAACCGACAGGTCAAATTCCCCGCCAATCATGAGCAAAGCCACGGGTACTGCCTGGATGGCCAGTTCGGCCGAGACGCTCAGATAGCTCGATGTGCCTCTCAAGCTAAGAAAACCACTGCTCCCCGCGACGATGGCGAAGAAGATCCACACCACAATGGAACCGGCAACGGCTCCCATTTCCGGGCGAACCAGAAGCCGGCGGAGCGGATTGACGCGTAACATACGCTCGCCTGTAATAACGCTCATGTTTTCCTCCTATGCTTCTAGCCGGGGTTGGAGTCAACACTATGCCAGTGACCCTGGTGACTCCAACCCTGAGCCTTGTTAGCGCGTCCCCTGCGCTGTCAACTGGATCACCTTGGCCACGTTATCCGCTGTGACAAAGCCGGGACCGGTCTGGATGACATCGTTCGAGATGGTATTGAGGTTCGTCTTGTACAGGGTCAACAAGACGATGGGCAGGTATCCCTGCTCAAACTGCTGCTGGTCAATGGCAAACAACATCTGACCAGCCTTGATCGCATTCAGCACATCAGACGACAGGTCGAAGGTAGCCAGCTTGATCTGCCCGAGCTTGTTCAGGCTCTGGAGCGCTTTGATGGCCGGAGTAGCTCCCGTGGGGCCAAGCGTCAGGATGCCATCGATACTGGGATCATGCTGGAGCGCAGCCGCAATGGTCTGCTGGGTCTGAGTCGGGTTGCTCAGGTTGACTCCTATCTCAGTGACTGTGCCGCCTGTCTGCGCCAAACCTTCCCTAAAGCCCTTACAGCGCAGTGTAAGAGCGGCGTTACCAACCTCCTGGTTGACGCAGAGGGCGTGTTTGACACCGGCAGCACCCATTTTCACACCGCCGCCAATGCCGGCCTGTTCCTCGGTCTGCCCGATGTGAACCAGCACCCCCAGGCTCTTCGCGACATCGGAGCCAGAATTGATCGAGATCACGGGGATACCAGCAGCGACAGCCGCTTTAATCGAGGGACCCAGGCCTTTGGGATCGGGGATCGAGACGACCAGCCCATCCGGGTGGGCTGCCACGGCAGTATCAATGAGATGGGACATTGCTACCACATCGAAGGTGGCTGAGGCTGGCGCTTCATAGATGGCCGTGACACACATGTCGTGGGCCCCCTGGTCAACGCCTTTCTTGACCACCGACCAGAACGGGTCTGAGGCCTGGCCGTGTGTGACCACATAAAACTTGAGGTTCGCGCGCGATGCGGGGCATGATCCCGACGCCGTGCTGGTGGTGGATGACCCACCATTGCCACAGGCAGCAAGGACGATAGGCAGCATTACTACCAGGATGATGAGTTTTTTGAAGAATCGGTGCATGTTGTTCTCCTTTGGTTGCAAATAAAATCCGCTAAAGTTGTACGTGAGATCCGCTAAAGACAACTCGTGCATGGCTCACCTCGCTGGGACACGAGTCGCTCTATTGCCAGTGGCGCCCTGATTCCTTCCCGCTAGCTTCCTCCTTTCCTGGGATGTACGATCCCTTTCTTATGCAAATAGTCATAGGGGGTTGTCACCGTTCGACACCTGCAAGGAATGCCGCCTCATTGCTACTGCCCCAGAAAATAGCGCTCCTGTGCCCGCCTTTCTGCCCACGCAGCATGGGCGGCCTGCACCTGGGGCATCTCGCTGACTTCGGCAACTGGTACATCCCACCAGCTTTCATAGCCGGGCACTTCCACGTAGCGATCGTTCTGAATGTAGATCACCGATGTCCGATCGGTTGTCCGCACTTTCTCGAGCGCGGCAACAAAATCAGCATAGGTTTTGCACTCGACCACGTGCGCACCCAGGCTGCGTGCGTTCGCCGCCAGGTCAACGGGCAAAATCTGTACATCCGCGCCTGCTGAGTCTCCGGGCAATATCCCATCGCGCGGGTAGACATAGCGGGTGCCGAAGCCATCCTCGCCCAGTGAGCGGCTGAGAGCGCCGATGCTCTTGAAACCATGATTGTCGAGCAGCACAATAATCAACTTGTAATTTTCCTGGATCGACGTCACAATCTCGCTGTTCATCATCAAATAGGAACCATCACCTACCATCACATACACGTCGCGCTCAGGTGCGGCCATCTTGACGCCCAGGCCACCCGCAATCTCATAGCCCATGCAGCTGTAGCCATATTCCAGGTGGTAATTCTTGGGGTGACGTGCTCGCCAGAGCTTGTGCAGATCACCGGGCAGACTGCCGGCAGCACAGACCATGATCGCGTCGGAAGTGCTCAGTTCGTTCACCGCGCCGATCAACTCGCCCTGGCTGGGCAGCGGCTCATTGCGCATAGCATAGATGCGCTCGACCTCAGCATCCCACGCCGCGTGAAGTTGCCTGGCCTGAGCATGATAACTCTCATCTACATGGTAGCCGTCGAGCAGCGTAAGCAACTCTTCCAGCGTCGCTTTCGCATCGCCAACGAGCGGTAACGCTAGATGTTTGGCTGCGTCGAACGCAGCCACGTTAATATTAATGAAACGCACCTCGGGGTGCTGGAATGCGGTCTTTGACGAGGTGGTGAAGTCACTATAACGGGTACCGATGCCAATGACCAGGTCTGCTTGTTTCGCAAGGCGGTTAGCGGCGAAGGTGCCGGTGACACCAATCGCGCCCAGGCTTAGTACGTGGTCGTAGCGCAAACTGCCCTTGCCCGCCATCGTTTCACCGGCAGGGATGCCGGTTTGATCGACGAAACGCTGCAAGATGTCCGTTGCCTCCGAGTAGATGACGCCGCCACCAGCGACAATCAAGGGATGCTTGCTGTTCCGTATCCACATTGCTGCCTGCTCAAGCGCGCTCCGATCTGGTCGATTGCGTGGGATGTGCCACAGGCGCTTGTGGAAGAACGCTGCGGGATACGCATATGCCTCCGCCTGGACATCCTGGGGGAGGGCCAACGTGACAGCACCGGTCTCCGCCGGGCTTGTCAGCACACGCATAGCCTCGGGGAGAGCGGTCAGCACTTGCTCAGGGCGCGTAATGCGATCCCAGTAACGACTCACAGGCTTGAAGCAATCGTTCACCGAGATATCCTGGCTGTGTTCGGATTCTAGCTGCTGTAAGACGGGAGCGACATTGCGGCGTGCGAAAATATCTCCTGGCAGCAACAACACGGGCAGGCGGTTGATTGTGGCTGTAGCAGCACCGGTCAGCATATTGGTCGCGCCCGGGCCGATAGACGAAGTGCAGGCAAGCGTCTGCAAGCGATTCCTGGTTTTCGCATAGGCCGTGGCGGCATGCACCATGGCCTGCTCGTTGCGCGCCAGGTAGTAGCGGAACTCCGGCATCTGCTGGAGCGCTTGACCGATGCCGGCGACATTGCCATGACCAAAGATGCCAAAGCACCCGGCGAAAAAGGGCTGCTCTAGCCCATCACGCTCCACATACTGGCTCTTAAGAAAAGCGATGACGGCCTGGGCCATCGTCATATGCTTCGTTGCCTGCTTATCCATGTTCGACCTCCAATCGTTCCAGAAACTACGTCGCGAGAACTAGAATCCACCGTGGTTTTGAATGAACGTCATCACCTCGTCGTAGGTGGGCATGAAGTTTGCGCAGCCATGCTTGGTGACCAGGATCGCGCCGCAGGCATTCCCCAGGCGCGCAGCCTTGTACCAGTCCCATCTACTGACGAAACCGTACAGGAAACCCGAGGCAAATGCATCGCCGGCGCCCAGGATATTTTCCACCTCCACCGGAAAGCCTGGCACCTCGATCTGCGTGGCAGGACTCCCGTTGGATACGAGATGAACCATCGCGCCTGCCGCGCCGCGCTTCTGTGCGAGCACACGCGGCCCCAGGCTAAGTAGCGCCTGGATTGCAGCATTGATGTCACCGCTGACTCGTGCGTCCGAGACCTGGGAATGAGACAGGCTGACCTGGCTCGCATCGGTTAACATAGCGGCATTGATTTCGTCTTCCGTGCCGACCACAATATCGACCAGGCGCAGCGCCGAGCGGAGTGTGACGCCGAAGGCACGCGGGTCATGCCACTGATCGGGACGGAAGTCGATATCCAGCATCACCGGGACGCCCGCCTGCTGTGCTGTCTCGGCGGCAAACAGTGTAGCGCTGCGACTCGGCTCCTTGCTCAGGCCGGTACCGGTAATTAGCAGGGCTTGACTGCCTGCAATGGGCGTCGCCAGGACATCGTCGATGTTTAGTTCGATATCGGCGCAGTTATCACGGTAGTATGTTAGAGGAAAGCGGTCCGGTGGCTCGATACCCAGCACGACTGCGCTTGAGCGATGTCCCGGTTTGCGTGGGATGAAACGTGTTTCAACCCCTTCATTTTGCAGAAAATGCAAGATAAAGTCGCCCACCTGGTCGTCCCCTACCGCTGTCAATAGCGCCGGCCGCAGGCCCAAACGCCGCGTGCCAACGCTGATGTTCGTCGGGCAGCCACCAACATAGGCTGCGAAACTGGTGATTTCCACGAACGGAGCACCGATATCGTTGGAGTAAAGATCGATCGAGGATCGTCCCATGGTGATCACATCGTATAACCTGCTGGCTGTATCCATGCCTGGCTCCTGTTCTTATCGCAAATGGCGTTGTGACGCTCAAAATACCAGTGATATGCTTCGGCTATTAAGCCGAGGAAGTGCTTATATCTTAACCGGCCTACGATAACGGATCGGTAACGTGTTCAAAACCTTTATAAGGTGTGCGCGAGGAATCAGAAACTACAAATAGGCGTGAGTGCTAGCCACCAACTTTCGATCCGGGGGATGAGCGCCGGAACTCACTGATGCTGACCGGGCGACCTGCCTGGTAGGCAAGTGTAGCAGCAACACCAATCTCGCAAGCAGCGAGCGCCTCAGCACCGCTGACTGCTGGAGACTGTGCATTGTGCAGGCAATCGACAAAGTGCTGCAATTGGGTACGATAGGCATCACCGAACCGCTCCATCAGGTATGGCATCACATCGTACTGAGCGCCTGCGCGGGTTAACAGAACCACCGGTGTATACTGGTGAGCGCCAACCATCACCGCGCCCTCAGAGCCGAGGACCTCTGTCCGGATATCATAACCATAGAACGCATTGCGGCTTACTTCGACATTGCCGAGCGCGCCATTCACGAAGCGCAGATTAATCACAGCGTTGTCGATGTCGCCGGCTGACTCAAGATCTTTGCAAACGAGAACGGTTCCCTCCGCCGTCACACGTTCCACTTCGCTGCCCATGAGCCAGCGAGCGAGGTCGAAATCGTGGATGGCCATGTCGAGAATCAATCCACCATTTTTAGCAGGGTCCATATAGCCACGTGGTGGGCAGAACGGGTCGCGGCTGAGCGCCTTAAAGGTGACCGGGCTCCCGATCTGGCCATCAGCGATCATTTTTTTGGCCCTTTGATACGCTGCATCGAAGCGGCGCATGAAGCCAACCTGGAGCGGTACCTGCGCTCGTGCGACGGCTTCTAATACTTCGTAATTCTCTGCGAGCGTTAAAGCGAGGGGTTTCTCACAGAAAATCGCTTTGCCCGCATTGGCAGCAGCGATCACAAGAGCGTGATGCGTACTGGTCGGCGTGGCGATAACAACGGCATCCAGTTCAGGGAGCGCAATCAGTTCAAGGGCGTCCGCAAAGGTGTTGGACACACCGAGTTCGTCTCCCACCTGAGTCCGTGTTTGCCCGCCTGTTTCCGCGACCGCGTACAGCTGGACCCCCGAGACCTGGGTTGCAAGCATGCGCGCATATAACCGGCCCATCCTGCCAAGGCCGATCACGCCGATCTTGAGTAGAGCGGACATACGCAGAACCCTCCTTTTTTGACGCTAATCGCGTGCTAACGGGGCCGTGCTAGCGCGTTCTATGAGCGTAGGCGGCAACGTGTAGTTTCGCCCTGGACGATTATGCAACAGATCCAGCATCACCTGTGCTGCAAGACGTCCCAGTTCTACCTTTGGTTGATGGATCGTAGTAAGGGGAGGGGTCACGTAGCTGGTCATCTTGATGTCGTCAAAACCGATGACGCTCAGTTCCTGTGGCACAGCAATGCCCCGTTCCCGGCAAGCAATCAACACGCCAATTGCGATCATGTCGTTGTAGCAGAAGACAGCGGTAATCCCGCTATCGAGCAAGCGGGGCAACGAGGTCTGCCCTGCAGCGACATCTTCTTCAAGTGATGCCTCATCACCAGGTGTGATCACAGCCCAGGCGTCGCGATATGATACCCCTGCCGCTGCCAGCGCGCTCTGATATCCGAGAAGTCGTTGCCGGTTTGATCTCGGTCGCGTGCCAGTGCCGAGATAGCCAATTGAACGATGACCGAGTTGTAGTAGATGTTCCACTGCGAGTTGCGCACCCGCGGGATCGTCCACGGAAACCCAGTGCAACAAGTTGCCCTCTGACTCAGCCTGGCTGTTGATCAGTACGGTCGGCACCCGGATACGGTTCAGGCGCTCCCTGTAATTGCTGGTGATGCGAGATGCTGCGACAAGGACTCCGTCAACGCGCCGGCGGTGGAAGGTTTCGATAATCGTCATTTCCTGGTCGGGATCATTGTGGGACGCGCTGAGGATCACACTGAAGCCGGCCGCTCGGGCAACTTCTTCGACGCCTTTCATCACATCACCCCAGAATGGATCAGCAATCGACGTCACCACCAGGCCTATCGTGCTCGTACGCCGCCTTTGCAAACTCTGTGCAATGGCATTCGGCGTATAGCCCATCTCATGTGCCAGTTGCTGGATGCGCTCCCGTACATCTGCACTGATCAGCGGATTATCGCGCAGCGCCCGCGATACCGTCGAATGTGAGACACCAGCTGCCCTGGCGATATCTTCAATGGATATCTCTTGCCGGCGCAAATAACCTACCTTCTTCCTTTGCTGAACGAACGGCAAATCGGCATCGGCCTGGTTAATGTAGACGTGTGTAGAAGCTGAAAAATATCTATGCACACGTGTGCATAGAACAAGTATACAGGACACAGATGCGTTTTGTCAAGAGGATATTTGCAAAATTTACACGGAAAACTCGGTCACTTTTTCTGGTGTGAAGCGCAGAGCAATATTGAGAATTCCACCGGAACTCCGAAATGAAATGAGCACGAAGCGGCCAAAAAGCTGTTTGAAAACCCTGAAATATTCCACACTAACTCCGAAAAAAGTAAACGATTCCAGCGTGACTCCGAAAAAAGGATGCGCATAATGCTGACCTGGTTGTAAGCCAACGGGTAGAGGGAACCAGGCTCAGTGAACGCGGGGAAAATCAGATACGGCACACTCACGCTCACAGCGACCGTGATCGGCACAGCGAGACCGAAGACCACCCATTTGGTCTGCTGACGCTCGCGTGGACTGGACACCCGCTGATAGCGGTAGAGTTGGACAAGTGCAAGCGTCGCCATCTCGCCGAGAGACACGAGCCAGCCAAGCTGACTCACGGATGTATTCGGGAGGAGAGGGACTTGCCCGACAAGAAACACCACGAGCAACTAACGCGTGAAGCTCGGCACGAATTGCCCGGTGGGAAACAGGGAGAAGATAAGCATGAACAAGGCAAGAAACCAGATGCCTCTAGCGAGCAGGAGCCAGCGCCCAGGCACTTGTGCGTAGCTGTGTCGTTCAGAACTCGCAGTCACTTCTATTGATCTATGTGGAAGACCTTTCTTCCGAAGCCATTTCACAGGTATGGCTCTCCCCTTCAATCGGCTCAACCCATTGTGCCCTCCAAGCTGGGGCCTGGAAAGGATCGGCATAGTAGCGCGTTTCCCGCATAATTTTCCCTTCGCGGAACTCGAGAATATTGGCGATATGGTAGATGCGCCCACCATAGTCGGAGCGTCCCTCGACCACCCAGACCTCTCCACTACCCACCACACGACGCACGGTGATCGTTGGCGGCCCCGGATAGGCCTCCTGCATCGCCTTCATGTGGTCACGGCCACGGATGCGCTCGCCTGACTGGGGCATGTCGATCACGACATCCTCGTGACGCAGTGCATACTCCTGCTCAGCATCGAGGAGCGCGGCGAGATAGCGCTCGAGCAGGAGGCGGTTGTCTTGTCCATCCATCATGGCAGTCTCCTCTTCAGATAGGGTTGCGAAGCCGGGTGCTTCGAGAGAACGAGTAGATGTTGTACCTCTCGTGCGCAGGACTGATACACACTTATCATCTAGTCATCAAGCATTTTCTGTCTCGTCAGCTGGTGTTTCTTTCCTGGTGAGAGGACGATGCATGACAGAGATGAGCAGGGCTGAGACAAAGCCAATCACAGCGCAGAATGCTGCGAACAGCCAGGTCGTTCTGAATGCATCGATCACTGGTGCATGCGCGAGCGCACCAGCAGTGCGATAGGCCTGTTCCAGGTTGGTGTGGAGTTGCCCGGTGAGTACACTGACCAAGATTGCTACCCCCAGCACGCTCCCTATCAGTCGGAAGGTGTTGAACACACCGCTGCCGACTCCCAGTTTGGCGTGAGGCACCTGAGAAAGTGAGAGAATGGGCAGACTTTGGAACGCCAAACCGATACCCCCTCCCATCAACAGGCCAAGGCCAATCGCTACCAGTGCCATACCTGCCAGGCACATCATAGACGGAGTGACCTTGCTACTCAACTTTCCGGCAAGCAACGAAGCGACAAAACTAGCCAGTGCGATAGGGATCAGTGCATACGCCGCATGGAGTTGACTATAGCCCAGCGCATTCGTGAAGTAGAGCACAGCGATTAGCGTTGCTCCCTGGAGCGCGATGCCAAACAGGAGGACGGTGATGTTCGTACCGGTAAAGCTCCATGCCTTGAACAAGCTGAGGTCCACTATTGGCTCGCGCTGCCATACCTCAACCATAACAAAGAGGATCACGCTCCCCACTGCCGCACCAAAGAGCGACAGAATGGGCACAGAGGACCAACCCCACTCGTTTCCCTCGATGATCGCCAACACGAGACAAAAGATCGCCATTGTGAGCGTGAGCAGGCCAGGCACATCGATATGCCTGCTCACAGAAGGGTCACGTGTTTCCGGCACAAAGAGCAACGTCAGCACTATCCCCACTGCACAGATTGGCAGGTTGACAAGGAAGATCCAGCGCCAGTCAAAGGTTTGGACCAGAAAGCCACCGATGATAGGGCCAAACGCAGCGCCCATGCCCCCCACCGCTCCCCAGACGCCGATAGCGGCACCGCGCTTTTGGCGAGGGAAGACGACCATCATAATCGCCAGGCTCACCGGCGTCAGTCCAGCCGCGCCAATTCCTTGAAGGGCGCGGAAACTGATCAGCCAGCTCATCGCGGGCGCACCACTGATACGCCCGCATGCCTGCGCGAGTGCGCAGCCGAGGGAACCCAGGCTAAACAGGATCATGGCGATCAGCAACAGACGCTTGCGCCCATACTGGTCGGCAAAGCGTCCAACGGTGATCAGGAGTACCGCATACATCAGGTTATAGGCATTGAGGACCCAACTGGTCGAGAGCAGGTCTGCCTTCAGGCCGGTTTGTATGCTTGGTATGGCGATATTCATGATGGTCATGTCGAGCACGGCCATGAAAAAACCAAAGAGTACTGCTGTCAGGACGAGCCAGGGTTTAACAGGTTTCGCACCTACCATCAATACTGAAGACGATGCGTGCGTAGCCCCGCTCCGAAAAGGTGTTGATTGTTTCGTTTGTTGCATTGCCATTCCCATGCTTTCTACTCTTTTCGTAGATGAGCCTTGAAAAAGGGAAGCGTGAGAGGGATCTTCCTCTGCACCTGCCTAGTTCACTTCGATGCTGCTATCTGAGCCGCGTGCTCTTGGAAGTGGCTCGGCAGCATCTGGCACAGGTCCAGGATCGTTTTGTATCCTGCTCCGAAGCAATAGGCACCTCGTCCCCATTCGTCGTCCCGCATCCCCTCAACCGTCGCCAGCATCGCCGTGTGGGCTTTGTCGTACCGGGCGAGGATCGATGCACGAGTCTGGCTGCGGGCGCTCTGTTGGACCAGCCTGCGATTGATCAAGTGACCTAGCCAGTTCAGGAATGATGGCGGATTCAGGTAATTCTTCCCCTGGCGAACATGCTCAATCGCCTCAGGTGTACCAGCGAGTGCATCCGAAAAATGTGTCAGCACTTCCCCTATGGTCCATGCCGTCGAGCGGGTTTTCCGGTGCCAGTCAGCATCGGTAAGCGACTCCACCAGGGCATGAAAGGCGGAACGTGTTTCCTCCAATTGGCTACGTAAAACCATACGATCAGGAATGGCTGTACTTGTGGTTGTTGATCTCGATACATGGGTACTCATAATTGAATCTCCCTTTTCAAATTTTCTTTCATGCGCCTAAAAACAGGCTTTCTCTCTGGATCTGGTGATGCTGGCGATTGCCTCCACCAGTTGGAGGTGTTACAATCTCTCTACACCTCGACGTGAGCGTAACATATCAGCGGGAAATCATCGTGAGAGAGACGTGAAATGGGCCGATTGATTCTCAGATTGCTCGGGACGCCGGAAGTGAGCCACGCGGAGCAACCGATCACCTTTCAAACCCGCAAGGTCCTGGCGCTGCTGGCCTACCTTGCCGTGGAGCAAGGGGTCCACTCGCGCGACAAGATCACGGCCCTCCTCTGGCCAGAAAGCGATGAAGAGCGAGGCAAGGCTTCGTTACGCCGAGCCCTGGCCTATCTGCGGGAGAACCTTCACGAACCCTCTCACGAGGGCTCTCGTCATGTGTCGCTGCCATCCACACATATGCTGATTGAACACCATACGCTCAGTTTCAACCTTGCTTCTGACTTCGAAATAGATACGCAGACCCTGCAAACGGCGTTTACGCTTGCTCGTCGTCGCTCGTCAGGCGATTTGCGCACGCATCTTGCCCACCTGCAGATGGCGGCTTCCTGCTATCGTGGAAACTTCCTGAACGGCCTCTCTTTGCCCGATGCACCGGACTTCGAGGACTGGCTGTTACTGCAGCGTGAAAGCTGGCGCCGCCAGGCCAATACCGTTTTCGACCGCCTCTCACAGTGGCAGACCGAAGCAGGAGAACTGGAAAACGCGCTTGAGACCACCACCCGTTGGGTCGAGTACGACCTGCTCAACGAGATGGCCCACACTCGCCTGATGCAGTTGCACTCTGCGCTCGGGGATCGCGTGGACGCCCTGCGCGCCTTTGAGCGCTGCCGGGCCATCCTGGAGCGTGAGCTGAGCGCTGAGCCGTCATCAGAGATCATGGTGCTGGCGGAGCGCATCCGATCCCAGACTGCTCCTGTTCGCGAACCGGTGATGCATGAAGCGCCTTCGCCACGGGATGTGTGGGAATTCCCACTCACCGGGCGCGCCGCCGAGCACCGCGCGTTGGTCACGGCGTTTCAAACCATGCTGCCAGGGCGCACACAGGTGGTGACCATCGAGGGGGAGCCTGGCATCGGCAAGACACGGCTGGCAAGGGAATTCTTGAGGTGGGCAAGAGCGCAGGGAGCCGATGTGCTTGAAGCACGCGCCTTTGAGACAGGGAGTCGCCTGCCCTATCAACCGCTCGTCGAGGCGCTACGCTCTCGCCTGGAGGGCGAGCAGGATCTCCAGACACTGCTCAGCGATGTCTGGCTGGCAGAACTGGCCCGGTTGTTGCCTGAATTCCGCGAACAGGTCCCAGACCTGCCTTCTCCGCTATCTCTGGGTGAAGCAGAGGCTCGCACTCGCCTGTTCGAGGCAGTCGCGCGTCTTGGGCGCGCCCTGGCGAGGCGTGCGCCGGTCGTCCTCTTCATCGATGATGCGCAGTGGGCCGATGTGGCGTCGCTCGATGTGCTGCAGTATGCCAGCCGACGCTGGGCAACCGTCCACCTTCCGGTGTTCTTGCTCTGCACCTTCCGTTCGGACGACCTGGCGAGTAGCGTCGCACTTGCCGATTGGCTGAGCAGCCTGGAACAGAACCTGCCGGTCAGGCGCCAGACCCTCATTTCGCTCACCTTTGAGGAGACGCTGCGGTTGGTCCAGTCGCTCTTCGGTGCCGGTAAAGGCACACCGGGGGATGAAGGCGAGGGACAACCGGAAAAGGATGAAAGCATCGAAGCATGGAGCAAATGGCTTTTTGCTGAAACGAGGGGACACCCCTTTTTTTTGATCGAGCACCTCAAATTGCTCGCTGACCGGAAGGGTCTGTTCCACGATGAAGCTGGAACGGTGCTGATGCCTCCTGATCTGAGCATGCCTCAAGCAGCAGCACCGTCCCCCCTCCCGGCGAGCGTCCGGGACCTCATTCATGCGCGCTTAACGCGGCTGAGCCACCACGCGCTTACCCTGTGCGTGGCCGCAGCTGTTCTGGGCGATGGCTGCACCTTTGATCAGCTCTGCCGTGTGGCTGACATCAACGACAATCAAGGCCTGTCTGCCCTCGATGAATTACTGACGCGAGGACTCTTGCAAGAAACGGGCGGCAGATGCTTCTTTGCCCACGATAGCATACGTGCAGGGGCCTACGCCGAAGCAGGCGAGATCAGGAGACGGGTCCTTCATCGCCGGGCGCTCGAGACCCTCCAGGCGGCATCGGCCTCTCCTACTGAACTGGCTCAGCATGCGTTGGCGGCAGGACTTCCTGACGCGGCTACTCGTTTGAGCATCGCTGCTGGTGATGCAGCGATGCGTCTGTTTGCTGCGCGTGATGCCATTGCGCAGTATGAACAGGCCCGGCAGCTGGTGAGGCGGTCGCATGAGTCTCCCCAGCCTTCGGGGGAGGAGAACGTGGTCGTTTCGCTGGCTGAGCTGTCCCAGCTCTATCTCCAGCTCGGGTGGGCATACGAGCTGAGCAGTCAGTTCGCTCAGGCGGAGAGCATCTACGAGGAGTTGCTGACCCTGGCGCGAGCGTTGCACGAGCCGGTGCTGGAATGTGCTGCACTGAACCGCCTGGCGACCCAGGCCGCTCAGAACAGCCAGAACCTTGCGAGAGCCGAGGAACTCCTCCAACAGGCGCTTGCCATCGCCGAGAGCAGCCAGAATAAGGCTGGCGTGGCAGAAACGGCATGGAATCTCGCGCAGACGGGATTTTATGCTGCCAAGATGTCAGCATCGCTTCCGCATGCCGAGCGGGCACTGGCACTGGCGCGAGCATTGAACCAGCAGGAACTCATCGGGCGGAGCCTGCATGCGCTCGCGACCCTTGAGGCTGCCTTGGGGAAACAAGAGGAGAGTCTGTCCCATGCTGAAGAGGCGCGCATGCTCTACGCGGCTTTGGGCAACCGGGTCAGGGAGGTAGGCTGCCTGTGCGTGATAGCCAAGGCCAGCATCGATGGGGGACACATTCAAGAAGGGATCGATGCTGCGAGGGCGGCGCTCGCGATGAGCGAAGCAATGGAAGACACCTGGGGGCAAATCAATGCCGCCGCTCAGCTGGTGCCAGGCTTGCTCGATCGTGGAGCATACGGCGAAGCGTACTCTGTCGGCCAACGGGCCGTGGCCTTAGCGCGCACATTTGAGATCACGCCATTGCTGGTCATCATCCTCACAGAGTGGGGCAATGTCTGCCGAGCGAATCTCACGCCAGAGGCGGCGAAGATCGCCCATAGCGAAGCGCTCGCCCGCTGTGAAGACTTCATGCCGCCCCATTATGCCGGATGGATCGCTGGCGAGCTCTGCGCCGATTGCGTCGTGGCCGGACAGTGGGAGCAAGCGCATACGTATGCCCTCAAAGCCGCTGCGGCCAGAGACCCGACCATCCTATTAGGAGGAGCTGCCCGCTGGTATGAGATCGCAGCCTTGCTGTGGGGAGGGAGTGAAGGCCAGGCCAGAGAGGAGGTGCGTCGTTTTGGAGAGGGCATGAACAACAACGGGCGCTCTGCTCTTCCCTATCTACGATCGCTCGCGGTACTCGCGCAGTTTCAAGGCGAGATCGATGCCACAATTGCACACCTGCAGAAGGCAACGCGTGTTGCAGAAGAGGTGGGGGTACTGGGTGAACTCTGGTCAATCTGTGTGGAACTCGGGGAGATGTACCGGAAACAGGGGAATGAACGCCAAGCAAACCGTACATTCGCGCGTGCTGCCGAGATACTACACTCGCTGGCAGACACAATGGAAGACCAACAACAGCGCACCTCCTTCCTCTCCGCACCAGTGGTAAAGCACGTATTGGAACACGTACAGTTTTTGTAGTGAAGTTGGATGGATGACACTGGAATTTTCTAAAGCTTCATGCTCACTTTGTTCGGAGTGACAATGGAATCTCATTTCATTTGGGAGTGACGGTGGAATTCTCAAATATGAAATCTAGGGCTTCACACCCCACGCGGTAAGCAGGTAGAAGATCGCGACGAAGTCATCTTCCATCGCCTCGAGAAGCGTCCGCTCATAGAGGCGATCCAGCTCCTCTTGACCGGGAATACCCGCCTGTGGGAAAGTGTTTCGCGTTTTGAGCATGAAAGGCTGGACTAATTTGAAGAAGACGCGGAAGTTCTCATACATTGCCTGGTGGGCCACGGCTCCCATGGAGAAATTGATCGCGTGCGCCCTGGTTCCAATATCCTTGAGCCCTGCCCGGGTTAAGAGTCGCTCCAGCATCGGGGTAATGCCGATCGTCCGACCGCTGGGGTCGAAGCTGTGCCCGGTAAGGGAGGTCGCTCTCATGAGCAGGCTGTAGAACTGTTCATACGCCGGGCTGTTAGTCTTCCCCCAGAGGTCGGTTTCGGTGAAGCGTAGGATCCCGCCCGGGCGCAAGATGCGAACGCACTCCTGCACAAGTGCCGGCCAGTCGGATGTCCGCATGAACCCTGCAATGGTGCGGGCATTCACCAGATCAAACGAGCCACCAGGGAAGTCCAGTGGCTTCGTCGCATTCATTACGATGAAGTGGGCGTTATCAAGGTGTTGAGTCCGTGCCTGCATCTGGGCGTACTCGATCATGGCCTTACTGATATCGATGCCGGTGACCTCGATGTGGGGATAGGCGAAGGCCAGCTCCTGGACCCAGCCGCCAGGGCCACAGGCGATGTCGAGCACATCCTGGAGGCCCTCGACGCCGCTCTGTTCGGCAAGCAGCCCGCCCATGCACCTGGTCAGCGTGCGGTCCTGGTCGAGCAGGCGTAACATCTCCGCGCCGGATTCGGGGTCGTTCACATATGTATTTTCGTCGTTCGTATTCTTTAACTCAGATGCCATGGCAAGACTTCTCTTCCTAGCGGCTTGCTTCCGCAAGGCGCGACCGGACTAGTTCCTCTTCAATTTGTTGCCACACCAGTTGCTCCGCCTGGGTGGCACTGATGTACTGCTGACGGTCTGCTGCCTGCCTTAAGATTCCTAGCAGGCGCTCGCGAAATCCAGAGATATAAGGTCGTTGTTCCTGTTGAGGCGGGAATATCCGCAACTGGATACAGCGTGGATCATAAAACTGGTCTGGCTCAAGTGCCAGCGCGAGCACATCAGCGTAGTTGCTGATGAGCTGCTGGCGAACTGGAGTAAAGTAATCGAGTTGGGTGCTGGAAACGAGGAGGCTTCCCGCAATGTTGCCCCCAAAGGTGATGGGCGCTGCCGCTGAACTCTTCTCCCATGCTCCCTCAGAAGCGGGAAATCGGTTGCCTTGCGCGTGAATGTCCGCAATTGCAACCACGTGACCGGAGATGACGGCGTACCCGGCCAGCGATTCTGCTCCTAGTAGCATGGTCTCACGTTCCATATTTTGCTCCCAGGGCTGGCTCCCCCGTCCCTTGTCTGTCAGCAGGCTACTGACCAGGTTTCCATTCGAGGGTGGAAGGCAGCGAGCGATGCTGATGCCGATTCCATAACGATCGGGATCAAGGTGTTTGAGCGCCTGCTCCAGAACGAGGTCACAGAGCACCCAATAGCGGAGATTTTTGGGCGTGGTGGCGCGCGTTTGCAGGACGCGCATATAGAATTCGCTGGGGATGATGGCTGACTCACCCTCTCCTGCTTCCTGGTGGACCGCACTGAAGCCGGGGAATTCTCGTTCGATCAACGCAATAAAAGAATCGCGGTATTGGGGAAGTGCCATGACGAGTTGGTGCAGGTTCTGGCGGCGTGGGGTGGACTCCCCAGTGCTCCAGCGCGTCAAGGTCATAGGATTGAGACTCAGTTCATTTGCAACCCGTTGCTTTACTTGGGGGTCACTCAGGATAGTTCTTAGAAGCTCACGCCATCCTTGGGTCTCGTCCATCCCTGCACGTTTCTTTCACTGTTGCATCATTTACGAATTCTTACTCTTACTATGTTTGTATCATATCAGTCCATAGGATGAACGTCAAGCGTTTCAACGCCTTGCACCGGTCAAGCCCGTCGTGGAGTTGGGCACCTATCTTTTGTTTCCCCCAACGTATTCCTTCCCACGACGGGCTCGATTTATCGCATTTCCTTTCACCTTGCCGTTGCTTCAACAAGCCTCGGCAGGTTACAGGATGCTCTTGTTCAGTGTTGCCAGGAACTCTATGTTGTTGCTGGTCTTGGACATATGCTGTAGCAGCGCCTCCATTGCCTCCATGCCCCGCTGATCTGCCAGCGTTGAGAACATGCGGCGCATCACGACGACAGCACGTAGCGTCTTATCGTCGAGCAGCAGTTCTTCGCGGCGCGTGCTGGAGAGGGAGATATCGATGGCGGGGAAGACGCGACGTTCGGCGAGCTTGCGGTTCAATATCAGCTCCATGTTGCCGGTACCCTTAAATTCTTCGTAGATCACATCATCCATACGGCTGCCTGTATCTACCAGTGCTGTGGCGATGATCGTCAGACTGCCGCCCTCTTCGATCTTACGTGCCGCCCCAAAGAAGCGCTTGGGTGGGAATAATGCGCTGGGATCAAGGCCACCGGAGAGGGTGCGACCGCTGGGCTGCACAGCCAGGTTATAGGCGCGGCTCAGGCGCGTAATACTATCCAGCAGTACCACGACATCACGTCCGCCTTCGACCAGGCGCTTTGCACGGTCCAGCACCATCTCGGCTACGCGAGTATGAGCCTCGGTTGGCTCGTCGAAGGTGGAACTGATCACCTCGGCTCTCACCGAGCGTTTCATGTCGGTGACTTCTTCGGGTCGCTCGCCGATGAGTGCAATCATCAGATGGGTGTCGTCGTAGTTTTCGGTGATAGAGTTGGCAATGGACTTGAGAAGCATGGTTTTGCCGGCTTTAGGAGGAGAGACGATTAAGCCGCGCTGTCCGCGCCCGATGGGGGCCACCAGGTTGATGATGCGACCGGAGATGTTCGCGGGGATTGTTTCCAGGTTAAACATCTCGCGTGGGAAGATCGGGGTCAGGACATCAAAATGCGGGCGGCGTTTGGCGATTTCGGGATCTACTCCATTAATGGCTTCGACGCGCAGCAGGCCGTAGTACTTTTCGTTATCCTTTGGTGGTCGAACCTGGCCGGAAACCATGTCCCCTGTGCGCAGACCGAAGCGGCGAATCTGCGACTGCGAGACGTAGACATCCATATTACCCGGCAGGTAGCGTTCCTGTCTAAGGAAGCCAAATCCATCTTCTACGATTTCCAGCACCCCCGCACTGAAAATGTTACCTTGCTGTTCGGTGTGTGTCTGGAGAAGCCGGAAGACGAGGTCTTGTTTTTTGAGGGCGGAGTAACCGGAGAGTTCGAGGTCGCGAGCGATGTCGCGTAACTCCGTTATAGTCTTTGTTTCTAGTTCGGCGATATTCACGTTGTGCTAGGGCGGACCGAATCCAAGGGAAGTAACACGCCCTTTCTCCTTTCTTTGTTGAACCTGGACTATGGTGGGAATTGTCGATACAAGTCTGTTTTTCAGCAAATACCTGAAAAACACGTGGTAACAATGTTCTTCTGTTCTGATGGGTGAAAGAGGACTGACCAACATACCTAAGACAGTTTACGACGCCACAACTTACGCATAGGAACCTGCGGAACTATAGGATGGTGCGGTACATACCTTAGGAGCTAGCATCACTATACCACAGGGTCTCAGCCCATGTCAATAGTTTTGCTCATCCTTAATTAATTCTTAATCATAATCTAAGTAATTCGAGGGCATTTCCTTGCCAGGTCAGAATCTGAGGCCACTATCCATGACGATGTTCGTGACATTTTCATGACGATGTTCATGACGATTTCGTGGCGCTTTCCCCTTATACTAGCAGCAGAAAGAACGATGTGCAACCGGTCGTGTCAGGAACAATGATGAGCAAGGCTTGGAAAGATAAGCTACAACATACTGGCGTTGTTTCCGTCTATGACGATGAGTATACAAGAGCGTGCTGTATTGTCCAGTCCTGCCTGGAAAACATGTCGGATGACCCATGCGCCCACTATTCTTTTCCGCTACGCTTACTCATGAAAAGAATAATAAAGTAAGGAGGGTATCAGGATGAATAGCATTTTGTATGATCCGGCTGGCACGGAACTGGATATGTACTGTCTCAGTGCAGATACACCGGTGCCGGAAGATTTATACGCGACTGTTGCTATAGCGCATGCGCGGCCTGTCTACAGGCGGTCCGATGAGGAAGAACTGTATATCTCCTTCGAAGAGGCCATTAGTGATCGCGTACTGGCGGTCAACAGGCAGCTCCAGCGTTTGAGCGGCACACTCGCCGGTGCCCGGCAAACAGAACCCCAGACAAGTGCATCGCTGAAAAGTCATATTCTGGCGATACGTCCCCCGTCCTTTGGAAGTGCCCGGCAGAAAATCACCCTGTTTGCAGGTATTGCTTTGATACTGCTCTTGTCCGGGTTCGACCTGATGGGCCTGCTGGTTCTACATTTGCGCTAGCCTGCCTCGCCCCTAGCACCCGTGAGGGATGCCAACAGGGCTTCTCACAAGTCGCTCTGCTTGGCAGCAAGCCCCCCACCCCAGAGTAATAAAGAGCGTGGTGCCGGTTGGGCGCTCCCACGCCCAACCGGCACCACGCTCTTTTCCTCTTTTTTGGGGCGGGGAGGGGAAGAGGAAAAAGACGTTTGAGAAGCCCTGGAGGTGCCAAGGGCACCCCTTGACTTAACCCATGACTATAAGGTAGTGTTAAGCATAGAGCATTCTGAATCACAAGCAAGAGAGGAGGCTACGTGCAGGATCATCGACGCAGACAGCCCTCACCGGCGCGTCCAACGAACACTAACCCTTACGTTACTTCAGCGGTTGGCTTAGAAGAGCCTGATGGCCAGTTGCGTGCCAAGCGTAGCTCCTTGTTTTCACAGACCATCGTCTGGGTCACCGGTTTGATCTGCCTGGCTTTCCTGCTCGGCTCACTAGCACAGGCATGGACGAATAGCCAGTTGATGCCGCGTGTACAGCAGGCGCAGCAGCAGACGCAGCAACTTCAGGCCTATCATAACCGCCTGGTACAAGAGGCAAAGCATTACCAGGATCCCTTTGTGATCGAAAGCGAAGCACGCCAGCAGCTCGGTTATATTCGCCCGGGAGAGCATCTTGTGGTTATTGTTGGTTCCAATCAGCAGGGGCAGCAGAGTACGACTCATCCTGCTGGCCCACCAGCGGCACAGAACTTCTGGCAGGAGTGGTGGAATGTGTTTTTTGGAAGCTAATCAGGCAAAAAGGTCACTACAGGCTTGACAAAGGTCCCTCCAGCCTTGACAGAGAACGTTAAGATAAATATATACATTGTTGTGACAGAGAAAATATATAGAGGACACGACGTGAAACAACGCACAGGTTCAATAATTCCGGTTCTCGTGATTACTCAGCTCCAGTTCTTGCTGGAGCTTACCGGATTTGGACATGGATTGGTGCGTTTCGTTTCTTAAACTTTTCTTTCATTTGGCGGAACGCTTCAAACAGAGGCGTTCCGCCTTTTAGTTTTTTATACAGCTTTCTGTCCGAAATAATCTTTCTGTTGTAAGGAGTAATGCGGAATGCGTCCACTTATCGGAATACCATGTTATGCGAGCTTTCGTGCGGAAACAGGACGGCCAATCTATGGCAATAACCGTAGCTATGTTCATGCATTGGAGGCTGCTGGGGGAGTTCCAGTACTCATCCCTATGCTCAATGACTTCAGTATGCTAGACTCGCTGCTCGCTCGCCTGGATGGACTGCTGCTACCAGGTGGCGCTGACATCCAATCTTCTCGCTATGGGGAAGAAAAACACCCGCTCGCAGAAGAGCCCGATCAGCAACTTGATGAATTCGAATTAGGCCTCGCTGCCTGGGCGCTCCAAGAAGATATACCCATCCTCGGCATCTGCCGTGGTATGCAGCTCATAAATGTCGCTCTCGGTGGTAGCCTCTATCAAGACCTTAGCACCCAGTATGCTGGCAGTATACAGCACTCCCGGCGAGATCTGCCCCGCACACATATCGCTCATCGCGTCGTTGTCCAACCCGGCAGCCGCCTGGAGAGTGTGTTAGGTGCGCAGGAAGTGTGGGTTAACAGTCTCCATCATCAAGCTGTCAAAAACCCTGGTGAAGGTGTATATATCAGTGGACGAGCCGAGGACGAGGTGGCGGAATTGCTCGAAGTTTCCGCCCATCGCTTTGTGATAGCCGTACAGAGCCATCCAGAAGAGATTTACGCGCTCGTGCCTGCATGCGCGCGCCTGTTCTCAGCTTTTGTCCAGGCATGCAGCGCCATCGTCGATGACCATGCAGCGATGAAACCCATCTCGCTCAACAGTGGGTTGTCGGTAGGGGCCGCATAGTAAACTGTCACAGCGGCAAGCAAGCGCGCCCCAAGCATCAACCCGTCATGGTCGAACTGGCGGCTTGCCTGCACCGCTCGGCCCGACAAGGGTGGCCGATTGTCCGGGTTGGATTTCAAATGTTGGAGGCCTCGTGGTCTTGAGGGGCGAGGCCTCGACGTTCATTGGGTTTGCCGGGCATTATTCCTGGTCTTCCTTGGTTACCTTATTGCTGTGATACCGGTTCCATTCCCGAGCGGGCGAGCGCGAGCACCGCTGGGGCCCCTGCTGCCACCTCGGAAGCAATCTTCCCCTCCGCATCGACCAGCACCGCCATTGGCGTGCCATTCGCTCCAAACTTACTCCCAGCACTAAAGCCCTGGTCAAGCAGCACTGGGGAACGCAAACCCATCACCGCGTTCGCCTCCACTGTGCTCGTCGAGACCACCAGCAGCCTGGGCACTCCCTCTGGCGGCCTGGCCTCCCAGGCTTTCAGGTCCTCGAGCATCTGCTGGCAGAAGCCGCAGCCCGGGTTCCAGAAGAGCACGAGGGTCCTGCTCCCGCGGAAGTCTGCCAGGCCCACTTGTTTGCCTGTGAGATCGGGCAGCGTAAATTCCGGCGCGGGCTCTCCCACCTGCGGACCCGCAGGTTGGCCTGACGCGGGAGTTGCACCGCGGCCATTGCCATCCGCAGAGTCAGCCGTTGGAAGCGCGCTTGGCGCCGGCAGGTTCAGTGCACTGGTGATCAGCGCACGAATGGCGTCCGCACCCGCAGCCAGCGGGCTGCCAATGGTGCCATCTCGCCTGACGAGGACGGCGCTCGGCGTCCCATACGCCTGGTAGGCCTCGGCGACCTCCCGGTCCTGCTGGAGCAGCACATGCGTCAGCCCATACTCGGTGACCTTCGGGCGATTGGCCTCGACTGTCCCCCGACTCATCAGCGCCACGACCAATGTGGTAGCATGCTCCCGCTGCCAGTGCCCGATCTCTGGTAGCAGTGCTGTGCAGGGACCACATCCCGGGTCCGAGAAGATCAAGACGACCGGCTTGCCCAGGGCACGCAGGGACTCCAGGGTCACCGTCTCGCCAGTGAGGGTGGAGAGCGCAAAGGCGGGAGCTGGGGTACCAACGGGCAGCCCGGTCACTGGAGGAGCCGCACTCTCTGTTGGAGCCGGTAATGGTGGCAGGCCTCTCTCAGTGAGGCGGGCTTCCACCGCCTCGAGCCGCAGCAGCAGTCGTCCCTGCTGGCTCAATACCTTCAGCAGAACCCAACTCTCCACAGCGAGTAGAGCAACCACGACCACTCCGACGAGTAGTTCGATGCGCTGCGCCAGTGCGAGAGCACCAAACCAGCCCAGAACGTCGGGGGCAGCATACTGCTGCTGGAATCCAACGACGAGACCTGCAACGGCGGCCAGGACCAGGTTGCGGATCAGCGTGGGCCACCCGGCGGGAGCCGAGTGCAATTGACCGAAACAGTGGCAGTCCGGTGTGCGTCCACGGGCCAGGTTGTAGCTGATGCCACCAACGAACAGGAACAGGAGCAGGAGTGCTCCAAGTGCTCCCCACCAGTCCGTGACTGGAAGAAGGAGGGCCACGGCCACAGCAAGTTCCGCCAGAGGCAGCAGGAGACCCAATGGCTGGGCGAGGGCCGCGGGCAGGCCAAAGTCCTGCAAGGCCTTTTGTGAACCGGCGCGGTCGGCTAGTTTGGCGAGGCCGGCGACGACAAATATCACAGCGAGCAGGAAGCGTGCGAACAGCAGTACGAGACTCATAAGGTACTTCTCCTCCAGTTCGTGTCATGGTAACCCAACAGGCCGTGGAAACAGCCACAACGCAGGATGGCGACTTTCTGACCAGCATGAGGAACGCGGTCATCACGGCTCTCCCTCTTGCTGGTCTTTTCGAAATCGTGCCACCTGTACCGCGAATATCTGGGCTCGGAGGCTCGAGCCTCCGAGCCACAGGTCGAATCGACAGAGGCAACCAACCCGCTCATCCTTGTAGGATCGGGAGCTTATGCCGGAGGGCATCCGGAAGATCCAGTCCTGCAGCCATCAGGGTTGCTCTGACTCTAGCATGCAACAACACAGACCCCGGGTCTCCCGACCGCGCAGAACTGCCCTTGAGGACAGTTGATGTCGCTGACACATCTTGCTGCTCCAGTAATACTCCTTCCACAATAACGATGCACAACATCGATGTCCTCGATGCATGTGCACCTTGGGCAATTGGCAGAGGTAGTACAAGGATGAGCGCACGTCCCGTTGCTGAGGCAGGTGGTGCCAGTTGGACAGCAGGTTGCTGTGCCTGTAGAGGAGATACAAATCTGGCTGTTCGGGCAGCATTGCCCATTGACGCAGCTAGCGATAGACGGGCAATGGTTGCCGCAGCTGCCGCAGTTGTTGGGGTCGCTGCTCGTGTTTGTGCAGGTACCGCCGCACTCCGTTAAGCCGGTTGGGCAAGCGCACTGACAGGTGCTGGTATTGAAGACCTGCCCATCCGGGCAGACGTTGGAGACACACGTATTGCCGCAGGGTACGGTGCCAGAGGGACATGCACAAGTAAAGGTACTGGGATTGCAGTAGCCAAGGCAGCACTGACTGGACTGGGAACAATTTTCGCCGATGCCTGCGCACTTCGCCAGGGCTGTACTAGCTCCGCCGAGGCCAAGTATCCCCCCTACAGTCGCTCCGATGGCCTTGAGCGCCTGGCGGCGCGAGGTCGCTGTCGCAAGCACTTTTGTAAATACATCAAACTTAGAAGGGTCCATCTCCTTTCTCCTCCCTTGGTGAACATGCGTGCTCCTTCGCGTCGCCTTGGCGCACGCAGTCGCTGGTGCTACGTCCTTTTGAACCATAGGGCAACCCTAGATACAATATAGGATAAGTGTAAGGCCTTAGCCATCTGCCAGGTGGCTAGTATACTATAGGTAAGGTGGCCTATTTTTTAACGGACTGAGGAAGGAAAGCGGATGGCTTCACTCTATGGATGTGGTATGGAGTAGGCCCAGTTCGATGGCACGGACAGCAGCTTGAGTACGGTCGGAGACATCAAGCTTGGCGAGGATGTGCTCGACGTGGATTTTGACTGTGCTCACACTCACCGAATCCGGTTAATCATTGCTACAACGATGAGAGTCTAAATTTTTCGGAAATAGGATTTCTGACTGGTTTACAGACTGGGAGTGCGTTGGCATTCCCACCCCTCCTGGTATACAATAGAAGTATGACAACCCAGCACGACAATATCACTAAAGATGAGGGTGATGCAGGCTCAGTAGGCCGTCCACCAGGGGAACAAGCTTTGCCGGACCCGGTAGTACACCCCGATCATCAAGAGTCCGACTCCCTGTTACGTGGAAATCGCGACCTGGCGGTTCTTTATGCCATCGCGGGCAATCTTAACCGCAAAGTTGATGTGCATGAAGTATTGCAAGAGGTACTCGCCCAGGTCACGAAACTGCTCGGGTTGCAAACGGGCTGGGTCTGGCTGCTCGATCAGCAGGATAAGCCTTACCTGGCCGCGGCCCAATCGCTGCCGCCGTATCTTGCCGACCATCCCAAGCGTATGACCGGCTACTGTCTCTGCCTTGACACCTTTCTGGAAGGCGACCTTGAAGGCGCAGCCAACATCAATGTGTTACGCTGCAGCCGCCTAAAAAATGCCGAACGCGAGAAAGATCCCTCCTCGCTGGGGCTGCGTTTCCACGCCAGTGTGCCTATTTACGCGGGAGACACACGCATCGGTGTACTGAACGTTGCCAGCGAAGACTGGCGCGAACTCGAAGCGGAGGAACTGCAACTGCTGCACATCATCGGTGACCAGATTGGTCTTGCCATCCAGCGTGCTCGCCTCTCCGCAGAACATACCCAGGCCGCTGCACGCCTGGCTACCATCGAGGAACGTAACCGCCTGGCACGCGAGATTCACGATACTCTCGCACAGGGCCTCACCGCCATCACACTGCAACTCGAGACCGCTGACGCGCTTGTAACTTATCATCCCGAGCGTGCCCAGGAGGCTCTTCGCCGCGCTCTCAACCTGGCACGCGAAAACCTCGAAGAAGCTCGCCGTTCGGTGATCGACCTGCGAGCAGCTTCCCTACAAAATCGTACACTGCCCGAAGCCCTGGCTGCCCTCACACGAGAAACAGCCCAGGAAGGGATCGAGATCGACTATCGCTATGAGCCTGTCAACGATTTCCCGGCCCTGTCTCCCCGGCTGGAGGCCGGTATGTATCGTATCGCGCAGGAGGCTCTTGCCAATGTCTACAAGCATGCCCAGGCGCGGCATATTTCCGTTACTCTCACTATCGAAGATAGCGATCTGTGCCTCTACGTGCAAGATGATGGTCATGGCTTCATTCCTGACGAGGTAATCCGCACAACCAGCTCATCAGCAGGGCCAAAAGAGGGACATTTTGGCCTGACAGGTATGAGTGAACGTGTCAAACTGCTTGGCGGCAACCTCTGCATTTCAAGCGATCCCGGGGCCGGTACCTGCATCGCTGCCTGCATTCCTTTAGAGGAAGGATGGGGCAAACGATGATTCGCATCTTGCTCGCCGATGATCATCCCATCGTGCGCGAGGGGCTACGCGCCGTCCTGGAAACTCAACCCGATTTCGAGGTGGTTGGCAGCCCGCAGCAAGCGGCCAGCGGAGACGAGGCGCTGCATTTAGCGCTGGAACTGCAACCCGACATCCTCTTGCTGGATCTCGAAATGCCGGTAATGGATGGGGTTGAGACCATCCGCCGATTACGCCAGCAAATGCGCATTGACCCGCGTAAGGGAGATGGAACCCGCCCGCGTATTATCGTCTTCACCGCCTTCGATAACGACGAGCGCATCATAGCCGCGCTTGAAGCTGGAGCCGATGGTTACTTGCTCAAGGGCGCCCCCCGCGAAGACATCTTCAATGCCATTCGCGTCACGATGAAAGGGGGCTCGCTGCTCCAGCCTGTTATCGCCTCCAAATTGTTGAGGCATATGGGTCAACATAATACTCTCCGTCCTCCCTCTATACCACAGACACTCTACGAGCCTCTCACGGAGCGCGAAATCGAAGTTCTGAACTTGCTTGCTCAAGGTATGCCCAATAAAGAGATTGCTGCGCACCTGATAATCAGCGAGCGCACCGCTAAATTTCACGTCAGTTCCATTATGGGCAAATTAGGAGCGACTAACCGCACCGAAGCAGTCTCCCTGGCTGCCCAAAGGGGTCTGATTACGCTCCACTCTTCATAATAACCTCGATCCAAATAGCGGGGAGACGCAGGCGGTTAAGATTTCTTCACCTCATCAGTGAGACATTCTGGCTAGTTTGCCAGTGCGAGCGCACAACATGAAATACCCCGATATACAATGTGTAGGTACCAGCATGTAACTGCACGTATCCATTAGAAGTAGGGACATTTTGAAAGACGTAAACGCGGAGTTTTTACCGGCTACCTTTCCTCGTATTGCGGCTGCCTTCTTTGTGCTCATGCTCATCGGCAGCTTAGCGCTGGTTTGTGTGGGTGGAATTGCGCTGATCGGCCCTATGTTCACGCGTGGAGACATGGCAGCACATGCACAAGGCAAAATCATATCAATTGGGCCAGGTATGGATTTTGTGCTGGAGACAACATCAGGACAGCGCCTGGATTTTCAATGCAGGGATCAATGCCGGGCTTCTCTAGGACATATGCAGCGTCATCTGCATGAACATGCCCTCACCGATGTGTACTACATCCGGAGGCCGGACAAAAGCATGATGGCATTGAACGTGGACTGAGCAAAGTAGTACCTTGGATACTAGAGATAATAGAGATGAGTAGCGGTTTAACCGGGCAAAACGACAAATTAAGTACCATTGATAGTGCTGATATCGTGATTATCGGTAATGGCATCGCGGGACAGACGGCTGCAATAGAGGCCCGCAGGCTGGCTCCCGACAAGAGCATTGTCATGATTACCGAGCAGAACCATCCCACTATCAACACGCCCGCGCTCAAGCAATTTGCGATTGGGAAACTCACACGCGAACAACTACTTGCCTTTCCTGCCGGAACCGAACGTGCCCAGCGTATACATGTTGTCAATGCGCGTGTCAAGGAGATTCATGTCCAGGGTAACTATGTCTATCTTGCAGGCGGACGTGGCTTCGGTTACAGGTCCCTGCTGATCGCGACGGGGAGTGCTCCAACTGGTTTACCTGCTAGCTTACCAGGACGGGATTTCGATGGCGTGCTTACACTCCATCGTCTGAATGACTATCTTGACCTGCGCCGCCGCTTGAGCGGCGTAGATGAGGCCGTGGTGATCGGTGGCGGCCCACATGCTGTTGAAACCGTCATGAGCCTGTTGTACTGGGGCGTTGATGTCCACTGGCTGATTCGCAGCGAGACCTTTCTGCCGCGTATGCTGGATCGTCCTGCATCCGACATGGTCATCGAGCGTATACGGCGCGCGGGGGCCAGCGTGTACACCGAAACTGAAGTGATGGGTATCGTTGGCAGAGTCGGCGTTGTCGCCGGAGTGGTCACGAATCAACATCAATTACTGCCCTGCCAGCTGGTCCTGGTCTGTACCGGCACAACTCCTGTCGCCACCCTGGCGAATCACTGCGATCTGCCAATGCAACATAAGAAAGGTATCCTTGTGGATAACCAGCTCCGTACCAGCGTACGAAACGTCTATGCCGCCGGAGATGTCGCGGCCCTGCAGGATCCACAGACGGGGAGGTATGCTCCGCGCGCGCAGTGGTATGCTGCTGTGTTGCAGGGACGCACAGTTGCGGCGGCCATGGCAGGGTCGGAGCAGCATGAAGAGGGTTTTGGCGTCCCCTGGCATGCCACGCGACTGGGTGAGCTTTCAATGCTCACCGTCGGCAATCCACTCCAGTGGCTCGACCCGGCTACTATCTTAACCGATAGCGGCAGGGGGAGCTACCGGCGTATCTCTATCATAGATGACCGGCTGGTCGGCTACCTTTCGCTCGGCCCAACGCAGCCTGATGGTCTTGCCATCAAACGCTTAATCGATGAGGGGCTCTCGATTCGTAATATCAAAAAGGAGTTGCTCAAGGGCGAATTTGATGCGCGTAAATATTTTTCGCGACAACGCACCTATGCTGCGCAGCACATGGTGAGCACCGGCAAATTGCCTTCAGCTGTTCCTGCGCAAACCACATCACGGACTCGGCCACAGGTTCACCCTTTGCTGGAAACCGGCCCATTAGCGTCTCCGGGCACTAAATCAGTGTATACACAAGCAAGAGTTGAGGTCAACACTGATCCTGCGCTGAATGCTCCTGTACATCGCGGGTACACTTCCGCAAACACGGGGGCAAAAGTGCCAGAGCAGCCTACGCTTATCACGGGTGATAATTGGCTGCTTGCTGAGCCTGCCCGTCCTGCAAGCATTGCAGTTGATGATACTCAATCGCCTCGAACTACAGATACCCTGCAAGAGAGTGAATCTATCCCTAGTGAGAGTGAAGCCTTGTTCTTTGAAGGTGGCATTGCTCCTCACCAGGAAATTGGCAGTCCGGCGGATAGGCCGCGTGTTATCGAATCAACCCTTGTCCCGCTCCTGGAGGATGCGCCCCGTAGTCCATCAGGCAGCCTCTGGTCATATAGCGCTAAATTACCAGCGCTAAAGGCAAGACGTGGAGATAGCCAGTTCATCACATCCAATCCAATGCATACAGTCAAGCAAATCCTCGCTCGTCCAAGAGGACAACAATCTACCGGGTTTACAGTAGCGAGTGCCGGAGAACCTGAACGCCCTACCAGGACCTATCCATCAAGCAGCCTCTGGTCTTATACGGACAAGCATGCAGCGGTAAAGAAAGGTTCTTAAATGTTTAAGACAGGATTGAAGAGAGATGCTAACACTGCTGTAATGCTGCACAAGACAGGACCCCAGGTGGCGCAAGAACTGCATGCCTGTATAGGATGCAATGAGTGCCTGCACGCCTGCCCGGCAGTGACCGCATCTGTCACCATCGATGTGCTTAACAATGAGACGCTCTCCGGCCCTATTTCTGCCCCGGTCGCTCGATTCGCTCGTGCGTGTTACCAGTGTGGGGCTTGTGTTGCACCCTGCCCGGTGGGACTGCACCGCGATGCTATGATGATGTGGCTCAAAGTGCGCCTGCTGCGCTCTGGATGGGGGGAATAGTGGCAGCAACCGATCACCGCAAACCAAACAAAGGAGAGGTTGGCTATTCATGGCTGTTCTTTTCGGGAGGACGTGCCTGGTTTATGCGCGTTGTCGTTGCCCTCTTGATAGCGCTTGGCGGAGCATTTTATGTGTGGTACACACAGCATAGCAGTGATGCTGCACCTGACAGTCTTACCGGGCTAGCCTATGCCGTCACTGGTACACTCTTTCTGCTGCTCGCTGCCATACTTTACGCCCTGCGCCGCCATGCGCGTAGCAAGCGGAAAGTTGGTCAACTTAATAGCGCTTTGAACTGGCATATCGGCTTTGGCGTGCTGGGCCTGGTATTCCTGTCTATGCATTCATTCGGGAACTTCAATCCGCGCAGTGGCACCTATGCCCTTTATGGCATGATCGCGCTCGTCGTAAGCGGTGCTGTGGGTCGATTCCTGGACCGCCTGTTGCCGCGCTTGATTGCACGACAGGTTCACAAGGCATTAACCGCACAGGGTGATGATCGAATCGAGAACATCTCGGAGAAATTACAGGCCATTGTCGTGCACAACTCTCAGAATTTGCAGGGCTTTATACCTGTACCAGGCGCGGGACCTCGCAAAGCCTCTACCTCGCTGGTGCCCGTGTCCGGACCTATATCGAACGATTTCCCCTTTGCGTACAAAGATCAACCGCTACATACACCATGGGATTTAGCCTATATCTCGCTCGAAGCGACACCCCAGGAATTGAGCCGCGAGGCGGGCCAGTACCGCTTCATCCCTGATAAAAAAAGTGAGCTGGCACGTCCAGGCGCCCTTATGCCCGGCGCGCAGGAACACATCTATGAGCTGCAGGAAGTAGAACGAGCCATGCAGCGCGAACAGTTTTACCGTTACGTCATCCGCTACTGGCGAAAATTTCATATCGCGCTTGCTTTGCTCACGCTTGGCCTGACCATCTGGCACCTGATCTATGCTGCCCAGCTGCTGTTGCCAACGATCATGCACTGATGCGGCCGCGTACATCTCTCCGGTAGGACGCGCTACACGTGGTCTCTACGGGGTGCATGAAGCGAACTTTTTGCCATTGTTGCAGAAATAGACCTCTTTGTCCTGAATATGAATGATCATATCCACTTTCCCATCTTGATTGACATCGCTGAATGCAAGCGTGACCGGTATCTGATCGTCGCCTGTCCCAATCAGGTTGGGACCAATGTAATCGATGGATTTCGTAGGGTCGCCCGCCGGTAGTTCAATGACAATTACCTGTCCATGGAGATTGAGAGCGACGAAATGGCTGGGATGCGCAGGGCTATCACCGTTGTGACCAACAACAGCATCTTTCTGAGAAGTGCGCGGATAGCCATAGATGATGTCGTTGTATTTGCTGGTTCCCCAGGCCAGCAACGATGAGGCAGTCACCCACAGTGCAAGCGCAGCAATCATACCAATGCCCACGTATAGCATCCAGTGTACATTTCTGCTCCCGCGTTTCGCCGCTGTCGATGGCGCAGGAGCCGGTTGGATCGTTGTGTTACGCCCGGAGCGTGCCTGCATTGGGCCGGGCAATGGGTTATATGCCTGTGCTGTTCGACGTGGGGGAACGGGAATTTGCTGGCGCGTGGTTTCCGGTGTGATATCGCGCGTTCCACGACGTCCATTGGTAGGATTATTCCAGCGGATCGCACTGGTGTGTGGGCGCGGTGGATTCGACGCCCGTGGGTCATCCTCGGCAAGTAGATCATCCTCCGTCAATGGCTCATCACGCCTACCCTGACCTGGTGAAAGAGTAAGAGGATTGAGATCGTTTTTCTTTGTCTCGCTGGTCTGTCTTTTTTGAGATGGTCTGTTGCTGGGCATTCGCTCTCCCTTTCTTACGGAGTCACATGAAATACAGAGAGACCGCGCTTTAGTTCTCCCTACCAACCGTTATCCGCGTTGACTGTCACCTATCGTGTGTAGCTACAAATATAATGGCAAAACGGGCACAGCCACTGTGCCCGGGCATATTGTTCTCATATCATATCAAAACATGTCAATATGCTCTGTTATTCTATCACAATCCAGGGACATTTTATTGCTAACTGCTTGCGCCTCTCCTTTTCTCCAGCCACTTCTTAATACTGGCTTCTTTCCCCTGTTGTCCAGGTTCATAGTAGCGACGCCCTTTCAGACTCTCAGGTAGATACTCCTGGAGCTGCAGCGCTGGCGGTCTTTCGGGGTCCTCGATCTGCATGTCTTTGTAGTAGTCGTGGGCATACTTGTAGTCCTTGCCATAGTCGAGGTCTTTCATTAACTGCGTGGGAGCATTGCGAATCCGGAGAGGAACGGGATCGTTGCGGGTTTTCTGCACATCTTCCTGTACACTGCTATAGGCCTCGTATAAAGCATTGCTCTTAGGCGCGGTTGCCAGGTATACGACGGCCTGGGCGAGCGCGAGATTAGCCTCGGGCAGGCCCACGAAGTGCACCGCTTGCTGCGCTGCTACACAGACCACCAATGCCTGGGGATCAGCCATGCCGACGTCCTCTGATGCAAAGCGAATCAGGCGGCGCACGATATAGAGCGGGTCTTCGCCCGCTTCAAGCATGCGTCCAAGCCAGTACAACCCTGCATCCGGGTCAGAGCCGCGCAGCGCCTTGTGCAGCGCAGAGATCGTGTCATAATGCTGGTCGGCGCCCTTGTCATAGAGCAGCGCGCGGTGCTGCATCACGTCCTCAACCGTGGCAAGCGTAATGTGTACAGGTACGTTTTCTCCCTGCCCTTCTCCGCCTCCTTGAACAGCCAGTTCCAGCACATTGAGGGCAACGCGAGCATCACCATTGGCAAAGACGGCAATCTGTTGCAGTGCATCCTCGTCAATCGTAACGTTGAGTTGACCCAGGCCGCGTTCTCTATCTTCCAGGGCGCTCCGGAGGATGGTCAAGATGTGTTCTTCGGTCAGACCACGCAACACGAAAACGCGTGTGCGCGACAAGAGAGCAGCATTCACCTCAAAGCTGGGATTTTCGGTGGTGGCTCCAATTAGCGTGACGACACCGCGCTCGACATGCGGCAGGACGGCATCCTGTTGCGCTTTGTTGAAGCGGTGTATCTCATCAATGAACATGATAGTCCGTTGCTTGCTAAACTGGCTCAGCTTGCGCGCGTCCTCTACCACTTTACGCAGGTCGGCGACACCTGCCGAGACGGCGCTGAGTGTGACGAAGTGAGCATGGGTCTGGCGTGCAATCACCTCTGCCAATGTCGTCTTGCCGCTGCCGGGTGGTCCCCACAAAATCATAGAGGGAATGTGGTCCTCTTCAATGCTGCGGCGCAGGACCCGCCCTGGCGCCAGAAGATGCTCCTGGCCAAGAATCTCGTCCAATGTGCGTGGACGCATACGCGCCGCCAACGGCTCTACCGCCGCTATGGAGGATGTTGGCGAATTCTTTTTATTAATGGATGGATCAGTGTCTGATCCGAAAAGAGATGACTGATCTGGCATGGTTATAGCTTTTTTGGTACACGAAGCAGTTCTACTATCTACAACACAGCATATCACATTGTGTGTAAAAGAAAAGACAGGGGGTGTATGGATGGAAATAGTTGTAGGCAAAGCTGCAGGGGCTGGTTCACCGCGCCCAGCGCCGATAATGATTTTTACCAACCAGGATCGGTAATAATCGCGGGTCGCTTGTCATCCTGAGCGCAGCGAAGGATCCCTTTCGATGGGCAGCCAGATGCTTCGCTGCGCTCAGCATGACACTGCCGTATTCTCCTATCACCCTGCTTTAGTATTCAGTTATTTCGGATACTTGACTTTTCGTAACGGACACGACTTCTGTTCTCATGATAAATTCGATCTCGCCAGTGTATCCCTCATCGAGCACCGTCACCTTCACACATTCCGGGCCGGTCCATTCGACGCGCCCGTGCCATTCCCTCAATGGATTGGAAGGACGCCTTACTGGTGCCAACAAATACGTGATGATATCTCCTTTATCAATCTGCTGCAATGCTTCTCTCCGGATATGAGGCTGGTAGGTCTCCTGCTGGAAGTATGCCATTACTATACTCTGTCTCCTTTCCTTTTCCTAAATAGCCAGTGCTTCAAGAGCAAGCTCTTCAGAGGGTTGTACTTCCACATGCAATCGGCCGGGCAACGTCCCTGATCGTTTTTGGCTAACCATAGCCATAGCATCGGCAGAGGATAGAAAGACTTTGCCTCCCTTGCATTCAATCATTGCTGTAAGTCGCCGGAGACGCGTCTCATCTTCGTATCGTTTCCATAGCGGAGAGTGCGCTGACCAGGAAACCACGTTCTTGCTGCTCGGCACAGTCTTGAGTATTTCGGGGGGGACGAAACGCACAAATTGTCCCCGGTCATCGGCATAGAGCGGCCCTAAAATAAACCCATCGCAGCCAGCGAGGATTCCTTCTGTAGCGATTCGCTCATACTCCGGATCAGGGATGTGCGGCAAAATTGGTCGCACAGCGATGAATACGGGAATTCCTATCCGCTTGAGAGCCGCAACTCCTCTCATCCGCTCAACGGGTGGAGGAGTATGAGGCTCCACAAAAGAAGCGGAATCCCAACAACTTACCGAGATCAAAGCACTTAAAGTGGTCCCATTTTCCTCCATGTGGCGCTGAATATCTGCGAGCGCATTGAGGGTTGGTACTTCGAGTGACGCCTTTGTACTGAAGTTTACATTCTTGCCTATCGTAGCCAGTCGTCTCAGCATCGCGATGCCGCGTTCTGGGCGAGCAAAGGGATCACCGTCATAGCCGAACTGAATCGTCTCGAACGCAGTAGTACCTGCAAAGTTTTGAAACTGGAGGAGAACTTCCTCCGCCTTGATTTTCGCTAGCCCAACCTCCCCTCCTCGTGTATAGCAATATTTACATCCAAAGGGACAAGGTTCTCCAACAGGGACGAGGACACGCTCCTTCTCGACTTTGAACAGAATTCGCGCGGTCATAGTTTTCTTTCTAGTCATAGGGCGCAATGTTCTTCAACACTATGGTTTGTCCATTCTTCTTACAGACTGGAATACCTCTCATGTTACCTGGCAGCCAATACAAATAAAGTAGTCTCTGAAATGAGTCTAGCATAAAATTGGTAAAAAAACATGCATTTTAGACAAATGGCTAAAATAGTAGCATTTGTAAGATATTCCTTCTATTATGGACAATTGTATGCCCACTTTGAAGAAGCAGCGGCCTGTAAGAAAACTGTGTGCTTAGAACCATATGTACTGCATCATCATTTCAGTAGCACCTTGATGCTTTCTCGGGAACGTGAACGAATGGTGCTCTGTGAAGAGAAAGGAGTCCGTGTGATAGCGGATATACCAGAAATACACGACGCTGTAAATTCGTTCGTATACTTGCGCTATATGGAAATATGCAGTATGCTTTCTTCAAAAGCAGAAACACCGGCCATAAACAGAGGAAGAGAGAACAACAGGTATTTGATTTAGAAATTCTGAGCATCCTGATTTCTTTGAGGATGTTTACGTCGTTCGCCGTTGGAAAGGAATTGGGACAACATGCCATCAGATATACCACCAGTAAGTACATCAGAGGCAAAATTAATTGGTGATGAGCGGTTCCTGCGCAAAATCGCCTATATGTATTATGAGGATGGGCATTCACAGGAAACGATTGCTGAGATGGAGTTTTGCTCCAGGCAGACCGTGAGTAAGGCCTTACAAAAGGCGAAAGAGCGGGGAATTGTCCGTATTTCTATCGTTCCCGATCTTCGTACGGGCTACTTGCGCAATCTTTCCCGCGAGGTACGTAGAGAGCTTAACCTGGAGGATTTAGTGCTCGTTCCCGGTCGCAACTTCGAAAATGTCAAAGCTGATGCAACGCTCGACGACGTTGTAGCCGAGATTGGAAACGCCGCCGCCGACTACCTTGATCAATTACTCACGGACTCAGATATTCTCGCCGTCTCCGGTGGTAAAGTCTTCATGCGCAATGTTGTCCGTTACTTAAAACCAAGCAGGCCACTACCGCGTTTACGTGTTGTGTCTACTATCGGGTTCGTCGAGGCCCGCACGAGTTTTGGCGATGCGAACCTGGTTGCATATGACATTGCCCAGGCGTATGGCGCTTCACACGTATGGTTTACTATTCCTGCATTTATGCCGCATAATCCGCTAGTCTCGGCAGAGGCGATCATGACGGTGAATTCCCGTCTCTCTATAACGCAGGAGGCCATCGAACTCAGTGAAAAAGCAAATGTGGTCATGATGGGACTCTGGACCCCACACACGAATGATGAAGTGGTTATACGAGGAATCCTCAGCAGGGAACAGGTCGATGCGATAGAGGCATTCCATCCGGTTGTGGATATCAACCACTGGGTTTTTGATGCAGAAGGGCGCTGCATTAATGAACTGCTGGACCCACCGCCATACCACCTCACAGGTTATGCTATTCCTTGTCTGAAAGAGAAAATCAGAAAAGAAGGCGCACAGGTGATTCTTGTTGCAGGAGGAGGTCCTGCATATGTTCCCGCCATTCGTGCTGCTCTGAATGCTGGCCTCGCGAACATCCTGGTCACTGATCATATGACTGCGCAACTACTGCTCTCACCAGAATAATACAGAAGGCATCACCATTATAAGCGGTACTTGCCAAGCTGATACGCTTGTGGGTTATGAATACGTAGCCAAAGTTCAACATACCCCACCTTTATATGCTGTGCATCAAGGTCAGCTATATATTCGTATAAAAGAGCCAGTGCTTCGCTCGTGTCTCCATCCTCCTCACACTGCATTTCAACTTCTAAAAAATCCCCAAGCCCTTCTACATGATCGATACTCAGGTGTACCGCCCCATCTACATAGACTTCTCTTGTATTGTTGATGCGCGCCAATTCAGTTAGATTGTTTTTTGTTACCCCCTCGTTAAAGTTGGACGAGGCAGACCAATTTGGTAAGAACCGTGTAAAGAGAGCATTCATTTTTTCGCACGTGTTTGGGTCGGGGAAAAGAGAAAAAACGCGCTCCGTACTCTGACGATGTTCTTTTTCGCCTTGCTCATTGAACTTGAATTCGAGTTGGTGATCATTCCTGACGCGAACAAATACTGCCTGCTGAAGTAAATCGAATCGCCGTGTATCATAATACCTGTCTACATTATGCGCTGTACCAACGAACGTCATGTGTTGGAGTCTCTCCTGCAGCTTTAGCAGTAACTTAGGAAATAACTTACATTTTAGTTCTACTTCGATCAAATTCATACTCCATTCGCACCAACAGTGTCATCCTGAGCGCAGCGAAGGATCTCTCGACGGACACAGATCCTTCGCTGCGCTCAGGATGACAAAGCGAGATGGTCTCTTCTTTGCATAGTATTGACCGCAAGGGTCGCCCCTACTATACGACGGATCGGCCTGCCAGGCCCGTGTATAGTAGGGGCGGGGCTTGCCCCCGCCCTGTGGGCTTGCTCCGCCCTGTGGGCTTGCCCCCGCCCTGTGAGCCCCCGCCCTGGGGCAATGCCGGGCAATCGCTTAGCACGCAGAACCCCAAAAAGCTAGAGATGCCTCGAACATGATATAGTGTGATATAATTAGTCGGGTATATTCAGGTGCGCTATATAGCCTGATACACCCGGTCAGAACTTTTCGGCGTAATGATAGCAAGCGAGAAAGGCCGGCCAACATGACCCAAACAAACGAAGGTTCTCTTGGAGCGCTCTACCACCCCTTATACGGTGAGCAGTTGGAAAACCCCTATCCTTTTTACGCCCGTGCTCGTAGAGAAGAACCTATCTTTTTCAGTCCTGAACTCAACACCTGGGTTGTCACCAGGTATGATGATATTCTGACTATCTTAAACCAGCCGGATGTCTTTTCATCGAAGGACGCTTTGCGTCCTGTGGTAAGATTTTCCCCCGCGGTGTTTGCAGAACTGAGCAAAGGGTACCGGCTCGTCCCGAATGTTGTCGACAGCGATGGAAAAGAACATGTCCGGTTTCGTAACGCAGTGAGCCAGGCATTTGCTCCGAAACGCGTTAAGCAGTTGGAGCCTTTCATCATAGACGTCGTGACCTCATTAGTAGACGCCTTCATTAATGACCACAAGGCCGAGTTAATCTCACAGTTAGCATATCCCCTTCCCCTTGAAGTCGCTCTCTTTCTGATCGGGGTTCCTAAAGAAGACATGGTCTTAGCGAAAAAGTTGAGCGATCATACGTCAATGCTCGTCAACTCCCCACTCCCGGAAGAGCAACAAGTGGAGTACGCTCGCGACTTTGTTAGATTCCAACACTATTTTATAGGGCTCGTCAACGAGCGAAGAAGTGCTCCTAGAGAAGATTTGATTAGTGATCTGCTTGAGACGCCACCAGGAGAAAAGCCGTTTGACGATACACAATTCGCGAATTTGCTCACCAGTATGGTAATAGCGGGTCACGAAACCACGACACAGCTCATTGGCAACGGACTTGCACTCTTGCTCGAGCAACCTGAGAGATGGCAAACGCTGTGTGCTCATCCCGAACGCATTCCGCAGGCCATCGAGGAGATCTTGCGCTACGACGCACCCGTTCACGCGTTCTTTCGCACGACCACCCGGGAAGTGACCGTAGGGGGAATCAAGTTTCCAGCGGAAACCTTGCTCATGGTGGTGTTCGGGTCAGCGAACCGGGACGAAACGCGCTTTCCCCAGGCAGACCAGTTTGATATGCAGCGGTCACCAAATCACCACCTGGCATTTGGACATGGCATTCACTTCTGTGTAGGGGCCTTTCTGGCGCGCAAGCAGGGACAGATTGCGTTGGAGACGCTCTGCCAGCGACTGCCAAATCTGCGGCTGGCGCCTCAGCAAACGCTCTCGCACAGCCCAATACTCAGGCAACGGGGATTTACACGCCTTGATGTCGTGTGGTGACAACCGCCGGGGTGCCTTGAAATGAAGCGCCAATCTCAGCCTGGAACCGAACGTGGAAACATTCCCGCGTCAAAGGGAAATCTGTAAGAGTTCCGCCTCTAATTGCTGCCGGGCCAGGTGCTCTGCCTGCTGGCTCGGCAGCGACTGCTGCCTAGGATGTCGAAAAAACTGCGGAATGTGGGTTACGGCACTCTCCTCTGTTTTAAGATGTCTGGTGATTTATACGCTTCAGGCCATAAGACAACTTGATAATGGTCATCTCCTTCTAGACCATCTTCACTAATACTTTCTAATTTGCCATAGTATATGCGAGCTCTATATGTACCTGGTTCGACGAGGATACGAACAGCATCGGGGAGGTAGTCAGAAGGGCTAGCAATGATTATTTTCCCTGAAGGGACCTGCATGCTTACTTCAATTATATGATCCCAATCAACAAAATTGTCATGCAGGGGCCTTGACTTTGTTATAATCACCTTTAATGGAACATCAGAATTCCTAACCGTGCCAATGCCAATAATTCCAGGTGCAATGGCAAATAAATTATCTATAGCCTCTTTATTCCAACTCGTAAATAGATTTCCTTCGGCAGCTTCATCCTGAAGATGTATTTGATAATAATCAGCAAAAATTTCAAATTCGTAAGAAGACTGAGGTGTTTCAGGTGGATTCATCGATACATCCTCCTTTAAGTGTCATTGCATTTAAGAATAAATATGGTGGTCCCCAATGTCAAGATAGTTTTTGGCCTGAGCTCCACTCATAATTCTTCTGGCGGGCCGGAGGCCTGCCATGAGGGAGAGAAAAGTGCGAGGACACCTCGCGCTCCGGTTTGAGAAACCTTGGGCAAATGAACGCAATTCGGGAATGCCTTGCTCCTGATCCGTAGTCCTGCTGCGAAGCACCGTCAACACCTATGCCGCCAACTCCAACGCCTGCCGCTCGACCACCATGACCTATCCGGCCTGTGAAGTGATCGTGCAGAGCACGAAGACCACCGATGACGAGCAGGCGAGCAGCAGTACGGCGCCGTGGGTCGAACACGACTACACCTACGACGACTACAGCACGAGCGGCGGACTGGTGGCCTCGGGAGTCTATCACAACCTGTCGCAGGAGGTCATCTCTGGCTCCAACCTCTCGACCACCCTGTACCCGGTAACCAACAAGTGGACCTATACCCCCAACGATCAGACCGTGGGCAGCTGGACCTATTATACGGTCAATGCCATCACGCATCGTGAGACCGACGATCACAACGGAGGGGTGTGGCAGTGCCAGGATACAGCCTACGACGAGGGCTCGGGCAACAGCAAGCCAACGGCGGGCTTGCCGACGACCAGCACAAGCTATAGCACCGCCTGCCAGTCGGGCACAGCCATCAAGCAGTACCAGGGGTATGATGCTTATGGCAACGCCCTGGCGGCAGTGGATGGCGTAGGAGCGGCCAATCCCGCGTTCTATAGCAGTACGGGCTGTGCACCCACCAGCGGGAACACCATTGTGGTCCACAACAGCGCCTGGACGAACACGCACTACACGAGCTGCTCCAACTACGACGCCGCGCACTTCTCTGCCCTGCCCGTCAGCACGGGCAATGCGCTGGGCCAGTCCACGAGCACTGCCTACGATACCACGCAGGGGGACCTGCCCACCAGTACCACCGACCTCAACGGGCAGACCACCAGCTACAGCTACAGCTACGATAGCAATGGCAACCCTACGGTGCAGACCACCAAACCGCTGAACAGCGGGCCCTACACCACGCAATCCGAGACCAACTCTAGCTGCACGACCAGCAGCACGCTGCCCTGCTACGAGATCG
>Ga0209647_1000429_pt1 | contig 39728 bp, 30 predicted proteins | sample GraSoi_2013_60cm_FD_185827 | JGI IMG/M metagenome (GOLD analysis project Ga0209647, IMG submission 185827) | Grasslands soil microbial communities from the Angelo Coastal Reserve, California, USA - Sample 9_17_2013_60cm (SPAdes) (version 2) | ecosystem: Environmental > Terrestrial > Soil >... | reverse complement strand
GGTGGTCGATTGGCGGGGAGTTACCGGGAAACCGGCGAATGCGCTCTGGTTGAACCAAGTTGATAGCGACGGTTTCTATCAGCTGCTCACAGAAACTGTGAAACAGTTGCCGTGAGCAAGAACTAACCGGTCTTTGGACGCGCTAACTTGTTCGCATCAGCTGCGGCAAAGCGATTGTCCCGAAGGGACTAACGATGGTAGCCAGGCAATTTATTGCCTGGAACAGTCAAATCAAGAATCCGTCCCGTAGGGACTAAATGATGGTAGCCAGGCAATTTATTGCCTGGTATCCGTGCAAAAAGGGAATCGTCCCGTAGGGCACGGTATGATTGGGTCTAATAGGCGTGTACGATCAGGACGATCAATCAACCGTGGGTAAGGATCAGACCGTGCCCTACGGGACGGATTCTCAATTGGACGAGCTCCAGGCAATAAATTGCCTGGCTACGATCAGGTAGTCCCTGCGGGACAAAGCCCGACAGCACCCTCCGGACAGACAGCGTTTGTCGTTCCCACTGTTAGCCCGCGCAGGTTTCTTTGTCCGGCCACTCCTGGGGTTCCGCCGGACAAAGAATTCCTGAGCTAAATGCTGTTGCTCCTTCCGCACCTCCAACCCGCTACGCGGGTGCAATTCGGACTTGGCGCAGTACTCCCACACTCCAATACTCCATCACTCCGCGTGGCCGGATTCGAGGACGACGACGAGGACGAGGACGAGTACGAAGTCCCTTCGGGGCAGAGATGGACGCGCGGTTAAAACGCGTATCGGAATCCCCAGTTAACTTCCATGAAGTTATTTCTGGGGCCGTCGACGAAGTTGTAGTCCACTTCACCGAACACGCCTACATGCGGTGTAAACCGGTATTCCAGACCGGCGCCGGTGTTTCCCAGCACGTTATCGTCTCGGTTTCCCCTGCTTTTGAACCGGAAACTATTGGTAACGAAATGTCCAAAACCGTTTGAACTTGGGAACACTCCGCCGACACCGCCAAACGCATAAGGAGCGAGGTGGAGATTTGGGGCGACCCGATCCAACGGATAACGCAAAACTACGTCGCCTTTCACAACGCCGGCGGTGTTATCACCCGGAATTGTGTTCATAACGGCGCCTTGGAGCCTGAATCCTAAGTAGAGCCAGGGGAAATAGCTCAGGTCTCCGCCGCCTCCCCAGCCGTGTTCACCCACCGACCCGAAGTTATTGCCAAATGCTTTTGAGTAGGTCGCAAAGGCTCCTACATCAAACTCGTTGGCCCGGAAATACGACGTCGGCGGCGGCGTTGGCGGAGCGACGATCTCCTTGTTGCTGGTAACGGGTTCTCCTGCAAAGACGGTCGAGGTTTGAAGCAAGACCGCCACTATCGCTGACACAATAACCTTATCCATGGTTTCGATTTGATATAAGTACAGCTACGGCGGCACATTCCATGTGCTGCCGCGTTTGGATATGTACGCCACCTGATCGCGGATGCAAGTAGGGCTCGTCCAGCGGCCGCGGGAAGGCCCGCTCCACAACTGCAACGGAACGATCAGCTCGCCACGATCCAAGCGTGAGCGGGGTCGTTCTGAAACCGCCAGATGCGTTTTGGACCGGCCATGACATTCAAGTAATAAGAGTCGTAGCCGTGGGGAACGACCACGGGGTGATAACCGCGGGGAACCAGGACAACATCGCGATCTTCGATCGCCATCGATTCATCGAGGTCGCGCGAATCGGTGTAGACGCGTTGGAAAATGAATCCCTGCGGCGGATTGATGCGATGATAATACGTTTCTTCGAGCAGGCTTTCGGTCGGAAGATTATCGACGTCGTGTTTATGCGGCGGATAACTGGAGGAGTGTGAACTTGGTGTTTTGACCTCGAATATCAAGAGCGATTCAGCGGGTTGGTCTTCGGGCAAGATTTCACAAACATGGCGGGTATTAGTCCCTTTTCCCCGCGACAAGCGGCGCATGCTGGCGGGCTCTATGAGCCGAACGGGATGCTCACCTCTGGCCGGCGCGCCACCCAAAGCCAGCTCGGTCTCGGTCTTAGCCGTGACTGTGAGTTTGGCGCCCGGGCGCAAATAAATTGCGTGAGGTGCAGCGTCATCAAAAACCGTTTTGCGTCCGCCGATCTCGTTCCAAGTCTGACCACCAGCCTCCGCGGAGACGATTCCGGTCAATACAATGGCGCATAGCTCTTTGGCGTCCTCGGAGACAGTAATCGTCTCTCCGGGCGCCAATTGGTAGACGGAAAACGAGACGTACCCCCAATTGGCAGATTCAGGGGTTACATGGACAAGCTCCTGTCGGTTGTTATTTGGTTTGATAAGAAGTTTCATAAATCAGTTATTCTTGGTCGTGGAGCGTGCCTTCCCACGGCCGCGGGACGAGGCCGAGGTGAGCAGGGCGAGATAGTGAGGCGCGTTCTTGTGTGATCAGGGATCTTTACTTGCTGCCGTGATGCTTGAGTTGGTCGATAATTACTGCGCCGACGATGATGGCGCCTTTAACAATTTGTTGCCAGTAAGCGGAGACGTTGGTCAGATCGAGGATGTTATTCAGTACCTGAATAATGAGCGCACCCACGATGGTACCGGGCACAGTGCCGATACCGCCTGCCGAAAGGGATGCTCCTCCGATGATGGCATCGAGCTCATAACCAGCTCCCTGTTCGGGTTGACCGGAGCCGATTCGCGCCGATACAACGAGCCCGGCTAGTCCTGCCGCCAGGAACCCGGCATAAACGTACATCAACATCTTGTACTTCCCGACATTGATACCTGAAACCCTAGCTGCCGGCTCGCCCTGTTCGCGCTCTGAAACAGCGGCTGATTGTCGTCATATACGAAGCAGTCCGCGGCAGGAGCCGAGTTCCCTCCCACCTCCGCTACTTCACTTATCAAGCCCGCCAAAGCAGAGGTATTTTATTTCCACGAATTCTTCGATGCCGTAGTGGGAACCCTCACGGCCGAGCCCAGACTGTTTGACACCGCCAAAGGGCGCAACTTCGTTCGAGATCAATCCAGTATTGATGCCCACCATGCCGCTTTCCAGGCCCTCGGCCGCCCGCCAGATCCGGCCGACATCGCGGCTGTAAAAGTAACTCGCGAGACCGAATTCGGTATCGTTGGCCATTTCGATTGCCTGCTCATCGGTCTCGAAGCGGAAAAGGGGCGCTACCGGGCCGAACGTTTCTTCCCTGGCGACCTTCATTTTGCGAGTAACATCTCCCAACACGGTTGGTTCGAAGAAGGTTTGACCAAGAGTATGCCGCTTGCCACCAAGCAGAACGCGCGCCCCATGCGAGACGGCGTCTTGAATATGTTCCTCCACTTTCTCCACCGCGGCCTGGTCGATCAAAGGACCTTGGAGTACTCCCGGTTCGAACCCGTTACCGACTTTAAGCTTCTTTACTGCGGCGACCAGTTTCTCGGCAAATGCGTCATAAACGCCAGCTTGGACGTAGAGCCGGTTTGCACAAACGCAGGTCTGCCCAGCGTTGCGGTATTTGGAAATAATGGCTCCCTCAACCGCAGCATCCAGATCGGCATCGTCAAAAACGATAAAAGGCGCATTGCCTCCAAGCTCCAAGGAAAGCTTCTTAATTGTGTCAGCGCTCTGTTTCATAAGCTCGCGGCCCACCTCGGTGGAACCCGTAAAGGTCACTTTGCGCACATCCGGGTTAGAGGTCAGTTCACCACCAATCGCCTTCGAGCTGCCGGTTAGTACGTTAAACACCCCGGCGGGAATACCGGCCCGTTCAGCCAAGGCCGCCAGGGCCAAGGCCGAATACGGGGTAGCGCTTGCCGGCTTCGCAACCATGGTACAACCCGAAGCTAACGCTGGCCCAGCTTTGCGCGTAATCATCGCCGCTGGAAAATTCCAAGGAGTCATGGCGGCACAAACCCCGATGGGTTGTTTAATGACCACCAGCCGGCGATCATTCCAGGGTGATGGAATGGTGTCTCCGTAGACCCGCTTGGCCTCCTCAGCAAACCACTCAATAAAGGAAGCAGCATAGGCCACTTCGCCCTTTGCTTCGGGTAACGGTTTACCTTGTTCCGCCGTCATCAAGTTCCCCAAGTCATCGATGTTAGCCAACATCAAATCATGCCACCGGCGTAGAAGCGAGCTTCGCTCTTTAGCGGTCTTACGGCTCCAGTCGGCAAAGGCTTTTTTTGCCGCTTCGATTGCGCGCCGAGTTTCCGCGGCGCCCATCATTGGGACTGTCCCCAAGGCCTCCCCGGTTGCGGGATTATTGACTTTCAACGTTGCGCCGTTGTCTGCATCGCACCAATGCCCGCCGATATAGGCTTGGCGGCGGAAAAGATCCTGATCTTGTAAAGAGAACGTTGTCATTTTGTTTATCCTTTTGTTGATATAACGGATTATTGATTTGTGTTTGTCCCCTGGGTGATTCGGTCAAGCGGCCGTTAGAATCCACTCGTGAGCCGGGTCGTTGTGAAAGTGCCAGACGCGTTTGGGACCTGCCATGACATTGAAGTAATAGGACTGGTAACCGTGAGGGACAACAACCGGATGGTAGCCACGAGGCACCAGGACGACATCGCGGTCTTCGACAGCCATTGACTCATCGATGTCGCGCGAGTCGGTGTAGACGCGTTGGAAAACAAAGCCCTGCGGTGGGTCGATGCGATGGTAATAGGTCTCCTCAAGCAGGCTCTCGGCGGGAATGTTGTCCACGTCGTGTTTGTGTGGCGGATAGCTTGAGGAGTGTCCACTTGGTGTCTTAACTTCGACCACCAGGAGGGACTCAGCAGGTTGGTCTTCGGGCAGGATATCGCAGACGTAGCGCGTATTGGCGCCTTTTCCCCGCTTGCTAAGTCGCATCGCCGTAGGCTCGATGAGCCGAGCCGGAAGTTCACCGTTTGCTGGAGCACCCGCTAAGCCGAGCTCGGCTGCGGTTTCTGCAGTAATAGTCAGTTCCGTGCGCGGAGGCAGGTAAACCGCATAAGGGGCGACGTCTTCAAAAACGCTTTTGCGCCCGCCGATCTCTTTCCAGGCAAAGTCGTTGGTCTTAGCCGAAACTATCCCGGTCAAAATGGCCGCGCAGAGCTCTCTAGTGCCATCACAAAGGGTAAGCGATTCCCCGGGCGCTAATTGGTAGGCGGAAAAACTCACATAACGCCATCCAGCCGACTGGGGAGTGACACAGACGATTTGTTGGGAGCTCTTTTTTGGTTTGATGACCAGATTCATAAATTTTTTTCTCCTTACACTTTCTGATTTTCCTTTCCGCGCAGATAGGCGGCACGCGCTTGGCGAACAGACTCGCTGGGCGATTCCTCCGGGACTGCAACCTCCCACCACCAGCCACCTTCTGCGGTGGTCCGGCTGGCGTCAGTGTTGATGCAGATCAGGTAGGTGCGATTAGCCGCGCGAGCACGCTGGAGGGCTGCTTCCAATTCAGGGATATCGGCCACCTTCTCTGACAGAGCGCCCAAGGAGGCCGCATTAGCGGCGAAATCGATGTCGGGTGCGCCATCACCAAATTGCAAACAATCTTCAAACATGTTGTTGAATGGCTTTCCTCCGCAACTCTGCTGGAGTCGGTTGATGCAGCCATACCCGCGATTGTCGAGAACCACGATAATGAGCTTCTTGTCGAGCATCACCGAAGTGGCGATCTCGTTGTTGAGCATGAGATAGCTGCCGTCACCCACCATCACAATGATCTCGCGTTCAGGCCTGGCCATTTTAACTCCCAAGCCTCCAGCGATCTCGTAGCCCATACATGAATAACCGTACTCCATGTGATAGCCCCCGGGAGTCGAAGTACGCCAGAGCTTGTGCAGCTCGGCGGGCAGTGTGCCCGCCGCGCACACCACAATGTCATCGGTGGTAGACTTCGGACTCGAACGCTGTACGGCTCCGATGACCTCACCGTCGTAAGGAAGCTGTCCTTTGGGGAGTTCACGGCGCCCCGTAATGGTCTCGACTGTGGAGCGCCACGCGGCAGCCTCGGCTTTGGCCCGATCGGTCCATCCGAGCTCTGCTCGCCATTGCGCCAACGCCTTCGAGAGGGCCTCCAGGCCCAATCGCGCATCGGCTTGCAGCGGAACGCCACGCCCCTTGCTCGCATCGAACGGGTTCGCATTGAGGGACACCACTCGGGTCCGGGCGAAGAGCGAATTCGATCCGGTGGTGAAGTCCTGCAAGCGTGTACCCACAGCGAGGATCAAATCGGCTTCGCTGGCCAGGGCATTGGAAGCAGGCGAACCGGTCACTCCGATCGACCCAAGTTGTAAGGGGTGGTCCCAGGGCAGAGCACTCTTGCCGGCCTGCGTCTCGCAAACCGGCACTCCGTGTCGCTCCGCAAAACCACGCAACGCCTCACAAGCTCCGCCGTAAAGCACTCCTCCCCCGGAAATGATCACCGGGCGCTTGGAGGCCATGATTGCGTGCACCACTCCAGCCAATTCGCCCTCGCTCGGAGGCAACGCACGAAACTCAAGGACCGGATTCTCAAAGAATTCAACGGGATATTCGAAAGCTTCAGCTTGCACATCCTGGGGCAAGGCAAGTGTGACAGGGCCGCAGAGGGCTGGATCGGTCAGGGTGTGGACTGCACGCGGAAGGGATGTTATCAATTGCGCGGGGTGAACGATCCGATCGAAATAGCGGGAGAGCGGGCGAAAACAGTCGTTAGCCGATACCGTGCCGTCGTTGAAATCCTCTACCTGCTGTAGCACAGGGTCCGGGGCCCTCGATACGAAAATGTCCCCTGGTAGAAAGAGGACGGGCAAGCGATTGACATGTGCCAGTGCTGCGCTAGTCAGGAAGTTCGTCGCTCCTGGTCCGATCGAACTCGTGCACGCCATCACACGGCGCCGAAAGTTCGCCTTGGCGTAAGCAATGGCCGCATGGGCCATGGCCTGTTCGTTGTGCGCCCGGTAAGTTGGCAGCCGGTCCCGATACTCGTAGAGGGCCTCCCCAAGGGCGGCAACGTTTCCGTGGCCGAATATCGCGAACACACCGCCAAAGAGCGGAACGATCTCGTCGCCGTGGGGATCTTGAAGTCGCACATGCAATCCGGCCAGATAGCGGACAAGCGCTTGCGCGGTTGTCAGCCGCACTGTGCTGCGCCTGGACAAAATGGGGGGTTCCGAAATAGTCACTGTTTCACTCATAACGCACGCTCCTCAAAGGATTGGTTGGTGGCGGAAAGTCGCGCCTCCATTGAATTCATAGTTGGTCCATGCATCGTTCGTGCTAAGCAACCGGACCGGCGGATTTAACTTCTGCGCTTAGCCCGCTATCATACTGCGCGAAATTGCTCGTGAAAAGACCGGCCAGCTTTCTGGCGGTTGCCTCGTAAGCAGCCTTGTCCGACCAGACATTGCGTGGAACGAGTATTTCGTTCGGGACATTCGGACATTTGGTCACCACATCTAAGCCGAACACCGGGTCACGTTGGATTTCGGCCTTCGCCAGCGTACCGGAGTGGATGGCGTCGACGATTGCACGGGTATACCCGAGTTTGATCCGTTGGCCCGTACCGTATGCCCCGCCGCTCCAGCCGGTATTTACGAGCCAAACGCGAGTGCCCCACTGTTTCATCTTGGCGGCCAGCAGTTCTGCGTACTTGCTTGGATGCCAAACGAGAAATGGTCCGCCAAAACAGGGAGAGAATGTCGCTGATGGCTCTTTCACACCCATCTCGGTACCGGCAACCTTCGCCGTGTAACCGCTGATAAAGTGATACATTGCCTGGGCCGGAGAGAGCGAACTTATGGGCGGGAGGACCCCGAAGGCATCGCAGGTTAAGAACATGATGTCGGTTGGGTGGCCGGCAACGCACGGAATCTTAGCGTTGCGGATGAATTCTACGGGATACGCGCCTCGGGTGTTTTCGGTGATGCTGATATTAGCAAAGTCCACAAGATGATCTTCATCGAGCACAACATTTTCGAGCACCGCCCCAAAGCGCAGTGCCTGGAAAATATCGGGTTCGCTCTCGGGGGAGAGATCGACCGCTTTCGCATAGCAGCCGCCCTCGATGTTGAAGATGCCTTCGTCACTCCAACAATGCTCATCATCACCAATAAGCAGGCGCTTAGGGTCAGCCGAGAGCGTGGTTTTGCCAGTACCGCTGAGTCCAAAGAGAAGGGAAGAGCGCCCGGTGCTCTTGTCAGCTGTCGCCGAGCAGTGCATGGAGAGCACGCCGCGTTTGGGCGCGAAATAATTCATCACTGTGAACACGCCCTTTTTCATCTCACCGGCGTATTCGGTACCGAGAATGACGAGCTCCCGATCTTCCAGGCTCAAGTCTACGCTCGTCTTCGAACCCATACCCGCTGTGAGACGGTTCGCCGGAAATGCGCCCGCATTATAAATAACAAATTCGGGTGTGCCGAAGTTCTCCAGCTCCTCCTTGGTAGGACGGATGAGCATGGTATGCATAAAAAGCGCATGATACGGCCGGGAGCAGATAACACGGACCTTGATGCGATACTTTGAATCCCATCCCGCGAAGCCATCGAAACAGTAAAGACGTTCACGGCTGTTCAAATAGTCTCTCGCACGTTCTCGATTGATCGCAAAAGTCTGAGGTTCCAGCGGGATATTGACCGAGCCCCACCAAACGTCGTTTTCTGAGGGGCTTTGTTTGACCACACGCTTATCCTTTGGCGAGCGGCCGGTCTTGGCACCGGAATATGCGACCAGCGCCCCGTTCTCCGCGATATGGGCATCCTTTTCGTAGAGAATTGCGTGCTCATAAAGAACGCTCGGCGCCAGGTTGCGATGGACATGCTCGACGCTAAGTTCGTGTTTCTTTAGATTGAATGAGCTCATATTACTAACGCGTCGTGTAGAATTTCGGCCGGGTGGTGCGCGATCCGCCCTGTGCCGTCCTTTATTTGGTGCCGGCAGCTCGTGCCCGATGCAGCGATGATCGTGTCCGCTGGTGCTGAGCGCACCGCGGGCAAAAGGACGAGTCCGAAAATCTTCATCGATATGTCGAAGTGTTCGCTTTCGTAACCGAACGAGCCGGCCATACCGCAGCATCCCGATGGAATGACTTGAACCTTGTAATTGACAGGCAGTTCCAGCGCCTTGACCGCAGGAGCCAACGACGCCACCGACTTCTGGTGGCAATGACCATGGAGTTTGATCGTGCGAGCCTCTTTGGTGAATACTTCGCGCCGGATACGTCCCCTTTCTGCCTCGCGGGCAATGAACTCTTCTAGTAAAAGTGCATCCTTTGCCAGGGCATTTGCGGCTTTAGCCATATGCTCCGGAACGAGATCTGGCACTTCATCCCGGAAGCCCAGGATCGCCGACGGTTCAATCCCGACTAATGGAGTCTCAGAGGTAACAACATCCTTTAGCAGTTCCACGTTGCGGATAGCTAATCTCTGCGCATCGCGCAGCAGGCCCTTGGAAATTTGGGCGCGGCCGCTATCGACGTGGTTCGGAATGACGACCTCATAGCCCATCCGGTTGAGCAACCGCACGGTCTTGATGCCGACATCCTCGTCATTGAAATTGGCAAACTCGTCGCAAAAGAGAAAGACACGTCCATTCTGGAACGATCCATTCTTATTCGCGTGCAGCCGATGCCACCGGCGTAGCGGAATCTTATTGAGCTTGGGAATCGAACGCCCTTGAGCAAAACCGGCAAATCTCTTAAACAGACAGGCCGTCGCGGTATTGGTCACCAGAAAATTAAACAGACCAGGTGCGAGAGAGGCCCAAGCCATGGCGGTCGAGAAACTTCCAATAAGCCGCGCGCGCATCGGGATGCCTCGAGCATCGTAAAGCTGCTGGAGCCATTCAGCTTTAAGACGAGCCACGTCGACGTTGGAAGGGCACTCGGACTTGCAACCTTTGCAGGAGAGACAGAGATCCATGACTGGGGCTATCTCATCGCTGTCAAAAGGATTGGTTTTCCATGAACGAGTTAGCACTTCGCGCAAGATGTTAGCTCGGGCCCGCGTTGTATCTCGCTCATCGCGCGTGGCCATGTAGCTCGGACACATGGTGCCGCCCATTAGATGGGACTTTCGACAGTCGCCGGATCCATTGCATTGCTCGGCGGCGCGCAAGATGCCTCGAGCTTCCGCGAATCGCAGCACCGTTTTGAATTCGCGTACGGCTTGGTTCGATTCGTAGCGCAAACTCACGTCCATGGGCGGCGTATCCGTGATCTTGCCGGGATTAAAAATACCTGAGGGATCCCATGCGCGTTTGACCGCGCGGAAAAGGGCGTAGTTCTTCTGGCCGACCATCATCGGCAGAAATTCGCCTCGCAGCCTTCCGTCGCCGTGCTCGCCGCTCAACGAGCCGCCGTAGCGCTTCACTAACCGGGCGACCTCGGTCCCGACAATGCGAAAAAGCCTGCGGTGTTCCTGATCTTTAAGGTTCAGGATCGGTCGCAAATGCAATTCTCCCGAACCGGCGTGAGCATAATGAACGGCAGACAGGCCGTGCCCAGCCAGAATTTTATCGAATTGCTGCACGAACTCCGGAAGATCCTGTGGATCGATCGCGGTATCCTCTATGACAGCGACCGGTTTGGCGTCTCCCGGCAGGTTCGAAAGCAGACCTAACGCGGCTTTGCGCAAGTTCCACACGCGGTTTTGATCCGGACCCCAGACTACCGGATAATGGTAACCAAGTCCGGCGGCACTTAATTCTGCCTCAAGCTGGGCCGCTGCAGCGGCAACCGCTTCACGGGTATTTGCAGCTAGCTCTACTGCGAGAATGGCGCCGGGATCGCCTTTGACAAAGAAACGATTCTGCCGCTGCTCGAGATTCGCCTTGGTGCACTCAAGGATATTGTGGTCCATCAACTCGCAGGCGCGCGGGGCATGTCGTAGCGCCACAATGTTAGCACGCAAGGCCTCGTCAATCGTGGCGCAGTGGACGCAAACGAGCGCGCTGACCGGTGGGGGAAGCGGTTCGCACGCCAAGGTGATCTCGGTTAGAAACGCTAAGGTCCCTTCTGAGCCAGCCAAGAGGCGGCAGAAATTAAAAGGGGGACCACCCGGAGTAAACGGAGCACACTCGGCGAGCAGATCCAGCGCGTAGCCGGTGTTACGACGATGGATAGATCTCTTCGGGAACTCCCGGGCAATTTCCGCCCGATTCCCAGCGTCTGCGAGCAGTCTCTTTGTTTCGCGATAAATCGAAGCCTCGAGCGTGTCACCCGAACACTTTGCTTCGAATTCCTTCGGCGACACCGGACCAAATTCAGCGGTCGAGCCGTCGCTCAGAACCGCACGCGCTGATATAAAGTGGTCTCGCGTACTGCCATAGACCACCGAGTTTGCCCCACAGGCATTGTTGCCGACCATACCGCCAATCATGCAGCGGTTCTGGGTGGAAGTTTCCGGTGCGAAGAAGACATTGTCCGCAGCCAGCGCGAGGTTAAGCTCATTGCGGACGACCCCGGGTTGGACCCGTACGCGGCGTTGGGATGCATCGATCTCCAGGATTCGAGTGAAGTGACGTGACACATCCACTACAATGCCTGTTCCAACGACCTGTCCGGCAAGCGAGGTACCGGCTGTCCTGGGTATGAGCGATGTGTTATGTTCGCGGGCAAAGCGAATGAGTTTGCCGATATCCGCTTCGGTTCGGGGGAGCGCGACCGCTTGCGGCATCTCACGATAGACCGATGCATCCGTGGCATAGAGCGTCCGCATCGCGGTATCAAAATGAACCACCCCTTCGAGCTCAGCAGCGAGCTGTTGGAAGTCGGCTAGACTTGGGGACGTCATTAGGACTACAGATGGGACCGGTCGCTCCGATCACCGCAAACTATGCAACTAACTTTTGGACGCGCTCGCTCAATCGGGGCGGAGACATTTGAAATGTGTCGAGTAGATAATCGTTTGGCGCCGATTCACCCCAACGATCCTCGATCCCAAAACGGATTACTCGCTTTGGCGATGCCTCACCTAGTATTTCCGCAACCATACCGCCCAGCCCGCCATAGATCGAATGCTCTTCTACCGTAATCACTGTCTTGGCCTTTTCAGCTGCGTTCACGATCTCCTCTTTGTTCACCGGCTTGATCGACGGCACATGAAGAACTCCAGCCGAAGTCCCTTCCGCCTCGAGCGCCTTGGCGGCTTCCAGACAACGGGCACTTTGTGGACCAGTCGAGATCAGCAATACGTCTCTCCCTTCTTTGAGTAAGATTGTTTTCCCAGGTACGAAGCGATACTGATCATCGAAAACGTTCGGACACGTATCCCTGGCCAAACGGACAAACACCGGACCCTCATATTCAGTGGCCCAGCGAATGATAGCTTCAGCTTCGATCGGATCGATCGGAGCCAGCACCGTCATGTCGGGCATCGCACGCATGATCGCCAGATCCTGAACATCCTGGTGCGTCTTGCCGGTAAGTCCGGTTAACAATCCAGCATAGGCCGCGCCGATCTTTACATTCGCATGGGTTTGGGCCACTAACATGCGGATCGCATCAACGGCCCGATGGGTAAAAAAAACGGTGAACGACGAAAGCCAAGGCACGTAGCCAAGCGAGGCTAAACCAACCGCCACACCAACACAGTTTTGTTCCGCGATTCCCATTTGCAGAAATCTTCCCGGATAAGCCATAGCGAACTTATCTGCCTTGGTCGAATTAGCTAAATCGGCATCTAACACGACGACATTCGAATTAGTTGAGCCAAGGGAAACCAGGGTATCGCCGAAAACGTCTCGTAATGCTTTCATACCCCGGCCTCCACAATGCCAAGTTCCGACGCCACAATTTTAAGTTCCTCTTTGGTTGCTACCTTGGAATGCCATTCATGTTTACCTTCGGTGAAGTGTACTCCTTTCCCCTTGATGGTATGAGCTATGATCATCGTTGGCTGATCGGAGTCACCCGACGCTTTGGCGCTTTCCAAAGCCGGGACAATCTGCGCAAAGTCGTGCCCATTAATCTCAAGGCAACGCCAGCCTAGTTTCTCGAAGATGCCCCGCAAATCGATTCCCGACCACGGATCGCGGCGGTCGCCCCGATGCTGTTCGTTAATCGCCAGTACCCAACCGAACTGCTGGAGACCATTCCAGTCGAGAATGGCAGTAAGGTTTCCCAACTTATATCGAGGAGCGATATGCAATGCTTCCCAAATCATTCCCTCCTGTAGTTCGCCATCGCCGATCATCACAAAAGTGTGGAATTTCTGCCCGCGCATCCGGGCGCCTAAAGCTAGGCCCAGCCCGACCGACAAGCCTTGGCCGAGTGATCCGGTCGATGTCTCCAGGCCGGGCAGCTTCGTAACATCGGGATGCCCTTGCAGCCGCGAACCCCCTTTATCAAAGGTTTTGAGCTCCTCGACCGGCAGATACCCTCGCAACGCCATTACCGCATACTGACCGACCGAAGCATGCCCTTTGGAAAGAATAAACCGGTCGCGCTCCGGCCACTTCGGCTCGTCCGGTCTGACCTTCATGACTCGAAAGTAGAGCGCCACCAAAATGTCCATCGCCGAGAATGGCCCACCAACGTGTCCGGCACCGCTATTCGCAACGGTGCTGATTGCCAGCCACCGCCCCTTTCGAGCTAACCCTTCCAGCTTTTGATAATCTGTCGTGCTACTCATAACGCTTTCTCGGTTAACATTTTTTCGAGAAGGATTCAGCCCGGGGGTTATGTCGACCAACCGGAGGTGCGTCCGAACCGATTACTAACTAACTTCCATAACAACTAACCTTAAGCGGTCTGTCCCCATCCAACACCGCCTCTCATTCCTCTGTCCCAAGTGTTAACAATAAGTAATCCTATGCAGCCGAAAGACAAAGAAGACGGACTTTTACTTGCCTCCGCGCTGTTTAAGCTGGTCGATAATAACAGCACCAACTATGATGCAACCCTTGATAATCTGCTGCCAATAGGCCGACACGTTCATCAAGTCGAGGATATTGTTTAATACGCCGATAATGAGCGCTCCAACAATCGTTCCAGCCACCGTCCCGATTCCGCCGGCCGAAAGAGAGCTGCCACCAATGACCGCAGCCGCGATGGCATCAAGTTCGTAGCCTACGCCAAGCCCTGGTTGCCCCGAACCAATCCGGGAAGAAACCACCAATCCGGCCAGTCCCGCCAGGAAACCGGCATATACGTAAATAAGCATCTTATACTTGGATGCATTGATGCCAGAAACCCGGGCCGCCTGTTCGTTGCCCCCGATCGCGTAGATATATTTCCCAAATTTGGTGTGGGCATAGAGGATGTGAGTGACCACCGCCATGACGACCAGAATGATGATCGGGACCGGCAGGCCAAACACATCTCCCTGACCGATGAAGTTATAGGAGTCGGTCAGATCGGAAATGGGACGGCCGCCGGTGTAGAGCAACGCTAAGCCGCGAATCGCAGTAAAGGTACCGAGAGTCGCAATAAAAGGCGGAATGCGGGTTTTGGCAACGAGGGTGCCGTTGACCAAACCCACCAATGCACCTACGCCGCAAGCCGCCAACACGGGGACTATTAACGGGACGTTAAGGCCGGGATAGAACATCGTTGCGTACTCGGGATCTTGAGCGAAGCTAGCCGCAACGACCGCCGTTAAACCAACTACCGAGCCAGACGAAAGGTCGATCCCGGCGCTAACAATAACCCCAGTAACACCGAGTGCGATCAGGCCAACGACCGACATCTGCCGCACGATATTGATCAGGTTGATCCTGCTCATGAATGCCGGTGACAAGAACGAAGCCACCACGACCATGGCAGCAAAAATCAAAAAGATTCCGTACTTGCTGAAGATCCTAGCAATCAGCTGCCCAATCTGTTGTCCATTTTCAGCCCTGCTTGCGGTAATGGCTCCAGGATTTTTCACGACACTGCTCCTCTATGAAGTTAAACTTAGCCCCGTAGCCAGATGAAGGATTTTTTCCTGGGTTGCTTCCGCGCGGGAAAGCTCACCTGCCTTGTCTCCTTCGTGCATAACCATGATTCGATCACTCATCCCCAGGATCTCCGGTAACTCCGACGAGATCATGATGATCGCCTTACCCGAGCGAACAAATTCGGTCATCAGCCGGTAGATTTCCGATTTGGCGCCCACATCGATCCCGCGCGTTGGCTCGTCCAGGATCAGCAGATCCGGTTCGGTCAATAACCAACGAGAAATTAACACTTTTTGTTGATTACCTCCGGACAGGAACTTCACCAATTGCATCAGACTGGGTGTCTTGATGCGCATTAAGTCCCGCATCTTGGAACAATCCTTCTCGATTTTCCGAAACCGGACGAAAGGACCAAACAGGTATCGCTTTATATTAGCGATGAACATGTTTTCCCGAACGCTGGCGTTCAGGTACAAACCGGTCAGTTTTCGGTCTTCGGTCAGCAAGGCCATGCCATGGCGAATGGCATCAGCCGGTGATTTGATTGTGACCTGCTTCCCATTAACCTTGATGGTTCCCCCATGGGTCCGCGTTACTCCGAAAACTCCTTCCATGGTTTCGGTGCGCCCGGCTCCGATCAGGCCGGCAACGCCTAGAATCTCGCCGCGCCTGACCTGGAAAGAAACGTTGCGAAATCCTTTCCCGCTTAAATTTTCAACCTCCAGGAAAACCGGACCGAGTTCTACTGTCTCCTTGTGAAACATATCGGTAAGCGTCCGGCCAACCATCTTCTCGATGAGCTTGCCGTGGCTCAAATCGCAGGTTGGGTCGGTCCCGATGTATTGCCCATCGCGGAAGACCGTAACCTCATCGGTTATCTTGAAGATTTCGTCCATTTTATGGCTGATATAGATAATCGCCCGCCCCTGCTCTCTTAACGATTTGATGATATTGAAAAGGCCCTCCACCTCCGCCTCGGTGATGGCTGAGGTTGGCTCATCCATGATGATCAGGTCCGAGTCGTAGGAAACTGCCTTGGCGATTTCAACGAGCTGAGTATTAGCAATGCTAAGCTCGCACATGTTGACGGTCGGCTTGATCTTGATGCGAAGCCGTTCCAACAGTTCGGTCGCCATGCGGTTCATTTTGCGCATGTCGACCAGCCCGTACCAGGTAGTCGGTTCACGACCCAGGTAAATGTTCTCAGCGACAGTCATCTGCGGAATCGGGCTCAGTTCCTGGTGAATCATCGAGATACCCTTGGACAACGCATAGTGGGTGTCGGCGATATTCAGTCGTTCACCTTTAAAGGTGATGGTGCCTGAATCGGGCGTATAGAGGCCGATCAAACACTTCATCAGCGTCGATTTCCCCGCGCCGTTTTCACCCATCAGCGCATGCACCGTTCCCTTGCGGGTACGAAGCTGGACGTCGTTGAGAGCACGTACGCCTGGGAACTGTTTGGAGATACCCTCCATAGTGAGGACGTACTCGTTTTGCATGGCTTGAATCTTCCGGTCGTTTTAACGACCGCTGCCTACCGGTCCGAGGCAGGCAGTGGTCAAAATAAGGATCTATTTCAGGAACGACTTGTAGTTCTCCTTAGTGACTCTCTGGTAGGGAATCCAGATCCTGTTGCCATCCGTAACTTTTGGATTTGGTTGTTTTTTGACCAACAGATAGGCGGCGTTAACGGACTCTTGACCTTGCGCAACGGGATCCTGGAACACGGTGTCGTACAGCTCACTCTTGTCCATAGACTCCAAAGCATCATGGCTGGCATCCGTGCCGCCAACCGGAATCTTTCCGAGTTTTCCGGCAGCCTTAATGGCTTGCAATGCGCCCAGCGCCATCTCGTCGTTGTTGGAGGCAACGCCGTCGATCTCCTGGCCGGAAGCCAGCCAGTTTTCCATAATGGTCTTGCCTTGCTCACGCTTCCAGTTGCCGGTCTGTTCGCGGACGATCTTGATATCCGGGAATTTTTCTTTGGCGACTTTTTTGATTCCATCCGTACGACCAATGGCTGCTTCATTGCTCAGCTCACCCATCAGGATGACCAGATTACCTTTGCCGCCCATAGCTTTGCCCAACTCCTCCATGTTCATGATTCCGGCCTCAATGGAGTTGGAACCACAATACACAACCGATTTCGGCAGGTTGGAAGGCAGGCGGTTGACGTAGACCAACGGCTTACCGGCTTTGACCACAGCCTTGGTCATCGGTCCGGTAGCAGCGGTGTCCACTGGAAGGATGACCACCGCGTCCATTCCCTGCGCGAGGAAATTTTCCACCTGCCCGGTCTGTTTAGCCGAGTCATTGTTTGCGTCAACTATGGTCAGCTCCACATCGGAGTGTTCATTACCCCACTTGGTTATGGCGTTTCGGACCAGGGTCAGCCACACATCGTCGAACAGGGCCATGCTAACCCCAATTTTGACCTTTGATTCGGCGGCCACAGCGGGAACGCCGCTCAGCGCTATTGTCATTATCGCAATCGCTGGAAGGAAAAATCTTCCGAGGTTCGCAATTACCGAGTTCTTGAGGAGGGGCTTCACGACCTCTCGAAGGCCGTGGTCTTTATTTTCAACTGTGCTTTGAATGGGCATTGTCTGTTCTGAATTTGGATTTTTGGGGGGCGTTAAAACTGACTGCGGCGAGAAAACCGATCAAAAGTGAGGGCGAGTGCCGGAACGCGTCACTGGCCCCTTTTGAAGAACGCAACGACAGAGAACGCCTAGTGGGAACGGGCAGTACGCTCATGATCGGGGGGGAGATGATTTCGTTTACTTTCGAATCGATTACAAAATGAAAGTCCTCTAGTCAAGTGCAATTCTTGTGACGAAAGCTTTTTCGCTATTGTTCGTTGCTCCTCAAGAGTGAGTTTTAGATCGCAGAATCCGAAAGAGTTGGATGTTTCGAATCGAAAGCAAAAGAATGGTTTTTATCGATTCTTACTCTCGCGCCGATACCCAGCTGCCGGATCGGCTCGACCGATCAATCGCTTCGAGAATTTCCTGGTTCCGTGCGCCGAACTCGAAATCCGGAAAACACTGCTCATCTCGGCCGATAGCTTGGACCAGATCGTGCACCTCGAATACCTTCATATCGAAATAGCCCAGTCCGCCACCGGCGAAGTCAAAACCGAAGAAAGCCGAATATTGCGGAACTTGCGATCCGCAGTAGATCGTGGTGAAACCGCGGTTGCGCTTTGCTTCGCTCATTCGAAAGACCTGAAGCTCATTGAACCTTTCGCCGTTGTTTACCAGAGTGCCCTCGGTGCCGCAGACTTCCCAAAAAACCCCGAAAACGCGCCCGGCACAGATGCGGGAAGCCTCGATGACACCCGCGGCACCGGAGGAAAATTTAACCAGAGATTGGATTTGATCTTCGTTTTCGACCGCCCGTTTTTTTGCGTCAGCGGCTACCTTGCTTCCGTAGCCCGCATCGAATTCCGGTATTGGACGCTCTTTGAAAATTGTCTGCGCCTGCGCGGCGACTGCCGTCACATCGCCCATAAGAAATTGTGCGACCGACACGGCGTGCGCCCCGAGATCACCGAGAGCGCCGGTACCCGCCAACTCCCTGGAGCAGCGCCAGGACCAGGGCAAAGAGGGATCATTAAAAAAGCCTTGGTCAAACCTGCCGCGGAACCGCACCAATTCGCCGATTTCTCCGCGGTCGATGATTTGCTTGGCCACCAGTGCCGCGGGAGTTTTGATGTTGTTAAAAGCTACCAACGTCTTAACACCTGCCTTCCTGGCTGCGGCCGCCATGCGTTGCGCATCTGCAAGTTTTACGGCCATGGGCTTCTCACAATAAACATGTTTCCCCGCCTCGAGGGCAGCCAAAGCCGGTTCCACATGCAAATGATTGGGTGTAGTGATGTCGACAACATCTACCTGTGGGTCTTCGATTAACCGGCGCCAATCACCGTAAGCTTTAGCGAAGCCGAGCCTGGCCCGGGCTTGTTCCGCCAGCGCGTCGTTCTGATCCGCGATAGCGTACAACTCCGGCTTGCGAGGCAGGTTCCGATACAGAATCCCAGCCCGGCGGTAGGCGTCAGCGTGCGCTTGTCCCATGAACCCAGAGCCGATGAGACCAATATTTAATGCCTTTAACATATTTTTCTTTCTAGCGATGCGTCAGGACAGGAGTTCCTCGACGTAGTGATAGGCCCTTTCCGTATATAATCTTGGCGGTGCTTTAGCCGGGTCCTGCTCAGCTTCTACCACAACCCAGCCGCGATATCCTGAAGTCCGGACGAATTCTCGGATTGCCGAAAAATCGATGTCGCCGTCACCGGGAACTGTAAACATCCCTTCCCTGACTGCTGAATTAAAGGACCAATCATTTTTGCGCGCACGTTCCAGAGTGTCGCGGCGGACATCCTTGAGGTGGATGTGCACGACTCTGGGTCCGAACTTTCGGATTATCTCCGCGTAGTCAGCGCCGGCAGCATAAGCATGGCCAGTGTCGAGGAGAAGCCCCACTTCATCTCGGGTAGATTCGCAGAAAGCGTCGATCTCTTCCGCTCTCTCCACCAACATTTTTAAATGATGGTGGTACGCTAACGTAATTCCCGTCTCCTTCAGCCTGATTGCGAATTCGCCGAGCTTGCTTGCGTACGCCGAAAATTCGCTCGTCTTCAAACTTGGACGCTTGCTCAGTGGTTCGTCCCAGGGCGAGGCTCCGGTCATCAGGCCGCATTCACCATAGACTAGCACCTGGCTGCCGCAGTCCTTCAGCAACCGGACATGATCGACGGCAGCTTCCCATTCCTCTTCCACTGAGCGTTCAGTAAGAAATCCTGAATGCCACCCACCAACTAACCGAAGCCCATAACTTGAAAGGATCGATGAGAGTTTCTGTCCATCTCTAGGGAATTTCCTCCCTAGTTCTGCTCCCTCGTATCCTATTTCCGCCGCGTCTTTGAGGCAGGTTTCGAGTGGAATATCGCCGCCTAGCTCAACTAGCACATCGTTCGTCCAACTTAATGGACTGACTCCCAAGCGAATCGCCGATAATAAATTCTCCGTGGTCATATCGGCAGCCTATTTTGCAATCTTGATCGGTTGCCCTGTTTTCATTGACTCGGTTGCCTTGTCGGCAACGAGCTGCGCTTTTAAGCCATCCTCGAGGGATGGGCTGGGCGGTCTCCCTTCTTCCACCGATTTCACAAAAGCATCGATCGCTTCGTAATAGCTCTGCTCGACGCGCTCGAACCAGCCCGGGTGAAGCCCGTCTCGAATGACTTGACGCCCTCGGTAAAGAAAGCGGTTACGGAAGTTTTGCCGTGCGGACTCGACCATTCCTTCGGAACCGAAGACCTCAATCGTCTCGTCGTACCCGTAAGCAGCACGCCGCGAACAATCGATCTGGGCCAGCGCTCCCGATGCCATGCGAAGCGATACAACCGACGTATCGACATCGCCTGCCTCACCGATCGCCGGGTCGACCAGAGCCGCGCCGATCGCGTATACCTCGACCGGTTCATCGTTTGTGAGCCATCGCAGCAAATCAAAAAAATGAATTGTTTGATCCCGGAGCTGGCCTCCGGAAACCTTGACATAGGAAATCGGCGGTGGCTTCGGGCCGCGGCTGGTCAGCTGCACAATTTCCACTTTACCCACTTCGCCCTGTTCCACGGCTTCCTTGACAGCAGCGTGGCTCGCATCGAACCGGCGGTTGAATCCAAGCATAACGGGAACACCGGCGGCACGCACCGCCTGCACCGCTTTTTCTGCTTCTTCGTAATCCAAACTGATCGGTTTCTCGCAATAGATTGCTTTCCCCGCATCCGCTGCACGACTGAGGAAGTCCACATGAGTGTCCGTAGTGGTGGCGATTAACACCGCCTGAATGTCTTTATCGCTAAACACTTCTTCAACGTCGCTCTCGGCTCGAGCGCCCGTGGCCAGCGCGACTTTATTTGCCATCTCGATGTTGGCATCACTCACAGCCACCAGTTCGGCACCAGGGTGTCGCGCAAAGTTTTTCGCGTGGACCGACCCGATGAAGCCGGTTCCAATAACAGCTACTTTCAGCATCTATTGCTCCTTTTGATTTCTCGTTCTTAAGCTGGAATTCGGTATTCCGGTGACGGCGAGCATTGCTCTCCAAGGTAATTTCTGATCTTAGGTTAAATCGACTCAACCTGCGTCCATGCGCCGCCTGTCGCGTAGGAGCGCATCGCGCTTTCCACAAAGGCTACCCCACGTGCTCCGTCGGTTACGTCGGGAAAAGAGAGATCAGTTTTTGCATATGCTTTTCCATCTGACTTAGCCAAAAGAGCGTCCGCGACTTCTGTATAAAGATTGGCAAACGCCTCAAAGAATCCTTCCGGATGTCCAAGCCCGACGCGCGTCCACCGTCGTGCATCTGGCGACAGCCAGTCCGCGCCCTGCGCCAGCATCTGGGGCGCGCCATCCATCGGGCAATAGCGCAGGTGGTGCGGATCCTCGTGATGCCAGGACAAACTGCCCTGATCCCCATATACGCGAAGCCGAAGGCCATGCTCATTTCCGGCGGCAGCCATCGATGCCCAGAGTGTTCCTCGTGCGCCATTAGAAAACCGGAGCAATAGATTGGCATTGTCCTTGATAGCTCTGCCTTCAACGATCTGGTTCATTTCCGCAGCCACCTCTGTAACCTCGAGTCCGGTCACAAAACGGCTAAGCTGATGCGCATGGGTACCGAGATCGTACAATACGCTGGCATCACCGAGAACCTCCGGATCCGTTCTCCATGCGGCCTGCGGATGACCTTCTTTTTCCAACAGCTTGATTGCCCAGCCGGAGGCATGCTCAGCTTGCACAACCTTCACTTTCCCGATAGCGCCGTTCCTGACCATGCGAGCCGCATGCCTAACCATGGCGTAACCTGAATAGTTATGGGTCAGGCAAAAGATCAGTCCGTTTTTCTCAACGAGTGCCTTAAGCTCCTTCGCTTCAGCCAATTTCAGGCATAACGGCTTATCGCAAACCACATTGATTCCGGTCTCCAGAAATTTCCGCGCAATCTCGTAGTGACTAGCCGTTTGAGTTACAATAACAACTGCATCAATCCTCTCGTCCTTTCGTCCCGATTCCGCCTCTGCCATCGCAACGTAGTCCGGGTAAATTCTGTCCTCGGGAATCCGCAAATTCTTTGCCGCGGTCAGCGATTTCTCGCGGTCACGGGAAAAAACTCCTCCCACGATTGCATACCTGTCGTCGAGCCGCATCGCCGTCCGGTGAGTCTCGGCGATTCCGGCGCCCGGGCCCCCGCCAACCATTCCTACCCTGACTTTTCTCTTTTCTTCTGTTGCCATAAATGTCTCCGGCGGCCAAGCCGCTCCATTACTCAGGATAGGCTCCAGCAACGTTCTGATCATAATCTACCAAAGCCCCGGTCATGACACCGGACTCCGGGCTCAGCATGTAAGCGGCAAGCCCCGCCACCTCCTCCGGCTTAACGAGTTGCCCCATGGGCTGAGCTGCCTCAGCTTTAGCCAACCAATCTTCGCTCGCGCCGTGGAATTTCTTCTGGATTACACTCTCACCAGGAGTGTCCATCCAGCCGGTCAAGATGCCGTTGCATCGTATTCGCCTGGCCGCATACGCATTGGCGACGTTTTTGGTGAGGGTTGCCAGCGCCCCTTTCGACGCCGAGTACGCTGTCAGATAAGACTGCCCGCAGTGGGCCGCCATCGAGATAATATTAACAATGCTACCCGGCCTGCCTGTTTGGGCCAGGTGCTTGACCAGGCCCTGCATCATCAGGAAGGGACCGCGTACATTCGTCTCGAAGTGCCGGTTCCAGAGCTCGAGGCTGGTATCCAGCAGCGTGCCACGATCTGTCGCGGCTGCGCAATTAACGAGGCCGTTAACGATGCCAAAGTGCTCCAGAGCGGCGTTGACGAGCCTGAAGCAGTCATCGACGATTGAAACGTCGGTCTGCACAAACAGGCAATCGGTCCCCAGAGCACGAACACTCTTGGCAGCGCTTTCACCTTTGTCCGGGTTTCGACCGCTGATGGCTATCGCGCGAGCACCTTCCAGCGCCAGCCTTTTGGCGATTGCCAGCCCGAGGCCTTGCGTACCTCCGGTGATCATCGCGATAGTTGTTCGGTTTCTCGGGAAAAAGTCCTCAGTCACGTCCAGGTCACCTCACAGTTCGCTTTGAGTTCAATAGCCTTCCCCAGTTGAAGAGACGCTGCCGCCGCCTCCGCCAGATAGGCGGTTCGCAGGCCGTCAATAGCGTTTACCGGGGCCGGCGTGCCTTCGACTACTCCACGGAGGAAAGTTTCGATCTCCAGGCGATAGCTCTCGCCATACCGCTCCATGTAAAACGCGCGAAAGCGATCCGGGGCTCCAAAGCTTTGGCTGGAATAGCGTGTTAAGCCGGTTGCCTTTGGATTGTCTGAAATAACCATTCCGGCCGAACCGAAGGCTTCGATCCGCTGGTCGTATCCATAAACGGCTCGCCGTGAATTCAAGATCACTGCCTGCTTGCCGCTCTGTGTGACCAGGCTAACGCAAGCCGTGTCGATGTCGCCGAGCCTGCCGATCTCCTGGTCAACCAAACAGCTGCCACGACTGTAAATGCTCACCGGTTCCTCGCCCAATATCCAGCGAGCCATGTCAAAGTCATGGATCATCATATCTCGAAAGAGCCCGCCTGATTTTGGGATGTAATCAAGCGGCGGCGGATTCGGATCGCGACTGGTAATAGTCAGTTGCTCGAGATTGCCAATCTCGCCCGCCTCAATTGCTTTTTTCACTGCTGCATGGCCTGGATTGAAGCCCATAAAGACATTGCCTGCGTTGGCGCCCAGGACATCAATGCAGCGCTGCGCCTCCGACAAGCTGGGGGCCAGCGGCTTTTCGCACATGACTGCCTTTCCGGCCTCGGACGCCTGAATGATACAATCGACGTGTGTATCCGAGGAAGTTGCCACCAGTACAGCTCCGACGCCGGGATGGTGTAACGCCTCTTCGGCGCTGCCCGATACGGACGCGCCGGATTCTGCAGCAAGAGATGCAGCCGCCGGTTTAACGACGTCGAAAACTGTGACGAGTTTCCCCCCGGCCGCCTCAATCCCCTTAGCGTGCACTCGCGCCATGCGACCGGCGCCGAGCAATGCGATTCCGATCATAGTTCTTCGGTTCAGCTTGTTGGCAATGTGTAATCGCTCGGTTCCTCGGCCAGCGCGCTCTTCAGCACATCAACCGATCGCCGCAGTCCTTCCATCCGGGAGAGAACGATATCTTCGTGCTCAATCGACAGCCAGCCATCGTAACCATTGAGGCGAAGCCGATAGCAAAACTGCCGCCACCACTGCTCGCCGTGTCCATATCCCAGCGTGATATAATTCCAGGCGCGTTCCTTGACATGCTCGTGTCCAATCGTTTCCAAGCGGCCGGTCAGATTCAGCACTCCGTCGTTCAAAGATGTATCCTTTGCGTGCACATGATGGATCGCATCGCCAAGGGCATCGATTGCCGCCAAAGGGTCAGCGCCCATCCAAAACAAATGACTCGGATCGAGATTTGCGCCGACGATCTTTCCGATCTGCTTTCTCAGCTTCAGTAGGGTAGGTACATTATAGACTAACTGGTGGCCGTGCAGTTCGATGCAAAGCTTTGTTACCCCGCATTCTTGGGCAAACGCGGCTAGCTTTTCCCAGTAGGGCAAAAGCTTGGCCTCCCACTGCCAGTCGAGCATTTCCCTGTTCTCCAATGGCCACGCACAGGTAACCCAATTTGGTCTCAGGTCGTTCGGCCCGCCGGCCGGCAAACCTGACATCAACACAATTGTGTCAACGCCAAGCAATTCGGCAACCCGGACCGTATCGTAAACGATTTTGCTTTGGCGTTCTCCATCGACAGGATGAAGCTGATTCCCGCTGCAGTTTAGAGCCGCCAATGACAAACCGTTTTCCTTAAACACGGACAAAAATTCATGCCGCTTATCCTTGCTCTCCAAAAGAGCCATTAGGTCGGCATGAGGAGCGGTAGACCAATTGCCCATCCCGATTTCCAAAGCGGCGAGACCGAGGCCGGCTGACGCTTTCGCAGCCTCTTTCAATGACAAATTCCCTAAACTTTCCGATACAGCGCACAGTTTCATTTGAGGCTCACATATTCGAATTGTCGGTTAGTAACCTCGACTCTCACCGGTCTGCCAGTCTTGAGAGATTCGGTGGCTTTGTCGGCGATTAACTGGGCCTTAAGACCGTCAACTGGTGCCATTCCGACTTTTACGGTTTGTAGAGAAATCGAGCGGATCATTTGCAAGGTTTTTGGAAAATAGTGATCACGAGGGGGGTCTGAATTCCTGGCCGAGACGCCGCGGACGAAGTCCGGGAGGAAGACGGATACGACCTATCGCATGGCCGAAGGAAGCGCAATTCCGAATTGGCCAGCCGATGCATTTTATTGCATTTCTATCATTTGATAATCTTTCATAATGATAGAATCATATCTCCAGACCTAAGTGCTTGGTCATGAACCGATTTCACCTCATGATGGAAAGAAACCTTTCAGCTCACGCCGTCGCTTCTTGATAGGATGGACTTGCCCCGCTGAGGGGAGTATTGCATCCTGTTTGCGTGAGTCACTCCCGTGTTACCATGGCCGATCTTGCTCGTGAGGCGGGTGTCAGCGTGGCTACCATTGATCGGGTCCTGAACCGGCGAGCGCCCGTACGTCAATCCACCGCGGAGCGAATATTAAAGACCGCTCAGGCACTGCAATATTATGCTTCGCCATTGCTGCGCTCGCACATCCAAGGTCTGCAAGCGCCAGTGCGTTGCGCTGTTCTGTTGCAACGACGAACGACGTTTTTCTACCAAGCACTTGCTTCAGCTTTGCGCCAGGCGGCGAGGTCACGCCCGGATATAGGCGCTGACCTGGTTATTGAATTCGTCGACGCCGTGAATTCCACCGCCATGGCCGAGCGGATTAGAGCGGTCAGCCCCTTAGTTGACGCGTTGGCCATTGTGGCCCTCGATCACCCGCACATTTCTCAAGCAATAGCCGAGGCGAGCAGGCGCAATGTGCGGACGGTCGCGTTGGTATCGGACCTGTCTTCCGAGGAGAAGTACGATTATGTGGGAATTAACAATCGAAGCGCGGGACGCACCGCCGGCTGGTTTCTGGCGCGATTGGCTCGAAAAGCGGGCCCCGTGGGAGTAGTCACCGGCAGCCATCGTTATCTGTGCCAAGAGAGTCGGGAAGCAGGATTTCGCAGCTTTTTCCGGGAACAAGCACCCCGTTTTCGCATCGCCGAAACCATGGTCTGTCTGGATGATCCGGAAGTCGCTTACGATGCCGTTCAGGAATTTATCAGCACCCATCCCGATTGTGTCGGCATTTACACCGCCGGAGGCGGTGAAGCCGGCACATTCCGCGCTTTGAAAGAACATCAGACGCAACGGCGTATCGTCTGCGTCTGCCACGAGCTTTCCAATGCGCGAGAAGCAGTGATCTCCGGGGTCGCGGATATCGCCATCGATCAGAATCCTGAGATCTTGGCAGAACGCTGCTTAAGCGCTCTCGTGGCATCGCGGGAAGCAGGGGCTCCTAGAATCCGTTCGGAAGCGGTTCCATTCGCGATCTACACCAGCGAGAACCTTTAACGTTGTCACCGTAATGGCCCGGACAGGTTCAGGACATCGACAACGTTCTGGGCCGCAGCACAGACTAGTAATCAGTAATCAGTGTGTCAGTAATCGGTGAGACAAAAACACCCCATTTGGGGTTGATTCTAGGAAGCAAGGCGAAGCCTTTGACGCACGCCTCCCCTCGTTAACGACACGCTCGGCCCCGCAGCCGCCGCAGCCTAAGGAGCGCTCGAGCTTTCCAAAGTTATCGCTTCCTCCGAGCTTGGCATTGTCGTACCCGCTTTCCGTAACGACGTGATCAGAGTCCTACTGATGAAGTGCGCTTCGCCCCATCGCTCCGGAATTGGGACGGCGCTGTTCCGATTCTTAGATTCGGTTCGGCGATGCATTCGCGCTGCGAAGCATCGGGCTGCTGACAAAGCTTCGATAGTCTCCCCTCGAAGAGCCACCCTTATTAGACGGATGCCTCCAGACCTCGGTTCGACCGGGCATCACCTTTGCTTAAGCCAGGAGCGGTAGACCAGTTGCCCATCCCGACTTCCAAAGCGGCGAGACCGAGGCCGGCTGACGCTTTCGCAGCCTCTTTCAAATTCCCTAACTTTCCGAAACAGCGCACAGTTTCATTTGCGCTTCACATCTTCGAATTGCCGGTTAACAAACTAAGAAAGCAATAGCTGCTCCATCGCCTTCCGAACGATCGCTTCCTCGTTGGACGGAAAGATGATCTCCAGTTTTTCTCCCCCGTGCGCTGCGTGCAGCTCGAGAGCAAGAACGTCGAAGCCTTCCTGATGGCCCACATGAAAATCCGATAACCTGACACGAGGAACAAACGTGATGATCCCCCCGAATTTTTCCTTAAGTTCCTCTCCCGAAGTGGATTCCGCGGAAGCCTCTTTCTCCTCCGAAATCGCCACCAGCTCGCGCTCGGTGATCAACAGTGCACCATGGGGAGCAAGTTGCCGCTTGTGACCGCCAAAAATAGCCGGCCACTGTATCGCGGCCAAAAACCGTTGCCCCTTTGGCGAAAAACGTTGCGCCTCGTTCCGGATTTTCATGGGCCAACCCTCGAACAGCGCAGCCTCGCTGCGATCCTTCCCAGCCACGCTACTGAGCGTCGGGTCCATGCCGGCGAATAACAGATCAATTGCCTCGCGGTATAACTCGTCCTCGACTGTTTCGAACTTAATCTTTACGGAGTACGAAGTGCTTACCGCGGCAAAGCAAATTTTTAGCTGCCCAAAAAGGAAAATAGACGTCAGTTCAAGAAACAGAGTGTTGCTGAAGTCGGATTTTTCCAGGGTGGCACCGCCTTCTTCGGTCTCCGAAGCTACGAGCCAACCATCATTCGTCATCGCAAGCACAGTGGCCGGCCATCTTTGATCCTCCGTTGTGAAAGCCGGAGCGTGCACCAGCAACCGGACAGGCTCTGCCGACGGCAAACTTTCTACCAACACACTGCGAAATGGTTCTGGCGCGTCGGAGACAGTATCGAGTTTCGTTGGGAAGCGGGTATCGATTTCCATACTCTCTGGGGTTTAATTGCCTGTTTGGCCAACTTATTCCCGAGCCATGAGCGCAGGAGCGCATCGTGTCTGGGGAGAAGTAAACGAGGTGATTTCGTTCGCTTTCGAACTGATAATAGAGCGAAATAGATTTCGTCAAGCAAAACTAGGTTCGAACTTGCATCACGATTAAATCCATAGGGGTTTCGGTCGGTTCCGATTTGCATAGATTCAGCGAGGCGAGATAGGAGCTTGCAACGTCATCGCCTTGACCGTTCTTGCCGGGCGCAAATATACCGGCATAGACGCCACGAAGTGGCTCTAAGATTGGCACTAGCAAGCGCAAGCCAAGGAAAAACTATGGACGGCTGAAGGAGCAATTATGGTTCAGCAAGGGAGCCTAGACTGAGCACCGCCGGATAAGCAGTTTCGGCGTGTTTCGATCGCGTGGGAAGAAGCTCCCCAGGGAGGTGACTTGGACCGGTTTCGATTCGAAAACTCAGAATGCCCAGGCAGATCTGTTTCGAGCGTTAAAACCCACGGCTATGCCCTGACATCCCTTGGGAGCTTGTCTAATGTCCCGTAGGGACCGAGTGATCGTAGCCAGCCCCGAAAGCTTCGGGGCTGGAACAGGTCCAATCGAGAATCCGTCCCGTCGGGCACGGTCTGATCCTTACCCACGGTTGATTGGTCGTCCTGATCGTGGCACGCCTATCGGACCCAATCATACCGTACCCTATGGGACGGCCTTCTTTCTCACCTATCCCAGGCAATGAATTGCCTGGACTTCGACGAGCTCAGTCGAGTCGCTACGATTATTCAGTCCCTCCGGGACAAAAACGGTTCCGGCTTGCCAGACGTAGCCTCCCAGAGTTTCAAACGATGGGGCGGTGTCAGTCCGTTTCTATCGGAACAACTTCGCGATGAACTTGTTCAAGGAAGGGCGCCAGACTTCCATGGAATGGATTTGATCCGGGTATTGTTCGAAAGAATAGGGGATCTTCAATGCGTCCAAGCGGGCGACAAACTCTTTGGTTCGGGGCCCGGTTACCGGATCCTTGCTCCCGGTAGTGACATATAAATAGTGGATACCGGCGGCGATTTTCTCGGGTTTCTCTAGAGCTTGCTCGAGAGGCTGCGGCTCGCCCAAGAGACCGGCGCTGAAAACAGCGAGGGCTGAGAACTGATCCGGATGAACGAAGCCCGTGTAAACCGTTTGAAATCCGCCCATGGAAAGACCGGCGAGGGCTCTGTCTTTGGCATCCGTTCGCATCCGATAATGCGCCGAGACGAAGGGCATAATGTCTTCGAAGAGTTCGCGATCCTCCGCTTGCACGTTCTCGTTCAGGTAATGGCCGATTTCCGTTCTTGGCGTGGTATCGGGATTTAGAGCATGCGTGTCCGGAATCACCACGACCATCGGTACGGCATTCTGGTCCGCAATGGCGTTGTCCAAGATCTGTTGAACCCGACCCTCGGTGACCCAGGAATAGACGGTGTCGCCGTAACCATGGTATAGGAATAAAACGGGGTATGATTCTTGGGGATGCTGATCGTATCCGGGCGGGGTATAAACTAGGAGCGGGCGAGTGACGCCTGAAACCTTGGAAGGATAGAGCTCGAGGCGCAGGGTTCCGTGTGGAACATCCCGGGTTTCAAGATAGGTCGGCGGATCACCGGGGATCTCCAAGAAACTAGTGATCACCTGTCGTTGTGGTTTCGGCAGTGCGCTTCCCGGATCCGGAATTATGAGCCCGTCAACATCGAATTGGACTTCGTAAACCCCGGGCGCCAGCGGTCCGATCGTTCTTGACCAAAGTCCTTGGTCATCTTTTTTCATCGGATAGCTTGGCGCTGTTACGGTCGGCGGGTTCGAGAACCCAACCAGCGCCGAGGCCTGGTGTGCGCCTGGCGCCATCAACCGAAAGGTGACGCAGCGATCTGGCAACACTTGGGTGATGACGTTTGCCTTGGGTACAGCATCTTCCGCCGTGGGGTGTGGCGGTTTGAATTCTTTCGCTTGGCTAATGCTAGTCTTCATCTCTTTGCGTCTTGGCGTGAAATTTTTCTGTTAGTTGCTTCGCCGACCGGTCGTAAGGTCAAACGCTTCCGGTACCGCAAGCTTAGCGGTCGACGGGCTGCCCGCCAGACTAAAACCTTGCTTCACTGCCCGCCTGCGGTTTTGAAAATTTGGTGCTTTACGCTGTGACCCGTATCGATCAAAACTCCGAGAGCATGGGAGAGTTTCCTGCCCGGTTTTGTATTCTGCCGTTTTTACACCTGAATATCGATTTGGACCTAGGAGCGAGGATGTGCTGTCATACCAGGCGAGCACGTCCGAGAGGGCCCGCGGCAAATGACTCTCGATCAAGATCGTTTCGAGGATGTTTGGAACTCCGATTATCTAAAACAAATCAGACGCCAAATGGTCAGAAACGAGCCGGTCGGAGCCTGTTTCAAGTGAACTCTTATCGCCAGCGCCTAGGATCCGCGAGCTAGTGCTGGCCGGTGGCGAACCGATGATCAGCCCGCACCTAGTCCCTCTTCTCAATTTTGCCAGCTTGCCGATCAGGTTCCTGATCCCGCTTATCATGGAGATAAGCGGTGATATCAGATACGGCAGAGATAATCTAGAATCTCGTCTATTCCTGCCCCTTTGGGAAACTACGATTAAACGGCGGAGTAGTGGGATACATGATACCGGTGTCTACCGATGGCCACAGCGACTCGTCCTGGAGCAGAATCGTACCCGCCTTGGAAAGAGGAAGTGGCCATTTCTGCGTCTCCGACAAGACCTGTTGGTGGAGTTCCACACCGGCAACTAACCACGTCGGATCTGTAACCCTCATCAATCGGTCATGATGGATCTGAAAGAGCTGAAAATTACCGTCTCGAACATGGACCGGTCTCGAACTGGCCATTTCTAGCCGAACCCCGCCCGGCTCGGGGATCGCCGATCCCGCGTATTGCGAATAGCCGATCGCCACCGGACACGCCTGATTTCCCTTCGTGAGCTCCTGGAAAGCGACGAAATGCATGAGTCGAGCGGGAATATCAACCAAGTCGGAACACAACCAATAAATCGGAAAACCGGGAGTGGATACCGATCTTCGGTCGGAATTATCCAAGTCGATAACCAGCGCCCCATTCGGCTTCCAAGTGTTTGAGGTAGCGAACAACTGTTGCAGCAGCATTCTTTGTTGGGTCCAAGAGTCGACGTAATCGACCTGTTGAATGTAAATACCAACTGCGACCAGACAGCTGACAGTCCCAACCGACAGCCAGGCGACAGTCTCTCGAATTAGTGGACCAAATCGCAGACCCACTGAGATGATGCACCCGATCAGAATACATACACCAATGCTCGCCGGCGCATTGAACCCTGAAAGTCGCCCCAGGTTCAGGATTGGGGGATAGTTATCGGGTCGGAAAGCTAAAACGTAACCGGCGGCAGCTCCAAAAAGCGCACCTCCGGCAATAATCAGTAGGTCTCTCGGAGTGCGGACCTCCTCTGGTTGTTCGGCGCCGGAACTTTTATTCTTAAACACCAGAACGATTGCGAGGGCGGTGAGAAGTATAATGCCGATGGAGAAGGATCCACCGTGAAGCAGAGAGTCCGAAACGCGCGCCCAGAGGGTGCCGATACTATTCGCGAGCCCCATGGCGATTGCACTCGGTATTTTCGTGAATACCTGGCCAGGGGACATCAAGACGTCGTGGGCCCTGGATTCACCAATGAAATTTCGAGTAAGGATCAGCGCAGTCGCGGAGGCAATGATAAAAAATGCGTGACTCAGACATTTTTTAACTGAGAACCTTTCCCCTCGTTCCAGGAAAAATGGTGCGGCCGCGAACGGAAAGAAAAAATGTTCATAAGTCAATAGCGAACAGAGTGCCAAGCCGTAGGCTAGAACGAGATTCTTGCGGTAAAACAGGAACGCAAGCAAAACAAACGTCAGGTTCATCAGCTGCCAGGGCTGATTCATGATGATTTGTTCCGAAGTATCCGCCGGATACAAGACAAACAAACAGGCCACAACAAAGGCTGGGAAATCCGAGAACAGCCTTCGGGCTAGTCGATAGAATAAAAAACCATTCAGCGCTACCAGCAGAAATCCCAGCAGATACCCGACGAGCAGGGTATCGAACCGGGTCACGAAATAGGCATGGAGATCGGCGATAGCGAAGCCGATAGGTTCCCCATTTGTCCATGTTCGCACGTCCCACCATGCCCGTGCGATCGCATCCCCGAGGTTCAGCTGGTAGAAGGGAAGGATTTGAAGATAGTCGTCCTCATAAAATCCAAAACGGGAAACGAACAGGAACTTGCCCAGGAAAGCGATTAAGAAAATGAGAAGATACTTTAGTTTTGCGCCTTCATTTGCCCGAGGCACAAGTTTTGGAGAGGAACTGGCGACAGCGGGCTCCATAGATGACGCGGATCGTATACCGCTCGGAGCAAATCGCAAACGGCAAATTCCAGCCAGGGGGACGCCGCCGGCGCTTAGAAATCGATGGATGCGCTTTTTGGCTTGGGTTCCTGCACTGACACCGCGACTGATGCCTTTAAAGAGCGTTGATGTTCTTCTACGGGAGGCGGACGAATTATCCGCCATTGTAGTCGCTTCGCGCAAACTGCGCGAGCGAACGCCAATAAACGGCGCTGACGGCGTTACCGCATGTTCCCGGCGTTAACCGTTCTCACCAAACTTGACGGTGAGCCAGGAACAGACGATGGGATTGTCCTCCTGGACAGATGACCGTTAGCGTTGTCACATCATTATATTACACAACTCCGCGCCCTACTTCGAAAGAGTTTTACCGCCGGATACTTGCGCAGATTCAGAAGGGCAGGCTTGATCATTAACCATCGATTACGTTGAAAAAGGCGAACTTGGAAAGGATTGTTCGGAGGGGAGCTGCTTCCGCCGTATCAAATCAATCCAGCGATGATCTTTCACTCGAGGGTCTTGGACGTCGGCCGGATCGCGGTCTCTTTTACCAGATTCTGCTCTTGGCCAACCGGGTGGCCTTTCAGCAAGTCCGTCGCGGTCTCCATGGCGCGCGGGTATGGTGCTTGAAGTTGTGTCACTTGCTCTTATACAGAAGCAGCTCGGTAATGAACGTGCCCCTTAAGCGCCGGAACCAGATCCGAAAGTTCCATATCCGCTGGAATAGCCATGCCGACCTTGGCGTTTATTACCAGGTATTTATCGAGAAGGAGTATTCGTTGGCTGGTTTCGCTCAAGGAAAATGGATTACCCGGTTTTATGGATCGTTAATCGAATCCAAGAGAAGACCGGTGATCTTTGATGCCGGTGCCAACATCGGCGCAAGCGCAGTCTGGTTCGGGACCGAGTTCCCCTCATCTAAGCTCGTCGCGGTTGAACCCGCCCCGGGGAATTGCGACCTGCTCCACTTGAATTGTCGAGACCTCGATTGCGATTTAATTCGCGGCGGTATCGGTTGTGAAGATGGAGCGATGTATCTCGAGAACCCTGGCTTCGGGGATTGGGGGTTCCGCCTGGTAGAGCGTGGAACGGAGCGAGTGGCAGTGTTCTCAGCAAATAAACTGGTCGAAGTTTATGTGGCCAAGGCTTTGACCCCCTTCATCTTCAAAATGGACATTGAAGGAGGAGAGCAGCTCCTCTTCGAAAAAGATGTTGAATGGGTCGAGAAATTCCCTCTCATCATCATTGAGCTACATGACTACATGTTACCCAGTTCTGCTAGCTCGAGGAATTTCCTACGCTGCATCTCGCAATACGACTTTGACCTAGTGTTTAGAGGCGAGAATGCCTTTTGTTTCAATAACGAAGTGCTCAGGCAGTTTCATTAGGTAGTCGCGAACATTCAGGAACGGCCCAGTTCGGCGTTCAATACACAAACTTTCTCCCGATCGCCAGCTATCCAATACAAAGCCTCGATCCGGCCTGCGCGACGATAGAGCTCAAAGAATTGATCGAACCGCTGCTCGTTAAACCGGCTCACTTGATCCCCGGTGCCGGGGTCAGTGAGTTTTTGCGATACCCGCCTAAGAATCGGGTTCTTACTATCAGCGAGATTTCGAACCGGCTCCGAAATGATCACCTGGCACCGGGCTGCCGCCAGCATTCGGTCCACGATGCTTTTTGGGTCCGGCAGAAAATGGTAAAGACTCCCTTGCATTACGAGATAATCGGCTCGGGGTAACGATTCGGCTGAATGCATGTCCCAGAGCACTCCTTTAACTCGGCGGACAGCAAGCCGCCGCACAAAGCCGGCGTTGATGTCCAAGCCGGTATACTGAACATTTTTTTTTCGAAGATGATCGAAATACAACGTCGCCGGGCCGCAACAGACATCTACCACACTTGAGTTCGCCGGAATGAGTTCCGCCAGAGCCCGGCACCGGTCACGATAGTGTTGTCGATACCGAACGAAAATGCACGCTTCGTACAACCAGGAGTAACGATAAATCACGCTCGCCTTCATGCGCTTGGCTCAGATCCGAAGCTTTAACCTGTGTCCGGATCCGTTCAAGGTGAAACGTCTGCCGAACCGGACCCTGGGGAAGGTCTTCCTTGACAGCGCTCGACCTCGCTGTTTCAAGCGTGCTGCCTCTCGGGACCGAGCCCAGCGTCAAAGGCGCGCTATAAGCGGAGCAGGGCCTACACAGAGGCCCAACCTATTTCAACGAGCCGGTTTCGTTCGGTTTAACCTCGAAAATCACAACTCGATCATCGGCGTCTGGCGGCGCCCAATCCAGGAGCGGCATCGGCTTGCTGCCAAACTGTGTTACGGTTTGAAATTTTTCTAAGTATTCCAGGTAAGCATGGTAGCGAGCGCGCTCCTTGTCGTCCCATTTTCCCTCCCATTTCTCCTCGGCGGTATCTTCTCCTGGGGCGTACAAACCCAACACAGGTTTACCAGTACTAGCGATTTTCCTCAATTGTTGTTCAAAGTTAAACGAATTGATCAGCGTCACAGAGATACCCCGTTCCAGAAAGGCGCGAATATCAGTGTAGCTATGTTGGTCGGTGATTACCTGATTTGCGTACTGGCCGCTCTCGACCAGTCTAATCATTTCGAGGACAGCCTGGTTTCGCGACGCTCTGGTGTCCATACCGTGTGCCACGATGTGCTTTTCCCACTCGTCTCGAATGCTGACTTCTTTGGCTCGTCCTAAGTAGCAGATGAGGCACAAAAGAAAGATAAGGCCGCCCACCGATCGGCATAATAGGGAGCGTTCTCGCCAAAGGTAGTAGCCCGCGTATCCGATGGAGACCATGGCCACGGCTGATCCCGACAGAAAGTAGCGGTCATAGGCGGACCGCGCCAGAAACACCGGTGTAACCCACAGTGAAAGATAGAACAGACTCAAAAGCGCAAGGATTCGCCATTTTTTCTGCACATCCAACCTTGAAGATAAGGCGACGGATATTGGGAACAGCGAACATACTGCCAGACACGCGAGGACGCTGACCAAATGGAGCCGTACGAGATCCTTGTTTGCTCCTAACGTCCGACCAAGGAAAAATCTTGTAAGCTGGGTGCGATTATAGCCGATGTCGGGTAATCCGGAGTTTACCGATGTGAGCAGCCGTTCTTGTTCGCTAATCACCAAGGGCGTCGCATAGAGAAGCCTTGGGTTAGTGAGTACCAACACCGCAACGAACCAGAGTGCGCTGAGCAAAGCCGAGCGGATCCAAGCTCTGACTGGATCCTTGCGGCCGAGGCCGGAGAGTATCCAAGTGGCAATAATGGGTATTCCCACGAACATGAAATCGATTTTGGTATTCAAGCCAAGGGCGAACAGGGCTGATGAAATGTAAAGTCCAAGATGTTTTCGGCGCTCGATCGTATCCAGCAACGCCGCGAAAATGATCAGCGCAAGCATTACGTTCCATGCGTTAGGCAGGGCTAAGGTATCCTGGCTGATAAATCCATCGCTCAATCCAAACCATAGCGCGGGCACCGCGACAAACCATGCTCCGTTTCCGAACCTCAACGTCCAGAAGCAGCACAGTGCAGCGAGCATGATTTCGCTGCCGATCAAAGTGATGTAGCGCGCGATGACAAAAGGACGGCGATCAAGAATGCCTCGTGCGTAAGTCGCATCAAATGAGCGGACCTCGTATATCTTGTGAGGCTGCTGGAATGAATCGAGTACATTGTTGCTATAGCTCGGCACCGAAAAATGTTTCCCGACGCTATCAAAGTTTTTGTAAATCAGCTTGGCGAGCCTGAACTTCGCTTCTTCCACCGATCCGTAAGTGGCGTGGGCAAAGCGGCTTTGAAGGCTCATGGGCGCGGCCTGGTTATAAGCCATGATTTCGTCCCAGTCCTCGTAGGGCGCCCAATTAAAAATTTGCGGTTCTGTGAGTAGCCAATTCAGCGCCAAGCCAACTAGAATTCCAGCGCCAGTGATCAACAGCAAATAGCCACGCCAGCCCCTTGTCTTGGTCGTATCGGACATCGAAGTCGTGCAGGTTTATAGGAAGACCGGAAAGCAGAGTCAAGTACCTGGAAGCACGGGAGCGCCGGCGCCGCTAGTGGGTCGGACGTTGCGAAGTTTGGCGCGGGACGGAGCAAACGGGCAGATCGCTGAAAATCGAGAGAAAGTGTGCGTTCTAAGAAGCAGATTCAACGATCACTGAATCGTTCCTCAACGGTGGTCAGTGCAGCAGCGCTGCTACACTAGTCACGGACTTGCTGCACTAGTCCGCAGAACTCCGATATCGCAGAGATCGCCCGACTCTGATCTTCCATAGTTAAACGATTGTGGAAGGGCAAACGCAGCAACCTGCCGCTTACTTCTTCAGTAATCGGGCAATCGCCATCCTTGTAACCAAAGCGCCGTCCCATCGGTGAGAGATGCAACGGCAGATAGTGAAAAGCACTCCCGATTCCCTTGGAGCGAAGGAACTTAATCAGCTCATCCCGAATGGTTTGATTGGGAAGGAGAATATAAAACAGGTGCGCGGCATGTTCGCAATTTGCGGGCGCATTGGGAAGTTCGATCCCGAGCTTCTGGGCTTCCGGCTGGAGCGCGTCGTAGTAATACCGCCAGACCGCGTGGCGCAAAGACTGAATCTTTTCGGCCTGCTCCAGCTGAGCAAATAGGAAGGCCGCCAGGAGTTCGGAGAGAAGAAAACTCGACCCGATATCGACCCAGCTATATTTGTCCACGAGACCTGCAAAGAACTTTTTGCGATTCGTTCCCTTCTCCCACAAGATCTCTGCTCGTTCAATATAGGCCGAGTCATTGATGACGAGCGCGCCCCCTTCTCCGCAAATCACGTTTTTGGTATCGTGGAAGCTCTGAGTTGCCAGAGGTCCGAAACTGCCAAGCGGGCGGTCTTGGTATCTACCGAACAATCCGTGGGCGTTGTCCTCAATGACTGGAACACCATGTTTCTTTCCGATTGAGAGAAGCCTCTCCAGCTCGCAGCCAACGCCGGCGTAATGGACGACGGCGATCGCCTTCGTTCTCGGCGAAATGCGTTCTTCCACGAGTTCTTCATTGATGTTCAAGGTGTCAGGTCGAATATCCACAAAAACGGGCTTTGCACCCCGGAGGACAAAAGCGTTCGCCCCGGATACGAACGTAAATGAGGGTACGATCACCTCGTCTCCCGGCTGGATATCGAGAAGAATGGCGCTCATCTCTAGAGCAGCCGTGCACGAGGTCGTAAGCAAAACCTTTTTCGCGCCCAACTCTTGTTCCAGCTTGTTCTGGCACAGGCGCGTAAAATGGCCGTCGCCGCAGAGATGGCGCCGCGTCACCGCCTCCTTCATAAATTCCATCTCTTTCCCCATCAATTCGGGTGAATTGAAGGAAATTGCAGCGTCACGATGCATGGTATCTTTCAGTCTGCCAGCTAGTCTGTTTTAAAAGCTTCAACTGAATGGTTGGGTAGTGAGACCTCGCTAGGATTCTCCGTTCCTGATCCCCGGTGAACCTTAGCGATGATGCTATAGGGACGGCCTTTGATCTCCTCGAACATGACGGAGAGATAGGTTGCAATGATACCCAAGGTGAAGATGGTCAATCCTCCCAGAAACCAGGTCGATATGATCAGGGACGTCCAACCGTCGGGTGTCGCAACACCGAAGAGGTACTCGATTAAGACAAACAGCGAATACATCGCCGCCAAACAGACGATGAGGGCGCCTATGTAACCAATAAAAATGAGGGGGCGATTAGAAGACATCGTGATCCCGTTGATAAACAGTCGGATTCGCCGGCGGAGAGTGTAAGAAGTTACGCCTTTGTAGCCTGTCTTATTCATCGGGTACGCGATCTGCTTGAACCCGGTCAAGTTGCACAGAATCTCGATCATGAAGAGTTGCTCGCGATGCTTTAGTAACGCGTCGAGATAACGGCGGGTCATCAGGCGCGCTCTGAGCTGATTTCGCGGAATGACGTTCGTCGAGAGCAAGTTATAAAGATGATAAAACGCTTCGCCGGAAACCCGTTGATACCAGGGGCCGTGCCGTTCCTGTTGGACGCCGAAGACAATATCGACGGACTTCTCTCTCAATTGCCGATAAAATTCACCGAGAATTTCCGGTGGTTCCTCCAGATCAACATCAATTAAGAATATCAGATCGCCGCGAGCCTCGCTCAATCCCGTCATCATCGCTTTGTGATGGCCGAAATTCCTTGAAAGTTCTACCACGGAAACATGGGGATCCTGCTGGGCGATTTGCACTGCCACCTCCAGTGCATTGTCCGGGCTGCCATCGTCAACAAACACGATTTCGTAATCTACCTGCAGATCTTGGATCTGCGTGAGCACGCGCCTGTAGAATTCTTCGATATACGGTGCAGAACTGTATAGCGTGGTAACGACGCTGAGGGTCATGATATAGCGGCACTCCCAGGGGGTCGACTGAACACTGAGTTCTTGTCCAAACCTGGTTTCGGATCTCTCTGCGTTGGTACCATTTTATTTGACTGTTTTCTCTCTATCCGGAATCGCCGGGACCTGGACGATCTGCCACAATTCGCTCCAGGTATTTGCGATATTCAGTTCCGGGATGCTGTTCGGCTAACCGGCTGAGCTGTTTTTTATCGATGAAACCCATGTACCAAGCAATTTCTTCCAGGCAAGCAATCTTTAACCCCTGCCGTCTTTCAATCGTGGCCACGTATTCGCCAGCCTCCAACAGCCGATCAGGTGAACCGGTATCCAACCATGCGAATCCCCGGCCCATTACTTGGACTTTTAATTTGCCGCGACGTAGGTATTCGGAGTTGACTCCAGTGATCTCGAGCTCTCCCCGAGCTGAAGGTTTCAGTTCCCGACAGATCGATACAACCTCGGAATCGTAGATGTAAAGCCCGGGAACGACATAGTGGCTCTTCGGGTGTTTCGGCTTTTCTTCGATGCTCAATGCATGACCTTCGTGGTCGAATTCAACGACCCCGTAGTTTTCGGGATCGCTGACAGGATAGGCAAAGACACACGCGCCGGACTCGAGCGCTAAAGCCTCCCGGAAAAAATCAAGCGGCCCGTAAAACACATTATCGCCAAGAATCAGAACAACTCCCTTTCCGGCGAGGAAATGGTCTCCAATCAGAAAGGCCTGAGCGATTCCTGCCGGTTTTTCCTGCTCGGCGTAGGCAATCGAGATTCCGAGATGTGCTCCGTCACCGAGCAGGTGGCGGAACATGGGGATGTCTTTCGGGGTTGAAATGATCAAGATGTCTCGAATCCCGCCGAGCATGAGCGTCGAAAGCGGGTAGTAAATCATCGGTTTGTCATAGATCGGTAATAGCTGCTTACAAACGATCTGGGTCAGTGGGTAGAGGCGGG
>Ga0209647_1000427_pt1 | contig 39787 bp, 55 predicted proteins | sample GraSoi_2013_60cm_FD_185827 | JGI IMG/M metagenome (GOLD analysis project Ga0209647, IMG submission 185827) | Grasslands soil microbial communities from the Angelo Coastal Reserve, California, USA - Sample 9_17_2013_60cm (SPAdes) (version 2) | ecosystem: Environmental > Terrestrial > Soil >... | reverse complement strand
GGGGAGGGGAGGGGAGAGGGGACCCATTCTGGCGACCAGCTCATGTGCCGAAAGACGAGTGCTAGGCCGCGTGACGGCTTCTTTCAATGCCCCCAGCGAGTCGGTGAACACATACATGGCAGAGCGCGCCCGGCTCAGCGAGACATACCACTGCGCTTCGTTGACCTGACTGAACGCACGGATCGGAACGCTCAAGAGGACCTGATCGACCGTCTTTCCCTGGGCGGCGTGGCTGGTCACGACCAATCCCTGGTCCAAGTGCCAGAGGCCCTTTCGAAGGGAGACCCCATTATCCAAGCAAATCCCATCCTGATCGATTGCGGTCACGGTATGCACATCATTGTTTCTGCATCGGCGCTTGGTCTCAAAATCCCGCACCACGAAATTCTTTGTGATTCGTACACGATCGCCAACACTTAATGCCAGCGTTCCGATGGAATAAGCGGAAAAATTCTTCGCCTGGCCTAGCGGCAATTCTTTTTCCGCCCCATTCCGTTCAACGATCACTCTGGTTCCTTCGCGCCGCTTCACCCGCCACTGCTCACCGCTCAAGAACTTTGTTTCCTGGACTGCATCCCGCCGCACCCCTTTTGTGATCCGGTGGAACTCAACCACCTGGCCGGGCCTGTAATGGACAGCGTCCCTTTTCTCCCCTTCGGTCCAGTTCAGATTCTCCAGGCGCGTGAAGGTTTGTTCTTCAACGCCAAGTAACCCAAGCCTCCGCAGGTCAACCCGCACGGCATCCGCCACGATTCTGCCTTCGGCGTGGGTAGGGGAGACAATCATCGAGGATTTACCCGCTTTGAGCGCTTCCACATGCTTTTCCGAGAGGACCTTGAGGCGATCGGAATGGTCCTCGAGCTCCTGGATCGCCCCAAACTCGTCCAGTCGCCCAAACCCGCGCTCGGTTTGTCCTGCCGCCAAGTCGTTCACGGCTTCCCGCAATGCCGCAATCTGTTGCCGGAAAATTCGGTTCAGTGCCGCTTGCTCTACCAGTCCGCTTCTTTCCAGGATCCGCAGCGCATCGCCGCGCTCGACTCCGTGATGCTGGCGAGTGTCGCCGGAGAGAATCAGCCGGCAGTGGTTTTCCAAAGCCAGGCCGACCAGCGCGTTCATCTGTTTTACCGAGAGAAACCCGGCCTCATCCACCCAAAGAATCTCGCCCCGCGCCCGACTGCGCAGGTCTTCGTTCTCCATCAGCTGCTGAAACGTCTCCGCACCCGAAAAACCTTCGCGTTTCAACACCTCGACCGCGGAAGAGGAGGGGGCGAACACATGGACCTTCTTTCCCGAGCGCTTTTCGAGGGCGGCCACGGCCTCGATCATCATGGTGGTTTTACCGGTCCCGGCAGCGCCGCGGATCGTTGTCACCAGGTCGCGGGTCCGGAGAACGTGCTCGATCGCCAAGGTTTGCTCCTCGCTCGCTCGCACCCTCGGATCCAGGACTTCCCAACGCTCCGATCCGCCCAGCGGCTCGAACCTCGTACGGCCGCCCGCGACCCGCTCCAAGAGCTGCCGTTCCTCGGCGAGGACTCGGACGGTCGTGAGTCCGTTCGGAGTCCTGACGAATACCGGATCAGAGCCAGCAAACGCCTCCGCCTCCTTTACCGTTGCGATTCCAATGGCTCGTCTCAACAGCATCCCGGCCGCCCGCAAGGGCCGAGTCACCGAGACCCGTTCGAACAGATGCCCAATCGCCAAAGGTTTCGCTGCGTCGATGGGCAAGAGTCCGTCCGAAAGCCTCGCTCGAACCGCCTCGCCGCTCAGGGAGGTCCGCTCTTCTGCGGTCATCTCTGCGCGCCACACCCTCAACCGCTCTTCAGGATCCAGCACTTCCGCGCTCTTCTTTTCGCGCGACAGGGCGCCAAGTTCGCTTTTGATTTGCGCGAACGCGTCGGCAAAATCCATGCCGGTCTCCTTCACGAGCGCCCGAGCCTTCGCTTCCAGAACCGGGTACTTTTCGCGGGCCAGCCGTTCAATGTGGTTGGTTCGACGAGAGAATTTCTCGATCAACTCCCGCGAAACGGAAGCGAGCTCAAAGGAGCGCTCGGTTCGCCGGATCCCGTATCCCGCCTCTACCAGCTCTTTCGCCAGTCGAGCATTGAAGGCTGCCTCATAGAACGGCGCGTCCCGCTTGATATTGCCGAACTGCCCCGCTTTCCAGCGCTGCTCAAGTTCATCAAAGCTCGCGTTAAATACAAACGCGTGAATGTGATAGTGCGGGTCGGGAACTCCATCGACAGGCCGAGTGACCGTATGGGTGAAGGCCGCATACAGTAGGTTACCGGTTACCCGGTCTTCATCCCTCAGGAACCCATCCTCATCCTTCCCCCGGACCCGCGCCTCCATGCGGCGCTCGATGTCCGCCATCGTTTCTTTAAAGGCAGCCTGTATCATCGCTTCGACCTCGCGGTCTCCAGTTTCGGCCAGGTACAACGACACCGACTTGGGAACGCTGAAGGTGAAATCGTAGCCGGCGCGCCGCTTTTCTTTTGTCCGTTCCGTTAGAGGGCCTTCGTCCGGTTTTTCGTTTGAAGCGAGACGGATAAAATCCTCTCGGCCCACCTCACCAGAAAGCCGTAGAAGGTCCGCGGCGTTTCCGCCCCAGACCCCTTTGCCGTTAGTTTCTGATTTGGCGTAATAGTCCGCCTTTTCCAAAGCGCTATCGAAGTATTTGGCCGCCGCTTCCGGCGACACCGACATCGTGATTCTCAGCATTTTCCCGAGTTCTTTCCGTTACTGGGCATCAGGGATCAGAAATGACCGTGCTGGGTCCGGGCTCATGGTGGATGGAAGCGATTCTTTTCCGGTCGCCATGTTTTTCGCAGACGTCTCCCCTAATCCTAGGCGGATTAGGAGGAGCCGCTCGCTTCCGCGAGTGATCAAGAGCGGTCATTTCATGACCACTTCTTATTACTCCTGACCAGTTTTCCCATCCTTTCTGCTTGCCGAAGTGATTTTAAACGATAATAAGTACGATTAATATAAGGATATAGTACAAGCTATATTAAGCGATTAACAATGGACGAAAGCAAGCGATCTACCGGTATCCCGTTTAAATCCAAGCTGCGGCCTCATGTGGAACAGATCAGAAAGTGGCGACGCGCGGGTTTCACTTGGGCCGAGATCGCGGAGAAACTGGGAGAACAAGGCTGCGAGACACGGGCCACGAACCTGTGCCAGTTCATGCGGCGCTACCGGAAAAGGCCGTTCCCAAGCGGAGCGGAGCCAGAAACGACAGAACTTGTTCCGGTGAGAATAAGTCCGGTGAAGAGCGCCAGACGGCTTATTCCAAAGGACGCTTCAACCCCGTACTTCGAGCAGCTGGTGGACGAAGCAGAGGAGGCGGCGCGCCAGGCCGGAGAGCGCCCGGTCTTCAATGTGGTCAAGCCGACACGGCCTCTATAAACCGCCCGTGCTAGCAAAAGCTTTTTAACCGAACAGAAATCCAATCCATTCAGTACACACCTATGAGCACCACTGTCAGCCGCCTGATCACCTCATTCCAATCCACCGGGCGTATGGGAAGGTCTACCCTTCAACAAGCGCTCATCTCCTGGTTTGCTTTCGCAGGAGTCGAGTTTTCCGCGATCGATTGTGATAGCGAACACAAGACGCTCTCCGGCTGGTACCCGGACATCGCGACATTTTTCCGTACCGGCGTGACGACGATCTCTTGCCGATCTTAAATCTGGCCGGAACCGCACCGGTTGAGCTGATCGATTTTCCCGCTCAGGCCACCCAATCGGTATTGAACGCCTGTCACCATTTTTCGGCCATGAAGATCTTCGCGGACAAAGGGATTCGACTAACGGTCTGCATCTTTGCCAGCGACGAGCGCGCGGCTTTGGCTTCTGGGGCGCAGATCGTTTCCACGCTGGGTGAGGGCGCCGACTATCTTGTGATTTCTAACCCGGCGCGCTTTACGAGCCAGGTGTTCTTTGCGAGCAAGCTGGCCGAACGGCTCCAAGATTCGCCGCAGATTCAGATCCCGCGGATCACAGGCGGAACGATCGAGGCGCTCGACCGAGCGAGCAAACAAAGAAGAAAATCGCTCACCTTCCGGGAGGCCGAGCCTCAACTCGAAATCGGCTCTAGATATGAGCTTGAGCACTGGCGCAACCGCCTCTTCGCTCAGTTTGAAGATAATGCCGCAGCACTGTTACCCGACGAGAGTCTAATCAAGCAGAAGGTGGTACGGGCGGAGGAAAAACCGGCCGAAGCGGTCAATCCTTTTGATTTGTGACAAGGGCATGAGCCAGGAGGCGCTAGACCTGCTTTTGAGCGGCGTGAAGGATCAAGGGCAGCGAAAACAGATCACCACTGCTTACTACGCGTTTGCTGCCGGCGATCCGGAAACCTTCGCGGTCCAGTTCGCCGTGCTGCTCCGGGCCCACGCCCTGAGTCTCAAAGCGCTGCCCGAGCGCCTGCAAAAGACGCTCGCGACGGAAACATATAAGCTCAGTGATTTGATGTCGGCGCATCAGGCCTCAATGAACAAAGTCGCTTCATGGGTGAGCCAGGCTGATGACGACAATGGGGTAGGGGAGAGGTTCGGACAAATCGAAAGACGAATTGAAGAGTGGTTTGCTCTTTACAGCGAGGCGCTCAGAGCCGAGCGGACCAATATCATGACCGCAATAGCTGCGAGCGATCGCATCTTAAAGCAGGTGGCCGCTCATCGGATTGTGCTCGGTCTCTTTCTGAGCTACACGGCCGGCGCGCTGAGTGTTTTGGCCGTTCAGCGTCTGTTGCCGTTCTTGTTTTGAAATGGATTGGATTTAAGATTGACCTTTTACGGTCAGCTTAACTCGGGCGATATAACCCCATGAAGGCTTCCGCTTTTTCGTCCCGGAAAGAGAGGTCTTCGTTTTTGCACCGCCCTTGATGCTCTCTAGGTCTTACGCGGAGAATTTAAGCGTCCAGTCACCCAACCAGATCCGATCAGGATGCGAAACGACCACAAGAACTTATGACGCAGACAAAGAAGAGTAAGGTTAAAGAAGGTTTACCCCATCCTTGCGGGGCAGCTTGGGATGGCGAAGGGACTAACTTTGCCATTTTCTCTGGGAATGCCACGAAGGTGGAACTCTGCCTCTTTGATGAGCGCGGCGAAAGGGAATTGGAACGAATCGCGTTGCCCGAATACACCAATCAGATTTGGCACGGCTATCTGCCGGGCGTCCAGCCGGCGACAGTCTATGGTTACCGTGTTCATGGCCCGTATGAACCCGAGAACGGCCACCGGTTCAATCCCAACAAACTCTTGCTGGATCCTTACGCTTACGGTCATACCGGGGAACTGGTTTGGAACCCGGCCTTGTTCGGCTACCAAATGGAAACGGCGGATGATCTAACTTTTGATGAACGGGACAGCGCTCCATTCATGCCGAAGTGTGTCGTAGTTGACCCCAGTTTCCAATGGTCTGAAGCGCGAAGCCGCAAACGGATTCCCTGGGATAATACGATCGTCTACGAAGTTCATCTAAAAGGATTCACAAAGCAGCATCCGCAAGTGCCCGAGAATCTCAGGGGAACCTTTGCTGGTCTCGGTCAGAAGGAGATAGTGAACTATATCAAGGCGTTGGGTGTCACGTCGGTCGAGCTCTTGCCTATCCACACTTTTATCAATGACAGCCATCTTCTGGAAAATGGTGTCACTAATTATTGGGGGTACAACAGCATCGGTTTTTTAGCCCCGGATCCGCGTTACGCTTTCGAGCGAGAACAAACCCTTCGTGAGTTCAAGGAGATGGTGGCACGGTTGCACGAGGGCGGCCTCGAAGTGATCCTGGACGTCGTCTATAACCATACCGCCGAAGGCAATGAACGAGGTCCAACTCTTTCGTTTCGGGGAATCGATAACCGCAGCTATTATCGGCTCTTACCAGATCAACCACGCTATTATATCAACGATACTGGTACCGGAAATACCTTTAATGTGAGTCATGGGCGCGTGATTCAGCTGGTGTTAGACAGCCTTCGCTATTGGGTAGAACAGACCCAGGTAGACGGATTCCGTTTCGATCTTGGCACCATTCTGGCGCGGGAACCGAATGGGTTCGATAATCAAAGCGGCTTTTTGAAAGCCTGTACGCAGGACCCGGTGCTAAACACGGTGAAGTTGATTGCCGAGCCTTGGGATTGTGGTCCGGGAGGCTATCAAGTCGGAGAATTTCCGCCCGGCTGGGCTGAATGGAATGACAAGTACCGCGATACCGTTCGCGACTTCTGGAGGGGCCAAGCCAAGCCATCAGCCCTCTCGACCCGTCTGGTGGCTTCTCCGGATTTGTTTGATCGGCTGGGAAGAAAACCGTCCGCTTGCGTCAACTTCATTACGGCCCATGACGGATTCACCTTGAATGATCTGGTCACCTACAATGACAAGCATAACGAAGCGAATGGTGAAGAAAATCGAGACGGCAGTTCGGACAACAGATCCTGGAACTGCGGCGTTGAAGGTCCGGCTGAAGATGTAGAGATCAACCGGTTAAGAGAAAGACAGGTTCGCAACTTCCTCGCGACGCTCCTCTTATCGCAAGGCACCCCCATGATGTTGGCCGGCGATGAATTTGGCAGAACTCAACAAGGCAATAACAACGCCTATTGTCAGGATAACGCGATCAGCTGGTTAAATTGGGAGATTGAAAAGAAAGGAGACGCTTTGATTCGATTTGTCCAAAGGCTCACCGCGTTAAGGCACCAATATCCGATTTTACGCCGGAATCGTTTTTTAACCGGTCAATACGTGGAAGAGATCGGAGTCAAGGATGTGACTTGGATCGGCACGAATGGCGCTGAGATGACCCAGGAACAATGGCAAGACCCCAATATGGCCTGTTTTGGAATGCTATTGGATGGCAGAGCGCAGGCTACCGGTGTCCGCAGAACCAGTACTGACGCGACGTTGCTCCTCATCATCAATGGTCATAGCGACTCGGTACAGTTCAGCTTGCCGGACGATTCCGGAGGGATCCATTGGTCCCTCTTGATCGACACCAATATTTCCGATTTGGCAGGCGAACCAAAATTTGGGTTCAAAGATCAGTATGATATGACTCCCAGATCGTTGCTCCTCCTCAGGTTGGAGATGCGTCAGTGAACCGGAGCCGCCCAAAAAAAAGCGCCCCGCGATCGAGAATTCGACCAGCGACGATCGACTTAGGCAGGTAAACAGAGGCCTGATTTTATAGCCAGTTCCAGGGATGCATCAGGGTGACCGCCAACAAAAAGGGCAAAACTCCTAATGCGTGAGCTCCGGCCACGTACACATTTGCGATAGTTTTCACTAACAAGTGCGCAAAAACACCTTTTAGCCTTTCAATTTGGGTTTGTTCTGCGAAACATTCCGACAGGATCAGTCAGGAGTCGTCAAATGCTCGACAGGATTCTACCGTTTTTCAGCGAGGGGAGAAGGCACTCCGCTGGGTTCGGCTGCCCAAAGCGTGGCCCGATGACCTGGTTTTGTGCCGGCTCTCTTCGTCTGCGAAGGACGCGCTAACGTTAGCCGACGCGAAGACCGGAGTTTTGATTACCGGACAAACCGGCAAAGGTAAAACTTCCGGGCCCGGGAGACTGCTCGCGAAGGCCTATTTGCGAGCGGGCTTTGGCGGCCTGGTCCTCTGCGCCAAGATTGACGAAGCGGATCTTTGGCGAAACTACCTTAGGGAAACCGGCCGCGAAGCCGACGGCATCTTCTTTGGCGAGAATGCCGAGCATTCGTTCAATTTCCTATCCTACGAGTCGGCGGTGTCGGGAGCCGACCTCGAAGAGAACATCGTGAACCTCATGATCGAGGTCGCCCGGATCACCAATCCTCAAGGGAAGGGAGGCGAGAACGAGGAATTCTGGCAATCCCAGCGCAAGAAGCTCTTGCGCAACATCGTCGGTCTCCTTTTACCCGTTGACGGTAACGTCGATCTCTTGCGAATGAATGCGATCCTCAACTCGGCGCCGCAGGATCTCCAACAAGCCCGGGCCGCGGACTGGCGCAATTCATCCGCGCTCCTCAAGTACCTCGTCAGGGCTGAGCAGCTTATTGGACAAAGGATCCGTGAACATGAGTACCGCCTGATTGCGGATTACTGGCTGCACGAGCACCCCTCAACGGATACCCGGACTCGATCCAACGTGATCGCCGACTATACCGGGCTCCTCGACGCGTTTTTGCGGGGAAAAATCTACGATATCTTTTGCAAGACCACGACGGTCAGCCCTGATGATATCCTGGCCGGCAAGATCGTGGTGGTCGCGCTTCCCGTGGCCGCGTACCACGAGGTCGGCCGTTATGCGGCAGCAATCTGGAAATATCTGCTTCAGCGGGCCAGCCAACGGCGGAAGCTAGATCATCCAGAGTCGATCCGCCCGTCCTTCATCTGGGCGGATGAAGCGCAGTATTTCTCGAGCCCGGCCGATCAGATTTTCCAGACCGTGGCCCGATCGTACCGAGTGTGCACGGTGTTTCTTACCCAGAACCTACCGAACTACTACGTTGAGTTTGGAGGGCACGAGGCCGGGGTTCACCGCGTTCACAGCCTTCTGGGCAACCTCGCCATCAAGTTCTTTTGCGGGAACGACGATACTGTCACTAACGAATGGGCTTCGAAGACCATCGATAAAACGGTCCAGTACCGGGTCTCACTCAACGGCGCCCATACGGGGAAGGGACATTCGATTGGTTTAGCCCAGAGTGAGGAATTCGATTGCCCGAGCCGTAATTTCATTGGGCTGAAGCATGGCACCGCCGCGAACGACTATTTGGTGGAAGCAATTGCATTCCAGAGCGGCCGGCGATGGTCGAACGGCCGGAGCTGGATGAAATGCTCGTTTGAACAGAACGCCTGAAATCTCATGCCGGATCAACCAAGGAAGTCCAAAACGCCTGCCCAGGAAGCCTTTGAGACGCTGGCCTTTTTATGGGGTGGTGTCGCTGTCGCCGCTTTCTTCGGCTGGCAGTACAACGTTCCGATCGTTCATCCGCTCGTTCAGCAGGTTAACCGGGCGCTGAGCCCATACACGCTGCCTTGGCTAGAGAAAACGTTCGGCCACGTCAATCTGGCGCTGGGCCTTTTGTTCAATCTTGGAGTCCTCGCCGCCATCCTTTTTGTACTCTCGATGACGTTGATTCCAATTTTGGAGCGGCTTTTCCTTCGCGATCTGATCCGGCGAGGGGAGCGGGAGGGGAGGAAGATCGAGGCGATACGTGACAAGGTTCAGTTCAAAGTCGACAAAAAGAATCACGCTAGGTAAGTGGTTTTTTCGACCATTTTTCCCTTCCCAGAACAGCCTGGATAATACCCAAAACAGAAAGAACTGACCGGACTGACCTCGGAGCTCGATAAAATCGTTAAGCAAGATTTTTCTATTCGGGGGAGGCACCAGGCGAGGGTCCTCTTTTTGACCAGAACCTATCTCATAAACCCCGGGAGTCCCGCCGATCCCGGCGGCGGGTCAACTTCCTACAAGCGGACTTGGGGCTCACGACAGTCGGCGCCTCCATGAACCCGCTGGGGAATGATCCTGAGCGCCAACCGGAGGCCATGGGCCGAAAGATGCCCCTATCGTGCCATGACGCCGCAGTAGTCGGCAAGCCTCGGGGAGATGGGGCTCGGCTCTACCAGCAGGCGACCTATGTGAACGGCATGTCTTACGCATTCCACAGCGACCTGCCTGTGCTGCGCGTATACGCAACCGGCACGTACCCGAGTCCTGGACCGAATCGTGCTTCAGGTCAACGTTCAGGGGCAGGGCGCGACACAGTTCGTGGCCAGACAGGTCGTGACCTCGCAGTCCAGGCGCATTGGTCAAACGCAGCGGCGAGGCGGCAACGGGCGGTTGCAGAACTCGGCAGTGATTGAGCAGCCTGGCTTGGTGATGGCGAGCTATAAGCCTTGATCGCCTGGAAGAGGACAGGCTCATCTTGGCGTTCGGCCGTTGGGCCGAGGGCCGAATCAAGAAGTGGATCGACTATTCAAAGGGCGCCCTGCTCTTCGTCATGGTGCCGGACGATCCGGAGTCCGGCATGTTCTGTGTTTATGAAGGGAAACACCAGGCGTTTTGGATCGTGGACCCGCTGGCGACCTCGAATTTCGGGCGCTATCGGCTGGAGGAATTCGATCAACTGGCCCGAACGCATGGGCTAAGGCCGTTTCACCGAATGCCCTGCGTACACTCCTTGGGGTCGATGACGCCGAGGTTCTTCGCGACCTCGAATTTGCCGTTCGTTGCCTGGCCGATGTACATGTTGAGGCGAACGTGATGTTGGCCCGGCACCATCTCCGCCGGCCCGCCGGGTCCCTCGGCGATCTTCGCGTGGTCCAGCGCCCGGATCACGGCGTCCTGGTCGAGCGATCCCGCCTCTTTCACCGCCGCTTCCCACAGTTTCAAACCGCGGTACATACCGGTTGCCGCGCTGCCGGCCGTGAATTTGGAGCTGCCCGGATACAGCTTGTCATATCGACTTAGCAGTTCCCGGCTGAAAGGATCGCCGACGGTTTGATAGTAGTCGAGGCAGCTATACATGCCATCTACCTGCTCCGCTGGGAAGAGTCCGAGCAAGTTCTCTTCAAAGTACGTGCAGACCAACTGGCCGCCGCGCTTGGTGAAACCCGACTTGTGCAGTTGCTCCAGGAACGGCGCGACCCCCGGGGGAACGATCGTATTGAAGACGATTTCGGCGCCGTTGGAGACAATTTTCTCGACGGTAGCAGCGTAGTCGGTGTGATCTATCGGGAAGTATTCCTCGCCCACGATCGATCCGCCGTGCGCCGCCGCCGCTTCGCGCAGCTTCTTATTCATGATGTGCGGCCAGATATATTCGGCCGACGGGCAATAGAATTTCTTCGCTCCCGTCTTCTGCATCAGCCACGGGATCAGCGACTCCACCTGCTGCGCCGGGACCGGGCCGGTGCAAAAGATGAGCGGGTGGCATTCCTGCCCCTCGTATTGCTCCGGATAAAGGTAGAGCTTCTTGCCTTCGACCACCGGGCCCTTGATCGCCTGCCGCGTCGAGCTGTAGATGCCGCCCAGAAGCACGTCGACCTTCTCTTCCAGGACCAGCTTCCTGGATTTGGCTTCAGCCACGCTGTCGGTGGTGGCACTGTCCTCCAGATGGAGATTGAGTGGCCTACCTAACAATCCGCCCTTGGAGTTGATATCGTCGATCACCATCTTCGCGATGTTCGCGTTGGCGACCCCGAGGAGTGAGAGTGGACCGGTCACATCTGTGATCACGCCGACCCTGATGGCTGCAGTGCTGGATGAGTTCATTGGAAATTTCTCCTCTCGATTCTTGTTACTGTCTCTTCAAAAACCCACGACCAGAATTCGTCCCAACTGTAAAGCCACTTTCACGAGGGCGCCGGCTTGACGTCGCACCCAGGCGCTCGCCTCCCTCCGGCGGTCAGGTGAAAGGTCGGCCAATGAGGGTCAGGTCAAAAGCGGCCAACGAAGAGCACTCAAGACAATATTGTCCTTAACCTGTCCGCAGATATTTAGGCAAGAGCTTTTTTGGCCAGCACTTCCAACGAGATCCTCGTACAGCTTTGGATGGAGGCGAAAGCGATCCTCGTATTTCGCTACTAAGTATCGCGACACTTCAGCAATAGGAACTGCTATATCCGAAAGATCGAGCATTCGAAGAGTTGCCGAGGCCCGATCCATAGAACCGTAAACATCGAGCCCGTCGTCACGACTAGAGTGTCTGGAAACCGCCCACCATCCACATGTGGAGCACACGTTGACCCAGGTTCCCGGAGCCGCGAGCCATTCTCAATCAGGGGTTTTGTCCCAGCCCCGGTTCCTGCGATCGGTCCACGGATCAACACATGATTCTCCTTCGCGAGGCGAATCGCCGTAATAGGATTCAGCGGCTGTGGCGCAGTATGGGCACAGCTTTATCTGGATCATAAAAGGGGTTATGTGGGGCTCTTCTTAGGGGAGGCCAGTCTTCCCTAATCGCGGGCCGAGACGCTTGACCCTATGGTATCAAAATGATAGCATTGATCTCAGGTAACCCAAAAGCATTATGGCTGGAAGTCTACATGTACGTAACCTCGATGACGAACTGATCGCCCGATTGAAGCGCCGCGCGGTGCGCCATGGTCGTTCAGCCGAAGCCGAGCATCGGGAGATTCTTCGTCAGGCTCTTGCCCAGGAGGAGGACTCTTCATTTGAGAAGCTGGCGGCGGAGTTACGCAAGCTGACCAAAGCCCGCAAACAGACGCCTTCGGAAGTGTTGCTCCGCGAGGGGCGCGGGGAGCGATGAACACCCTGGTCATTGACGCCAGTATTGCCGTCAAATGGGTGGTCGAGGAAGAGGGCACAGAGGAAGCGTTAATACTTCGTCGAAGGGCGAAGCTGGTCGCGCCGGAACTCCTGACGGCAGAATGTGCGAATATTCTTTGGAAAAAGTGTCAGCGAGACGAACTCTCCAAGGATGAAGCCTTCCTTGCCGCCCAACTTCTTCAGGCCGCCGATATCGAGCTTCTACCAACCCGCCTGTTGCTGGAAGCGGCGACCCGGATCGCGGTCGAACTAGATCATCCGGCCTACGACTGCCTCTATCTCGCCCTGGCCTCGGAGCGTGGCTGTCGATTTGTCACCGCCGACGAGCGCTTCGTGCGTAAACTCGCCGAAGCTCGTCGGCGTCGGTTTCGCGGTAGAGTGATCAGCTTAGTTCAGGCAGCGAGTGAACCAGACAACGCATGAAAGTTATTGCGATCAGCGAGTTCGGCGGAACCGAGAATTTTTTTGAAGTAGAGCGGGACACACCGCGGCCGCGTGCGGATGAAGTGTTGATTCGGATTCGAGCCGGGTCGTTTAATCCAATCGATTATAAGATCCGCCAGGGGCGTTACGGCGGAGATCTTCCGATGGTGCTTGGTCACGATGCAGCCGGAGTTGTCGAAGAGGTGGGAAGCAGCGTCGGCCGGCTGCGAGTTGGTGACGAAGTCTGGGCCTATCTCGGTGGGCCGTGCAGCAACGGCGCAAATGCCGAGTATGCTGCCGTGCCGCAAGAATTCGTCACGGTCCGGCCTAGAATCTTGTCCATTGAACAGGCCGCTTCAGTTCCTGTTGCCAGTCTGACCGCAAATCAAGCCATCCGTCTCAAAGCAAGACCAACTCCTAATGACTCGGTTTTTGTGGCGGGCGGTGCCGGCGGACTCGGTTCTGCTGCAATCCAGATCCTGCAGATGATCGGTGTAGAAAAGATTGTGACAACATCCGGACGGGAAGCCAGTACCAGATTCATCGTAGATCAGTTGCGATTGAGTCCCGAGCAAGTACTTCATTACCCCGACAAAGGTCTGAGGCAACTCACCGAAGAAGCGATCGCAGCGAACGGTGGCTCTCTTTTCGACAAGACATTTGATTTCGTCGGCGGCGAGATGAAACGACTCTGTTTTGAGCTAGTGGATTTCGATGGAGACATCGTGTCGACAGTCGAAGAAACCGACCCGTTTACAGTGCCGGTCTGGCACGGAAGATCCAGCCCACTGTTTCGCAGATCTGCTTCCCTGCATTTTCACATGCTTGGAGCACGCGGCCTGTCCGGTTCGAAGAAAACCTGGCCAAGATACACTCAACAACTCCATGAACTGACATTTCTTTATGAAGCCCACAGACTCTGGCCAGTGGGCGTACATAATATTGGCGTCCTCTCAGCCGAAACAATCCGGCGCGGTCACGAGATGCTTGAGGCCGGCGGTATCCAGGGAAAGCTGGTCTACTCAGTGCCCTAACTGGCCAGCCTCGACGACCCGGCTGCGTGCATGCTGGGTTCGATTCCCTTCACCTGCTCCAAATCGGCCCGAAAATCAATGTCCCCGGGCTATCTCCTCTGCAGCTCGTTGAGCCTCCATTATGAAGCCGGATAGCCTCTTCAAGGCCATCAGATATATCCTTTCTCCCAACGTCCTCAAATCGATGCTTGTATCCGGTGATACGATCTTGTAGCCCGCGCAACTCTTGGCCCGCGTGCTTCCAATAAAAGTGGGGATCGGGGGTATATGTTGTTGACATGCTCTCTCCAAAAACCTAGGGCTATTATGATCTGATCTCAACTGTGCCGACGCTTGTGCTGCTTGCCTTAGGAATTCGAACTCTTACCGTTCCACGCTCTCAACGTTTCATCATAACTTTCTCGTCTCGGTCCGGTCCCTCCACAATGTGGGCAGACTCCTTGATAGGTCCTGCCTGACTTCCGGATCTCGCCCTTAGCTACTTTGCAAAATGGACGCTGCCGCGGCTTGGGAATCCCGCGCGCCAGTTCTTGTATTCCCGGTACTCGTAGCCGGTTACCCAAGAATTGACCGTCGATTCGTGCACGTCTATCCGCCGCGCCACTTCCGAGGCGGTCATATAGGCGAACCTGATAAACTCTCGAAGGCGTTCTACGCCCTTATCCTTATTGATCCATTGCTTGTTGCTTTCGTACTCATCGCAAAACGGATTCTTGAATTTCGATAGCTTAGAGACGGGCGTCTGAGCGATTCTCTTTTTTCGTGGATAAACCACGCCGATTAGCGCCTCCTCAATCAGAACTTTACCGCGCGGTAATGTGGCAGACATTATTTTGAAAGCCTTGCCGTATTACCCTTATAAGTGATTCCGACAAAGGCAGAAGAAGAAAAAAAGAGGTTGATCGCCCAATTATGGATGGAGCGAGAAACGCTGATTGCTAGAGCCGTCGAGAATTGCGCAGTATCGCATATCGCAAACGGGATATTATTTTTGGACTATCAGCATCCGCTGCACAAGGCCTGGGCAAAGATCCTCACGTCGGGGAAAATGCCGAGGCTCAAAGCTGTAGCTAGACAAATAGGAATTGTGGTCGAAGTCCTTTCGTAGGGGGCCAAGATCGACGTCTTGAGAGAATGCAAGGAAGAGATCCTGGAAGCGCACCGGTAGGCCGCTAGCGCGGCCGTGATCCGACGTCGTCCGGCGGTGGCCGGACTATGTCGGACAGGGAGGTGATTGGTGAGAAGTAATTCGTGATTGGTAATCCGATCGAAGCGACATAAACAAAGCGGCGACCCCTCCGGACCGTGAGTAGCCGACAGTCTTAGCCGATCGCCAGAGGGTTAGCACAACGGATTTTAAGAAAGTTGCGGCCTATTTCCAACCCATTTTGCCTTTTGATCCCGAGGAACGAGCGAGCAAGAATCAAAAGCAAAATACAGTCACCTTTCAGCGCGGAGCAGAGGCGAGTTCAAGCAAGTCCACCTTGCAAGATCGATCCAGACAGCGACCCGGCTACTGCTCCCCTGGGAGTAACCAAACCTCGCTGAACGTAGGTACCGCAAATCCACTCTTTCGGAGGGATTGAAATCGGCGGAGCCTGACGAAAGTTCTTTTCCCGATATGACGAAGTTTTGGCATGCCGGGCACCAGATCGAGATATGGGAAGTCGCGAATAGAGCCCAGGAGATAGTCGCTTGGGAGTACATAATCGACGGTCTGCATTCAACAAGAACTTATTCGACAGAAAAGGAGGCGACCGGGGCGGCGATAGAGCTAGCCGAACGTTTACCGGCGATGATATGAACTTGCTACAGATCCGATTGCGAGGTAATAAATTGATCATCTGCGATAGGTCAGGTCGCCCCTTACTCGCAATACGCTCAGCAAAGAGGAGCACTTGAATAGTTGCTTCGGAGACGGCTTAGTTACGCATGGTTCTATAGGTCAGAGCATTCCGACATAAATGCTTCATCCAGATCTTGCATAACAGATGAAAAACTTTTCATTGAATCGACGCATCAGTGGAGGGTTCAGAGAGAATACGAAGGCCTACTTGTTTGCTCCCAGAATTGCTTCTTTTGCAGCCCTGGCGACTTCAGATTGACTACGATCTTGCGCCGGAATTTTGATCTTCTGCTGTCTCTTGAGGTCGACGTGAGCGATTCGGCTTCCGCTAGCGCGGCTGTGAGAAATAAGAAGTGATTAGTCAATGGTGATGCCGGCGCCGCGGTTGATTTCATCGGCCAGGATTGGTGAAAGTCGGTGAAAGGTGATTCGTGATTAGGAATCTGATCGAAGCGAAATAAGCAACACAACTGATTTTCAAGACGTTCCGGCATGTTTCCAACCCATTTTTGTTTTTGATTTTTCTGAGCGAGGAACGAGCGAGCGAAATAATCGAAAGCAAAATACAGTCACTCTTTCAGCGCGGCGCACTGATGCGATATTCCCTGGTGATCAAAACCCTGCTGATGTGTCAGCAGCATCTGAAAAACTCCCTTACCTACCGCATATGAAACCAAATAGAGAAAAAATAGAAGCGGAAGAGCTGGTAAAGGAAAGACTGCCTCTTACTAAATGGGAGCTAACTCCAAAAGAAAAGGAGGATTTTAATAGGGTTATGCGGCTCATGTTTGATGCCGCTAGCGTTCTCCGTTACGATCTAGAGTTAGGAGAAGATGCTATCGGGAAAACCCTTAAAGAGTTAGCCGATTGGGCAACAAATTGACTAAGCAACGAGGGAGCATGGAGACTCCCTCTCCATTAACTCCGAGATGACGTGGGTAAACAACCTTATCTGGGTGAGCACCCTCTTGACGCGCAAGAGTTGGTACAAACGTAGTTGGACAAGCTAGATTGCAATTGTGTCGCTATATGCTCAGGGATAATCAGTGACTCAGGCAAAATTGAGTACATGGGTTTCTCCTTAATAACGCCTCGAGTGTAATCTATCGGTGAGAGTCGCCATCATTGGACTGAAGCACACTTTCGCGCTCATTCTTCATCGGCTGCGCAGTCCTGCGGTTACCACGAGAAGAATATCATGAAAGCTGCGGGGTAAGAGGCTCCCGGCTCTCTGTTAGCCTGCCTAATCAGACCGGTGACGTCGCATTGACTGATCCTGATCATCTCAAATCCGCTGCCGAGTATCTTCTCCAAGTCGCCCGCAGCTCTGAAGGCCGCCGTTACCGTAAGCAGCCCAAGATCGACGCATTGAGACAGTATAAGGAAGAGATCTTGGAAGCTCACCGCTTGGCCGCTAGCGCAGCTGTGATCCGACGTCGCCAAGGCTATGTCGGACAGGGAGGTGAGAAGCCTGCCCTGAGCAAGCGTTAGCGCGTCGAAGGGTGATTAGTGAATGGTGAAAGGTGAAAGGTGAAAGGTGATTCGTGATTGGGAAGCCGATCGAAGCGACATAACCAAAGCGGCGACCTCTCCGGACCGTGAGTAGCCACTAGGCTTGGCCGATGGCCAGAGGTCAGCGCAACTGATTTTCAAGACGTTGCGGCACGCTTCCAACCCATTTTGCTTTTTGATCGCGAGGAACGAGTGAGCAAGAATCAAAAGCAAAATACAGTCAACTTTCAGCGCGGAGCGGAGGCGAGCTCAAGCTTAAAACGGAATAAATGGGGGTAGCCCGTAGCCCGCCTTTCTCACGACCGTGAGAAAGGCGCACGAAGTGCCGATCTGGCCGCCGACGGACCGGGGCAAGGGGACAGCGTTTATGCCGGATTTGAGCTTGAACTCGCCGGAGCGGAGCGTCCTTGAAAAATTTGAGGGGCGGGGTTCCGGACAGAATTGTCCTAGATTACCTGGGAACGCACTTTTTAAGATACGTCCCTTTTGTTTATTAGCCTCTCTACACAGCACTTGCCGCGACGCTTCCTTCCAACAATTCGACAATTCGGATTTCACCCGAACCGAAATCCGTAAGTACGAAATCTCCTACTTCATGCGGTCGACCATATTCCCTGCATAACAGCCTGATCAGCTGGCAGAAGCAGGAGTAATAAAGATTGGCACGCAATTTGTTCAATCGGGAGTTACCAACTAGTTCTTACTATGGAAAACGCCCCTACTCACAAAGTCGCTTCGGCTACCGGAAGCATCTCCGGCAACGGCGAAGCGGTGCGGGCCTTTCTCGGGCTTTCTCGTCATCTGGAAATGTCGAAAGTACGCGACCCTATCAGTTATCCCCACACCAAAGAGAATGTCCGCGGCTTCGCACTTTCGGGCAATCTGAAATCGCTCGTTCAGCCAATAGCGACCCGGGCGTAGGTAACATTAGTTTGCCAACTGAGATAGAATATGAACACCCCATTCAATCAGTACAACGAAGTTTTAGATTACTTCGTAATAGAGGGTTACAAAGAAGGCTGCATTAGCATCACGGACGGTGAGCCAACGGACGCAGATTTAAACTCGCTCGCCTATAATGGGGAAGTTTACGGGTTCATCGAACGTAACCCGAATTTTTTGCTGTACCCCCGCAGTAGCAGAAAGGAGTGATCGCTATTACATCCAATTTGCAATCGCTTTTGCGCGCCCTCTACGCATCTCTTATCGCCATTGCCGCGCTTTCAGGCATGGCAAAAACTGCTCGCGGACAGCTCTATGTCAGCCAGCTGGGTATCTTAACCACGAGTGAATACAATGCCGCCACAGGAGTGGCGATTAACGCCAACTTGATCAAGCGATTGATCACGCCCAGCGGACTCGCCGTCCAGGGCAACACCATCTTTGTGGCGAATGAAAGCGGTTGGGTCGGAAAATACGATGGCGCCACGGGCACCGCGATTAACCCCAGGTTCATCACGGGGACGCGATTCCTTCCCGAAGGACTCGCCGTCCAGGGCAACTCCTCTTTGTTGCGAACTTCGGCTTCGGCACGGTTGGCAAATACAACGCCACACGGGTAAGGCGATCAATGCTAACTTCATCACGGGGGCCGGCCTCCCGACCGCACTCGCGTTGTCGGGCAACAGGCTCTTTGTGTTAGACGCCACCGGCCCCGTTCGTGAATACAATGCCACCACCGGAGCGGCCATTAACGCCAACTTGATCACGCAATTGAGCGCGCCAAGCGGACTCGCCGCCCAGGGCAACACCCTCTTTGTGGCGAACTCCGGCTCCAGCACGGTTGGCAAGTACGACGCCACCACGGGCGAAGCGATCAATGCTAACTTCATCACGGGGGCCGGCCTCCCCACCGCACTCACGTTGTTGGACAACACCCTCTTTGTGGCGAACCAAAGCGGCACGGTCGGCAAATACGACGCCACCACGGGAGAGGCGATCAATACCAGCTTTATCACGGGGCTGCAATCTCCCACCGGACTTGCCATCAAGAACGCCAAATAGCGCACCAGATACCACGAAAATCATAGCTCTGCTGCTCCTCGCGAAGCCGTTGGTCGTGGTTTGTTGCGTTCACCGGAGGTACGCCGCTCGAGAGAGTGGATAAACACTCGCTGATACCGGGCGCACGCTAAGCCGCTAGCGCGGCGGTGAGAGGTGAAAAGTGATTGGTGAGACGTGAGAAGTAGAGGTGATTGGTAGTAGTGATTCGTGATTGGTGGTGAGAAGTCTCTGAGACGAGAGATGAGCTGCGGGCCGAAAAAAGCTGACCTGGAGGCGGCCGTTCGGTACGTTGGTAGGATCCGAATTGGATATCGTCACAATCCTTAAGCGATCACTCGGCGCCTTGATGGCATTAATTGGCGGCCTCCTGGTCGTGGCGATTGGCGCTTTTATCCTAGGGATGGTAACGATCAGCGGGAATCCGGGCATCGATTCTTCTCAGAACGTTTTGTATTCGCTTTTCGTCTTGCCACTAGTTCAGGCTCTTGTGTTTACCGTCTTCGCGTTCTGCGCCACGGCCCCGATTTGGTTATTGTTCTACTTGCCGTGTCATCTTTTGATACCGCGCACCTCGGTGCTATGGCGTCCTTGGGCATGCGTGCCTCTCGGGGCGCTCGCCGGCGGGGCGGCGTTCTGGGTGGAATTGTCCATCGTTACCTGGGGACACGATTTAAACGACGGGCCCTGGATCCAGAATCAAGCGATACTGGCTGCTTGTGTCGGCGCCTGTGCCTGTCTAGCTGGCAGTATGATTGCGAAGCTGTAGGGAAAAAGAAAAGCGGACCTTTAGTAGTCGGCTCTGAACAACGAGAGGCGGCCTCCGGCTGTGCCTTATATTGTATCTTGGACTCGTCCTAAGCTTCTCTTAGTGATCTCATCCGTCGGGGAGGAGAGGAGGATTGAGGGAATACGCGATAAGATTCAGTTTAAGGCTGGGAAGAAGAACCACGCGCGCTAGGCCCAGAGCGGCCGTGATCCGGCGTCGCCAAGGCTATGTCGGACAGGGAGGTGAGACGTGATTGGTGAGAGGTGAGAGGGGGGAGGGGGGAGGCAGCGTGATTAGTGATTAGTGATTGGTGGTGGGCAGTCAGAGACGGCCGTGAGAAAGTGAAAGGTGAAAGCCACGCCCGTTAACTTTTTCGCCGCGAGGAAAACCGATTGAGCTGCATAGCGGGATATCAAAGGCACAGTCGCCAGACAGAAGGGATGGTATCTTCGTTTTGAGCGGTCGATCCATTTCTAATGCGAAACGGCTGCAATTTGAGGACACTCAGGACTCTGGCCTCATTTTCATTGATTGATCGATTCTGTCGATTCATTCAACTCAAGGATTGGAGAGCAAGTGCGCCTAAATCCCAACCAAAAGCTCTGAGAAGTATTATTATTTTATCCATATTGCAGGCACGGTTGGGAACTCGTTCGCTTTACCTAACAAGAGTCTCGCTCGCCTTCGCCCTATTCTCTTATACTTTTCTCGAACCGCTGCCGTTGCTTTGTTGTTAGGACAGAGTGCGTGAATCTCAGATACCTGTCGCTACGTAAGCTTTTGCGATAGCTGAAAGCAATCGGAACACTTCGAAAAGAGTGTTCGAGAGGCTCAGAGCCACGGGTAAGTTAATCGTGTCTTTATGCTCTAGACAGCTGGCCTGATGCGAGGCTCCGCACCGGAGTCTCGGCTAGCGAGGCAAATGCCTTTGCCGGGAGGGGCGGTTCGTCTGCCAAGTGCAAGAGAAGGATAAAACCCCCAAGAACGAAATGTATGAGTGAAGGTGCCGTAGAAATCAAGGATTTGGTGAAGACCTATGTGGATGACCGGGGCCGCGCAACATTCACAGCAGTTAAGAATATCAGCCTACACGTCGAGAACGGCGAATTCATGGTCCTTGTCGGACCTTCGGGGTGCGGAAAATCGACTACCCTTCGTATGGTCGCCGGTCTTGAAAAGATTACGAGCGGGACGATCTCGATTGGCGGCCGGGTAGTGAATGAACTTGAACCGAAAGATCGCGGGATAGCGATGGTCTTCCAGAACTATGCGCTCTATCCGCACATGACCATCTTCAACAACATGGCGTTCGGCCTTCAATTGGCAAAGAAGAAGAAGGATTTCATCTTGGAAATCGTAGGACGAACCGCGAAGGCCCTGGGTCTCGACCACATGCTGGAGCGCAAACCAAACGCGCTCTCGGGCGGTCAGCGCCAGCGCGTTGCTCTCGGTCGCGCTATCGTGCGAAGTCCGATTGTATTCCTTTTCGACGAACCGTTGTCCAACCTGGACGCGAAGATGCGCGTCCAGATGCGCTCGGAGATCTCCCGCTTGCACGCTGAGCTGGGTTCCACAATGATTTACGTGACCCACGACCAAGTCGAGGCGATGACCATGGGTGATCGCATCTGCGTCTTGCGAGACGGTCTCATCATGCAGGTAGCCGATCCGCTGACTCTTTACCGGCAGCCCGAAAATCTCTTTGTCGCCGGCTTCATTGGTGGTCCGCCAATGAACCTCCTCAAAGGGAAGGTCCAACGGCGCGATGGCGGTTTGTTCTTTGTGGAAGCGGGCGAGAAAGACGCTCTGACATTCCCTCTCAAAAGCCGCCTGGAACCTCTCGCGAATAGATACATCGATAAAGAAATCGTTTTCGGCATTCGTCCCGAACACATCACTAACCAACCGAAGGAGGGATCCAGTGTGCCGGTTACTTTGACCGTTGATATCGCCGAACCGATGGGTTCGGAGTCGCTGGTGTACCTGAAGGCAGGTACAGGTAACTTGATCGCCCGAATTCACGGCGAACATCTATTTCATTTGGGTGAGCAAGTCACCGTCCAGCTCGACCTGGAAAAGATCTCTTTGTTTGATGTTGAAACCGAAAAAGTAATTTGCTAACGCCATTTTTGCGCCAGACTTTGCACCCTGGGCGATCCGTCCAAATTGCGCCCATGAGTTATTCGATCTGTTCCGCTCCGATAAAGCGGGTCTGCTCTAATTCTCTGCGGAAGTAATCGCGAACCTTTTCTATTGAATGAAAATGAGGTCATTTATTTTTGGTCTGGCCGCGGTTTTCATTTGTAGTCCCGCCACGGCCATTGTGCAAAATGCGCAGAGCCAGCAACCTTGGCTTTCCAACGCAGAGGTTTATTCCATTGTGCGTAAATTCCAATCGTCCTACGCTGACACCTTTGATCGCCGAGACGCCAAGGGTATGGCGGCTCTTTTCACCGATGACGCCACGTTTCAGACCGAGGGAGACGTCATTCAAGGCCGGGGCACGATTGAGGCAAACCTAATGCGTGTAATGGCTGCTAATTTCCTCCTTCGTCCTCCTCGGCCGTCCACCGAATGTCCTAGCTATCATCTCGAAGAGTGCTGAGGGAGTAAATGGTTCAACACCAGCGAGATGTGGTCTATGATCTGTCACCAGAGGACCGTCCAATCTAAAACTGCGTAGACCTTTACATTGATCAGCAACATTCTTGCAGTTTGCCTTAGACAATCTTTCTTTGCGTACACTATATCTTCTAGTTCACGGGCCCCCGATCGACTGGTGGCATGCCGCCGCTAACCGCTAAGAGGCCGAGAAAAACACGCGGTGACTCGCATTGACTGATCCTGATCATCTCAAATCCGCCGCCGAGTATCTTCTTCAAGTGGCGCGCAGCTCTGAAGGCCGGCGCTTCCACCGCAGCCCAAGATCGACGCATTGAGACAGTATAAGGAAGAGATCTTGGAGGCGCATCGTAGTGGTCTCAGCGTGCACCGGATCGCGCAGATTTTCAGGGAGCGCGGCGTGGACATTTCCGTGCCCCATTTGGTGCGTACCGTAAGGCGTTTTATGGACGAAGAAGAGCGGGCCGGCAAGGGGTCACCCGCTCCGCGCCGGCCGGTGAGTGATTCTTCTCTCACAAAGGAACGTCATCAGGAATTGGGTGCCGCTGGAGAAACGAAGCTGAAGGCCCCGGTCACGTACCAGATTCCTGAACAATCCACCACCAGAGTCCAGGAGGAGGAATTTGCCAAGCAATTGCGGCTTGCGCGTTACCTGGCCGGGGGAGGCTCGCCGCCATCGCGGCGGCTAGAGGCGGTGCGCCAGCCAAGAACGCCGAAACGGGTGCGAAGCGTTACTAAGGCGAGGCCTAAAACAGAAACGGGCAGCCAGAAAGCTCGGGAGGAAGAATTGGCGAAAGAAAGGCGGCGTGCGGCGCAGGTGGCTCGGCGCAAAGCATCATCATCCGGTTCAGGTCGTAGTGAAAAGCAGCGATCTGGACCGAGCCGTTGAGGTCCAAACCAGAAAGGCCGTAGAGCATCACCGGATGTTTCTCGAACGGTCTAGGATTGAAATCAAATGAGGAATGAAGGCACCGGCTTCAGTAAGAAATGAGCAGCGCGGGTAATCAGAGGGTAAGTGAGCTTGTGGTGCGGACCTACTGTGTGGTGGACCAGCGAGCCGTGATCGATCTTTGGATCGATGTGACTTGTTGCGGCCGTGGAACAATCCCGTGAGAGACATTGGTCGAAAGCTGAGAGTTAATTCGGACTGGTTTCTGGTAGCGGTTATCCGAAGCAAAGTGGTGGGCTCAATTATGGTCGGCTACGACGGTCACCGCGGCTGGATTAACTATTTGGCGGTTGATCCGGGTCTGCGTCGGCAAGGGATTGGACGCAGATTGATGGAACACGCTGAAGAGATTTTGAGAAAAGCCGGCGCGGGCGGGATTGTGAGAGATCTCGAGGCGCTTGTCCCACCGGCTCGTCGTTACAACCGCTGCCAGCTGCCAAGGAATATACCATTAAACGTTTGGCAACATTCGTCGCTGCCTCCGATTTCCGGATCAGTAAAACCCAGCCTCCTGCATTACCGATACGCCCGCTTCGTGCCGGCTACCGGCCAAAGAAACCAGGCCGTCTTCGCAAGCGAAACGATGATCGCGTAGACGTTGAGTGGTTGCGAAGTCACGAGATCATTTAGCCAAGGGAAAATAGAGGAGCTTAGAGAGATGAACAGAAGGACCACTTGAATACCAATCAGAAATCCGAGCCATCGGCGCAGAACTGGGCTTCTACCAATAAGCCAGGCGTAGATTGCCAATCCAAACGGCAGGGTCAAAGTGACAAGCAGCTCTAACAGAATATCGATTTCGGTCGCGTTAGAATAGTCGCGCGGAGAAGAGTTAAGGGCGGCTGATTCTTCCAAGACATTTTGGCAGACGAGAAAAAGAGTGCCGGAAATCACGAGGTAAAAGCCAAGCTCGGACAACTTTGGCCTTTCGATCATAAGCCGCCGATACATGACCCAATAGCCGATGACGCAAGTGATAGGGTCAAGAAGTAGTAGAACGCAGAGCCGAGCTCCGGATGCCGGCGTCGCTGGTAGAACCAAGAAAGTCAGGCAGGCCAAGGCATCGACAAGCGAAGCGACGCTGCCAATCACGTCAGCCCAGCTGCGTTCAGATACTTTGTTAGATCTTTCTACTTCGTCCAAAGGCCCCTCTAGTCCTTCGGTCTTGCCCTGACTCGCGGTCACATTGGACCAGACAACTTAGCGGTTTGCGAGATTTCGAAGGAAGAGTTTTAAGAAGCCCACAGACACAGTAGCGGGGCCCACATCCCCGCTACTGCCCCCCGCAGACTTCAACCGCCGCATTTCTATTAATTACAATAATTATGAATAATCAATCCAGACTTTGGTTGTCAAGCCGGGTTTTGCACTCGATGACAAAACCAAGGTGGGCAGCGCGGATACGGGCCGGGAACTTTGCGTCCAGCCTTGTTTTCGCCGAGATGAGAGACGTCGCCAGAATGGGCTTTCCCGAAAGCACTCGCGAAGTCTGTGCCGCCTGCCGTGCTCCGGATCAACCCTTTCGGACCGCTTAGCATCTACGAAGCGGTCTTCAGCCAGCCAACATTGTCCAACCGGCGCAAACTTAACGGAACCCGTATTACTTGGAGCTTGCCCGCGCCGGCGGAAGAGACCACCGGCTTCATAGACAAGTTATATATTGGTATTAACTTTTGTTTAGCCCCCCAAGGCTCCTGGACCATAGTGTTCCGCAGAGAGTTTGGCTTCTGCGCAGTCCCAGGAGAAGGATCAAATGGCCGCTCTGATTGACTCCAGGGCGGCCATTTGAAGACCAGCGAAGCGCTGCCCCCTCAATGAGCGCAGGTAGGAACGACAACCGAACGGAGAGAAAGCCAGAATCGCAACCCCTACATTATTTGTTCAATGTGCGCTTCCGGATTGGATGCGTCCTCCGCGCCTGTGCGAGCAGCTGCGCATTGGGAAGTTGCAGGCCTCCAGTGCCTGCGCTCTCGGTCGGACTCACAGAAATAATTGAGTTGCCGTAAGCAACGATTCTGAACGGTTCGGCATAGCAAGAACCGCCCAAGACTAACAGTGCGAGAGGGAGGAACAGGCTTTTCATATCGAGCGCGAGCACGAGGAGCCCTCGCGGGATTTACCGCTTAGCTCCGAGACTAGAACCGCGGTGATTCGCATTGACTGATCCTGATCATCTCAAATCCGCTGCCGAATATCTTCTCGAAATCGCGCGCAGCTCTGAAGGCCGCCGTTATCGAAAGCAGCCCAAGATCGACGCCTTGAGACAGTATAAGGAAGAGATCTTGGAGGCGCACCGCTAGGCCGCTAACGCGGCCGTGAGAGGTGAGAAGTGATTAGTGGAGGTGAGAAGTCAGAGGCAGCGTGATTGGTGATTGGTGATTGGAACCCTTGAGAGGGCCTCATTACATCCTATTGTTGAGATGTGGGCTGGTCACGCGAAAGCAAAACCACGAAAGGTATCTCTACCGTTTGTGGAAGCGCCAATAAGGCGATCTATGCTTAGTTCGTACTGACGTCGCCACCGCAAAGATTGGACAATGTCGATATTGACCATCATCAGCAATATTACTATTAGCGGCAGCCCTATCACTGGCAGGATGAACAGCCAGAAGGGCAGACCGACGATGACAATAAGCCAAACGAGATAGCTAGCGATCGTAAGCACACGCGGCCGGCGACCCCAAAACCAGTTGGCGCGGGCGAACTCATCGTTTTCTCTCGAATATTCAAGAAGATTCAATCTTTCAAGCAATCGGGCAGGGGATAACTCTTCATACTTCCATTTCTGCTCGTTTTGCAGGTCTTGCCAGACCCTGGCTAAACGTTTCCTAAACGGAGGTTTCGTTGACGAAGAAAGGCTACTAACGAAATCGTGATCTTTAGAGAAACTATTCATTTCACCTCGATAAAAGACGGGCCCGTTCGGGGTGGACGCACTTGCTAGTGCTCATAGTTTGATTCTGTTTAGTTTTCATTCAGCCATTACAGAGGCAGTCCAGTCTCCAAGTTTCAGGATTTTTGTTTTGAAACATGCTTTGATCCGCTCCAGGAATCCCTCACGACTGCTGGAACGCCGGATCGGAGGAAGCGCTGATCCGAATAGAAATGTGACCGGCTGCTCAATTTTAGACCATGATCCGCAACGCATTTGGGCTCGCGCAAAGATAAACAACTTATTTTTAGGGCGTTGTGGCATGTTTCCAACTCGTTTTGCTTTTTGATTTTTGTGAGCGAGGAACAAGCGATCGAAATAATCAAAAGCAAAATACAGTCACTCTTTCGGTGCGGAGCGGAGGCGAGCTCAAGTCCCGCGGCCGCGGGAGAGGGGGCAGCCCATAGGGAGGACCCGGTTGATGCCAAATTTCAGCTTGAACTCGTCGGAGCGAAGCGCCCTTGAAACGGTCTGAGACCGCTAGCTGTCGACGCCTCTCACTGCGCTTCGAGAGCTAGGGCTTCCAGCCCCTCGTGCCCAGTAAAATACCTTGGTTCTTGCCCACGTCGTTCACGTCGTAGATCCGGAGGTCCCACCAGTCGAGCAGGGCTTGGACGCCATGCAGGGAGCTGGGGTTAAGCTTCTCGTGGACCTGGGTTGCGAGCAGCACAGTCCGACATGGATAGGTTGTCCTGATGAATCCAATGATGTCGATGATTGGCGGTGTCGTGCATCGCAAATCCAGGCCGGCGACTTCATCGAGGGCCGTGCCCCACGGCGGCGCAATGAAAAAGATGAGCCCATGATCAGGCGGGAGGCGGCATGCCCCAAGAAGCGATTGGTAGTCGCCATGCTGCAGGTCGATCGTTCTGTCCAAGCGCGCGATGTTGCGCTTCGTTAATTCGTAAACTTGCCGGTCGAACTCGCAAGCCATGCCCTGCGAGTTGGGGACATGCCGCAGGATCCAGTAGAGCGTGTTGCATGAGCCGGCGAACGGGTCGATGACCGTAAAATGCGCGGCTTGGGAAAGTTTTGCTGCAATGTTCGCGATGTCCGCGCCGATGCGACTAGCTAGTGAGTCGCGAGTGCATTCGACCGCTGTTCGCCCGAGCAGCTGGATACCTCGCCCGTACCACACGGTCGGCGCCATTCCGTAAATCTGGACATAGTCTGGGTCCGAGAAACTATCGATGCCGTACTGCCGCACTTCCTTCAAAGTCAGCACCTTGTCGCGCTTAGGGCCGTGTAACAGCAATGCGCGATCGTAGACCGGTTTCAGAGGCATTCACCCAATGATTGTCGCGGAACTCGGATCGCGCTATTCGTTTATACGTGGGAACTTACTTCGTTAGGGGCCGGCTGCTGCGCAAGAAAAATACGTGCGATGTCCAAGACGCCCGCCTAGAAGCTGAGATTCCCGATTTTTGTCTCGAATCCCAATGATTTAGCCATTCTCCGATTACCGCCGGTGCCGCCAACAGAATCCCCACCAGCGCTCTCCATCTGCCAGCAATAGACAGTACGGCGACTAGCAAAACCGATGTCATCAGCATCGTCTCAATCAGATCGCCGCTCCTAAGCGGATCCGTGAACGGAGAGATGAGGATGTTCAAAATAAGCGCGCCGAGGAAATAACTGATAGAGAATCGGAACTGCTTTGGCCTGCCCTGAGCTTTCTGTGAGCTGGTCCGCGTTTCTAGGTGCTTTGGCAGCGTGGTTCGTGGCATAACGCCGTTAGCATTCTGTCGATCAATCCGCGTATTGCGGCAAGCATTTCGTGATGCCTCAGCCTTTGAAAGAGCATCCAGCGCTACCTGTAGAAACGTCCATCGAACAAATGGAAGCGATGCTTGCAGCTGCACGACTGGGACCAGAGTTCGTGGACTCGTCCTAAACTTTCTATTTGGGATCTGATCCGCCGCGGAGAGAGGGAGGGGAGGAAGATCGAGGCGGGAGGCGACAGGATTCAGTTTAAGGCGGGAAAGAAGAACCATGCCCGGTAAGCGAAAAAGCCTACTAGTAGGCAAATCTAATCCGATCTTTGGTCCTACCTAGCCTCTTAGTGAGCGACCCACTCGAATCGTAAAACGCCATTTCGTTGGCATCGGCACGGGCAACGCATTTTCTGGCTTTGTTTCTAGATTTTTTCTTGGAAGGCTAAGGCACTGTTCCTGGGCGTCTATTGCGAGGACCCAGGTAACGCGTTCTTGCCGTAGCTCACCCAAGCCCTACTGCCGGAATTATCTGGGTAGTCGGCTGGCGGTCCCAGCATGTCGACGTCCAAAAAAGTATCGCTTACCTTCATCCCTACTCGCATAGGCTCGTTTAAGGGGAACGCCAGGCGCTTTGCTATCTTTCGCGCTGCCAACAAAACATCTTGTCCGCGCTTCGTCATGAGCTGCCGGGACGCTTGGGTAAAGTGGATTATTATGAGACATGCCGGCAATCTTTCTTCGAGGGTGCCGGCAAAGACCGTAATTTCATAAACCCGCTGCAAGGTAGGACTGTTTGATGCGTCGCTCATTCACTAGTAGTCGAAAGAGTTGTTTTTGGGATCGGGCGTCTTCTAACTCTTTGATTCTCAGAGTGTTCGGGTCGCGTCGCCCGACTGGTCGTGAGCTTCGGAGAAAAAAGTGAGACCCCAGCGAGGCGTCAAAAATGAGACGGAGAGGTGATCCGACGCCGCGCTGGATGCGCTGGTGACGGAGTCCGGAAAAAGCGCGGCTTCCGGGTACTTGTCTCAAATCCCGACACGAGAAGCTTCTGGATGATACTGAAGTGCTCCTATATTGGGATCCTGAATTTGATCGCCACTTTGTCATTTCTTTATCATAAATCCGAAAAACCCGCGGTGATTCGCATTGACTGATCCTGATCATCTCAAATCCGCTGCCGAGTATCTTCTTCAAGTCGCGCGCAGCTCCGAAGGCCGTCGTTATCGAAAGCAGCCCAAGATCGACGCCTTGAGACAGTACAAAGAAGAGATCTTGGAGGCGCATCGCAGTGGGCTGAGCGTCCACCGGATCGCGCAGATTTTCAGGGAACGCGGCGTTGACATTTCCGTGCCCCATTTTGTTCGAACGGTAAGGCGCTTTGTCGACGAAGAGGAGCGGGCCGGTAAGGGGTCACCCGCTCCGCACGGCCCAGGGAGTCTTGCAGCAAAGGAACGCCATCCGGAATCGGCGGCCGCTGAAGAAAAGAAGCCAAAGGCCCCGGTCACGTACCAGGTTTCCGAACAACCCAGCATCAGAGTCCAGGAGGAGGAATTTGCGAAGCAATTGCGGCTGGCGCGCTACCTGGCCGCGGCGAGTCTACCGCCGTCGCGGCCACCAGAGCCGGTTCGCCAACCAAGAACGCCTAAACAAGAGCGACGCGTCGCAAAGGCGGGGGATAAAACCAAGGCGGAAACGGTCAGCAAGAAAGCTCGGGAGGAAGAGTTGGCGAAAGAAAGGCGGCGTGCGGGACGGCCGGGTCACAAGGCAGCGTCATCCGATCCGCGCCGAGGAGAGAAACAGCGGCCTTCGCCGGGCCGTTAGAAGCCCGGTTTTGGAGATGGCTTAATAGCCCGCATGTTTTTGCTATCACAATTCTGACCTAACATTCGTCCGAAATTGACTTTGCGGACTAATCAGGCCTCCAGAGTTTTTTTTCGCAAAAGAATTAAGTTGTGGCCACTTCGGGCTCTACGACGATGTCGGCGCGCGTGCTGTCGACGATTGCCTTTAGCTCGGCCTGCTCTTGCGCGGGGACGCTGAACTTGTCCAGCGTCTGCTGAAAATCGTCCATGAACGCGTCCCATTCGGGGCCAGTGATTTTCATGTCTTTGTGCGATTCGTACATGGAGCGTCCGGTGTATTTTTGCGGGCCGCCGGTGGCCCAGCAGACCATTTCCGTGACCAGGTATTTGAATCCCGGCGGGGGCACGCGATGGTGCGCTTCATCGACCCGGGGATTCGCGTTCAATCTCGGGTCGACCATGATGCGGTCAATGAAGTCATCGACGACGGTGGCGATGGGGTAGACGCCGCCTAGGCGCTCGTAAAGTGTGGGGGGCTGTGGCATAGGATTAGACCATATAAAATTGGCGTCTAATTTTCCATGGTATTTGGCGTACTTCTGCGGGAAATGCGCTTACTGGGATGAACGAGCTGGGCTTAGCTACTTGAATCTGCTCGGACTTGGTGCTCATGGGTTTCATTTACGCTACACGCCTCCGGATGTGACGTTTCTGGATTCCGCGCTTGGCTAGATCATACTGGTTATGAGATTTTGTTAGAGGTCTCCCTATGGGTTAGCTGACAAAATATCACACCGAATGTGACATGATTTTTATGTGTTATTATATTCTTGATCAGCGCTGATTCGGTTTCATAAAGCCCGGTTGCGTAGTTTCCAGACGCTTATCGGAAACTTGACATCATCAAATTAATTCCTCGGGCCTGTATAAGTCTAGCCACCTTCTCGACAAGCGGCACGGTTTACGACAAATCTGCTAGAAGGGCGCTGGCTTCTTTCAGCTCAGCGGTTGTGAAGCCTTCAGTCAATCTCTCGTAAGCGTCGCTCAGCAATTGTCGGCCGTGTTCCGGTTTACCTTGCTCCCGCCATAACCGGCTCAAGCTCATGGCGGCTCGCAGCTCCAACGTCCTGGCCTGTCGCTCCTGGGCGATCTCCAGTGCTTGCTGGAACCATGGCTCGGCCTCAGCCAGGTTCTCTGGGGAAAGCGCGAGAAGCAGATCCCCTTTTAGCCGGCAAAACTCCGACGAATGCCCTAATTTGACCCGCTCTCTTCGATAATGGATGCACCTTTGAGTTAGCGGAAAATTGCGCCCGCAATAGCCGGATCCACCATCAGGACCGTCAACCTGTGCTTCACTAGACGGTTACAAAGAATTAGCCTGACCTACCCGGTCTGACTTTCTATTTCGCCGAAGGTTATCGACTTCAGTTCCACGCCCGTGATCTGGTCCATCTGGTCCGGACCAACAACCTCGATTTGCCCAGCCGCCCTTTCGAAAACGAGTCGCCAGGAGGGGGTGACCCAAACGTGCTCGCGAGTTCTCACGTAGATCGAGTCACCGCCAACTCGGTGTATGGTAAACGGCTGCCATTCTCTGGCTCCTAGGAGTTCCCGAATTCGTTCGATCATACGATATGGCTACGCACAAACGGGAACTCCGACAAGGATGACGGCTTCCGTGACCCGAAAACTCGCGCAGCAATCACGACGAGCTTTTGGTCGGTTTATACGAGCAGCAGGGGCATCTCCTTTATCTTGGATCGGTTGACGTGGATGCTGAGTAAAAGTGCGACCGACCCAAGAGGAACGCGGTGATTCGCATTGATTGATCCTGATAATCTCAAATCTGCTGCCGAGTATCTTCTTCAGCATCCCCAACCCGCTACGCGGGTGCAATTCCGAATTGGCGCAACACCCCACACTCCAATACTCCATCACTCCGCGTGGCCGGATTCGAGGACGAGGGGCGACGACGAGGACGAGAACGAAGCGCCCTGTGAGGTCGCGCGTAGCTCTGAAGGGCGCCGTTATCGAAAGCAGCCCAAGATCGACGCATTCCGACAGTATAAGGAAGAGATCTTGGAGGCGCACCGCTAGGCCGCTAGCGCGGCCGTGAGAAGTGAGAGGGGAGGGGATTGGTGAAAAGTGAAAGGTGAGAGGCTGAGAAGTGATTAGTGATTCGTAATTGGTAAGCCGATCCAAGCGACATAACCAAAGCGGCGATCTCTCCGGACCGTGAATAGCCACCTGCCTTGGCCGATGGCCAGAGGTTTAGCACAACTGATTTTCGAGACGTTGCGGTATGTTTCCAACCCATTTTGCTTTTTGAGCGCGAGGAACGAGCGAGCAAGAATCAAAAGCAAAATACAGTCACTCTTCCAGCGCGGAGCGGAAGCGAGCTCAAGCTTATAACGGAATAAATGGGGGTAGCCCGTAGGGGGCAACGTTTATGCCGGATTTGAGCTTGAACTCGCCGGAGCGGAGCGCCCTAAAAACAATCTGAGGGCGCTATCCGGCGGGGCCGTCTCGATCCGACAATGCCTTTTTTTGCACGTGCCCTGAAATTCGCTGCGCCACCGAAGCTTGACTCGGTCCGGTCGTGTTGAGGCTCTTCTGTGCGGCGTGCTCTGTCTTCGAAAACGCGGACAACGTGTAGTTACTTTTTTGGTTTTCTTTTTCCATCAGGAGTTTTTCGAACTCAAGCGGCGAGATGTAGCCGAGGGCCGAGTGAAGGCGCTTGGGAATGTAGAAGGTTTCAATGTTAATCGAAGAAAGACCAAAGAACGAAAAAAAAAAGGCAAAAAGACGAAGGGAATCACTAGGCAAACCAATCTTTCGCGGGGGTCCCAACGTAAGTGGGTATACGGTTGAGGGGTGAAGCATTCTACGGCGCAAACGACCCCCGGTCGAGTGAGGTATCGACCAGAGGCCGGGCCCGATTTGTTCTTCCTTCGAGGTTAACTAATCTGTAACGCCTTCAATGTCGGATCGTCGATCCGGCCAGTGACGGACAGCTTGTCGACGGATTGGAACGAGCTAATCGCTCTTTCGGTTTGTGGGCCAGTCAAGCCATCGATTGGACCATGATAGTAACCGAGTTTCGCTAGCTCCTTCTGCACGGCAACAACAGTCTCCTGAGAAGGCGTCACTTCGGCTGGTGAGTATTGCCCATCGTAATAGTCGCCGTCATTGTAGTCATTATATCCGTAATACGGGTAATCATACAAATAGGGATCTCCGTACCCAAAGGGACCTCCAAAAAAGAAATCGCCGTCGTGCCGGAAATGATCTCCGTGCCGGAAATGATCTTCGTGCCGGAAATGATCTTCGTGCCGCGCAAAGTGCGCTCCTTGGTGTTCTGCGAAGCTATGGCCGGCAAAACTATGCCCAGCGAAATGACCACCGCCACCAGCGAAATGGCCGCCTCCACCAGCGAAATGACCACCGCCGAAGCCTGCACCATGACCACCGCCGAAGCCTGCACCATGACCACCGCCGAAGCCTGCACCATGACCACCGCCGAAGCCTCCGCCATGCCCACCACCGCCTCCTCCACCATGACCACCACCGCCTCCTCCACCATGACCACCGCCTCCTCCACCATGTGCAAACATGGCGGTGGGCGCGAGCGCCAGAATGCCGGTCAGAACCAGACCGACCAATGAACCCTTTATCAATCTCATAAGTAATCTTTCTGGTTACAATTTGGCTTCACTGAACGGGAGGGGCTAATCGGATATCTTGATCGCCTATCAGCGGGCGTGATGGCACTAGCCGACTTTTCGGCAAACCCACTTCACCATTTACATCAACGGTGGAAGCTCATCCCGATGATCGTGCCGCCATTGCGTTGGTAGCAACCATTGATGAACTCTTCGTCATTGATGCACAGGCTCAAAAACAGAATTTAACTGTGATCGAACGCGACCAATCCTGGAATCGATCAAGAGCCAATCGAAACGGCCAAAGGCGAGACTCTTCTAAAGAGCGCTTTGGCCCTGCAGTCGCTTGGAGAGATCCCCATCCGTGAATATCTCACTGCTATTTTTTGGCTGGTCTAGCCGGCCTGCCGGTCAGTCGGGTCGCTGAACTGACACCCACCGCCTTGGCCGCTCGATCCGAACTAACTAGTTTCGCGGGCATCGTGGCAGCCCCGATTTGGTTATTATTCTATCTGCCGTGCCATCTTTTGATACCGCGCAGCTCCGTGCTCTGGCCTCCCCGGGTCTGCATTCCCTTAGGGGCGGTCGCCGGCGCAGCAGCATTTTGGGTCGAACTCTCCTTTACAACCTGGGGAGGAAACTTAAACGACGGCCCCTGGTTCCAGAGCGACGCGATATTGGCTGCTGGTGTCGGCGCCCGCACCTGTCTCGCTGGCTCGATGATTGCAAAGCGCTCTAGGGAAAAAGAAAAGCGGACCTTAGTAGTCGGCTCTGCACAACGATAGGCGGCCTCGGGCTGTGCCTTATATTGTATCGTGGACTTGTCCTAAACTTTTCATTCGCGATCTGATCCGCCGCGGAGAGCGAGAGGGGAGGAAGATTGAGGCGGTTCGGGAGAAGGCTCAGTTTAAGGCGGGGAAGAAGAACCATGCTCGCTAGCCGCTATCGCGGCCGTGAGAGGTGAGAAGTGATTGGTGATTGGTTCGCTCGGGCATAAGCATCATTCGATGAGTGCTGCCATGAAGCTGACTCCGACCGAGACGGACGCTCTTTTACTGCTAAGGAGCCGGAGGCGCTTCGATGTGTATGCCGTACTTTGCTCCGATTCCGATCAGGGTAGTGATATCGGGCTGAAGTTTCTGAAACTCTACTGCTGCTTCCCGGAAAAACCGGTCAAAGCCTCCCGGCACACAGACTACGGTGTATTTGGCGGGGTTCCCGCTAATGACTTTGAAATAATGTCGCTTACCCCGCACCAGATAAATCACGTCGCCTGGCTGACCCGTAAAGGTTCGATCATCCTGATAAAACTCCAGTACTCCTTCGTGGACGATGAAGGTTTCATCTTCGACGGTATGAGTGTGAGGCGGCGGTCCTTCGCCAGGCGCGTTGGTGAAGGTCATGATGCACATGGTGTTGTTGGTCTCGTCCGATTCGGCGATCACATAGCCTGGAGCGAATGCGTTCACGATTCGGTCAGGCCGATTACGAGACCTTTCACCGGCAAGGATACTGTCGGCTTCAGTCATAACGCGGCTAAGAGTAACCTGTTGTCGACTTCGGCGTAAAGACAGGAAGCGGAGGAAGGAGCGAAGAAGGACCACACCCGCTCGAGCAGCAATTGAGTTCCAGGTAGGCTCTCCAATAGACGACTAGCTCAAGTATCGTCATCAAAGAAAAATGTGAATATTTTCTACCGCTGCGGTCCTGATCGTGTCGCTTGGCATTTTGACTCTCGCGGGCTGCGTTGAAATGCAAGCCGTGGATGTGCGTCCGAAAAGCGGTGCCCTGCTGATCGACTCGACGGACGTCCTCTACGTGAAAGGGCTGCTCGCACAAACTGCCAAAGACTACGGCCTTGAGCCTCAGGAACTCGTAAGCTCCGATATGATTGCCTCATACCAAGGCGGCAAGAAAGGGCCCTTTTCGGCTGGTATCGCATTCATCCTACTTTGGCAAAATCCAAGCCCCAGTCGTTTGGAGATCGATATCAGTGGCCCTACGCCAATAGGCGCGACGATACTCAGTAAACGGATTTTTTGGGAGGTAAAAGCAAAGCTGATTGAGCATTTCGGGAGTGACCGCGTGCGCGACGTGAGTAAGACAGTGGTTAATCCAATATGAAGGGACAACCGAGGCAAATCCCTGATCCTAACGTTCTCAAATCCGCTATCGGTTTGCGCGCCTCCAAGGGAGGTGCCGTGGCGGTCGGCCTCACGGTCGACGAAGGCGAACCTCGGGCGGGCGCCGATCATCGCGGCATTGCTCGTCAATCGTGCTGGCTGGATCACCGACCTCCTCGAGTACAGTCTCGCCTTTGCGGATCATGTGGCGGTCGCGGAGGGCCTGGCCGTTCGCGAGGCGCTTCGCTTTGCCTTCCGCCGATGCGGGATCGATTCTGTCGAGTTAGACGAGAAGACGCTCCCCGGAGTCGCGGCGGAGACGCTCCGCATCTCGACGGCGGAGATCGATGCGCGCCTGAAGATGCTGGGTGTGACCGCCGGAAAGCCGTGGCGAAAGGAGCAGAAGCTGGCCTGTCTGGCCGCGTGGGTCGCGATTGCGGGCGCGCGTTGATGCCCCGGCGTCAGACTGATGCTTCGCTTTTGAATCCACCCGCGGTGTGACCTTGGGTTCAGGTCGCGAGTTTTGTTGTCTCAAATCCCGACACGAGAAGCTCTTGGATGATACCGGAGTATTCCTATATTGTGATCCTGAATTTGATCGCCACTTTGTCATTTCTTTATCATAAACCCGAAAAAACCCGCGCTGACACGCATTGACTGATCCTGATCATCTCAAATCCGCTGCCGAGTATCTTCTCGAAATCGCCCGCAGCTCGGAAGGCCGCCGCTACCGCAAGCAGCCCAAGATCGACGCGTTGAGACAGTATAAGGAAGAGATCCTGGAGGCGCATCGTAGCGGTCTCAGCGTGCATCGGATCGCGCAGATTTTTCGCGAACGGGGTGTTGATATTTCCGTGCCGCATTTAGTGCGAACCGTAAGGCGTTTTGTCGACGAAGAAGAGCGGACCGGTAAGGGGTCACCCGCTCCGCTCCGTCCGGTGAGTCCCATGGCAAAGGAACGCCATCCGGAATCGGCTGCCGCTGAAGACACGAAGCCAAGGACCTCGGTCACCTACCAGGTTTCTGAACAACCCTCTAGCAGAGTCCAGGAGGAGGAATTTGCGAAGCAATTGCGGCTTGCGCGCTACCTGGCCGCTGGAGGCTCGCCGCCGTCGCGGCCGCTAGAGCCGGCTCCTCAGCCAAAAACGCCTAAAAAGGAGCGACCCATTACAAAGGCGGGGGCTAAAACCAAGGCGGAGACGGCCAGCAAGAAAGCTCGGGAGGAAGAATTGGCGAAAGAAAGGCGGCGTGCGGGACGGGTGGGGCCACCCACTGGCGCAGACCCAAGGAAGAAGCAATCGACCACTCGAGGTCCCTCAAGGTGAAGAGGATATCTGACTACGGATCAGAAGGTTGTGTGTTTGAATCACGCCGGGTGCAAATGAAGTGCCAGAGCCGATCGGCAGGCGAATAAACAAGCTGACAAATCAACGAGAAAATTCGCTTCTCCACGTTCTATCCACACTTTGAGAGACACCCCGCGTTGAAATCCGTCTAATTCTAGATGGATGCGCTTCCCCGATTGCCCGGCCTTGGGCCGTGGGCTAGCCTAGTATCTGGAAAGAGCGCGAACGAATGCCGACACTTGAACCTGCTTACGACCAAACCGAAGACATTGTTTTCGCCGCTATAGAAGGCAACCAGCTTAGCCCGGAATTAGCCGCATGGACGGATGCGGTTTATCGAAATGCGGAAAAGTGGGCACTGATCATTTACGACCGGGTCCGCCTGGTCGGTTCACAGATCTATGAGCGGGAAAAGGCCGTTACCTTTTGGAAAGGGCAATCGGAATGGGCTGAGACTCAGCTCCGAACCTTCCGCCGGACAGAACAAAGATTCATCACGAAGGGGATTTCCACACCCCCGGCCTTACTCAGCACGATTCAAACGGCAAACGAAATTGTGGAAGCGTGCCGGGGTGCTTATGAGCTTGTTGCCAGCACTACAAACCAAGGCTCTGTCAATACATTGACCGCAGTATTTGAACCTTGCGAGGAGGATGGGTATCACGCTTTCATCCCCGAAATTCCGGGTGTCCACAGCCAAGGCGAAACCATCGACGAAGCTCGGGAAAACCTCTTTGATGCGCTCAAAGAATTATTGACCTATCGGACCGAAGAAGCCCTAAAAGGCAAAGATCTTTCCCAACGTTTAGAAGCTAAGCTGGTCACTTGAAACTGCGCGACTTCGAACGGCTCTTGCGTGAGCATGGTTGTACTAAGGTTCGCGAAGGCAGTAAACATTCGATTTGGGAGAATGCGGCCGGTGCCACTTCAGCCGTACCGCGTCACGTCGAGATTAAGAAAAACACCGCACGCGGCATTTGTAAGGATCTCGGGATTGATCCGCAAAAAGTTTCAAACTGAAACGAAAAACACCACCCCCAGAACATGAGAACCAAATCCGCACCCCCAAAACCTCCGCCCTCATTCGAACCCGAAACCCACCCGGTTAAAGTGATCAAACTCAAAAGAATTAGCCTGATCTACCCGGTCTGACTTGCTATTTCGCCGAAGGTTGTCGACTTCAGTTCCACACCCGTGATCTGGTCCATCTGGTCCGGACCAACAACCTCGACTTGCCCAGCCGCCCTTTCGAAAACGAGTCGCCCGGACGGGCTGACCCAAACGTGCTCGCGAGTTCTCACATCGATCGAGTCACCGCCAACTCGGCGTATGGTAAACGGCTGCCATTCTCTGGCTCTTAGGAGTTCCCGAATTCGTTCGATCATACGATATGGCTACGCACAAAAGGCAACTCCGACAAGGACGGCAACTTCCGCGACGGACCCAAGAGGAACGCGTGACTTGCATTGACTGATCCTGATCATCTCAAATCCGCTGCCGCCTATCTTCTTCAAGTCGCGCGAAGCTCTGAAGGCCGCCGTTATCGCAAGCAGCCCAAGATCGACGCTTTGAGACAGTATAAGGAAGAGATCCTGGAGGCGCACCGCTAGGCCGCTAGCGCGGACCGTGAGAAGTGAGAGGGGAAGGGGATTGGTGAAAAGGCGAGAGGCAGCGTGATTGGTGATTAGTTTCCGGCCGGCGTTATATCGCTAGTCGGCTGGCATTTTGACTGGTCGATTGATGTCCGAACTGATTTTCAACGACGCTGAAATCCGCTAGAGCTACATACAGAGGTGGATGGGCGGAATAACGTGGGAGAAATCGACGGTTATTTGGAAGCTGTCGCCGGCTGGACTGGATCGAGTGATGACGCCGTGATCCTCGTTGACGAACTTCCAAAGAGCTAAGACTAACCTTCCGATGACCTCGCGATCGAAGAGAAAACCCTGCATACGAACCGCGGAGTCCCCGTCCTTAATCATATGATCAATCACCGCATCGATATCGCCTCGGTGCACATCGAGAGGTCCGATTGGCCTGAAGCCGGCCTCGAGCAGTGCGTGGAGTGGAGCGCCGTTGCCGTCTACCACATGGGCCAGATACTCCTCGTCCGGCGAATCTCGACCACTCTCCTTGATGGCGTAGACCATCATAATTTTCACTAAGAGCGCCGCGAGGCCAAAACCGCGCGCGGCCGGGTGGAACAACAGGCCACCAACCTCCGCTTCCTGTGCCGATCCGGACGCCATTTGAATGACGCCAGTGCCAATAATGTTATCCGTTGTCCGGTTCAGGACATGAAATAACCGGCGCTCCCGCGCTGCATCAAGGAAAGCATGCGCCGGACGATCAGCGAGTGTGCCTTCGTTCAGCGCCTCAATGAACGTGAACGGGATTCGGTACTCGGCTTCCTCTGTCAGCCGAACATCGACCCTGTCCTGATCTCTAATGACTGGCGGTCTATTAACCGGCATGTCATCCATTCTCACCAATTTTGAAACAACATGCCAGGAAAACACACCGGACGCTCCGGCAGGACGAGCGCGGATAGTGATCATGTGCTTCTGGAATCAATGAGAGAATAAATGCGGTTACTCCACTCGCAGGGAGGAGGGGTAGGCCACCGCCCGGTCTGGATCGCCCGCTGGGCCCACTGGGTGTCAGACCCTGATTTTGGTCTTCAAGGCCCAACACGAGAAGCTTCTGGATGACACCGAAGCTCTCCTCTATTGTGATCATCAATTTGATCGCCACTTTCTCATTTCT
>Ga0209647_1000426_pt1 | contig 39831 bp, 43 predicted proteins | sample GraSoi_2013_60cm_FD_185827 | JGI IMG/M metagenome (GOLD analysis project Ga0209647, IMG submission 185827) | Grasslands soil microbial communities from the Angelo Coastal Reserve, California, USA - Sample 9_17_2013_60cm (SPAdes) (version 2) | ecosystem: Environmental > Terrestrial > Soil >... | reverse complement strand
GACACAGGCGGAGTCGTGCCATCGCCTCTGGACAAGTTGGGGTTGGCTTTAAACGCTAAACAAATTCGTCGAATACCAGAAAGAGTCGCTATAGCGGGCGGACTGGAAAAGGCCAGCGCGATTCTCGCTGCGCTGAAAGGAAACTGGATAACCACTCTCGTAACGGACGCTGGCGTTGCGCGCCGCCTTCTGGAGTAGCGGACGCGTCGTAAAATTCAGAATCCCTCATTTCGTACTAGCAAGAAGGTTAGCAGACTCGGCAACCGGGCGATTACCGTTGCGTTTATTCGCTCATATGAGCATATAAATGCTCACTTGACACTATTGGCTGTGTCACGTTATTTGTAGCGCCCCCATTGATGAGTCTTCCCCCGAATCCTAACGAGGCTGTACTGGAGCGTGCTAGTAACGAGTTTCGCCTACCTATTGGAGCGAAGCGCTGGCTCGATTTACCCGAGGAAGCCTTCGCGGAAACTCTCTCTCCCCTAGCCATCAATCCAAACCCCAGAAAGAAAATACGTCTTATGCAAAGATTCCGGTTGTGCCGATCCCTTGGAGGATTGGCTCTCGGTCTGTTATTAGCGAGTGGTCTGAATATCGCTTCTGCGAAGGAGTACCAGTTCGCGGTGATCCCAAAGCTGCGCGCGGCATGGTTTAACCGGCTAGAAGTCGGGACCAAGAAGGCTGCGCAGGATTTCGGTGTAAAAACCTACATGCAGGCACCAGCCACCGCCGACGAAGCGGAGCAAGCGCGTTTGATTCAGGACGCGATCAGTCGTGGTGTCGACGCTGTTCTAGTGGTACCGAACAACGCTCAATCACTCGAACCGGTTTTTACGCAGGCTAAGCAAGCCGGCATTGTCGTGATCACTCACGAATCGCCAAACCAGAAGAACGCTGATTTCGATATCGAAATGATCGACAACCAAAAGTTCGGCGAGACGGCGATGGAACTTTTGACCCAGGGTATGGGCGGCAAGGGCGACTTTGCGGTTTACGTTGGTTCCTTAACTGTGCCGGCGCACAATCTCTGGGCGGACGCCGCTCTAAAACTGGCCAAGGACAAGTATCCGGATCTTAAGGTGGTGGCAGATCGCTTTCCGGTTTCAGAAGACCAGAATGCCGCACGCGAGAAGACGCTCGAGCTGTTGAGAACCTACCCAAGTCTACGCGGTTTCCTGGCTTTCGGTAGCCAAGGTGGACCTGGAGCGGCTCAAGCTGTGAGGGAACAGCATGTCCAGGGCGCCACCGTGATCGGAACGACTTCGCCCAACCAGGCAGGCCAATATCTCGATGACGGGTCCATGACGAAAAGCATCCTTTGGGATCCGGGTGAAGCCGGTTACGCTATGGTGTGGCTCGCTAAACAAGTCCTGGACAAGAAGTCCGTGACGGAAGGAACGGAAATTCCCACGATCGGAAAGATTCCGTCGCTGAAGGGGAACACCATCACCTACGACCGGCCGCTCATCTTGGATAAGAGCAACCGCAAAAACTACGACTTCTAAACCGGCTGGACAGAACACCGAGACAACCGCCTGGGGAATAGTCAAAGGCCGGCTTGACATACCATGCCTGATGATCCGCAGCGTAGTCGTTCAGAATATCTCCTGCAATTACAGCACGTCGCCAAAACCTACGGCGGACTTCGCGCCCTGAACGACGTGAGCTTTGGGATACGCTACGCCGAAATCCATTGTTTGGTCGGCGAGAATGGATCAGGAAAGTCCACGTTGATCAAGATTATTTCCGGCGTCGAACAGGCGGATTCCGGCAAGCTTCTGTTCGACAACCAGCCATTGCACGCTCTGCATGCCGCTGATTCTATTCAGCGTGGCATCCAGGTTATCTACCAGGATCCATCGCTATTCCCGAATTTGACTGTCGCCGAAAATGTCGTGATCTCGGAAGTTTTAGCGAAACGCACTCGACACGTCGATTGGAGACGGCTGCGCCGGCGCGCCAAAGAGGTTGTCGAAAAAATTCAGTTTAATATCGATTTGGATGCGCCGATCCGAGCGTTGCCCTTCGCGCAACAGCAATTGGTGGCGATCTGCCGTGCCCTCAGTAACGACGTTCGCTTATTGATCATGGATGAGCCTACTACCGCGCTCACCCGCCGCGAGGTGGAAATCCTATTGGATGTCGTCCGCGGCTTACAAAGCAAAGGAATCTCCATTCTTTTCGTGAGCCATAAACTGAATGAAGTTTTCGAGATCGCGCAACGGTTCACGGTCTTGCGAGATGCGAGATGGATCGGCACCTACGGACGCAACGAATTGACCGTGCCCAAGCTCGTCGCGTTGATGACCGGACAGGAGGTAGCTACGGAACCGTTCCGAAACGTGGTGGAAGGAAAAAGGCCGCTACTGGAGGTCTCCCATCTATCGCGGACCAACGAGTTTGAAGATGTCTCTTTTGTTCTAAAGGAAGGAGAAGTTCTCGGATTAACCGGCCTTCTGGGCTCGGGCCGAACCGAATTGGCGGTTGCCTTGTTTGGCCTAACTAAACCTGACAGCGGCGAGATTCGGATCCACGGGCAGCCGGTTAGAATGGCATCGCCGCGAACAGCTATCCGGCTGAGGCTAGGCTATGTCCCGGAAGATCGACTGCGGCAAGGATTGGTTATTGGCCAATCAATCGGCGCCAACATGCTGCTCTCGACCTGCAGCCAAGTGCTCAATCGGTTTGGTTTGATCGACATGATCAAACGGCGGCGCGAAGTCCAGCATTGGATCAAGGCGTTGGGGATCAAGGTATCCGACCCAGACCTGCCCATCGAGACTTTGTCAGGAGGAAACCAGCAAAAAGCCGTGATCGCGCGGTGGCTGGCGACAAAGCCCAAGGTACTCATTCTGGATTCGCCCACGGTTGGGATTGACGTAGGCGCGAAACGAAGTGTCCATCAACTGATCCACGAACTAGCGATGGCCGGCGTCGGGATCATCTTGATCACTGACGAGATCGATGAAGCATTGACCAATTGCACGCGCGTCTTGCTGATGCGCAACGGCCGGATCATTGCCGATCTCGACACTGCTAAGGAAGACGAAACCAGTGTGCAAGCACGTCTGGAGGCGGCTTAACCTCCTTAGATTTTCCGGACTTAGCGCCGCATGAAAAAACTCATTCGAAGAACGGAATTTTTCTTATTTCTGCTCCTCGTGGCTTTAGGACTCGGATTCACTTTGATAAACCCGAGGTTCGCGACAGTTGCCAACTTGCTGGATCTGATTAAGAGCTACTCTTTTTTCGGAATTCTTTCCGTCGGCGTACTGGTGGTTCTCCTTTCAGGCGGGATCGATATCTCTTTCACAGCGATCGCTCAGGTCGCGGAATATGTCACCGTTTCCTGGATCCTGGCTTACGGTGGAAATCTTGGAACCGCTCTTCTGGTCGGCTGCAGCGTTGGCACAGTGTTGGGCATCGTTAACGGCCTCTTGATTCACTTCCTCCGTATTCCACCGATTATCGCCACCATCGGCACGCTGAATCTCTACTACGGAGTCTTATACGTGGTGTCCGCTGGCCAGATCATTTACCAGGTCCCCGAGTTTTACCGGACCCTTTCCGGCGCGACATTACCGGGTAACTTTCCGGTTCTCGGTCTCCTTTGGATTGGCGTGGTGATTCTGGCTGCTTGGCTTCTGAAGTACACCGTTCTTGGTCGAAGTATTTACGCCCTTGGTGGGAGCCAGATCGCCGCGGTTCGGGTTGGGTTCAATATCTTCGCCACCCGACTTTTTGTTTATGCTTTTATGGGCTTCATCAGCGGCTTCGCTTCTGTTGTGCACACGGCTCTGGTACAGTCCGCGATTCCGAATTCTATCGTTGGGCATGAATTGGACGTCATTGCGGCCGTGGTCTTGGGAGGCGCCAGCATCATGGGTGGCTCCGGATCAGTACTTGGTACCTGTTTGGGAGTCGCGCTTCTGGCGCTGTTAGGAAACGGATTGACCCTAATCGGAATGTCTTCCTACTGGAACAATGTAATGGTCGGACTCGTGCTCCTAGTGGGCGTCACCATGAGTGCGGTCCAGCGTAACCTGCAGGCCAAACGCCGGGTCACGAATCTAGACGGAGCAGCCCTGATGGCTAGGCCCACGCACGACCAAAGAGGAACTTCCAGCGGGATGCCACTCGCCTAATTAGCTATGCGTCGCTTCCTGTATTCCCATCGCGATCTGATAGCGCTCACCGCGGTTTTGATTGGGGTCGCGGCGGTAATGTTGCTGTTGAATCCGGAGCGATTTCTGACCCCGAATAACCTCCGGTCGATGGCCTTTCAATTGCCGGAGATCGGTATCCTAACGTTAGCGATGATGGTAGCGATGCTGCATGGCGGCATCAATCTGGCAGTAATCGGAACCGCTAATCTGACCGCGATCATTACCGCGTTGATAGTCCATGCTATCCTGCCGGTATCGGGCAATGAATGGTTCGCTATCGCCCTCGGTTTGGGAGCAGGTTTCACCGCATCATTATTGGTGGGGCTCTTGAATGGCTTTCTCGTTGGCTACGTCGGCGTCTCTTCGATACTCACTACCCTGGGTACGATGACCCTGGTCAATGGAATCTGCATCGTGATTACTGGCGGATCCACGATTTCTCGCCTGCCGGCCCCAATCCTCGTGATTGGGAATGGAGTTATTTTCGGTATTCCGGTTCCTCTCTGCATTTTCCTACTGTGTAGCGCCGCACTGTCCCTAATTCTGAGCCGGACGGTGTTCGGATTTAACCTTTATATGCTGGGCACGAATTCGGAAGCGACCCGATACGCTGGTATCGATAATCCCCGAACGCTGCTGGGCGTTTATTTGTTGTCTTCCTTTCTCGCCTCGATTGCCGGGGTGATCATGATGGCGAGATTCAATTCCGCTAAAGCGGATTATGGTCAGTCGTATCTGTTAGTAACAATTTTGGCCGCCGTACTGGGTGGAACCAGTGCCAGTGGGGGTTACGGAAAAGTTATTGGCGTGGTATTCGCGATCATCATGCTGCAGATGTTGGCGAGCGGCCTCAATCTTTTGGGCGTGGACCCCTTCTTCGCAATCGCGATGTGGGGAGCGATTCTGTTGTTGGTTATGACCTTGAATCATTTTTTCCGTCGACGGGTCTGAACACTGGCGAGCTATTGGCGAGCCACCGTTCCGCTTGGCCGCTAAGGAAGCTCGTTAGTTGCCGTCGTGGTAGACTAGCACCGGGCAAGGCGCGCGATGGACGATCCGCGATGGTTGATCAAGTCCCAAAAGCCGGCCTAAAAAGCTCGGGTGATGATTCCCCGTCAGAATAAGATCGGCCCGTAGAACCTCAGCCATCAGAACGACTTTGTCTGCGGGATCGCCGACACAAACGTACGCCGAGCACTCGGGGTATGTCCTCCGTATTTTCTTTGCCAAGTTTTCCAACCTTTTTTCTGGCGCAATCACCGGATCGTCGAATCTACACTCTTTACTGCCTGTTTCCTCTGTGGCTTCCTTAGGCGAACACACGTGAAGCAGGGTTAGATGAGCCCCGAAGGGCTCGGCAAGCGCCGCTGCGTAAGCAGCGGTCTCTTCTGAATGGGGCGACAGATCAACGGCCACCAGCATTTTTTTAATATTCAGGCTATAGCCCGGCGTCACTGCTTGCAGCGCCGGAGCTTCTGTTAGGATGTTAGTCATATTTTGCTCCGATTGTTTGTACAAAGACAAATGTTGCGAAAAGAAGGTCTGCGGCCTCTTAAAGACTCACGATCAAACGCCAGGCCGCCCTTTTTAAAATCTCTAAGCGGCCCGCCATGTATTCTGCCCCTGTACGAATTTTCTGTGATGTCGCAGGGCTGCTTGTACAATGATTTCAGCTGCGTCGGCGAAACCAGTTTTGGCGGTATTGATTACCAGGTGATATAGCAACGGGTTGTCACCATCGGCATCGAAATAGCGCCTCAGATAGCGCTTCCTGGCATGATCTTCTTGTGAAACTTTTAGGGTCGCCGCGTTCGGTGATAAACCGTAAAAATCCGTTGCCTGCGTGATTCGGTTCGACAATGGCCCGACCAAACGAACATGAAAGACGTACGGTAAGAGTTGAGTTATAACTTCTGCTCCGCGCCCCACCATGATCACTCGGCCCATGCTCGCCAGACGTAAAATCGTCTTCGTGGTTTGCTGAGTGAGCCACCAGGTATTCGGGTGAAGACCCAATAGCTCTTCTACGATCGACTCGACGGGAAGTCGCGCGTCTTCAACCATAAGCTTTTCCAAGTCCGGCGAAAGCTTATGCTCGACGAGAACCTCTTTCGCCAAATTCTTATCGAAGACCGTCCAGGGAGCTTCGGTTGAGCCTGGCTTGGCAATTGCGTTTAGTCGTTCAGCTGCGATTTCAGCAATGGTTGTCGCGCCGGCTCCGGATTCTCGTGAAATCGTGATCGAGGGCTGTTGTGGCAACAGAGCTCTCTTCGGGAGAGCTGCCTGTGACAACAGGTAGCGATTGAATCTTTCTAACGATGACTCTCTCATAATCTAGTTTCCCATCTCGTAGGTTGTTGGGGTAACGAAGAAGCCTTTTCGGAGGCATCTAAGCCGCCAGCATTCCGATCATTCGAACCAAACTCTGGTCGATTCCTTTGGTTTTACCGGCGACCAGTGCGTACGGAGTACAAACGATTTGCCCTTTTTGTAAACCCACCAGAACGCCGGTTGCGTCTTGATCCAGGCATTCTACGGCCGTGACTCCAAACCGAGTGGCTAGCAGACGATCGAATCCCCCGGGTGCTCCTCCACGTTGAACGTGTCCTAGAGTAACTACCCGCAGATCGAATCCCACTTGATCCTTCTGCGCGTTGCAGTATTGCGCCAGCGTGGCGGCATTGTATCTAGCACCTTCGGCGACGACGCCGATCGCGTGCGCTTTACCACGTTGGTAAGCCTCGCGGAAAAGTTCGATTACAACTTGCGGCTCCATTGGCACTTCCGGCATGACGATGGCCTCAGCTCCACCCGCAATCCCCGCCGCCAACGCCAAGTAACCGCAGTTACGTCCCATGACTTCGACCAAAAACGCTCGGTGATGCGAACTGGCCGTGATTTTGATTCGATCGATTGCTTCAAGAGCAACATTGAGAGCGGAATCCACTCCGATCGAGATTTCCGTTCCCAGAAGGTCGTTATCGATCGTAGAAGCGATTCCTACCACAGGGAACCCGGTAGCTGCCAAAGCGGCGGCCCCGGTTTGGGATCCATTGCCGCCGATAACCACGAGCCCGTCAATGTTGGCCGCTTCCAAAATCGTACGGGCCTTTTGAACACCAGTGTCGAGTTTGAATTCAGCACAACGCGCGCTGCCTAACATCGTTCCACCTTGCTGGACTATCCCGCCGACATCTCGAGCAGTTAGTAGTCGAAAATTTGAGGAGAGCAATCCCTTAAACCCTTCGTGAATGCCCACCACCTCGTGACCGAGATGTAGTCCGGTTCGAACCACCGCTCGGATGGCGGCATTCATACCGGGTGCGTCACCTCCGCTTGTTAATACCGCGAATCGCTTCTTCATGGCGGAAACATGGCCAATCCGCGGCTCCTCGGCTCCACATCGATTGTCAAAAATTCGGCTTTGGTTGGCGCTTATGAGTTAAAACCCCAGTCAGTCCTTAAGTCCCTTCGGGACAGCTCCGACTGGATTCCCGACGGGTTTTGAGAAATGCGAAATCCCCCGTCCAACGCATCCCTGACTCGCAGGCACACACAGCACCGGGCAATCAGCCCTCCGAATCAGTTCATCCAGTAATTCTTCAGGCAGCCAACACCACCGGACTAGATCCAATGGCAGTGGAACAGCAATTAGATCAGCCAACCATCTTTGACTTTGGCGAAGAATCTGCGCCGCTGGAGGTCCGCTCACACAGCGACAGCTACACTTCGGCAAGAGTTGCCGCGCTTCGCCGGTAAGCTCGTACAAACGTGATCGCACTCTCAAGCGATGAAGCGATAACTCTTTTAGTGCGAGGTCACCCGCGGCAAAATCAAAACTTGGCGGCGCAACATAACAATGTAGAAGCGTCACGCTGGCCCCGAGACGGCGGGCCATTAATAGAATAGGACGCAGATCACTCAGTTTTGTCTGAATTGCATCTACAGGAACAAGGATCCGTCGAATCGGCGACGAAATTGGCGCCGTCTGGGTTCTCTTCACAAGGAAAGGTTAGTCCCACGATCAAAGGATCACTCTCCCTGTCTTGCCGGTTTTCGTTCCTGTTTTGATAACAACGAAAACCAGACGCAACTACTTGATCACGCCCAATCCAACTGCCAGGCCCTCTCGACTACATCTGCTGCTTAGTTTGAGTCGTCGTCCAACGAGCAGCAAACGAGATGAGCTCTGCTGTCGTGTTAATTTTTAACTTCGTTTTAATGTTAGCTCGGTGAGCGTCGACAGTCTTCGCGCTCAAGTGCAACTTCTTGGCAATCTCATGCGACGATAATCCCTCGCCCAACGCTTGAAAAACCTCGAACTCCCGGTCGCTGAGGTTCTGAATGGATGAACGATCGGTCCCGGGCTGCCCGCCAGAGAATATCTCTAGAATATGAGCCGACATGCTTTCGCTCACATAGATCTTACCACTCAGGACATGCCGGATGGCGCCCATCAGTTTATCGCCACCTTCGTGTTTGGTGATATAACCGCGGGCCCCGGCTCGGAGAACGCGGTCAGCATACAATGACTCGTCATGCATCGAAATCACGAGTATCGGTAGATCCGGGCGTATCGCCTTAACGTCTTTGATCAATTCCAAGCCGCTCTTACCCGGGAGCGTGATGTCAATCAACATGAGTTCAGGCAGGCTCACGGCCATCCGATCGAGCGCTTGGGCCGCATTTTCAGCTTCACCGCAAACGAGAGTGTCGGGTTGATGGTTGATCAAGTGAGTGAGCCCAGCTCGGGTCATCGGATGGTCATCCACAATGAAAATCCGGGCCTTTTGAGGTTTTTCAGCTTTTTTCATCCTAACCTAAGTCTACAGGCGACCGTAGTACCTTCGCCTTTGAGAGAATCAATCCTTAGCATGGCTCCAATCATGTCGGCTCGGTACTCCATGATTCGTAGCCCCATCCCTTCTATCGCCCGTCCGTCCTGATTAAAGCCAACGCCATCGTCTTTGACGGTCAGTATCAATTCCCCATCTACTCTCTTGAGAATGATGAAGACGGTCTTTGCCTGCCCATGCTTTACCGCATTTCCGATAGCTTCCTGAGCAATCCTATAGAGATGGGTGGCGGAGGTGCGATTCTCCAGCAGGACTGGTTGTGGGCATTCAAAAGAGCAGTGCACTCGAAAAAGGTTGGTCGCGTTAATCGCTAAATTGTTGAGCGCAGCCATCAAACCGTTTGGTTCGATCTCGACGGGTGAAAGTCCTCGGGCCAACGCCCGCGCCTGTTTCGTGGCGTTCCGGATCAGCTCGCCGATCCGAGCAGCTTCGGCTTGCGCCTCTGGCGTTTTGGAAAGCTGCTGGACCAAGACCGAGTTTTGGAACTCAATCCCAGCAAGCTGCTGGCACAAACTGTCATGTAAATCTTGGCCGATGCGTTGCTGTTCGCGGCTGCTGGCTTTCGGCAACTCTTCCTCTAATACTCTCCGCTCAATGGCCGCTGCTAAAGCATCGGCGACCGACTGCAAAAAATGCACATCATCGCCAGTGAACGAGCGTTGCCGCCTCGTATGTGCGCCCAAAATCCCGTAAGGCTTACCTCGCCCATGGATGATCACACTGACACCGCTACGGATACCGTGTTCCAAAAAAAAAGCTGGCGCCTTAAAGCGCGTCTCCGTTCTTAGATCTTCGACCACCACAGGCGAACTGGATAGTAAAGTAAAGCCACCGTGAGACCCAAGACCGATCGGTAGCGACGTTTTTCCCACCGAACCCTCTCTCCAACCGACGCCGGCTCGCAAAGAGAGAGCGTTCTCGGTTAATTCCAACACCTTGCAAAACTCGACATCAAGAACCTTGGTTGCCAGGGAGACGGCATCATCCAACACCGATGTCAGATCTCCACCTTCCAATGCGCGCCGGCTTAGTTCCACGACTGCGCTCTGCTGGCGAGCGCGATTTTCGAAAGCGGCCACCGCCGTTTGAGTGGCATAGGCCAGCTCAGAGGTGCGCTCACGAACCCGAGCCTCTAGTTCTTCATGCGATTTCCGGAGCGCTTCCTCGACGCGCTTATGCTCGGTGACATCCCTGACCGTTGCGATAACGACTCGCCCTTCGTCGGTATTAACCGGACTTAGCATAATATCGGCCGGGAACTCAGAACCGTCCTTGCGCAACGCGTAAAGGTCGAGATCGACTCCCATCTCACGCAGCCGCGGTGCAGACATATAGTTGCTCCGATTTGCCACATGGCGGCCCCTAAATCGGGGAGGAATGAGAACTTCAATTCGTTGGCCGATCAGCTCGCGACTGAGGTACCCAAACATCACTTTGACTTGGTCATTTACGCGAGTAATCCGACCGCGTTCGTCAACGACGATGACGGCATCGGGAGAGAATCGAAAGAACGCCGCGAGCATGTCGGTGCGCCGCCGGGATTGTTCACCGGACCGCGGACTCTGTCGGTTGACTGTAGCGGGTTTTTGCCGCGCCGAACCAACGATTTTCTTCGGCCGTTTCGGCTGAACCAGGGAGCGCGTCGTAACGTGCTTTTTTGAACTCATGGACCAGGCCCTCGTGGGCGCAGCGAACGTAAACCGAACAGACTGCCAAAGAAAGCCCGCAAGAATCCATGCTCCGTAGGAGCACAATCTTTATAGCAAAGGGTGCCCAAAAATTGCGGCAGCTCCGTAGGAGCGACATATCTTTGGACCATACGGACCGCAGATCTGCATTGATCGGTGGCTGCCAACACTTCGGCGTATCCGCGATAGACGACACTTTTTTGGGCCTATGACCGCTATAGGTTATGGTGCGCGCGGACCCCAATGAGATGTCGCTCCTACGGAGCTGCTCGCACTCTTCACTTGCGCAGCTATAAAGATTTCACTCCTACGGAGCTAGTCTTTGCTAGCAAACGACCAAGCCCAACCGATGAGAGCGCTCACATCCCCAAAAGGAGCCAGGAGCTTGCATCTAGGCTAGGAGCTAGGAGCACCTCAAAGCCTGTCACTCTGATCAATCGTCTTTCACCTCTCGCTCGTCACTTCTCACTGCTCAAGTCCCTACCTGTACCAGTCGCTTTCGGGCTCCATGACGATAACGATTGGGCAGGGGCAGACTCCACGGCCGCCGCTAGTAGTGGTCAGTTGTGGGTGTCGAAATTGGGCGGCTAGTGGTTCCGGTAGGAGGATCAGGTCCACCTTGCGTTCTGCGGCCTCATCTAAAACCTCTGGTAGACTGGTAGGCATCGTTTGGCTGATCGAAACCTCGCCGTATCGCCCCTTCACCTCCCACGATAGACAAAGAAGATCGATCATAGCTGTCTCCGCCGCTTCCTCCGCTGTCGCTTGCCACCCCGACAGCCGACCCGGATGCACCAGGGTAATGTGCGAACCCCAACGCTCAGCAATCTCCAGTGCAAGGGTTAGCGCGGGTTCGGGTTGGCTTGCCGGATCTACTATGAGTAGCAACCGGCGGATTTCACGCGGAACGAGCGCGAACAAGTCGTGGGTACTCCGAATTCGAGCAATCGGGAGCTGCGAGACCGGCATCGGTAATATAGTGGCATGCATAAACTTCTCACGGTTGGGTTTTTTGGAAGAGGGTGACCGTTGTAGCTGTTGATCTCCAACTCCCATTGCCACTAACGGTAAACCTCTGTTGCCATAGCAAACCGTTCGGGTTTGGCTTGGACTACACCGATATTGTCTAGAACTAACCGTGGAGCGTGCCTCGCTTGCGAAACCCTCGTAAGCAGGACTCTTAGGCGTAGCAGGCACATGGTGGGCTGCGCTATTGTGCATGAAGATAGAGATTTCGATATAGAGCGCTGACCGAAAATAGGCGTTGATAACTATACCCCCTTGCTCACCACGGCCTCGCAAGCGAGGCACGCTCCAAGAGTCACCACCAGTGCAATTTGCGGTGTACGCCTGCCAAGGTATGGCGAGTGTCTCCCTCAACTCTAGCGCTAGTATCACGGAATGAAAAAGATCGAAGCCGTCATCCCTCCGTCAAGCTTGGGTATGATTCGAGCAGAGTTCGTGCGACGGGGCGTCTGTGGAAATTTGACGGTAACCGAAGTTCGTCATGGCGAAACTCACGGGCCCGTTAACGGCAACTCCGACGAATCCCTAAAAGACAAAATCAAAATTGAATTGATCGTGCCTGACCGCCAAATCGACAAAGCCGTAAATGTCATTTTAAGGCATGCAATGACCGAATCTTCCGACCGGCACGGCCACGTCACGCTCCTGAATGTCGATGAGATCCTGCAACTCACCCACCCAATGCCAAGCGAATGCGCGGGCAAGCAATGATGCCGTATGTCGTATCGGGACGATTTTCCTGCAAACTTGACGCACGCGGTCCTTTTTTGCGAGCTAGGTAAAATCCCTAGTCGGACCGAGCTAAACTCCTAGCCGGGATTGCAAACTCGGACTAGCTGCTCCGAGCAGTTGTCTGATTTCTGTCGCGGTTTCCGCCCAATTGTGGATCTCGATCGCGTGCTTCACAATACGTGACTATGAGAAAGCAAGATTTGACCATAGTCGATCCACTTGATTTGGCCGTAAGGCGGTGTGCTTCAAAGAGAGACGGACGAGCGGGAGCTCGTCCCTACCGGATTAGATAGGAGAACATCAGCCATGAACCGCCCAGCCGACCTCGTCCAACGGATATCAAAATCCGATATTTACAAAGACTATGAACGCGCTTTCAGCGATGCTACTCAACTCCCGGTGTCACTCCGACCTACCGAGATCTGGAGATTAGCGTTAGAAGGGAAGCGCCACCAGAATCCGTTTTGTGCCCTGCTAGCGAAGTCCAACCGAACCTGCGCAGCCTGCTTACAAGTACAGAAGGAAATCCAAGACATGCCAGGACCCGGAGCAAAAACGGTCACCTGTTTTGCCGGCCTCTGTGACACGGCCGTTCCGGTCAAGGTCGGGGAGAAAATCATTGGCTATTTACAGACTGGACAAGTGGCACTGCGAAAACCAGATGAGGTTCAGTTCAACCGAATCACTCAACAGGTGATCGACTGGGGCGTCACCGTTGATCTAACCCAACTCAAAGACGCCTATTATCATTCCCACACGCTTGCTCCCCAGCAGTACGCCGCGATGGTAAAGCTTCTGGAAATTTTCGCGAGCCACATTTCGACACTGGCGAATGAAATCGTTGTTCAAGAGGACGAAGCCGAATCTCCGATGATCCGGCGAGCCCGCGCTTATATTTTGGCCAATCAAGCCGACCCCATCGACCTCGACAAGGTTGCTCAAGCGATGCACGTCAGCACCTTCTATTTCTGTAAGATGTTCAAGAAAGCGACAGGCTTGACGTTTACCGACTATCTGAGCCGAGTGCGCGTAGAAAAAGCGAAGACGCTTCTGCTCAATCCTCATCTTAGAATTAGTGAGATCGCCTATGATGTTGGCTTTCAATCCCTGACCCATTTCAATCGCATGTTCCGAAAAATCGTCGGCGAATCCCCGACGGTCTACCGGGAGTCAAAGTTAGTACGGCAATTGTTGAACTGACCGTCCAGGCTTTTTTCAGTGGGACTGGCTAATATTAGTTATCGATACGTGATGTCGAACCGATATTCGAGCTATAATCCAGAGATTCCAGCCCGACTAATCAGTTGCTTGAATGACAGCGGGGCGCGATACGAGATTTTGCATGAACCGTCAGGCCCATCGGGCTCTGGCCGGCGGCCCGCAGCGCCCGCGGGTCTCATTGGAACCGCGGTGGTTCGAGCTGGGAAGCAGCGTGTGCTGGCGGTGATACCCTCTCAATACAATGTTGATTTGAAAAGATTTGCCAGGCTAATTGGCGAGCCGGTCAGCTTAGAGGCTGCGGACGATTTTAAATGGCTGTTTCCCGATTGTGCCCTTGGCTCAATCCCTCCGTTTGGCAATCTGTACGGCTTGCCTACCTATGTTGATCGAAGTGTGGCTAGGAACCAGGAGATCGTTTTTTCTGCCGGCACGTCTACTGACTCTATCCGGCTAGCCTATGTTAACTATACGGAGATTGTGAGACCCTTATTTGGTCGGTTCTCAGTGAGAGCAGACGAGGACTTGGCCCCGTGATTCGGGCTGGGCCTAGCGTGAGGCGGAAGCGTGAAACTTTTGATCGTTATCTAACAAAATGAAAATTGGCGTTGTCGGTTGTGGAATGGTTGGTTCGACTGCGGCCTTTGCCCTAGTAATGAGGGGTATTGGCCGGGAAATTGTTCTAGTCGACGTTAATCATGCTCGGGCCGAGGCGGAGGCTAATGATATTGGTCACGCAGTGCCTTTTGCTCACCCGCTGCAGGTTCGTAGCGGAGAATTTGCTGACTTGGCGGATTGCAGAGTAGTGGTGATTGCCGCCGGGGTCCCGCAGAAACCCGGTGAAACTCGACTGGCGTTGCTCCAAAGAAACGCTGCTGTATTTGCCGAGGTGGTGCCGTCGATTGTCAAACATGCGCCGGCAGCCGTTCTAGTCGTTGTCTCTAATCCGGTAGACATTATGACCCATCTCGCCGCGCATTTCGCAGCGCCGGATGGCATTCCAAGCAGCCGGGTCATTGGTTCAGGAACCATGCTGGATACAGCACGGTTCCGGTCGTTGCTGGGGCGTCGCTTTGCTGTGGATCCGCAGTATGTACATGCCTATGTGATCGGGGAACATGGGGACTCAGAAGTGTTAACCTGGTCGCTGGTGTCTATTGCCGGCACGAATTTAAAGGATTTTGCCATTCTGCACGGAGAGGATCCGTTGACCGAGAAGGAGAGACAGCTGATCGATGAAAAGGTACGTCGCGCCGCATACCATATAATCGCCGGTAAGGCTGCCACGTACTATGGTATCGCCAGCGCAGTAGCACGTCTCGTGAATGTCCTATTGCTTGATCAACGGGCCGTCCTGACCATCTGTAAGCGCATCGAAGTCGTTCCCGGATGCCACGGAGTAACCTTAGGCCTACCGCACGTTGTCGGCGCGCAAGGGGCCATCAGTACGATCCCGTTACAGCTGGATCCCGACGAAGAGAAAGCTTTCCAGCGGAGCGCATCGATCCTGCATGACGCGATCGAATCCTTGAAGCTTTAAGACCCCCGGAATAGTGCTGGTTGAACGAAGAACAACCCGGGTTCGAAGTGCGACAACCAGGGTAAAGCAGGCGCCAGCCGTGCGCCTTACCATCCGTCATATAGAAAGAAAGCGGGTGACCATGAAGCTGTTACCAGAACCTCACATCGCAGGGCGTAGAACCGCGACGGCTCGACGCTTGCTCCAGCAGCGCAGCAAATTGTTACGGGCGCGCGCAGCCTTAGTGCAACAGATTAAGCGTCTAACGGAGGATGCCTCGGAAGACTTGCCAGAGTATAGCATTCACATGGCCGACGCTGGCACCGATAGCTTTGACCGCGACCTCAATCTGGGTCTGGCATCGTTCGAACAGGAAGCACTTTATGAAGTCGATGCCGCTCTAAAAAGGATAGATGACGGCACCTACGGAGTTTGCGAATTGACCGGACGGCCCATTCCGTGGAAGCGGCTGGAAGCTGTCCCGTGGACTCGATTCACGATTCAAACTAAGGCGCAACTGGAAAATGGCGCACACCCTCACATCGGTTCGCTCGGGGCCGTGCAGCCAGCCGGTGAAGAAGGTTTTGAGGCGACGGTGAGCATGCGGACACCGCGCCCCGCAAGCTTGCACTGCAATCCTGCGATATCGGGATGAACCTATGAATACTTTAACCTCACCTGAACCAGCTACCCGAACCCGACCGTTTATCCGGAAAATTGTGGTGGCCGTCGATTTGACCGCTCGTTCACTCGGGACGGCGGAGTATGCAGTCAACATTGCTAAATCTTTCGGAGCCTCCGTTGTGTTCGTTTACGTCCATCCAACGGAAAGCATGTTCAACTTTATATCTAACGGTGGCTACGATTTGATCGATTCCGAACAGCGAAACCAAAGACACGCTCTCATTAGTCTGACCGACCGTGTCTCGAAGATATATCCCTTCTGCAGCCAAACTTTTCTAGTGGGCGACACGTCGGAGGCGGTGGTGACCCATGCACAAGAGATTGAAGCGGGTCTAATTATAGTAGGAAGTCACCAACCCAGCTTTCTTACGACTTTGTTGCACCTCGATCAGGCGCCAAGAGTGGTGCATTCCGCCAGGTGTTCCGTCCTGGTCTATCACGATGAGCATGACCAGGGAGAGCCGCAATGAAAGATCAACCGACAAAAATAACCCCATTGCCCGAGCCGTTACCGGAGAATGGCCACATCTATATTGCTATCGTGGTTGGCGGAGCTGCGATCCTGCTGATGATTCTTGCCGAGATGAAATTCTTTGGGACGTAAGGGTTAGCGGTTGGCAGTGTGTTGTTGGCCGATTCGCGGCTTCGCCGCTGAAAACGCCAAACTGCAAACCGCTAACTGCAAACCGCCAACTTGCAACCTAACTCCCAGCCCATGCCGCTAAAAAGGCTTCCGCTAACATCGGTAATTGGCGGCTGTAGCCTCCTTCCAAAATTGCCGCGGTTGGTAACCCGATTTCTTTGAGGCGTTGCCCGAAACCGGCGAAGTCTTCTAACTGTAGGCCGAAATCGGTAAGAGGATCCTCGACGAAAGCATCGAAGCCAGCCGAGACCAGAATTAGATCTGGATTAAACTGCAACGAGCAATCTAGAGCCCGATTTGGCTGCCGCTACGTGCCGTTGCGAATCGCTGCCCGGAAGGATGGGCCAATTGAAAACATTAGCATAGGAACGATTCCCGGTTCCAGGATATCCCGGGTATTCGTGGACAGAAGTAAACCGGATTTGTCTATTACCGGAAACGATTTCTTCGGTGCCATTGCCATGATGTGCATCGAAATCCCAGATGGCGACTCGTTCACATCCGATAGCGATGGCGTGAAGAGCGGCGATAGCAATCGAATTCAAATAGCAAAACCCCATCGCCTTGGTTGCCGTGGCGTGATGGCCTGGTGGCCGCATCAAAGAAAAACTCTCCCTTCCGCTCAGCGCGAGATCGACGGATACAATCGCAGCGCCAGCCGCACGTCGCGCATGCTCATCGATGCCCCGATAGTACGGTGTATCGGCATCGAAGTCGATTGGCTGCCGGAGCCGATCCAGATGCTCGGGTCGATGCGCACGCAACACCTCTTTGGTCGTAGCAAGCCGGGGTCTCATCCAAACCCAATCGGGATGCTTATCCAGCAGGTAAGCCTCGGTGTTGATGATTCGCGCCGGCCGTTCAGGATGATCGTCTTGCCCAAACTCGGTTGCCGCTTTATCGGAGACCAACGTAACCATCCAAAAAACTTTTAAAGGTGTCCAGTAGACACCGCCGGAGCATTAGTGGTTGCACTTTCCGTTCCCACCGCAGACTTTACGCTGCCCTCTCGTGATAAACCAGCACCGGACATTTGGCACGGTGCATGATCCTCGGCGCCTATCTCCTACTCGGAACTCGGTATCGCAATCCGGGTAGGTTTCGCGAACGCCGGCGGCCAGCTTGTCCAAGTCTCGCTCGGTATTTCGCATATCTACCTCATAGCGTTCATGCACTTCCTCAGTAGTAAATTCCGTAATCCGCTCTGGTGCGAAGGCGTGCACGAGAGTTAATGATGCGCCGAAGCTTTTAGCAAACTGCGCGGCATAGGTTGCCGTCTTCTTAGAATGGGTCGAGAGGTCGACCGCCACTACAATCCTTTTCATATTCAAGGTGTATGGGTTCGTGTCTGGTTTCTCTAGCGTCTGGTTCATGATTTTCTCCAGGTCTTGTTACTGTCTATAGCGACAACGGATCCAGGCTCGTCGTGGGTTGGCAAACCCGGCTCATCTTTTGTGCCAAGGGCGCACTCTCAAGGGCTCGTGCCTTTGGAGTGAAACGTTTGATGCGTTCATGGCTAAACGGGCGACGCGGTTAGCTTAAGCTCAGCTCGCATCGCCTCATTGAGGCGATCATATGTGACCTCAAATCCGACCTTGCGAAAGACTCGTTGCATCACGTAGTTCTCGGGCAATATCAGAGCTGTAATCCGGCCAATCTTTTCTTGCCGGCCAATGCCGACCAGAAGCTGTAGAAGGTGCGTACCGAGCCCATGACCTTGAAATAGGTCGCTAATGACGATCGCGAATTCCGCTTCATTCGTCCCGTGTATCTTGATCAGTCGCCCAACGCCGATAATCTCGTCGGCCTTAGTCTCCGGATTCTGTCGAACTGCGACGAGGGCGATTTCCCGGTCATAATCGTTGAAACAGATTCGGGTTAGTCTTTCGTGAGCCACACGTTGCTCCAGCTTGGGGAGTCCGAAATAGCGGTAGAGTACGGTTTCTTCGGACAAGGTGCTATGAAACTTGACCATGAGTGGTTCGTCTTCTGGGCGAATCGGTCGCAGCGTTAGAACGGTTCCATCCTTCAGCTGCCAAGTGCTAGCATATTCCTGTGGGTAAGGGCGGATCGCGAGGCGAGGGAGCGCCGCTTCCGGGATTGAGGACCCGTGTAACACAATTCGGGCATCGAGAGCCAGTATCCCGCCCCCGCCAAGGCTATGGCGCGACAAGTTCTGATCGGCTGACGCAACCAGAGGGTTAATATCAATTTCTTCAATCCACGGTTGTTCCGCAACTAACAGACTAAATCTAACTAGCACTGTCTCGAGTTGTTGAAGGTCAACCGGTGCTCGGCCGCGAACGCCTTTCAACGCCGTATAGATATGAGTTTTCTCCATGATACGGCGAGCCAAAGTCGAGTTTAAAGGTGGTAAGCCCAGGCAATAATCCTTCGTTACCTCGACTAATTGACCACCGGAGCCAAACAACAGTACAGGGCCAAACTGCGGGTCAATACTGCTGCCCAGGATGAGTTCGTAACCATCGGGTCGAATCATCGGTTCAACGGTTACTCCTAAAAATGCTCCCGGCTTGTCCTGCACGGCTCCTTGAATGGCTTGATAGGCTTCCCGGATTTCACCCTCTGTCCGCAGATTCAGTTTTACGCCACCAACATCCGTCTTATGAGTGATGACTTCGGAGTAGAGCTTCAGGACTACAGGCGGGCCCAGTTCGCTGGACAACCGCACCGCGTCGTCTTCGGTAAGCGCCACTAAGGTTTTGACGGTTGGTATCCCGTAGGCTTCCAACACCTGCTTCGATTCGACTTCGGTCAGAATAGTTCGCTGGTGCTTTCTCGCATCTTGAATGATTTTTTCCGCGCTAATCTGGCCGGAGATATTTTGATTCCATTTTGCGAGAGCAGGCGTTTCGTACAGCGCTCGCAGGCTCTCGCTATAACGCCACATATAACAAAAAGTCCGAGCCGCAGCGTCCGGAAATTTAAAAGTCGGAATGCGGCAGCGGTTGAGGATCGCTTCCCCTTCGGCGACATCGGCGGCGCCCATCCAGCTTGCTAAGATCGGTTTCTCAGAAAGGTTTTTAAACGACTCCAACCCTTTCGCGATAGCGATAGGATCCGTCATCGCCTGAGGGGTGACGATCGCGAGTACACCGTCGATGTTAGGGTCAGCAGTCACCACTTCGATGGCTTTGATATATCGATCGGCGCCGGCGTCACCGAGGACGTCCACCGGGTTATTCCGGCTCCAAGCACTGGGTAAGAATGCGTTAAGCTGTTGAAAGCTATCCTGAGATAGTTGAGCGATCTGTCCGCCTTCGGCTACCAGCATGTCGGTTGCCAAGACCCCGGGCCCACCAGCATTAGTGACTACGGCTAACCGCGGGCCGCGGGGTCGAGGCTGCTTGCCCAAAACTTCCGCCATCGAAAAAAGATCTTCGATCGTCTTTACGCGTAAAACACCGGCTCGCCGAAACGCGGCTTCGAGCACGGCATCGTCGCCAGTGAGAGTGCCGGTATGTGAGGCGACTGCTTTGGCGGCAGCTTCCGTACAGCCCGCCTTAATAACAATGATCGGTTTCCGCAGAGCCACTTCCCGGGCCGCCGAGAGAAATGATCGGGCTTCGCCGACCGACTCCATGTAGATCAGGATGCTGCGGGTGTGAAAATCGTATGCCAGATAATCGATCAAATCCCCCCAACCAACATCGAGCATCGAACCCGTGGAAATAAAGGCGCTGAATCCGACGTTTTGGCTAATGCTCCAATCTAGAACCGATGTGCACAGAGCGCCGCTTTGGCTGATGAAGGCGACATTCCCTTCCTTTGCCATCTTTTTGGCAAACGTCGCATTCAGACCGATCGAAGGGATCATTACACCCAAGCAGTTTGGTCCGATGATTCGCATATCTCCCCGGCGTTCTTGGATCTCCTGTTCCAGCTTTACGCCGCCGGCGCCAGTCTCTTTAAACCCCGCAGAAACCACAACTGCGCCTTTGACGCCTGCGGCGGCGCATTCGCTAATTAGACTCGGCACAGTGGCGGCTGGCGTAGCAATCACCGCAAGATCAACCGGCCCCGGTGCTTCGCCGATCTTTGGAAATGCTTTTACACTATAAACCGTTTGGCGCTTTGGGTTGATGGGGTAGACGATGCCGTTGAAAGACAGCAAGTTCTGCATGATGGTCTGACCAACACTGTTTGGTGTCTCGGTCGCTCCGATGACAGCGACTGACCGAGGATTTAACATCGTTTCCAATCTCGATCGGCGCTGCTCTAGCGGAAGAGAAATCAAGTTCGCTGGACTCGTTGACGGCGTGCTCATGGCGGTTCAAAAATAGGTCTGCCAGGGAATGGTGGCTCACCCTTGGTTGTCGAAAACTCGGCAGATTTTAGTTAGCCTTAGGTACCGAGCTCTTATTGCGAGCACTAGACACACCAGAGGACGGATCACTTGCCATCAATGGTTCAATTCCTCTCGTCTGTTGTTGCCAAGGCGAAGCAGCGGCTTAGAGCATCCGTAGGCTTGAGTTGTTTTTGAAAACCAAATCTAATAGCTAGATGAAGCTGATTACCTTGGCGTTCTGCGGCACCTTATTAATGGCTGGCTCTAGTTTTGGCCAAATTGGGGAGACGCTGCCGCAATGCATTGCAAAGTACGGGCCAGTGGTCGAGAAACAGCCCCGAGAATGGCATAAGTTCGAAAGTACGCCGCATCACTTGGAAATTCACTTTTATAAGGGGAAAGCAGATGCGGTTCAGTTCTTGAACTGGGCCGGAGGGCCAAAGGCCTTTACCAAGAGTGAAATTGAAAACCTCTTGAAACAAAGCTCGACAGCGCATTGGGAAGTTGTCGACGATAATGCTGAATCGACGATGTTTGCCGTGCAGGGTTTTACCGCGATCCATATGAAACTCGATCACATTTTACTCGTAGCGACTGACGGCTATTTGGAACGAGGGGTCGCAGCTAAAGCTGTAGAAGAGGCAGGGATTCTCAAGCCATAGCCGTTAGCTAAATTCGAGGACGATAAAATCCTACATCGGCAAGAGCAGTACCAAGATCTGAACGAAGAATACGCGCAGGATCATCACGAGCGGGTAAACTGCTGCGTATGCTGTTAACGGACGATCCGATTTAGTGAAACCGGTGGCGAAAGCCAGCGCCGGCGGATCCGTCATACTGCCGGCCAAAACACCACAAATCGTTGGGTAATCAATCTTGAGGAATCTGCGGGCAACCAGCCCGACCGTTACGAGCGGAACTAGGGTTAGACAGGCGCCGGCAAGCAACCATGCGATCCCGTTGCCTGACAATAGGACTTCCAAAAGCCTGCTACCAGATTTCAGGCCGATACAAGCCAGAAACAGAGCGATGCCGATTTCGCGGATCACCAGATTTGCGCCCGGCGTCATGTAGCAGATCAATCGCCCTATTCGACCTATCCGGCTCAAGGCGAGCGCGACTAACAAAGGACCACCGGCCAGGCCCAGTCTTACCGGTGCGGGCATCCCCGGCAGCGCGATGGGCACACTACCGAGGATGACGCCCAGCATGATTCCAACGAAGACCGGAACGATGTGGGGAGAATTCAACGCCTCTGTCTTGTTCCCAACCAGTTCACTGACCTTGGTGACGCCCTCTTTTGATCCTACCACAAACAGCAGATCGCCAAATTGAAGATGCACTTGATCCGAAGCCGGAAACTCGATCCCAGCCCGAGTAACCCGAGTCGCAACCGTACCGTAAAAATGCTCGAAGTTTAGCTCGCCTAAGCTTTTCCCCAGAACGAGCCGCTTAGTCACATACACACGTTCAGTTGTTAGCTCGCTGGGGACATCTGCCAAGTTGATTACACTTTTCTTACCGATCACGGTTTCGAACTCAGCGAGTTTCCCCTTAGCGCCAACCAGCCTGAGCGAATCACCGACTCGGATCACTGAGTCCGCTTCAGGGACCACCACCTTTCCGCCTCGATGCAGCCTAGAGAAAACGACTTTCGAACTTCTCATAAACGGCAAGTCTCGGATTGATACACCATCGATGTCAGGGTTAGTAACCTCGATATCGCGAAATTCAGGCGACTCGCTATCATCCCGTTTCCCGACGCCGGCATTTTCTCTGAGCCCGGATTCCGTCGAAAACGTCTTTCGGATCAACAGCATGGTCAGGATAATTCCAACCACACCGAAAGGATAAGCGACGGCATAGGCCATTCCGAGAAGATCGCTACTACCTGAGGGTACATTCCTGAGAGTTAGAAGAGCGGCCTGCCCTGCCGCGAGACTCGGCGTATTGGTGGTAGATCCCGAAAAAAGACCTGCTACCGCGGGTACAGGGAAGTTAAGCAAGAAACGAAATCCGATTACCATTAGGCCACCCAGCAGGACAATGGCAGCGCCAAGGATATTGAGTTCCAAACCTTGCCGTTTCAGTGATGAAAAGAAACTAGGCCCGACTTGAAGACCGACAGTATAAACGAAGAGAATCAGTCCGAAATCGCGGGCGAATTCAATAATGCTCCCATCGATATGTAAACCTGCCTGTCCCAGAAAGAGGCCGGCAAATAATACTCCCGCCGTACCCAATCGCACACCGCGAATGCCGATGCTCCCCAAAGCGAGCCCTAACGCAATCACTAAGCTAAACGCCAGAACAGCGTGAGCAACTGGGCCTTGGGCCAGATAATCGATCCAATTAAACATAGTTCTGGTTCTCCACTCAAATTCCCTGTGCCGATGTCCCGGGTTGACGGGGATGGGTTTCCATCCCCGTCCGCGGGCTCACTCGGAGGCGGCAACTGTGCCAGCCGCGACGACATCCGGTCCAGCTTGCTGTGCAAATTTCTCGAAGTTCTTTCGAAACAAGGAAGCTAATTTTACCGCTGTCTCGCGATATGCCTTCTCGTCAGGCCAAACTTTCGCGGGCTGCAAGATCTCGTCGGGTACTCCAGGACATTTCACAACCTGCTCCAAACCGAAGTACTCATCTCGCTGGGTTGGCGCTGGATCGAGGGCGCCCGAATTGATGGCGTCGACGATCGCTCGAGTGTAGCTCAGTTTCATTCGGGAGCCGACGCCGTAGCCGCCGCCAGACCAACCGGTATTAACCAACCAGACCTTAGCGTTGTGTTGGTCTAATTTCTTAGCCAATAACTGAGCGTAGGTCGTCGGATGCCAAACCAAAAATGGCGCCCCAAAACACGCGGAAAATGTCACCTGCGGCTCGGTAACGCCCACCTCTGTGCCGGCGACCTTCGCCGTATAGCCGGACAGGAAATAATACATAGCCTGCTCCCGCGACAGCTTGGCTACCGGCGGTAAAACTCCAAATGCGTCACAGGTAAGGAAAATCACTTGAGTGGGATGCCCACCGATGCACGGGACCTGCGAAGTCTTGATGTACTCAATTGGATATGCACCTCTCGTATTCTGGGTGATACGGGAATCCTTGAAATCGACGATTCGCTCTTCCGCATCCAAAACGACGTTCTCCAGGACAGCTCCAAAGTGCAGCGCCTGAAAGATGTCGGGTTCGGATTCCGGCGTTAAGTCGATAGCCTTGGCGTAACATCCTCCTTCGATGTTAAAGATACCGGTCTCACTCCAGACATGTTCGTCATCGCCGATCAGCAGACGATGGGGGTCGGCCGACAGCGTGGTCTTGCCGGTGCCAGACAAACCAAAGAAGAGTGAAGTTTCCGAACTTCCTTTGGCCATGGTAGCCGAACAGTGCATCGGTAGCTGACCCTGTTTTGGCATCAGGTAGTTCATGATAGTGAACACCCCTTTCTTCATCTCACCGGCGTATTCGGTTCCCAGAATTACCATCTCTCGGTCCTCAAAATTGATATCCACCGAGGTGGTCGAACTCATGCCTTGTGTCAGTCGATTGGCCGGGAAGCTCCCAGCATTGAAGATGACGTAATCTGGCTCCCCGAAAGTCATTAGCTCTTCCAGGGTTGGCCGGATCAACATGTTGCGCATAAACAGCGCGTGATAGGGCCGGGAACAAATCACCCGGATACGCAGCCTGGCCGCCGGGTCCCAACCGGCGAAACCATCTACAACATATAAACGCTCGCGCGTTTGGAGGTAGTCGATGGCCCGCTCGCGGTTAATTTTGAACGACGGTGGCTCCAACGGGAAGTTGACTGGCCCCCACCAGATGTCGTCCTGTGACGGCGTCTGTTTGACAACTCGCTTATCGCGGGGGGATCGTCCGGTCTTTTCTCCGGAGTAGGCTACCAAGGCGCCGGTGGCGGAGATGGAAGTTCTGTGATCAAACCGAATCGCCTCTTCGTATAGAACCGCGGGAGAAAGGTTTCGTAGAATCTGCGGGCCAGAGATGCCGTAGCGAGTTAGGTCAAATGTTTGCATAGATGTTTATTTTATTGGGTTAAATTTTGTTAACAGCGATCCACTCGATCAAAATGGTCCTGTAGGAGCCGAACCACGGCCTCGGAGGCGCTCGGATGAATGAGAGAAAGATCAGCCAGGCGTTGCGCGGTTAAACCGTTACGAATCGCAGTAGAAGTCAAATTAACGACTTCAGCAGCCCGGGAACCAATGGCGAGACAGCCGAGGATGCGGCCCGTACTACTCTGAACCACGAGCTTGAGCAGATTGCTGTCTGGCTCAATCATAGTTACATCATCGTCAGTGATAAGAGGCAGATTCTCAGATATGACGTCCACTTGATGGCCCGCCGCGACGGCTTCGGCTTCGGTCCAACCGGCGGCGGCGATTGGCGGTTCGGTATGAAGACAACGGGGAATCCAATGAGGCTCGAACATCGCTTTTTCACCGAGGATGGTCTGAACCGCGACACGAGCTTGGGCATAGGCTGCGCTATCAAGCAGCATAATCCCATTCAAGTCGCCTATCGCAAAGATGGAAGGGACTTTGGTCTGCATCTGGGCATTCACCTTGAGAAAACCTTCCGTTGAGAGACCAACTTTACCCAGGTTTAATTGCTCGATGTTGGGGATACGGCCGACTGCTACTAAGGTGAGATCGGGTGTTACGATCGTCCCATTCCGAAGCTTAAAATGAATTGGACCCTTTTCATCTGGAGACGGTAATTCAACCCTTTCATTTAACATTACCTGAACCCCAGCCTGGTCTAGGACTTCTCGCATCCGGTTCCCAGCGCTTTGGTCCCAAGTCGGCAGAAGACGTGATTCAGCTTCCACCAAAGTGACTTCAACCTTTCTGGATCGAAAGATCGCAGCAAGTTCGCAGCCGATATAGCCGCCTCCGATTACAAAGAGGTTCTTCGGAACCAGCGAGCTATTCAAAAGTTGATCAGAGTTCAGCACTCTGGCCTTTTCGTTACCCGAAAAAGCGGGCCGCGAGCCGGTAGCTAATATGATGTATTCACCGGTGACGGTCTCCTTTTTGCCGAGATCGTCTGTAATCACGGCGGTGTGCGCATCGAACAATTCGCCTTTGCCAAACTTTACCTCAGCTTGGGCGCGGTCGAGCGCGCGGCTTAACTCTTCCGCCAACCGGCTGGTTGTTCGATGTTGAACCTCTAACCAGGTGGGCCAGTTCGTTGTGATGAGATCCATGTAAACCCCCAAACGATCGCTTTCCATTACCCGATCATAGTGGGTAGCGCAGGCGCGCAACGCTCGAACGGCATGACATCCTCGATGCACGCCAGTTCCTCCGATTCTATCCGACTCGATCAAGAGGGTCCGCTTTCCGGCCCTAGCCGCAAGCAGGGCGGCGTCTTTCCCGGCCGAGCCGGATCCTATAACGATAACTTGGTAGTTGTAGCTCATTTCCAGCTCTCCTTTTTGTCTATTTCATTGATGAAGTCTCGGGGGGAGATCGCGACAAAGACCGGTGTAGCAGATTTTCGAAGTAGCTCATCAGTTTGAGCTTCTTCGAAAGCCGCGAACCGGCGGCCGCTTTCCTCAATGGGAACTACGATCATGTCGGCCATTAAACGCTCGGCCGTTCGAATGATCTCATGGGCATCATAATGTTCCCCGATGAGCAACGGGAAGGTCCGATAGTGACGTTCCCTGGCCTGCAGAACCCAATCCCAAAGCCGAACCTGTGCGCGGCGGGACCAGCTGTCCCACACGTAATTACAGAGTCCCCGTGCGTCCGTACAGACCGCAGGTTCCGAAGAGAAACCCAGCAGCCAAAGATCAGCGTCGTAATGTTCAGCCAAAGCAATGGCGGTATCCAGGTCCACTTTTGCGTCTTGGCTCAAGTCGACCGTTGCTAAAATATTTTTACAGGATTGCGGTCTGCTACCGCGACCATCCGACTGTTTCGTGAGCTCGTGTTGAATATTCATGTTGCTGTCTCCACCTGACTCAATTGTCATCGTCCTCCCACACGAGAACCGGGCAGGCGGCTCGATGAACAATTTTCGGGGCTTGATCCAGATTTAGAAGACGACCTAGAAAGGTTTGGTGATGTCGCCCAACCACGATGAGATTTGCTCGCTCGAGGCTTGCGGCTCTCGCGACCTGCTCAGACGGGTCACCGGTTCGGAGGAGAGACTCGCATTTGGGATAGTTTGCCCGCACTCGATCTACCAGACTGGCCAGACGTCGTTCAATATCTTCCCGGTCCTTCTCAAGCAACCGGTACATATCTTGCGCGCCAAACTCAGTAGAGGTGGGCGGCGCATAAACATGAATCACCTTGAGCGACGCTCCGAACTGTCTGGCGATCGAGACCGCGTAAGCCACCGTCCGTTCTGAGTGCGGAGACAGGTCAACCGCCACAAGAACTGTGTTAACGTTAAGAGCCGCTTCCTGTTGTTGGAGTATCTCGACGTTGTTCATTTGGTGCTCCTTCTGCTTTTAAGATCGCACCCGACACTAGACGTCTTCGGGAAGTCTGGCTCGCCGCCGGTTGTGAAGAACCGACCGCAGATTGGCATGAGCGATCGACCGAAGTGTCCCGGAGTTTCGAGATGGTCAGTCGTTGGCTGCGAAAAAAGTGTGAAATTTTGCGAACCGAAATCCTAAGAAGTTAACAAAGACCAGCGGCCCAAAAGATGACTTTTTCTACGACCCTTCCCTCTTCTTCTGTTGATGATACCTGCCACTTTTGTAGGTATCGCTACCGGCGCTGTCGACGAAATCGTACGAGTGGCCAATACCGGCCGGCAGCAGTTTAGAGCAGCGACTCCGATGCGAGATTCGGAATTGTTCCAGGCGGAGCTTGGCCGGATAGAAGCCGACCTCAACGCTGCCCGAGCCTATCTTCAAGTTCAGGCCGCAAGCCATTGGAGTCACGCCCTCAATGGTACGCTGAAAAGGGAGCCTTTCTTAACCCAGACTGCCCAAACATCGGCCTGGCTCGGAACCACCTGTGTTCGAGTTGCCAATGACTGTTTCGCACTGGGAGGAAGCAACGCGGTCTACGAGACCTCGGCCTTGCAACATCGGCTGCATGATCTGCTGGTAGCATCACAACACCTCATTGCTCAGAAACGCCAGTACGTAACATCCGGAAAATTACTGCTCGAAACCCACCTGGAATACTCCACCTGAATTCTCTGGCTCTCGAGCTGCGAAGACACCGATTACGACAACTCAGACATTATTTCCGTGTTCTGACGTAAACCGCGCCATCTTTTCACGTTCTGACGTTCCCACTGAATCCTCTCTCTCGATCGTAACGTTCGGGCGAGGTCATGAAAACCGGGATGAGATGGGTCGGGGCCAAGAAGAAAAACATGGAACAAAGTCGATCATTTCAACTCGGCGATCAGGTCGTCGCGCGCGATGCGGATCAGGATTTCGTGATTCGAGGGATTATCTTTGATATCGATAATGAGTTTTACCACGTCGACTGGGGGCAATGGGGTAAGAAGCCGGTTCCGATTAATTGGGTCGAAAGCTTACAACCTTGGAGGCTCATTTATCGTTCCGGTGACACGACCCTCTAAACCAGCTAATCGCGAGCCCACGGTCAGGGTCAGGTATTAAACCCGGTGTTGCCCAAAATGGATTCTCGAACAGCAAGACCACAAAGGACACAAAGACAGATTTTTGAAAGTCGACTAACGAACTCTACCTACGATTTCCGAGGAAAAGACCAGCCCGCCGACCATATCGTACGGACTGGGCGACAATTGTTCGGGCATGATAGCTAACAATTCCCTTTTGAATACCAGATGTCAGGCAGAAAGGGCTTTTCCAACGCGCCCAGCAAAGAGGTGAGCTCGCGCGCAACTGCGGAATCACCGAGATCGTTGCCTTGCTCATCGGCCCTCTGTTTTACCGCAGATGGCTGTCTCGGGAACCGCTTGACGAAAGTTTTGTAAAGCGGGTCATCGAGAATGCGATCAGTGAAATGAAAGCCGATCGGGCGACGGGGCGAAAATGAGCGCCGGAACGAAGAATAGGGTAAAGGCTAGACAGGCCTTAGCGAAAGCCGGATCGTAAATCGCCCCCGGAGGAAACGCCATGAACCTCATCCAAATCGGCCGCGTTCACTCACATCTGACCACTCGAGCGTCTGCCCCTCGTCAGGCCCACGAAGCTGCTCCGAGCGCCAGCTTGGAAATAAAGCCGGCTTATATCGCAGCTCTTGACGGTCTCAAACCCGGAACGGACATCTGGATTTTGACCTGGCTCCACCAAGCCGATCGAACAATTCTAAAAACGCATCCTCGCAACAATCCGCATAACCCTTTGCAGGGTGTATTTGCCACTCGCTCCCCCGACCGTCCTAACCCGATCGGCCTTCACCGCACGAAAATTGTCAGCATAACTGATCACTGGCTCAGAGTTGACTCACTTGAAGCCATCAACGGCACACCTATCATCGATATCAAACCGATAATAGAGCCGGAAGCTTGATTGCCAGCTCCGTAGGAGCGAAATCTTTATAGTCTGCTAGGGCATTAGCCGGTTGGGCACCCGAGAGATCGAGAAAACAATTAATTCTGAGAACGTCACCAACCCTTTGCAGAGTCCAGTGGCCGGCCGTTGAAATCATAGACAATCCAACCATACTCTGCTCTAACCGAGTCTTGTGGTATGTCCCTGACGCGGACCTCGATGGCCCGGGCGCCAGCTTTGCGAACGATAAGGTGGGGACCAATGGTGACGCTCTCTAGGTACAACTGTTTGTTTCCACCGAGCCTTTTCATGGCATCCGCCTCGAGCACCGCGATCTTCTGCTCGGTTATCGACGCCAGGTCCGCGACGCCAAAGCGGGGTCCCTGCGAATTGAGTGTGAAGGTCATTGACGCGCGAGACACGCCGTCGGCGGAAAGATCGAATGTCGCCGGGTTACCTCCGTTGGAAGGATCGTCGATGGTAATCCGTCCGCCCCGGTCATCGGCCACAATCGACGCGATCTTGGTGTTCGGACCGAAAGTCGCACGTATATGTGCGATCGCGCCGGCCAGAGTCGCAGGGTCGGTCCAAACGACCTTGGAACGGCGGCTTTCGGGTAATATGACGCGTTGAATAGCGCCTTTGGTATCCGCGACGACTGAGGTATCCTCACCCCCTGCATCTGTAATCTTGATCGTCCAGATGAGAACCGCCTCGCCCGGCTGAGACGACGACTTTTCTATTTTAATACCGGTGATCTGCGCTTGGGATGAGTTGACTTTCGCTAGCGAGTCAGCCTCCAGCTTAGCCACTATCGACCAGTCGACATCGTTGACACTAAACGGTGCTTGCACTGGGGCTTGCGTTAACCTTTGCGTGATCGCGCTAGAGTCGATGCCGGGTAAGCCACTGTGCAATCCGTTCAGGTTCCAGGCAAAGTTGGCGACCTGGGCCAGCCCGCCCCGAGTTTGCCCAACCTGTTGTCGGCAATGTTCGTGAGGAAGCCCACACTTTGCGCACTGATTCCGACCGCGGTGAGTACCGGGTCCGCGCCAACTGCGCTGCGAAACGTCGCCGCGGCGTCCACTATTAGTTCCGGCTCCTTGAACAGGTTCAGAGTCTTCGCCCGCTGCGTGTCGCTGAGATCAGCGCCGATAATGTCGCCTTGCGCGTTGGCGAATACATCGGCGTGTTCCCGGCCACTTGTGATGTGTAAGGTCCAACGGACGTCGCCGGTGGTTGGCTTTGGCAGAATGAACGTCTGTCGCGCGACCTCCATGCGCGTTACGACCGCCCGATCCTGGATGTGGGTGCGCTCGACCGCGGCCTTCTCGAGTTTTGCCGTCGCTGAAAAAGCCACCGCATCGAGATCGAACAGATTAGCTTCCAGGTCAGGGTCGAGAAGCTGAAGATCAACTGGCTCAGGGCCGAACACCCATTGTATCGGGATTATTCCAATGTGATTTACACAGCGCCACCGGTTGACATGCGTGAGATTGTTTTGATCCTGTGCTTCGACTATTACGACATTCGGCTCAACCTCGATCCTGAGGATCCGTGGACGATTGCCAATTGCGGAGCGGATAGCCGGGATCGCTTTACTCAATTCTGTGCCGTCATCTACGAAACTGGCTTGGGCGCTGCCCCAACCGAACATGAAGACTACCCCGGTGAGTGTGAAGGCAAACTTCATGAGGCGCCCATGGTGCCCTTTTTGTTAGCTTTCTGCAATACCTAACTGCTTGCGACAGACGACAGAAGGGAGGTGAAAGGTGAAAGGTAAATCCGACGGGCACTAGCCTTTTCGCGCCTTTCCGGAAGCCATTTTTTATCGATATAGTTACCTGACCTCTCATACCTTTCACCTTTCACTTTTCACCTTTCACGACTCCGCTCCCCCTTCGCGTCTTTGCGTGAGGTTTATGGCTTTGTTTGAGCGAATGGTTCGGTCGCTGGCTTGGCAAGTCCGAAGCATTGTTCGATTAGGTCGGCAGCTTGCGACAGTCCCTTGTTGCGAGCGATCGTCTGTTGTATCCGGCGGGCATTGCTGTGGTAAGCATAATCACCCAACACCTCACCAAGAAGTCCTGAAAGACGGGGCGCGGTTAACTTATCTAAGGAAGTGACTAACCCGGTTTGTTTATTGGCGATTCTTGCCGCCACGCCGGGTTGATCATGGGTGACCGGGATGGCGACCTGCGGAACCCCTTGGGTAAGAGCTTCGAGGACTGTGTTCAATCCGGCGTGAGTGATGCAAACTGAACTCCGCTGCAACAATTCCAATTGAGGTGCTTGCCTAACTATAATTGCATTGCTAGGGGCTGATCCGACTTGGTCCGGGTCAATTTGATTCCCTATCGAAAGCACTAACTGCAGATCCCGATGTTTAGCCACTGCTGACACAATAGCCCGAAAGATCTCCGGCCGGCCATTCGCGACTGTCCCCATGGAAGCGTAAACGATCGGTTCACCGGTTAACTGCTCCCAAGGAAATTCAACGTTCACCCGGCCAGCTCCGTCATGAAACGGACCGGTATAGTGAAACTGCGGAGGCCAATTTGAACTTTCAAAATCGAACTCCCTGGGCATTTGGGTCAGCCAAGCTAACTTTGAAACCGTACTGCCTGGATTTTCCCAGTCGACATCGAGTCCAGCCTTTTCCGCGTGCGCCCTGATTCCAGCATTAGCCTCCGCCAGAAATCCCGCAAACCTTGTGACTCCCCCTCGATTTCGAGCTAAGGCAACAGAGGTCGTCTCGTGCGGCCAGCCATAAAGGCAAAGCGGCGTGTAACCCGAGTAATCGAAGGGAAGCGCATTTGATACGTGTATATACGGCATACCCAAGCGCATGGGCACCAATTCGGCATAGAATAAGTACGTATCGAGGACGAGGGCATCGATTCCTTCCTCCATCAGGATGTCTGGGAGCGAATGCCACATGATCTCAGTCCAACCCGCCACAATTTGCAGAACCATTCGCGAGGCGTCTTCTCCCTGAAGTTTGCTGAGCTGAGCTAACCGGCTCTTCACGTTCTCGGTGAGAGCCGACAACGACTCCCTCTGGCCAAAAGAGGCAAATGGCAGGCCGATCGCCCGGACCAAAGGTTCTACGACCGGCGAAGCCAGGTAGACCACTTCATGATGGCGCAACTGAACCTGACGAGCTAGCGCCGTCATAGGGTTGAAGTGGCCGGGGCCAAACGGACTAATAAATCCAATTTTCATACGTGTTTCGCCAAGTGAACTGCCGCCCCGTCTAACTGCGCGGCTGCACTACAAAACACCTCGAGCACCAGGAAGGACGATTCCCTGGCGCAACTGCCGCAATCGTTGTCTGGGCCGTTTGACAGGCCAGACTTCGCCCGGTCGTTTGAAACTCCCGGAGGCTACGTCGGACAAGCCGGGAACGAGGCCCGTTTCGCTAAACAAATTTGATAAAAAGTTGCAGCAGATTTATGGCAAAAGAAGGGAATCTGTGCTTTTCCCTTTAACGAAATGAATACGGCCACCAGGGACAGTACTCGGACCCCGATCAGCGCCATCGTCGCGATAATCGCCATCAGCGCCGTGGCCAGTCTTTTTCTTTGCTGGCTCGTCTATTATCACGCGCCCGCCGATGTTGCCGGCACCCAGCTCCTTTTCTTACCAGCGCTAAACGCCCTGCTGAACGGTCTTTCCGCCATTGCTTTGGTTATCGGGTTCTTTTTTATTCGGGCGAAACGGATCAGCGAGCATCGCGCGGCGATGTTCATAGCGTTTATCTTCTCCACCCTCTTCCTGGTGACCTATATCACCAATCACGCACTGCACGGCGACATGCATTTCCAGGGCCAGGGGTTCGTTCGCTACGTCTATTTTCCGTTGCTTATCTCGCACATTGCCCTCTCGGTCGTAGCCCTGCCGATGATCCTAATCACTTTCTTTTTGTCGCTCACGGGTCGTTTTCCGGCTCATCGCCGCCTGGCGCGGTTCACCTTCCCGACCTGGCTTTACGTCTCAGTAACCGGTGTCATCGTCTACGCCATGCTCGCGGGCTACCGGTGAGGCTCACGGTTAGCGGTTAGCGGTTAGCGGTTGGCGGTTGGCCGCCGCGCTACGAGGCATTGCCATGGGTCCACCAGGCCCCGGACCAGTTCTCGTAGGCCTTACGAAGATTTTCTTTCTCATTGGAGCGGAATTGCCCCTCTTCGGCATGCGAGTGACATACATACAACTTTCCGTTCGTGACAAAGAAAGCGGTAGGATCGGTATCCAACAACCTCTTCGATTTGACGCCATTCGCGCAGTAACCGCCAAATTGCGGAACATATTTCGAGGGGTTCGCTTTGAAAGCAGCTAGGTTGCCGGCCGAACTGAAATAGTAGATCGCTCCTCCATAGCTCGTCTGATATTTAGGCGACCCTTTGATTGCTTTGTGTGGGCTAAAATAAGCAACAACGTCGTAACCCTTAAGAATCACTCCGTTACTGTCTACATTTAATCGTTGCTGGCTTTGCTCTAGCCCTACTTGCGTAGAAACTGGAGAATGCCCCTCCAGACTTGAATTAGGGGGATCTGATTTCGTCCGGGATGTCGCGCCCATCGCGACATTTGCGGCGAGCACAGACAAGATGAGAACTGCACGATTAAGTTTCACTTTTTGGCCTCCGCTTAAAACAGAACAACGCGACGGCAAACTCCACCCCTACTAGCTGAAAGGTCAAATTAATCTTATCCGAAAACGCAAGTTCTGATCCGCGGCGGCTGGCGTCCAGTTATACTCGCAGTAAATTCGACCTCTGAGTCCGTTTTTAGAAAGCAAACTTTATGAAAGACGAAGGCAATGATCAATCGGTGCTTAAGACTATCCGCCAACTCGCCGACGAGGAGCATCGGCTGTACACACACGAGGCGCTTACCGATGCCGATCGTGCGCGTTTGGCAAAAATTAATATCGAATTAGATCAGTGCTGGGACCTGTTGCGCCAACGACAGGCTTTGCGGGATGCAGGTCGTAATCCAGACGAGGCCCATGTACGGCCACCGGACATCGTCGAGGGTTACGAGCAATGACTTCCCCTTGGTCAGACCAGCGACTCCGCTGATCGAAGCTGATCGTGTTCTCATCAGCTGATACGTCGGCATTCCAGAGTTCTACGACTGCCGTAATCAAGGGCTCTTCGGGTAGGTGTTCCAGGCGGCAATCTTGCCCCAATACTTTGCCAGTACTGATCGCATAAGAATATGGTGTGGATCTGTGGAGGTGAGTGAGGCTGGTGTGACCAAACAGCGTGACACACTTGTGCCGGTAAGCGGCAGCAATGTGACCGGCGGAGCCTTCGACGGTCAAAACCAGTTTAGCGTTCCAGACGATCGAAAGATAGTTCTCCAGGGTGGTCAGTCCGGAAACATTTTCGATCGGGTACTTCAGGCGACGACAAATTTGTTCGCAATGTTCTTTCTGCCAATCTTGAGCGCCAGAAGTCATTACAATCGGTTCGATTCCTATCTTGGTCAGCGTATCGATGGTGCGGGCCCATTTTTCTACCGTCCAGTTTTTGCTCTTCCACCCCGAAGTTGGATTTACATGTAGGTACTGTTTCGACTTCAGGGGAAATTCCCATCCCTTTGGAGGGGGCTGTAAGGTGGGCGGCACAAACTCATCGCCGTCTCCGAGCTCGGTGTATCGCCAGTTGAACTCCGCTAAGTATAGCCGCCCAAGATCGGGCGCCGTTATGTCCGAGAATATTCCGCGATGGTACCACCGAATCGCCATGCCAGGGCTGATTAAAAGGTTCTTTTCCCGAGCCTGGGAAACAAAGGAGAAGAACGACGATTTCTTCCTATCGTCGAAACACCACAGAACGTCGTAGCGGCGCAACGCTGGCTTACGCCGAAACTTTACGCCGTTCATCAGGGACACAAGCGGCTGGAACCCCGACCGAGTGATTAGATCTACGGCTGAATTTGTTGCGTGAGCCAATCGACGCAGGGCTGACTCAAGAAGAACCAAGTCTCCGATCTGTTTATGATAGATGGCTAGTACGGTCGACTTCCCGCTTCGTGCTAAATAACGAGTCATGCCTGCTCACTCAAGAATAGGCGGTTGTCTGCAGCTAATGATTCTAAACAAGTGCGGGAATGAACGATTAAATGAAACAAACAGCGGATCGAACGCGGCGGTGGTACTAGCGAAGAGCTTGAACGTGAATGGTTAGAACGTTTTCCGTTCAAGCAACGCGATGACCTCAGCGTCTAGGCTCGCGTTTCTCGCGTTCAACGGTGGATTGCTGCGCTTAGTCGCAAGCGATTGCAGGGCATACCCTGGCATCATAAGCTGCCTTTCCACGAATCGGTCCTGTGATCCATTTGCCTTTCTTCCCCATCAGCGATTCGGACGACCTAGCTCGATGCTCAATGAAACCACTGCGGACTCTACTAGTTGATGATGAACCAAACGCTCGTACTCGCCTCCGCAGGCTGTTGCAAAACGAAGAACGGGTCGAAATCATTGGCGAAGCCAGTGACGGCCTCGAAGCCGTGGCGGAGATCGAGCGATTGCGACCGGATCTGATTTTCCTGGACGTACAGATGCCTGGTCTGGACGGTTTCGAAGTGCTTCGGGCGTTACCGGCCGGCCTGCCCAAGCCCCTGATTATTTTTGTAACCGGCTTCCATGAACATGCTATGGCTGCATTCGACGCGAACGCCATCGCTTATTTGCTGAAACCGATTGAGACCGAACGACTCCGAGAAATGTTGGAACGGGCCTGGCGAATACATCACTTCGGTGAGGACCGCACCCAGAGCGCAACGCCGTCGAATCAAGCCACCGCCAGCTTTCAACCCGGTGTCAGCCAGTTAGTGGCGCGAAAGCACGAACGGCTTCTATTGATAGACCCGGCCGACGTACTCTATTTTTATGTTGATCACGGCGTGGTGCGTGGCCGTATGGTTGACGATCTCGTCTTGGTAAATTACCAGCTCAGTGATCTTGAAGAAGGGCTCAAGGAATTCGGATTTTTTCGCGCACATCGAGCGTCCCTGGTCAATCTCCGTCGGGTTAAGGAGATTCAAGCCAGTGGACGAAGTGCTTTTACCCTGGTTATGGACGACACTGCCGCTACCAAGATTGAAGTGAGTGAACGGCAGGCGCGCACGCTTCGGTCCTTAGTACCAGGGCTGTGACAGCTGTTCCGCGTTCAACTGCTGATCGGACGAGCTCATACGCTTTTTCCCGCGCTCAAGTCCATTCGTTGGTTAACCAATATCCGGCACTCTATTTATCCGGATGGCTAACCATCCCGGAAACTCGTCGGCGCGCCGACCAAATGCTCTTCTGCGATCTTTGATCTCATTTTTTGGACAACTGAAAGCGGGCCGCCACCGACAGTCGGTTCACTATTTTCCAAAAGCGGTTTCGGATCATCGCTGGCACGCTCAAGGCATCGCTACCGTTCTCTTCGGCATGTTTCTGACGGTTCGTGCGCTAGCTCAAGAGACTACCGACCCGAACCTCGTGGGATCGGGTAAAGAACCGGCCGGCAAATTCATTCAACCGGTGGCGCCTCCCGCGTTCGATCTCTCAAAAACAATCGACTTGCACGTAGATTACTCATGGGTCCCACAATCCGACTTAGGCAAGTCAGCTGCCTTTAAGAAGGTCTCCGAACAGACCATCCAGGTAGAGGCGACGGCAAGACTACAAATCAACGATCGGCTTTCGCTAAGTATCGGTGGCGAGTACGAAGACTTTTTCTTTTCTTTTCAGCAACCGAATCGTTTCGCGACTTTTCCACTTTTTCACAACCTCGGGATCGTCGGTGTGAAAGCCGGTTTCGTATACGAACTCTCGCCGCAGTGGTCAGTCTTAGGGAACGTAGCTCCGAGTTTCAATGGCGATCTTAATAAGCTTACCGGGAGAGACTTCGTAATGAGCGGAATGGTGGCGCTTAAATACTCTCCGTACGGTAACGATAAACTTGTTTTCTTGCTGGGCGCTAATTTTCATTCGACTGGCACCATACCAGTCCTTCCGGTAGCCGGCGTCCGGTGGCAAGTAACTGACGCTCTGACCTTAAACTTGACGGTGCCTCGGCCCGAAATCGATTACGATGTAACCCGCCGCATAACTCTGTTTGCCGATGCCTCGTTTAGCGGTGGAGACTTTCGCGTCCCTAATAACGCCGGATCCGCCATCGGGCAGCCAAAATTTAACAACGCCTGGCTCAGTTACGAATCAATCCGGTTTGGCGGAGGTTTGCGCGTCAAGATCTTACCGTTTGCGAGTCTGCAGGCAGAAGGGGGATACGAGGCGGCCCGAAACTTCAACTTTTACAATCTGAATAATACCAATGGGATTAACAGCCATGTAAAAAGTGCCCCGTATATAGAAACGAAGCTCAACATTTCGTTCTGAGGGCTTCGGATCTTACCGCGACGGCTTTGGTTCCGATATCTTCGTCCTACATTTTTTTCTTACTCCTGACATCCGCTTATGGACGCGTTTCAACGCATCTCGAGGGATATATTTCGTCCCGTGACCACGATCGTAATGATCATCATGCTTTCGCTGCTCACCATTCCGCCGGCGCTTGCCTCTCCCGCCTGGATGGTTACCGACAGAATTCCAGTAAAGGGAGATAAATTCTGGGATCATGCGACTCTGCAGCCGGAACAGCATCGACTATTCGTGGCTCATCATGATCAGTTGGTTGTCATTGACCTTCTCACTCGCGCCAAGGTCGGCTCAATCCCGGGTCAGGATTTATCTAAGGCGATCATCGTTCCGGATCTGAATCGCGGATTTGTGACGGATGGTGAGGCCGGAAACGTCATCGTTTTCGATCTCAAGACCTTGGAGAGCAAAGGGACCATTAAAACGGATCCCGACGCGGACGCCATCTGCTACGAGCCAGTAACCCGCCGGATCTTCACGTTTAACGGTGATAGTCACAGCTCAACGGTGATCGACCCGGAGCACACCGCCGTCATCGGCACGTTGCCGCTCGATGGTAGCCCAGAGTCAGCGGAAGCCGATGGGCATGGCGCCATCTTTGTCAATATTGGCGATAAGAATGAGGTACAAAAAATCGACGCCGCCGAATCCAAGGTGGTTCAGCGCTGGCCTCTAGCCTCTCAAACCAAGCCCACCACCATAGCGTTAGATCAACCACATGATCGTGTTTTTATCGGCTGTCGCAATCAGACCCTGTTGGTCCTCGACGGCACTTCGGGGAAAGAACTGGCCAGCCTTAAGATTGGGAAATGGGTCGACGACACGGTCTACGACCCCGTTCGGCGACGCATTTTTGTTTGTTGCGGCGACGGTACATTGACTGTCATTCGTCAGGATTCTCCCGACTCTTACAAAGTCGAAGAAGTGGTGCCAACCGAGGTAGGCGTTCACACGATTGCGTTCGACTCCGCAACTAACACTATCTACGCCCCCGCTGCTAAACTGAAGCCAATTGCCCCGCAGGACCCACATCCTCATCCGGAGCCCATCCCCGGCACGTTTCATATCTTGGTGTTAACTGAAGCAGCCAATCGCTAACGGAATACGTTGGCATGGTTGTCTCTCTGTTGTTCCCGTCGTGGAGCTCACGGCCGGAGTGTTGGAGTATTGGAGTGTTGCTGGCGCGCCCCGAATCGTTGTGAAGAAGCTAGTGTGACACGCTTCCTCAATTTGCTATCTGCTGTTGGCTATTTGCTGCCGGCGCCGAGCTCGATTGCAGTAAATTCTGCCTCAAGGCCGTGATTTGACGGAGGAGTCGGCGCAGATCCATCAGCGATAGGCCGGTGGCTTCGAGAATACAGCGCGGGATCTCCCGAGCCTTCCGGTGCAGGGCGCGCCCCTGATTGGTCAAACGAATCCTGACCTGCCGTTCATCGGAAGGGTCTCGACTCCGGGCAACATAGTCGTTGGCTTCGAGCCGCTTGAGCAGGGGGGTCAAAGTGCTGGATTCAAGAAAAAGCGGCTCTCCCAGTTCTCCTACGGTTTGATCATCCTTTGCCCAAAGGGAGACCATTACCAGATACTGCGGATAGGTGAGGCCGAGCTCGTCGAGTAGCGGCTTGTAGACTCGACTGAAAGCGTGACTAGCCGAGTAGACGGCAAAACAGAGGAGGTCTTCTAAAGCGGGCCACTTGTCGGGTTTGGCAGTTGGATCAGACATGTCGCTCTCCGAGAGAATTAGCAAAGCTGGGTTGGCCAGCTCGACACTAAAATAACTCGCGCACGATCATATCGCAAGCACTTGACATGTGGAGTCTGAGTGAGTTATCTAGATCGCGTACGATAGAATCGTACACAATCTTAATCTCTCATCGAAAGGAAATGATTATGTCCGTTAAAGTACTCTACCAGACCTCCGCCCGTGCCACCGGTGGCCGTGACGGTCATTCTGCTACCCTGGATGGCGCTGTGGATGTGAAGCTTAGCACCCCGAAGGAACTCGGCGGCGCCGGCGGACCCGGCGTCAACCCGGAGCAACTGTTCGCGACCGGCTATGCCGCCTGTTTTCTTGGCG